>Ga0210032_1000005_pt1 | contig 319933 bp, 272 predicted proteins | sample CryGeyCG2114_250_2_FD_185458 | JGI IMG/M metagenome (GOLD analysis project Ga0210032, IMG submission 185458) | Groundwater microbial communities from aquifer - Crystal Geyser CG13_big_fil_rev_8/21/14_2.50 (SPAdes) (version 2) | ecosystem: Environmental > Aquatic > Deep subsurface > Groundwater... | reverse complement strand
CCGCCGCAGTCTTGATGACAGGCATGGGGGGAGATGGAGCCCAGGGCCTTTTGAAAATACGTTTGGCGGGGGGGCGAACCTTTGCCCAGAACGCGGAGACCTGTGTGATTTATGGCATGCCTGAAGTGGCCATGAAACTGGGAGCTGCTGAAAAGGCCATTCCCCTGATGGAGATCCCCAATACCCTGCTCGCTGCCTTGCGAATAGGTGTATTTTAGTTTTGTCTATGATTTGAAATCAGTTGATATTTTGGGGACTGAAATTAAAAATAAAAATTTATCAGAATGATACGTGATTTTTGATTTGTAAATATAAATATTTTATTTCTAATTATTTTATTCTTGAGAGTGTTTTAAAATAAAGGACGGAAGATAAAGACTTTACTGATGGGTATGCTCCTGCAATGGAAGCAATACCAAAAGGGCAATCAAGGTGAATAAGACAGATCAAGTATGTCAAAAAATTGTTTCAGAATTTGAAAGTGTTCTGGCGTTTGGGGTTGTGGATTTATTCTCGGGAAAGATTTTGGGGCTTTTTCATACCATTCCCTATTTTCAACAAGATTATATCGATGCCGTAGTTGCGGCTTCTGTGGATCTCTTTCGGGGCAAAAGTATTACCCGCATAGAAGCCCTGCTCGCTGAGCAAAGGGGAACCCAACCCCGCCATCTCATTGAAGAAGTCTTTATGACGACCCAAAGCACCTATCATTTTATGCGCATTCTGCCAAGTAAAAATGTCTTGGTTGTTTTGATCACGGAGCGAAGAATCAGTCAGGCCAAAGGGTGGTCTTTGCTTCGCCTTGCAATGGGAGATATCGAGCATGTCCTTCAAGCGGATTAAAGGAAATCGAGACGGTGAACTTGATTGCGTATTTTGCGATGCTGCCTCTCAAGTTTTAGGCAATTTATGATGCAGAATCTTTGTGGATATCAAGAAGGGTGGGGATTGAAATGAGCGAGAGTTTATCTTGTTTATTCGCTGGGTCAGAGATTGCACAATCTGTCTATGAGACCTTGTTTACCATGCCCGAGATTCTGATGCTTATTCTAAACAGAGAGGGGGGTGTCTCAAAAATAAATCAGGTGGCCTGTGAGGTGTTGGGGATTGAGGCCTCTGAAATAATTGGAAAAAATTGGTTTCAATATTGTCTGCCTCCTGAACAGATTGAATCGGTCTATGACGAGTTTCTGGCTTTGATCGATGGGAAGCGAGAAATGCACTCCTATTTTGAAAACCCAATTTTGAATCGCTTAACAGGAACAGAAACCTTCATCGGTTGGAACAATCATCTGCTTTATGATGCCAAGGGAGACATTCTTGGTGTTTTGTGTTCTGGTAAAAAAATAGACAGTCTTCATTATTTAGAAGAAATTGAAAAATACAGCCCGCTCGTTTTTTGCTTTTTATTGGATATTGCAAAAAATTATTTTAAGTTTGGTTTTCAGGAAAGCATTCTCAGAGTGCTTGAGTTTATTGCAGAGCAAACAGAATCGAAGCGGGTTGAAGTTTATTTGGGGCCTCAAGCGCCGAATGCAACCCCCAACTTTTTTTGGGAGAGTGAAAGGAGCGGAACCCAGGCACGAAAAACCTATCTTCATCAAATGGATTGGGTTTCAACTGAGACTCTGAATCTTCAATTGGTATTGTCTGGAAAAGCCAGGCCCTATCAAGCGATTGACAAATGGTTGGCTCAATTTCTAAGTCAAATTTTACAGGTTTTGATTTTGCAATTTCATCAAACCCTTGAGCAGACCCACAAAGAAAATCAATCTGCTCAAATTTTACAGGCTTTGGATGAAGGCTTATTGGTATATGACCTGGTGGGAGAACTCACACTTTATAACCCTGCTGCTTTGCGTATTCTGCGTGTCAAGCCCGAAAGTATCAAAACCTATCGTTTGGGGCTGAATCTGCGCAAAATGTATTATGAAAATGGTGAGGTGTGTTCACCTGAAGATTATGCTGCCTGTCTTGTTTTACGAACAGGAAAACCCTGCCATCGTCAGACTTTGGGAATAGATCTTCCCTCCGGTGAAAGAATCTGGATTTCTCAAAATGCCGATCCACTGACTTCTGCTGAAGATGGCGCTTTGCAAGGGGTGATCGTGACCTTTCGTGATGTTACTGAACGCATGTCACAGGTTAAGCAACTTCAGGCCCGCCAACGGGAATTAAAAGAAGCGCAGCGCATTGCCCGACTTGGATTTTGGGAGTGGGATATTCTCACCCATCAAGTGCATTGGAGCCCTGAGGTTTATCGCATTATTGAGCGCGATCCTCAAACCTATGAAGCCACTTACCCCAATTTTTTAAACTTAATTCCAGCAGAAGACAAAATGCTGGTTGAAGCAGCGGTCAAGAATGCGGTTGAGGGGCTGCAGCCCTATGATATCGATCATCGGATTATTTTGCCCCAGGGTAAAATCTGTTATGTGCATGATCATGCTGAAGTGATCAGAGATGAAAACGGAAAGGCACTCAAACTGGTGGGGGTGGTTCAGGATATTACCGAGCGCAAACTTACCGAGCAGGCGCTGAAGGCCGAACAGGTGCGTTTAAGCCTGGCCTTGGAAAATGTAGATTTGGGGTTGGCCGAATGGGACCTCGATGCCCAAACGGTTTATATTGACCCACGCATGGCCCAAATTTTAGGCTGTTCACCAGGTTGTACGCTTACCCATGCTGATTTTCAAGCCTTTTATCGTTCAGATGAAAGTGAGCGGATTTCAACTGCGCTGCGTCAAATCATTTGGGGCGAAGAGCAGAGCTTGAATCTTGAATTTTGGATTGTCAGAACAGATGGCGAGGAACGTTTTCTGCGCGTTCGCGGCAAAAGCCTGTGCAATGAACAGGGAAAACCCTATAAAATTATTGGCTTGTTTTCAGACCTTACGGATCACAAGCGGATTGAAGAAGAACTGGAGGAACAGGTTTCTGTCCGCACCCAAAAACTTGAACAGGCTTTGCTTGATAAAAATCGAAGGGTTCAGGAATTGCGGTGTTTGTATGCCATTGCCCAACGCCTGCATGAAAATGCCCATACAACTGATTTGATTCGAGATGTGGTCGCTTTACTGGAAACAGGTTTTAGTGAGCCGGGTCTTTGGTGTTTTGAATTGGAATTGCCAGGTGATACCACAGGCTGTGATTGTGCGAATTCTGAACCTGAGCATGAGATTGAAATTTTTCTGGATACGGATTTACCCCCAGGATATTTGCGGATTCTCAGGGGGTGCAAACAAGGTTCCGAAAAGCATGTGCTGTCTCAGCAAAATCTGGATCTTTTAACCGGGGTTGCGCATCTCGTGGGCCAGACCTGGAAACGTTTTTTTACGCAGGAACAACTTTTGTTGGCCCGCGCAGAGGCAGACAAAGCCAATCGTTCTAAAAGTTTATTTCTCGCCAATATGAGCCATGAGATACGCACGCCTTTGACTGCCATTCAGGGGTTTTCTGAGCTTTTACAGGCTGAGTTAAACGAGCCCCGTTTGATTCGGTATCTGGAGATTGTGCGCAATAATAGCCAGGTGCTCTTGGCGCTTTTACAGGATATTTTAGACCTTTCTAAAGTGGAAGCCGGTAAATTGGTAATACAGCCGTCTCCACTTGAACTCAAAGGTCTTTTGCAGGATGTCTATCTGATGTATGAAAAGAGCTTTAAAGATAAAAATCTGCATTTTGAGCTCATTTTGCCTGAACAACCTGTGCCCTTAATAAATTTGGATGAATACCGTCTGCGACAAATACTCACCAATTTAATCAGCAATGCTTTAAAATTTACGCCCTCAGGTCAAGTCAGTTTGCGCTTAAATCTTCTGGAGCAAACAGCAGATGAGCTGAGTTTGGAATTGATTGTTCAGGATACGGGTCTTGGTATTCCTGATGCTTTTCAGGAGCGCTTGTTTCGACCTTTTGAGCAATATCAGGCAAATTCAAATCAAAGTGGCTCTGGCTTGGGGCTCTCCATCTCTCACAGTTTGGCAAAACTAATGGGTGGAGAGCTCAGTTATCGAACCTCTGCAACACCCGGTTCCTGCTTTGTTTTGCGCTTGAAGCATTTGATGATTGTGCAAGAAAGAAATTTAACCTCAGATCTTCCCATTGATTCGCCGGTTGAATTTGAAAAAGCTTTGGTCTTTATTGTCGATGATATTGCTGAAAACCGTGAGTATCTTCAAAATATATTGCAGAAATGGGGGCTTGAAACACAGTCCTTTTCATGCGGTGATGAGGTGCTTGCGCAGGCTGAATTGCGCTTGCCAGAATTGATTCTCATGGATTTACGCATGCCGGGTATGAGTGGGCTTGATGTTCTCAAACTGTTAAAGCAATCTGAACGAACGGCCCAAATACCTGTTTTGGCTTTAACAGCCTCAGGTCTGCAGGGGGAAGAACAAAAGATGTTGGCACAAGGCTTTTCAGATTATTTACGAAAACCTTTTCAGCGTCAGGCTTTGCTCTCTTCTCTTCAGCATTATTTATCACATTGTTTGGTTTCCAATACTGAAAATAAATTTTATGAAAATAAAATGAATCGCAGTGAAATAATTGATGAAATTGAAAAAATATGGATACCCGCATGTGATAGATTGAAGGACTCAGTCATTATCAATCAAATGAATGCTTTTGCTTCTGAACTTCAGTATTTTGCAGTTAAGAATGACCTATTTGCACTTTTGCGTTTTGCTGAGAGACTACAAAAAATGATTTCAGAATATGATTTGGTCGAGGTTCCCGAAATGATGTTGGAATTAAAAAAAATATTTAAATCCAAATTAGAAAAATTGAAGAGTACCTGAGCATGGAAATGCAATCTTTAATTTTATTGATTGATGATAATAAAGACAGTCTTCAGGTTTTGGCTGATATACTTCAACGCCAGGGCTATCTGGTAACCGCAGCCAATCACCCCTATAAAGCCCTGAAGTTAATCGAGCGTGTGAAACCTGATTTAATTCTCTGTGATATTCTCATGCCCGATATGAGTGGCATTGAATTGTCAAAAAAAATTCACGAACAGTCTGATTTTCAAGATGTTCCCCTGATTTTTTTAACCGGCAAATCTGAGACAGACGATGTTTTAGCTGGTTTTGAAGCGGGAGGGGTGGATTATATCTGCAAGCCCTTTAATCAGGCTGAACTTTTGGCGCGTGTCAGTACGCATCTTGAACTGAAACATGCCCGCGATCAACTGGCGCTCTATACCCAGCATTTGCGGGTTCTGAATCAGGAAAAATATGATTTATTGCATATTGCAGCCCATGAGTTGAGAAACCCTTTAAATGCCATCAGTTTGATTGCGCAAGCGATGAAAAATGCAAAGAATACCTTTCCGCTTGAAAAAATACACAATATAGGCTCTGCAATACTTCGGGATATTCAACTGATGGCGACGATTACCAGTAATTTATTGGAATTGGATCAGCTTGAATCGCAGCGGCTCAAGCCTCGTTTTGAAAAGGTCAATCTTTGTGATTTTGTTGTGAGCTGTGGAGAAGATTTTAAGAGTTTGGCCCAAGAATATAAGATTGGCTTGAATATTCAAACAGATCCTGACTGTTCGACTATGACAGATCCTTTGCTTTTGAAGCAGATTGTGCACAATTTATTGGGCAATGCCTTTAAATTTTCACCTTCAGGTTCCCAGGTTGAATTGGGCTTAGCTTTTTCAGGCTCTCAACACAGAATTTGGGTCAAAGATCAGGGGCCTGGTTTTTCGCAAGCGGATCGGTCTCGCCTCTATCAAAAGTTTGCACGCCTGTCGGCCCAACCCTTGCGCCATGAATTATCAACCGGTTTGGGGCTTGCGATTGTCAAAAAACTTGCTGATTTATTGGCTATTCAAATTGAGCTTGATAGTGAGCCAGGGCAAGGGGCCTGTTTTACACTTTACTTTGAGCCACTTCAATCCAAATAAGCGTCTTTGGGGGCGGGATCTGGCTAAAAGTGTTGAAATCCAAGTGTTTCTTTCAAAGGGTGTCTTGAACCATCAGAAGAGACGATCTGAATTTGAGGGCTTGGTGTGATCGAACCTATTTGTATCCAGCCCAGCTTTTCTGCTGCTGCGCATTGCTCGGGGGGGAGGGCCGCCACCAACTCATAATCTTCTCCCCCTTCAATGATCCATGGCCAAGCTGAAAGATTTTCTGCTTCAGCGAGTTGTTTCAGCTCTGGCAGGCAAGGTACTTTTTCAAGCAAGATGCTGCAGCCGAGTTTTGGGCCGCAAAGTAATTGTAGAGAGCGCCCCAATCCATCGCTTGCGTCGGTTAGGGCCAAACGATTGCATATTTTGGACAAGGCTTGGGCTGCTTTTAGCTGGGGTTGAGGGCGAAGCAGTTTTTCTTTGAGGCAGGCATAGCCTTCCAGATTGTTTTCAAGGCAATACAAGCCTGCGGCCGCCCCCCCGAAACTGCCACTGACGAATAGATTATCGCCAGGCTGGGCTCCTGATTGCAGGGTGGGGTGAAGTGCTGTTCCCAGCAGGTTGATAGAAATTACAATTTTTGCACTTGAACGGACGGTGTCTCCGCCGACCAGCTCGACCTGCCAGAATTCACTGGCTGCTTGCAAGGCCTTAAAAAAAGCCTGAATCCAGGCCGCGTCCATCTCGGGGGGCAGGCCCAAACCCAGGGTAAAAGCCAAAGGTTCTCCTCCCATGGCTGCAATATCGCTTAAATTGACAGCCAAAGCTTTCCAGGCTAAATCTTCAGGGCTGAAGTAGTTGCGGCGAAAATGCACGTCTTCCAAAAGCAAATCCGTGGTCCAAAGCAAGCTGCTTTGATTTAAAGGGCCAAGAATGGCTGTGTCGTCACCTATTCCCAGCTGAACTTCTGGGTGAAAATGGGGAAATTTTTTTGCCAATTGAATGATGGCGTTTTCGTGCATGGGGTTCAGAGAATCTGGGTCATCAGGTTTTGAAACTGTTTTTCAAGCGTTTTTTGCTCTTGTTTCAGGTCCTGAAATTCACGGGCATTGATTTTGATGCCCACTCTGCGTGAAATATCCAGAAAATCATGGCGGCTGCGTAAAAAATCCCAGCGCTGTTTGATTTGGGCTACTTCTATCAAGAGCATATTTTTTTGCAGAACAGTTTTAAAGCCTGCATCGTTTAAATTGGCATAGCCAATCTGGCGTTGGGCAAAATAAAACAAGAGCGGGGCAGGAATATCCTGAAGGCGCAAAGGAAGATTCTTACTCAGGGCAGGATCCAAATAACGGGCTTGTACCCAACCTGTTTGATTGCCTTGCAGGCGAATCTGGCACCAAAGTTCGCCATCGGGGGCATAAAAAACCTGTTTCAGGGGAACTGTGGTTTTTGAAAGTCGGGTCAAATTTCCACTGCGTAAATCGGGGCCGGGTTTGATCACCACATTCTGAGTGGGGATATAAACGTCAAAGGCTTGAACGGGCAAGGCCCAGCTTGCCAATAAAATCAGCAGACTGGGCCAGAAAATACCGCGCATAAGGAGCTTAGGCTTTTGAAATTTCGTGTCGGGCCACAACTTGATAAAATTCAAGCCGATCTCCGACTTCAAGATCATTGAAGTTTTGAACGCCAATACCGCATTCATAACCCGTGCCCACTTCTTTCGCGTCGTCCTTAAAGCGTTTCAGCGAAGAAATTTTACCTGTGAAAATCACTTCTTCATTGCGCCAGACACGGACACGTGAGTTGCGTTCGCATTTTCCGTCACGGATATAGCTACCTGCAATCGCAGTGCCTTGTTTGCCCACTTTGAAGACGGCACGAATTTCGGCCTCACCAATGGTATGTTCTACCATTTCAGGTTCCAGCAGGCCTTCCATTGCGTTTTCGATATCTTCAATCAGTTTGTAGATGATGTCGTAGAAGCGCACTTCAATCTGTTCGCGTTCACACACGCGTTTGGCATTGTTGTCAGCTTTGACGTTAAAGCCAACTACCAAAGCATTGGAGGCTGAAGCCAACATAATATCGTATTCAGAAATTTCGCCAGTGGCAGCATGAATAATATGCAATTGAATGCGGTCATCTGAAAGACGATCCAGTGAGTGGCGAATGGCATCTACAGAACCATGAATATCTGCTTTGAGGACGATATTCAGTTCTTTCAGTTTGCCCTCTTTGACATTTTCATAGAGGTTGGAGAGATTGATGCGGCCACGACCCCGTGAATCGGTTTCTTGTTTTTCAGCGTTTTCACTGGCTTGCGCTTTTGCTATTTTTTCGTTTTTGACCACTTGCAAGATATTGCCTGCTTCAGGAACATCTTGAAAGCCTAAAATTTCAACAGGAATAGAGGGCCCTGCTTTTTTGATGTGTTTGCCACGGTCATTGGTCATGGCGCGTACTTTGCCCCAAACCGTTCCTACAACAAATGCATCACCGGCTTTGAGGGTGCCCGCTTGAATTAGAACGGTTCCGACTGCGCCGCGACCCTTGTCAAGTTTGGATTCAATCACGATACCAGAAGCTGCTTTTTCAGGATTGGCTTTCAATTCCATCAGTTCAGCGACCAGGAGAATCATTTCGAGCAAATCATCGACGCCGTCCCCACTTTTTGCAGAAACAGGAACAATGACGGTGTCTCCACCCCATTCTTCAGGCACGAGATCATATTCAGTCAGTTGTTGTTTGACTTTTTCAGGATCAGCACCAGGTTTGTCCATTTTATTGATGGCTACGATAATCTGAACCTTGGCTGCACGGGCGTGGTTAATTGCTTCGATGGTTTGCGGCATAATGCCGTCATCTGCCGCCACGACGAGAATGGCCATATCGGTCACATGGGCACCACGGGCACGCATCGCTGTAAACGCTTCGTGGCCAGGGGTGTCGAGAAATACGATCGGTTTTTCATCAACTTGGACCAGATAAGCACCGATTCTTTGGGTAATGCCGCCTACTTCTGCATCCGTTACACGGGTTTTGCGAATATAGTCGAGCAAAGAGGTTTTACCGTGATCGACGTGGCCCATAATCGTGACAATCGGAGGGCGTGGTTTTAAGCGGGCAGGATCTTCATTGGGAGGCGGTGGAACCACCTGTACATGGGGATGCGCAGTTTTTGTTGCCTTATTGGCAGAGGGCATCAGAACTTCATATCCCAGTTCATGGGCAACCATTTCAGCGGTTTCTAATTCCAGGACATGGTTAATCGTTGTGATCACACCTTTCATAAACAGGGCCTTAATTACTTCTGATGCGCTGATGCCCATTTTTTCAGCCAATTGGCTGACCGTAATATTCTGATGCAACTCCACTATTTTCTCCTGGGGTTCGACCTGTTCGACCCGTTCCTGAAACTGTTGACGCTCACGGCGTTTTTCTTGACGCATCTGTGTTTTACTTTTGCGTTGTTGGTTGGGGCCTGAGTTTCCGGGAGCACCTGCACCCTGACGATTTTGAGGCTGTCCTCCTGAGGGACGGTAGCCGGATTGGCCTTGAGGACGGTTGTACTGTTGTTGCTGACCAGGTGCCTGGCCTTGACGCTGCTGTTGTCCTTGGGGACGGTTGTATTGTTGCTGTTGGCCAGGCGCTTGGCCCTGAGGGCGGTTGTACTGTTGCTGTTGGCCAGGCGCTTGGCCTTGAGGGCGGTTGTACTGTTGCTGTTGGCCAGGGGCTTGTCCTTGGGGGCGGTTGTACTGTTGCTGTTGGCCAGGGGCTTGTCCTTGGGGGCGGTTGTACTGTTGCTGTTGGCCAGGGGCTTGGCCCTGGGGGCGGTTGTACTGTTGCTGTTGGCCAGGCGCTTGGCCCTGGGGACGGTTGTACTGTTGCTGTTGGCCAGGGGCTTGGCCCTGGGGGCGGTTGTACTGTTGCTGTTGGCCAGGGGCTTGGCCCTGACGTTGTTGTCCCTGAGGGCGATTATACTGTTGTTGGGCGTTAGCCTGTCCCTGGCGTTGCTGAGCTTGTTGGCCCTGGTTGCCAGAGTGAGTGGTTTGTAAGTTTTGATCATGCCGTTTTTCAGACTGGTGAACAGCTTGAGAGGCTTGTTGAGCAGACTTTGGAGCTTGAGAAGAAGATACTGAAGCTTGTGCAGGTTTTTCAGTCATGGGGGTCTTGGTTGTTTCGGGCACAGATTTTGTCTGTTTAGGGCTTGCGCTCTGATTGGAACTTGATTTGGATTTAAACCCAGCCACAATTTGGTCCGCAGCAGTATCTTCTATGACTGCGTTGTAATGAATGCCAAATTTGCTGTCTTCTTTAAATTCTATGCCCAGTTTGCGGCACATCTTTGCAATTTCAGGATATTCGATATCCAACCCATACAGGGTGTGAATCTCTTTTTTTACTTCAGAAATACGTTTTTTACTCATACTGTCTTCTTCTTCTGCTTCATTAGTCCAGCCTATAGCACAACCTGGGGCGTCGGGGGGATTCTGCAAACAGTTTCTGGGCGCAACTGATTCAAGGCTTGAAAAGGGGTGCTCCGTAAAAAGGCTGCGCACCGATGCGCCTGTGATTGCAGACCTGCCGACGGGCCTGACCACAGGTCAGAATAACATAGCCTGAGGGTAAAAACCAACCCGAAAGCATTATAAGGGGGGTGATCAGTTCTTTCCAGGAAGCTTCAGACGTTCAAAAAAATCATGCAGATCCTGCTCTGGGATCGTTCCCCAACGTTTTTGGAGATAGCGCTTTCTTTGCATGCGCTCCAGGCAGTTGGCATTTTGGCAGACATAAAGACTGGGCCCTCCAGGGGCATTGGTTTTGACCCATTGAGGACCCAGATCCTGTTTCTGAATTCTGAACATCAGTTTGCGGTGGTTAATGCACCTGCAAACGATACATTTTCTAAGAAGGGCCTGCATCAGTCTGCGGCAATACGCGCCTTTTCCTGTGCTGCTTGCTGCATTTCCATTTTTTGTTTGCGCAGCTCGCTTTCAGTCAGAATATCCAAATGACAATTGGTTAAATGTGCTGCCAAACGCACATTCTGACCTTCCCGGCCAATGGCAAGCGAGAGTTGATCATCGGGAACAATAATCGTTGCATTGTTTTTGTCTTCGGTGAGGTTGACCTGAACAACCTTGGCGGGGCTGAGCGCGTTGGTGATGAAGGTCGCGAGATCTTCACTCCAGCGGACAATATCAATTTTCTCGCCTTTCAGCTCATCAATGATGGGATGAATGCGCGAACCACGCGAGCCAATACAAGCCCCCACAGGATCCACATTGCCTTTAAGAGAATGAACGGCTACTTTGGTACGAAAACCCGCATCTCGGGCAATTGATTTGATCACGACAGTGCCATCTGCTACTTCGGGGATCTCGATTTCAAAAAGACAGCTGACCAAACCAGAGTTTGCTCTGGAAATGACGATATGGGGCCCACGCTGCGTTTCTTTGATTTCTGAAAGATACACTCTGACTTTGTCGCCATAGCGATAGCGATCATTGGGCAATTGTTCAGAAGCAGGCAAAACCAATTCTGACTTATTGTTTAATTTGACCACCACATTGTTTTTTTCAAGCCGCTGGACGGTCGCCGTGACCATGGTCCCGACCCGATCACGGTATTCTTCCATAACTGCTTTTTTTTCTGCTTCACGCAGGCGTTGGGTGATGGCTTGCTTGGCTACCTGTGTCGCCAAACGTTCAAATTCTCGGGTAGACAGAGACATCTCCATGCGTAATTCCTGGCCAATTTGGGCCTCAGGATGCTTTTTCTGAGCTTCTTTTAAAGAGACTTCGTTGGGATTGTCTGAAGTGCCTTCTACGACTTGGCGCAACATATACACTTTGATTTCATTCTGGTTGGAAGTATCAATTCGGAGTTCAACTTCCGAATCTTTGTCCATTTTTCCCAGTTCCTGCATTTTTTTGCGGTAGGCGCCTAAAAGTGCAGATTCAATAACTTCAATCACGCTTTGGGCGCTGATTCCACGTTCGCGTTCAATTTGTTTCAAGGCCTCGGTGAAGGTTTCTGCAAGTTTCATGCCTCTGTGCCAATTTCCCTTTATCTCAGATTATTCAGGTCTGCAATCTTCTCGTTTTGATGGCCATGGTTAAGCCATTTTCAGGCGAAAAAATAAACGCTCAACAACAAGGTGAAGGCGTTCTGACAGTTAAATTGTCCTGAATCACCTGTATTATAGCGCATTGGAGGGGGGCTGTCCAGACGGTGAGCAGGGGCAGTGACTCCTTGTTTTATCAGCACTCAGACGGTTTTTGAAACGAGAAATTATCACTCAGAAATGGTTCTGATTGAAGTCTTGTGAAACAGGAACTTGCAGACTTGGTGTTTGACGGGGTTCGTAGTAATATGTCTGAAGACCTGAACGGTGTTTTTTTTCTCGACAGGAGAGGTGGATGTTTCCTGAAAACGGTAAAATCTGGTCCAATGGACAACTAATTCCCTGGAATGAAGCCAAAGTCCATGTCATGACGCATGGCTTGCATTATGGCAGTGGCATCTTTGAGGGCATTCGTGCCTATGACTCTGAAGACGGACCTTTTGTATTTCGTCTTGATGATCATCTACATCGTTTTTTTGATTCAGCAAAGGTCTATCAGTTTCACATGCCCTATACTTTTGAGGCCTTAAAAGAAGGGGTTCTTCAGGTTGTACGGGAAAATAAATTCAAAGATTGCTATATTCGTCCGATTGCCTTTGTAGGCTATGGCAAATTAGGGGTCTTGCCCAATCGTGAAAATATTGAAGTGCATATTGGCTCCTGGCCTTGGGGGGCCTATATGGGAGATGAAGCTCTCGAAAAAGGTGCACGTGTAACGATTACCAGTTGGAAAAAATTTCACTCTCAAATGTTCCCGGTGATGGCCAAAGCCACAGGACAATACCTCAATTCTATGTTGGCTGTTATGGATGCAAAAGATCGTGGCTTTGATGAGGCTGTTCTCCTGAATGAATATGGAGATATTGCTGAGGGCAGTGGAGAGAATATTTTTATTGTTAAAAATGGAAAAATTTTTACCAATCCTATCAATGCTTCAATTCTGGCGGGGATTACCCGTGATACGATCTTGCAGTTGGCAACAGATTTGGGCTATGAAGTAGAGATTGGCGCTTTGACAGTAGGTCAGTTCATGACCGCAGACGAAGCTTTTTTTACCGGAACGGCTGCAGAAGTGACACCTATTCGGGAGGTTGACCGGAGACCCATTGGTCAGAATGGCCATTGGCCGATCAGCCGTCATTTGCAGGAAAGCTATTTCCGTGTTGTCAAGGGCCAGGAGCCCCGCTACAGACATTGGCTTACACCAGTTTACAAGTAAGGAGCATCGACCGTTGCGTTATCAGAAACTCTTCGCCGCCGCATTGCTGAGTACCACTCTGATGAGTATGGGGGCTGGCCCTGCCTTGGCACAGCTTTCGTCGGTTAATTTTACCGATGTGCCAGCAGAACATTGGGCCGCCAGAGCCGTTCAGGCCCTGGTAGAAAAATATGGCGTGATGGAGGGTTTTCCAGACAAGACCTTCCGAGGCACACGCAATATCAGTCGTTATGAAGCTGCGGCTGCTCTGCTTAAAATCATGGATCAGTTGGCCCAAACAGAAGAACTCACGAAGCGTATTGGCAAAGTCGCCTTGGAAGACTTAAAAACGCTCAGGGCCTTGAATGATGAGTTCAAGCAAGAAATTGATACCATGAAAAAGCAACATGCGGATCAGGCAGCCAAAATCAAGCAGTTAGAAGAAGCTCTGGCCAAACTGAAAGAGGATATTGGCTCTGTTCGCTTTGGGGGCATGATCAGTGTTGGGGCCGAAGATGTGCAGGAAGACAATTTCCGCCCTGGTTATACCGCTTCATTTTCATTGAATATGCGTATTGCCGCCTCTGAAAAAACCACGATTCGTTCTGCCCTGTCGGGTGATTTTAGCTCGATTCAAGATGAGAACAAAGAGGGCGAAAGCGGTAAAAAATCTCAGTTCAAAGAGAACAAGGACATCAGTGTGGGGTTTGGCGAGGCTTGGTTTGATCACCGCGAAGGGGGGTTCCTCAATCCCCGTGTTAAGTTTGGCTTTATGGGGGTAACCCGTCTGATCCAACCTTTTACCTCGATTCCCAACCAGTTTGGCAACAGTATTATTGGTACGTTGGATTCTCCTGCCGTCAGTCGGGCTTCACCGAATTTGTTTGGTTCCAGCCGGGGCATTCGTTTGACCCGTAGTTTTATTGCTGGGACAGAGTTTTCAGAAGGTATTTTCAGTGGTGCCATCGCGGCCAGCCCCGACGTTTTTTACGGTCAGCTCAAATTGGATTTGGGTTTTGCCCGTCTGAAGTTTGTTTCGGAAGGTGACCAGTCCTTGGTGATTGGGGAGCCCGTTCTGGATCCCCTGCACAACCATACCGCCATTCTGGATATCGGCAACGATACTTTCGGGGTGGGTTTACAGGCTACGTTCCGGGGTCTTTCAGATGAAATTAATTTTAGAGGAGCTGCTGCTTCCACCAACTGGTCTTTCAGTGGATTCAGTCTTGGAGGCTCAGGCAAGTTTGAAAGTGAAAAAACCTATCAGCAAGTGATTGCCGGGGTTTATTTTTCAACGCCCTCTAATTTGAAGCAGATGAATCCCGAGTGGCCGGATACCAATATCCCCAGTCTACTTTTTGCGATTCAAGAGCCCTTTACACTTCAAAATGGCGAGTTCTATGAAGGTTCTCCTGACGAAGTGGGGGATTTAGCGGGTTTTATGGTGCAGTTGACCTATGATAATCCTGTGATTCCCAATTTAACACTTGAATTGGGCCGTCGTCAGAAAGTTTTTGGACAAAGATTGCCCCAAGACAGCAAGTTTGATAAAACCACGATCGCGGTTTCTTCATCCTTCTTCTTCTGATTCTTTGCGAAACTGGGCCGCTTTCCTGTTGGGGGGGCGGCCCTTGCCATGCTATACTGTTGAACCGGATTGTATATATGAGATTCTGAATAGATTCTTTGTGTAGCCACAATCTTGTGAATATTAAAATTAAATGGGCATAGGGCTTTTTTTCCTGAAGCCAGAGGTATTGACTCCAACAATGAGCCGTCTGGAAGCAGCCCCCCATATGTCTGTCTCAAATCTGAAAGGAATTTCAAGCAATGAAAGTTGTACTGACCAAAGATCATGACAAGCTGGGCATGAACGGTAGTGTTGTGGATGTTAACGAAGGCTATGCCCGCAACTTCCTTTTACCAAACCAAATGGCCCAGGTTGCGACTCCCAGTGTGCTGAAGCACTATGATGAGCGCAAAAAGGCAATTGCCAAAAAAGAAGCTGCGATTCTGGTGCGTGCACAGGAATTGGCTCAGAAGATCGAAGGCTTGTCAGTTACCATCGCTGAACGCGTGGGTGAAGAAGGCAAACTTTATGGCACGGTTACCAGCAAAGAAGTGGTACAGGCCTTGGCTGAGCAAGCTAAAATTGAAGTCGACAAAAAACAGGTCGATATTCGCACCGCCATTCGTCATATTGGCGAGCACGAGGCGCATATCAAACTGCATCCCAAAGTAGTAGCTGCTCTTAAGGTCCAGGTTGTCGCTCAGGAAGGATGATTTCTTCCACCGAATTGCCTGAGCTTACGCCCCCCCATAACAAAGACGCTGAAGTCGCTGTTTTGGGGGGGATGCTTCTGGATAGCGAAGCTTTGGCCCGTGTTATTGAAATTATTCAGCCGGATTATTTTTATCTGCCAGCGCATACGCTGATCTATGAGCAGATCCGCAATCTGTTTTCACATGGACAGCCCGTGGATATCCTCAGTCTGGCTGACAGTTTAAAGTCTCAGGATGCACTTGAAAAAGCAGGTGGCACTTCGTATCTGCTTTCACTGGTCAACAGTATTCCTACGACGGCCAATATTGAATACTATGCCCGAATCATTGAGCGCAATGCGATTTTGCGCAAACTGATCCGAGCGGGTACCGAAATTGTGAGTTTGGGTTACCAGACCGATGAAACAGATATTGGTGTTTTGTTGAATAAAGCAGAACAGAAAATTTTTGAAGTGGGCCAGCATCGTTTGGGGCAAGGCTTGGAACATATTCAGCCGACGCTTTGGATGCTCTTTGAAAACCTTGAGAATGTCTATAATAATCCTGAACTCTTGAATGAAACCCGGCTTAAAACCGGTATCTTGGATATGGACACCCTTTTAGGCGGTGGTTTTAACCCCTCCGATCTGGTGATTCTGGCTGCACGTCCGGCGATGGGGAAAACCAGTCTGGCGATTAATTTTGCCACGCATATGGCGATAGAAAATAAAAAGCCTGTCGCTGTGTTCAGTTTGGAAATGTCAAAAGAGCAATTGATTACCCGTATGCTCTGCGCAGAAGCTGCCATGAATTCAAGATCCCTGCGGAATGGATCCCTGCATGCTGATGAGTGGCACACCCTTTCAAATGCGATTGCGCGTCTGTCTGAAGCGCCTATTTTTATTGATGATTCAAGTATGATCACCCCAGCTGAGATACGTGCCAAGGCCCGGCGTTTGAAAGCCGAACACCATGAATTGGGACTGATCGTGATTGACTATCTGCAATTGATGGACAGTGGTGTCAGCAGCCGGGATGATAACCGGGTACAGGAGCTTTCTAAAATTTCACGCTCGATGAAGCAATTGGCGCGTGAGCTGAGTGTGCCTGTGATTGGTCTGAGTCAGCTCAGCCGTGCCGTTGAAAGCCGTACCAATAAACGCCCCATGTTGAGCGATTTGCGTGAATCAGGCGCGATTGAACAGGACGCAGATATTGTTTTGTTTATCTACCGTGACGAATACTATAACCCCGACAGCAATGATAAAAATGTGGCTGAAATTCTGATTGCCAAACACCGTAATGGCCCAACGGGCACTGTGCGCGTTTACTTTGACAAGGAGCTTACAAAATTTGGCAACCTGATGTTGGATTGAGATGTTAAACTGAAAAGTATCTCCGTATTGCAGGTGAGGATTGGTGTTTATGCGTAATATCTTAAAAAGAACAGTACTTTTAGGTTTGGCCTTCGGGGTCTTGGGGATGGGCTTAAATTTGACCGCGCCTCCCGCTCAGAGCACTTCTAAGATTGATGTGCGACTGCTGGATCAAGGGGATGGACGCCCGAAAACGGTCAAGGCAGTGGGGCTTATCAATGTACCGATTGCCAAAGTCTGGAAAGCGCTAACGAACTATGCTGATTATCAGAAATTTATGCCCAAGATTGCCAGCAGTAAGCTAGAGGCTCGCAAAGGCAATCTTGCTCAAGCCACCCTGATGCTCGATGTTCCCTGGCCTTTTACGGGAACCTGGTATACGAATAAGTATGTCGAAACCCCTTCTGTGCATTCCATTCGTTGGAGTATGCTCAAGGGCTCGATTAAGCACAATGAAGGCTCCTGGCAGTTAAAAGCCCAAGGCAAGGCGACTTACGCCACCTATACGGTGACCGCTGATTTGGGGGTGCCTGTCATTCCCAAGTGGATGTATGGGGAAGTTACCAAATCTACGATACCTTCGATTTTTGAAGCGGTAGAAAAGTATTCAGTCCGTCTTTAAATTGACCGAACTTTAAAAGGCGTATCCCCTGAGGATACGCCTTTTTTTTCGCCGGTTAGAATGTTTGACTCGAATGTGTTATATGCTTTCAGGCGTGGGTTCTTCTTGTTGAGATCTTTCAGGCTTTGTTTTTTTATGCCGCAGGTATTCAATTAGCATGGGCAGCACTGAAAGGGCAATGATCCCCAAAATGGCAAGTTCAAAATTCTTTTTGACAATCGGAATATTGCCGAATAAAAAGCCGCCAAGGGCACATAGGCCCACCCAAAGCAGCGCGCCGATCACGTTATAGGTTAAAAAACGAGTATATTGCATTTTTCCAATCCCAGCAACGAAGGGGGCGAAGGTGCGAACGATGGGCACAAAACGTGCAAAAATAATCGCTCTTCCGCCATATTTGGCATAAAAGGCCTGGGTCTTTTCAAGGTATTCCCGTTTAAAAATTTTACTTTTGGGTTTTTCGAAAACAGCAGGCCCCAATTTATAGCCAATCCAATAATTGACGGCATCCCCCAAAATGGCAGCAAATGCCAGCAATCCCAAAACAATCGCAATATTCAGTGAGCCCAAAGCCGCAAAGGTTCCTGCCGCAAAAAGCAGAGAATCCCCTGGCAGGAAGGGGGTTACTACCAAACCTGTTTCACAGAAGATAATCACAAAGAGGATCAGATAGGTCCAGATGCCGTAGGTTTCGATCACGGTTTGCAGATGTTTATCCAAATGCAGGAAAAGGTTGATGATTTGAGAGAGGAATTCCATGGGGGGCCCTATTATCAGATTTTTTATCCTTTGTACTCTAACACGGCCCCTTCTGTCTGCGATATGGCTTACATTTGTACAGATTTCAAAGAAGCTGGCTCTTCCTCTTGCCGAGCCTCTCAGCAAAAGGGTGTGGTAATCTGTAAAAAATGCTTGCAGGATCTTTCGCCATGATAAAATACTCCCCCTTTCGTTCTATTCTGTTGGTAGCCTGTCTGATGGGGGCCTTACTCTTTCCCGTCACTTCACCGGGCTATGCGGCCACAGAACAAACCCTTACCCTCTTGTTTACCAATGATACGCACAATCGCTTGGAACCCTTTGAACATTTGGGGCTGAAGAAAAAAGTGGGAGGGGTGATACGGCGTTCACGGTTTTTTGAATCAGTTAAAAAATCCAACCCTCAAACCTTGATTTTAGATGCAGGAGATGTCTTTCAAGGCACGCCTTTTTATAATTTTTATTTGGGCGAGCCTGATATCCGTGCCATGAATATAATGGGATATGATGCCATGACCATGGGCAACCATGATTTGGACAATGGCATGCTCAATTTGCGTAAACAGGTCCAGTATTCTCATTTTCCTTTGTTATGTGCCAATGTAACCGAGAAATCATCGGGTTTGCTGATTTTTAGACCTTTTCAAATTTTTGAGCGTCAGGGTTTAAAAATAGCGGTTTTAGGTTTTCTCAGTGAGCACGCCTGGCAGGCAGTGGCTCAGCAGCGGAAAGAGGGCTATGTTTTTCATGACCCCGTGCCGATAGCCAAACGCTTGGTGGCTGAACTGCGTCCCAAAGTCGATTTGATTGTCTCTCTTCACCATATGGGCATTTGGTATGACGAACCTTTTGCCCAGGCTGTGCCGGGTATTGATGTGATTTTAGGCGGGCATTCGCATACGGAAATGGAACAGGCCAAATTGATCGCCAATGGTTCAGAGAATGGCTTGGGTGGAACCTTGGTAATGCATGCTGGCCAAATGGGTGCCTGGGTAGGACGTTTGGACTTGACCCTGGATCACCGCAAGCATATTCTGCACTATAGCAGTGAACGCGTTTTGATGGATGAAACGTGGGATCATCAACCTTTGCCTGAAATGCTTGAGTCCTATGCCCAGCGTCTGCGGGCGGATATGCAGAAAGTGATTGGCGAGTCCAAATCAGATTTCTCAGTTGAAGGCAAATACGATGGCCCTTTTCCCTTGGGCAGTCTCTTGGCAGATATTTTGCGTGACTCACTGAAAACGGAAGTGGGTATTATGAATACCGGGGGAGTTCGCAATGGCTTGAACAAAGGGCCGATTCAGGTCGGAGAAATTTTTGAAATTTTACCCTTTGACAATACGTCCACAGCCTTTGAAATACAGGGAGATGCTTTGCGTAAAGTCGTCGAAATTTCAGTCAGCCGTTTGGGGGTTTCAAAAAATCTGCAATTTTCTGGTTTGGTGTATACTCTGAAGGATAAAAAACTATCTGAAATTCTCATCAATGGCAAACCACTGGATCCCAAACGTTGGTATAAGGTCGCCGCTCCTGATTATGTTTTTGAGGGCAATGAGGCGATTCCTTTTGAACGCCCCCGAAATGCGGTTCCCTCAGGGAGAACCTTGCGGGATATGATGTTGGAGTATTTACATACGCACCGCGTCATTCAGGCCCCTTCAGACCCGCGTTTGATTCGAAAATAATTCTCAGATCGGGCTGAAAATCTGATGGGATGGTGTGATCAAGGCACATCATCCCTTTGAAAGATAGTGTTAAGATGAATCAGGGTTCAATGGCCCTTTGGAATTTTTGGGATCTCCCCACCTGCATCGAAGCATTATCTGAAAGAGGTCTGTGAATTGTGAGCGCTGAACTGTGGAAAAAGGTCAAACATTTTGTCGGCATGCCCTTGGAAGAAGCCGAATATGAAGAAGAAATGACCACCGCTCCGCAACTTCCTCAATTGGAGCCTTTGCCTGAGGAGCCTGTCAGTGCGCGTTTCTCTCGCCGTCAGCGTCAGGAGCGTGTTTCCGGAAGCAATCTCAACAATATTATTGGTCTAAATTCTGCGCTTACTCAAAGTGAAATGCTGATTGTTGAACCCAAGTCTTTTGAAGAAGCCCTTGAGGTGGTTGAATCTTTGCGCGTTCGTAAAGCTGTGATTGTCAATCTTTCTTCGCTTGAGCCTGAGGCTGCCCAGCGCCTGATTGATTTTGTGGCTGGTGCGACCCATGCCTTGGATGGACATCAGCAAAGAGTAGGGGATGGCATATTCCTCTTTTCACCCAGCAATGTGGTGATTAATTCATTGGGCGCAGAATCTTGGCTGAATAAAGATGCCAAGGATCTCTTTTACCGTATTGGCTGATGCAGAAGGCAACTAACTGATGGCGATACGTTTTGCCGTGATTGGCGGCGGTGTCATGGGAGAGGTTTTGTCCCGAGCGGTGACATCTGCCCAGGTTTTCAGCCCTGAAGAAGTCCTGGTTTTAGATCCCAATCCCAATAAATTGCGCAAATTGCATCAGGAAATAGGGGTGCAGACCACCACTCAGCTTTCTGATCTTGCCCAAGCCGAAATTCTTTTATTGGCCGTCAAGCCTGACAATGTCTCAAAAGTACTTTCAGGTTTGGGGGCCTTTACTTTGCCTGCCAATCTCTTGCTGATTTCGATTGTGGCTGGCGTTTCGATAGAGGGGCTGGCCCGTTGGCTGCCTGCTGAGACCGCCATTATCCGCGTAATGACCAATACCCCTTGTCTGGTCAATGCCGGTATGTCTGTTCTGGCCACCAATTCCCAGGTGCAAGAGGCGCAATTGGAGCTGACACGTACGATTTTTACGGCTGTGGGAGAGTGTTTGATTCTCCCTGAAAAATATTTAGATGCAGTCACGGGCTTGAGTGGTTCAGGCCCCGGTTTTGTTTTTTTAATCGTAGATGCCTTGATTGAGGCCGGTGTATTACAGGGCTTGCCGCGCGCGACTTCTCGTCAATTGGTTTTACAAACCCTTTTGGGCTCTGCCCAGTTGATTCAGGAAACGGATAGACACCCCGCTCAACTCCGTGATATGGTGACTTCTCCTGGTGGTACAACGATTGCAGGGATTCAGGTCATGGAAGAATACAAAATCCGGGCCACGCTGCTCAAAACGGTTGAAACTGCTACCCGACGCTCACGGGAATTGGGAGAACGTTATAAGGAAAGCTCACAATGATTGTGATTTTGCAAATTCTGGATGGTATCAGAGGCTTAGTCTTTCTGTTAATTGTGGCCCGTATGGTCATCTCTTTTCTACCTCAGGTGGATCTTCGCCATCCGATCATTCGTTTTGTGTATGGGGTGACAGAGCCTCTGCTTGCACCTTTCCGTTCGATTTTGCCCTCTACTCGAATTGGCATTGATTTCTCACCGCTTTTATTGATGCTGTTTATGGATATTATTTTCAGGTTGGTAGTTAACCTGATTAGCAATCTGGCTTAAACACCCCATCTTCTATCCACTCAATCTTCTATAAATTCATAGAGGATTTTACGCAACCTTTTTTCTGCTTGTTTGAGTTTGCGGCAGACTTCCATCTGAGACATGTCCATTTGTTCGGCAATGATGGCTTGGGTTAAGTCTTCAAAATAGCGCAATCTGAGCAACTGCTGATCCAATTCTTCAAGTTGACTGATGCCTTCAAGAATATACAAGCGGGTGTCCATTTTGCTTTGCTGGCTGCCATCATCACTGCTAAGAGAGTCCAGGAGCGAGCGTCTCTCTTGGTTTTCATCCTGGCTTTCCTGATCCAGCCAGACCATGCGTGAGCGTCTTTCAAAGGTGCGGGCTTCTTCTGCACTTTCAATCGGTACATCCAGACGTTCTGCGATTTCGAGCAGGGAGGGTTCACGGTTGAGTTCCTGTTGCAATTGTTTTTCAATATTGCTGAGCCGATAGGCCAGTTCCTGAAGCGCCCTGGGGCCCTTGAGCAGTTGTTGCCGATCGCGCAAATAATGGCGAATATGCCCAGTAATAAAGTGGGTGGCATAGGTTTTGTAGGAAGCGGGCTGTGTTGGATCATAACGCTTATGGGCTTCAAGCAAGCCGATCATGCCCACCTGAATTAGATCTTCAACAGGATCATGGGTGCGACGTGCCAGACTGTGGGCGATACGTTGCACCAGATAGCCATAACTGGAGACGGCCTCATCCGGAGTGGTGGGCGTTCCCGTGGCTTGGGATTTTGCGTTTTCTGACATACCTATTTCGGATCAACCTGCAGCTTTGGGAAACATTCCCCCTCAGATCCTGAAACACTCAGGGTTTGAGGAGACTGCTCAGAGAAGGCAGATGCTCTATTGTACCAGAGCATATCAAAGACTGGGAGTGATGAGGTTTTGGGGCTGGGTCGACCTTGCGGTACAATACGTTTCTGAAAAGCATGAGGATGAGGTATTGCATGGCAGCAACAGAACGTGGACAGTGGCAATCCCGCTTGGGGTTTATCATGGCTGCAGCCGGATCCGCTATTGGTCTGGGCAATATTGTTTTTTTTGGCGCCAATGCCTATAAATATGGGGCTGGCGCATTTTATCTGCCCTATTTGATTGCGCTTTTTTGCGTTGGCATTCCCGTGATGGTTTTGGAGCTGGGCCTGGGCAGTATGACCCGTCGGGCATTTCCCCCTTCGCTGCATCGGATAGCCGGGCGGTTTGGCGAGTTCTGGGGCTGGTTTTCCCTGCTCAGTGCGACCTTGATTACGATGTACTATATTACGATTCTGGCCTGGTGTTTGGGCATGCTGTTGGGGGCCTTGGGGCCTCTTTGGCAACCTGAGCAGCATTTAACGGCCTTCAAAGAGATCGGAACCTTGCCCAATCCTACGGGCTATTTCTTTGAAATGATCTCGCAGTGGTCAACCGTCTTGTTTGTGGTGATTATCTGGGCGGCCAATCTCTTTGTGATTTCTCGCGGGGTGCAAACCATTGAATGGGTCAATAAGATCTTTTTACCTTTGATGTGGGTGTTTATGGGGCTTTTGATTCTGCGTGGCATTACCCTTCCCAATGGTTTGGAAGGTCTCTATCTTCTGTTTACGCCTAATTTTGAAGTCATGAGCAATATTGAAGTCTGGAAAGGGGCCTTCAGCCAGATCTTTTTTACGCTTTCACTGGGTTTTGGTATTATGACCGCCTATGCCAGTTATTTGCCCAAGGATGCCGATCAGGTTTCCAACCCCTTGATTATCAGCTTTATGAACTGTGGCTTTGAGTTTATAGCGGGGATTGCCATCTTTACCATGCTTTTCAGTTTTTCGATTGTACCGAAAGCCAGCACCCTGAGCATGACGTTTTTTGTGATTCCCGAAGGCATCGCCCGCATGCCGGGTGGCAGTCTGATGGTACAGGCCTTTGGCGTGCTGTTTTTTGTGCTGCTGCTTTTGGCTGGGATTACTTCGAGTGTTTCTTTGGTAGAAGGCTTGGCCTCTGCTTTGATCGATAAGTTTGAATCCAGCCGCCGCGCTTTGGTGGGTGTTTTTGCGACAGCGGGCTGCCTCGGCAGTGTGGCCTTTGCCCTGCCCCTGGTGGTAGATCCCGGTCTGGCGAGCAATGGAACCCTGGGTCTTACCCTGATTGACCTGGTTGATCACTGGGCTTTTGGTTATGGGCTGTTGATTGGCGGGCTGATGGAGTGTATTCTGGTGGGCTGGTTTTTCGGGGCTGATAAATTACGTGCCCATATCAACCAGCACGCAAAAATTCCTTTGCCCCCTTTCTTTGATATCTTGATTAAGTGGGTGATTCCCGCTGTACTGCTCTTTATCATTGGCAGTTCGGCCTGGCAGGAACTGAAGGGCATTTACGGGCATGACTTCACAATTGTGGGGTTGCAACCCTGGTTGCCCTGGGTCTGTTTCGCTGTCTTTGCCTTGGGAGGCATTCTTTTGGCTTTGCTTTTGACCTTTGCACGCGATTATCACCACCCCCACAGCCATGAGGAGGAGCTTGCCCAATGAAACGTATATTCCTCTTTTTGCTCTTTTGTTTATTGCCGCTGATGGCTTGGGCCACCCCAGAAAAACCCGGTATTGGCGTTGAAACAGAATTCCCGATGAAAGGGCAGCCTGTTCAAATATTTGTCAGCCATGCCACCTGGCAGCGTTTGGAAGAGTTTCAATTTTCAGTCACCTACCGTCCAAACAGTATGGTTTCGCATACCCAGGAGCTGGGGCACCCCGACCCAAATGGCTATCTGACCTGGACCCCTGCCGATGCCGGGGTGACCATTTTAAAGGCCACGATTCCAGGCAGCAAAGAGAAGGATTTAACCATTACCAAACAGCTTTCTGTGCGCTATGGTCAATTCCCCCTCCTGGGCATTCTGATTTTTCTCCTGGCGGCCTTTACACTTTTTGGCGGGCTGGCCTGGACGGTGGTTCGCAGCAAGCCCGCTTAAATTATTTGATGCAGTCTAAGCCATATTGCTTTTCTAAATCATTGCCCATGCTATAGGCCAGATCCAATTGGCCTTGGGCAAATTCAGGCGTGCCGTTTTTAATCATTTGTTCAGCAATCGCAATGCGCGCATCGATACCGGATGCCAGGGAGGCCCCTGTTGCGCCGCTGGCTTTTAAACAGGCTGAAGCAGCTTTCATTCCCTCGAGTGTGGCTTTGCCTGTGGTCACGACGGGAGCTGTGGTGGGGTTTGCTGAGGCATTTGCTGTCGGAGATGCGCTTGCTGCCGGTGAGGGGCTTGCAGAAGATTGTGGGGAGGCACTTGGGGCGGCACTGTTGGTGGGGGGACTACAGGCGCATAAACTGAAGATGCCAAGAAGAAGAGAGAGTGTATAAATTCTTTTGCTCATTTGAATTTCTTTCTTGATTATTTTTGACTTTTGTCAACCTAAACAGAATAGCATCTATTGGGGGCAAACAAGAAAAAAGCCGGCAATTTGCCGGCTCCAAAAAGTGCTCGCGGACCTTTTCTGATTAACCTATTTGATAAGTTTAGGGGGCTTTGCTTACAAGCAACTTACAGACGGGTCTTATCACAGGCTGAAAGTGCTTTCTCAAGGTATACTGTGCTTTATGTCAGAACAGTCAAATTTAGCTTCTTCAACGGCAGTGCAGGAAACGATTCTCCCCAATGGTTTGCGGGTTCTCATCAAACAGGACTCTGCTTTGCCTGTGGTGACTGTCATGCTCTGGTACCATACCGGTTCGGGCAATGAAACAAGTTATTCGGGAGGCATTTCCCATTTCCTTGAACATATGTTGTTTAAGGGCACCCTTGCTTTTCCACGGGGAGAGATTGATCGCCGCACTCTTTCTGGCGGTGGTGAAAACAATGCCTATACCTGGCTCGACAATACAGCCTATTATTTTAATTTTGCCTCCGATCGCTGGGAAATTGCGCTTGAAATAGAAGCGGATCGCATGCGCAATTGCCTTTTGGAATCCGAAGAAATTGAAGCCGAGCGTCAGGTGATTCTTGAAGAATGGCGAACCTCTCAAGACGATGCTGAGGAAAACCTGTGGGAGGCTGTCACAGCAGCCGCTTTGAGCCAGCATCCCTACCGATACCCGGTCTTGGGCAGTGAGCAGGATATCCGTGAAATGCGCTCTGAGGATTTACGCCGCTATTACCAGGATTGGTACACTCCGAACAATGCGACCTTGGTGATTGTTGGGGATATTCAGCCTGAAGTGGCGCTTGAACGGGTACGTCATTATTTTGAACCTTTAAAAGCGGGTACTTTGCCCTTGCGTATGCGAATCCAAGAGCCCCAGCCCCAAGCTGAAAAACGCATCCTGCTGAGAAAAGCTGAAGTAACGCTCCCCCGTTTGGCAGTGGCGTGGCCAGCCCCGGGGCTGACCCACCCCGATTATTATCCTTTAACCCTTTTACAATATATTCTGGCTGAGGGCATGAGCTCCCTTCTGTATCAGGAATTGGTGGAAGACCGCCAAGTTGCCAGCGATGTCGATGCCTCTGGTTTTGAAACTGCCCAACCCTATCTTTTTTGGATCTTGGTCGATGGTCTCAGTGCTGTACCGCTTGAGGCTACAGAAGCCGCACTTTGGGAGGTTTTGGCTAAAATCCAGGCAGGGGACTGGGACCCCGCTCACTTGCTCAAGGCGCGCAATCAAATTCTCACCGATTTTCATTTGAGCCAGGAAACCACTGAAGATCAGGCTGAACTTTTGGGGGAGCTGGATTCTTTGGCGGATTGGCGCTTTATGCTGGACTATGTTGAGCGCATACAGGCGGTTCAATTCCAGGATATTACCCGCGTTGCCAAAGAACTTTTGGCACCCGAAAAGCGTACTGTTGGCTGGCTTTTGCCTGAAGATCCTGAGGCAGCGTTGGAAGAATCCCCTGAGGGGGCCTATTCTGGCTCAGGGGGTATTTCTGAACGCTTGCATACCCGTCCCCAGGCCTCACGGATTCAGTCCTTTACGCAGCATGAATTGCCCAAACCGCATTTGTGGTTCCCGGTTTTAGAGGCTGAAAAGCGTGTCTTGCCAAATGGCATGACCTTGCTGGTTCACGAAAACCGCCGCATTCCCACGCTCTCGCTTGAAATTTTTATTCCTTCCGGCAGTTTGCACGACCCCTTGGGGCAACAGGGTCTTGCCAATTTAACCGCTGCCGTTTTAATCAAAGGCACTTTGCAAAGGCCGGGTTTGGCTTTGCATCGCTATTTGGAATCGATGGGAGGAAGCTTGAGTATTGTGACAGGCCTCAGTGGCACTTTTCTGGGGCTTGAAATCCTGGCGGAGTATCTCGAACCGGCCTTGTTGCTTTTGCATGAAATTATGACCTCTCCAGCCTTCGCTCAGATTGAGCTGGAACGTGAAAAGCGCCTGATTTTAACAGATCTCGAAGCCTATGAAGAGCAGGCCTCTTACCGTGCCAGTCGCGAATTTTACCGACAGGTCTATGGCGCTTTCCCTGCGGCCTGGCCGGAAACGGGTTTAAGTGAAACGGTCTCTCCTTTGGGGTTAAACGATCTTCAGGCGTTTTACCGCAACTGGTATGGTTCTCAGGGAGCTACTTTGGCGCTTTCGGGTGCGGTTTCTGCGACCCAAGCCTTGGCCAGTCTTGAAAGTATCTGGTCTGATTGGCAAATGGCGAGTGGCAACTTTGTTGTGCCGACCCTGCCCCGCTTACAAACTGAGCGCAAAGTGCGCCAGATCAAGCTCAAGGGCAAAGAACAATGTCAGGTTTATTTGGGACATTTGGGAATTGCGCGCACCCACCCTGATTATGCAGCACTCCAGGTACTGGATTTGGTTTTAGGCGCAGGCCCTGGTTTTACCTCCCGTTTGCCTGCCCGTTTGCGTGAGCAGGAAGGATTGGCCTACAGTACGGGCTCCTCTATCACGGGCAGTGCGGGCCTTTACCCAGGTGTGTTTATGGCCTGGATGGAAACACGTTCTGAAGGCGTGAAACCTGGGATTCGTGCCATGTTTGAAGAAATTGATAAGCTGCAACAGGCTGGAATTACCCAGCATGAATTGGATCAGGCCAGAACCTATCTCAGCGGGCGTTTGCCCTTTCGCTTTGAAACCAATGATCAAAGAGTAGGCTTTCTTTTGCAGCGTGAGATCTACCAGTGGCCAGAAAATCATCTTCAGCAGCATTGGCAGCACTTGGAAGCGCTTACGCCCGAAGCTGTACAATCGGCTGCCTGCAGGCATTTACACCCAGAAGCGATGACCCTGGTCGTGGCCGGTGCCGATGCCCGATTAAAATCTTGGATAAAGGAATTTGAAAACCATGAAGGTTGATTTAATTATCACCGGCGCGGGTTTCAGTGGCGTTTTCTGTGCCGCTGAACTGGCCCGTTCAGGCTGGAATGTGCTCTTGTTGGATTCCCGTCCGGAATCTGAATTGGGAAAACCCTATACCAGCATCATGCTCGATGTCGATACTTTTTCTAAAACAGGCATTGCGCGGCCCCAAGGGGATGAACTTTTGCACCTGCTGGATCAGTTTTATGCCTATTCTCCTTCAGGCCGGATCAAGAAACCGATTGATTTTTCTTCGCTCTTGGTGAATGGGTATCTGCTTTTGCAGCGCCTCTTGGCCCAAGGCAAAGAACACGCTTTGAAATTTGTACAGGCCAAGGTCAAAGCGCCTTTGATTGAAAATGGCGCAGTCGTCGGGGTGCAAACGGAGGACGGCCAGCGTTTCCATGCTCCCCTGGTGATCGATGCATCGGGTACAGCCCAGGTTTTGGGTTTGCAACTGAAGGCTGGTGGACTTGCACTTTCACATCACCCTTTAACGCTTGAAACAGATTATGGTTTGGCTTATCGTCGGCTCTGTGAAACAGGTTTGCCTGCCAATGAATTGCATATTTACTTTGCTGTTGAAGGGGGCTATGTCTGGCGCTCACCCAATGATATCGGCTTGGGGCTTTCCTATTGGCTTGAAAAAGAAGAGGCTGAAGCCCGTCTGAACCACGCGATTCAAACCTTTGACTGGAAAATTGGCGAGGTCACTGCAGAAGCGATGGGCCGTGTGCCCGTGCGCTATCCGCTCACCAATATGGTGGCGCCTGGTTTTGCCGCCGTGGGAGACGCTGCTTTTATGATCAATTCAGTGCGCGGCGGTGGGATTTCTGCAGGCTTGAAGGGAGCGCGTATTTTAGCCGATGTGGCCCATGAGGTTTTGAGTGAAAAGCGTTACAGTCAAGATCGCCTCTGGGAGTACAATCTGCGTTACCAGCGCGAAGTGGGCGCACAATTGGCCTACCAGGATGCCATGCGCATGATTTTGATGAATGAAACTTCCGCTAATATGGAATTTGCCTTTGAAAAAGATATTGTTACGGCGGATGATATTCGCTCTTCTCTGGGGGGGAAACTCTTAGATTTCAGCCCCATGCAGAAACTTCAGAAAGGGCTGCGGGGAGCCGCCAATCCAGGGCTTTTGTTGCGCTTTAACAATAAACTGCATTGGGCCCATGATTTATTCAATCATTTCAAAGCCTATCCTGAAACACCGCTTGAATATGTCCAATGGGAAGATCATCTGCATCAGATCCAGGAGCATCTCAAGCAGTGAAAGGCATCTTGCTCGCCGGGGGGACAGGTTCCCGACTCTATCCCCTCACGAAAGTGACCAATAAGCATTTATTGCCTGTGGGGCGTGAACCCATGATCTTTCACCCTTTGCGCAAGTTAATTGAAGCGGGAATTCATGAAATCCTGATTGTCACAGGGCTCGAACATATGGGAGCCGTGGTCAGCCTTCTGGGCAGTGGTCAGGATTTTGCCTCGCGCTTTACCTATCGGGTTCAGGATCAGGCGGGTGGCATTGCCCAGGCTTTGGCTTTGGCAGAGGATTTTGTTGCCGGAGATCAGATGGTGGTCATACTGGGAGATAATATTTTTGAGCAGCCCTTGATTTCCTTTGTCGAGGCCTATCGTCAGCAAAAGTCAGGGGCCCGGATTTTACTCAAACAGGTGCCCGATCCGAGCCGTTATGGCGTCGCTGCTTTTGCTGATGGAAAAATAACCGCGATTCTTGAAAAACCAGAAACTCCGCCTTCTGACTACGCTGTGACAGGAGTCTATGGCTATGATGTCCAGGTTTTTGATTTTATACGTTCACTCAAACCCTCGGCACGCAATGAATTGGAAATCAGCGAAGTCAATGCGGCTTATCTTAAGTTGGGATGCTTGTCCCACGACTTACTCTCCGGCTGGTGGACGGATGCCGGCACCTTTGAATCCTGGTATCTTGCCAATTCTTTTATCTTTGGAAAGAGTGATTCAGAAAAATAATTCTAAATGCTTCTTGACAATGCTTAATAAAACTTTATATTATTAAAGTGTTCAGGCTTCCTGAACAATGACTCTGTCCCTTCAAGTACTTGCTCTGGCAAGTGGCCCTGCCTGCCCTCCCCCGGGGCAGGCTTTTTCTTTTCTGCACCCTCTTGGGGAGTGCTGTCAGAAAGAGTAAGATAGAGCAGAATCTGCTGGATAGAGAAGAAAATATGCCAATTGAAATATCTTTTGATAATACTGAAATTGCCTTTGCCAGTCGCAGCGATTTAGATTTGCGTCGGGCATATCTCCTGTTTCGTACCCTGGGCAACAGAAACCTGGTTGAATGCGGAAAATATTTAACGCAAATTGGTTTTGCCCTGCATTTGCCCTTAAGCCCCGCCATCAAAGCGACTCTGTTTCGCCAGTTTGTGGGGGGAGAGACGATTGAAGAATGTCGTCAGACGATTGAGCGTTTGGCAGACTATGGAATCGGCACGATTCTTGATTATTCTGCCGAAGGCAAGTCCAGTGAGAACAGTTTTGAACAGACCACACAAGAACTCTTGAAAATCATCGCACGGGCCAAGGGGGATCCCCATATCCCTTTTGCAGTTTTTAAGGTGACGGGTCTGGCCCGTTATGAATTGCTCGAAAAAGCCAGTCAATGGGGTGGGCTCAGTGCCTCTGAAAAAGAGGAACTCGAACGGGTAGAGCATCGGATTGAACGCATTTGTCGGGCTGCTGCAGATGCTGAAACCCCTGTTTTTTTGGATGCAGAAGAAACCTGGATTCAACCAGCAATTGATCGTTTTGCCCTGGAAATGATGCGTAAATTCAATCGGGAAAAAGCCTGGGTTTGGAATACCCTGCAAATTTACCGCTGGGATCGCCTGAGCTATCTCAAGGAATTGCATGCCCAAGCCCAAAAAGAAGGCTTTTATTTGGGGCTCAAACTGGTGCGGGGGGCCTATATGGAAAAAGAACGTGCGCGGGCCTTGAGCAAAGGCTATCCGGATCCCATTCAACCCGATAAGGCCAGTACGGATCGGGATTTTAATGCTGCGGTCAGTTATTGTCTTGAAAATCTTGACCGAATTTCGCTCTGTGCCGGTAGCCACAACGAAAACAGCAATTACCACCTCGTGCAATGGATGCAGAAATATGCTTTGCCTGAAAATCATGCCCAAATCTGGTTTGCCCAACTTTTGGGCATGAGTGACCATTTGAGCTTTAATTTGGCCCAGGCAGGTTATAACGTGGTCAAATATGTCCCCTATGCGCCCGTAAAGGATATCGTGCCCTATCTGATTCGCCGTGCCGAAGAAAATACATCTGTCGCAGGCCAGGTGGGCCGGGAATTAGATTTGATCACCCGCGAAATCAAACGGCGGCGCGAACAATTTGCTGCTGCAAGAGATTAAACAAAACTAACCCAATTTTAAATTTAGCTTGAGCTTCTTAAGGTCAGGAAAGACCTGCGGGTGGGTATATATGTATTATCAGAGAGAGATATTGTGAAAGAGAGAATCAATTCAAATGGGTAATTTTCAAGTTTCTGGCCAAAATGTACAAGTCACTGTTGAAACCCGTGTCACTGCGACCCGCCCTGAACCTCAGCCCCTTCCCGCTCCTATTCCTGAGAGCAACCCCCTCGATCAAGCGGATGCGCTTGAACTGAGTAGAACTTCAACCCCGATTGAAATTGCAAAGAAATTAGGTGGCGGTGCCCTTTTAGGCGGTGGCATTACCGCAGTCGTTCAGTCAGCTGTAACCTCTATGGTGATGGATCGCGGCATGGCTCCTACTGTACCAGGCACTGCGCTGGGTGTCGCCTTGGGCGCTGGAATCGGTTTGATCAATATCGAAACCGGTGATAAGAATCTGAATGCTGTTAAAAATACTGTCGGTGGCGCCTTAATGGGCGGTTCGATTCTCGGCATGGCGGCCTCTGTTGTCGGCACCATGGCCACAGATCGCCTGATGTCAGTTTCCCCGATAGCCATGGGGGTTGGTGCCGCAATTGGCGCAGGTATTGGCTTGCTCAACTCTCAAGAGTAAGCTTCTCTTTTCTATTTAAGTTTTAACTTTCTTTTTGTGTCTCTCTCATGGGCGGTTTGAATACCGCCTCTTTTTATTTTTTGCCCTGAACTTTTGTTCTGAAGCTATAGCAGGCTTTATGATCAGGCTTAACTAAGATAAGAAAGATAATTGGGGCATGAAAACTTATATTTCTTTGTTTGTGTCATTGCTGACTTTTTGTGCGCTGGTTTTGCCGGCCCAGGCCGAATCAGACACCTGGGAAAAATACCCCCGTTTAGAGGCCAGTTTAGAGTATGGTTTTTTAGGGGTGATGAGCCATACCATTCAATTCAGTCAAAACAATACCAACTTTGATTATGTGAAAGAAGGAGGACAGGATACCCTTTTTCCGCTTCCGCGTATGAGTCTGGATCTTCAGCTCGATCCGCATCAGACTTTGGTGTTTATGTATCAGCCTTTAACGCTGAGTTCTCAGGCTGTTTTATCTCGCGATATCCGCCAGGACAATCAGACCTTTCTGCGTGGAACGCCCATGCGTTTTCTCTATGATTTTCCCTTCTTTCGGGGTTCCTACCTCTACGATTTTAATACCGATGTTTTTGAAGAATTGGCTGTGGGGGTTTCACTTCAGCTTCGCGATGCGGTGATTGAGTTTGAATCCTTGGATGGTAAACAATTGGTTTCAAAGACCAATATTGGCCCTGTGCCGATTCTCAAATTCCGTTCCCGCCATCGCATCAATGAAATCTGGTGGTGGGGCAGCGAGATCGACGGCTTTTATGCGCCGGTCAGCTATCTCAATGGCAGCACCAATGAGGTGATTGGGGCTATTTTAGACGCCAATCTGCGCGTAGGGGCCAACTTGAGTGATACCTATTACCCCTATTTAAATCTGCGCTATTTGGGTGGCGGATCGGTTGGTACCTCTGAAGAAAAGGGCTTTTCGGGGGATGGTTATTCAAACAATTGGTTGCATTTTCTGATTGTTTCAGTGGGGATCACTGCCCATTTGTTTTAGTCCGCTGTGTGCATTTGGCTCTCTAATAATTCAACAAGAGAGCCAAGTGTCGCCAAATGTTCACCTGTCATTAACTGGCTGCCCAGTTCGATCTGAAAGGTATGGTTCAAGGCCAGAATCAATTGCACCAAATCAAAGGAATCCAGGGCCAAATCTTCTTTGAGTCGGGTGCTTGAATCCAGTTGTGTTTCTGGTGCAGCCCACCCTTCTTTTTTAAAAAGCGCTATCAATGTGTTCATGACCAGGGGGTTTTGGGCCATTGTGAAAGTTCCTTTCGTCTCAGTTTTCCGGTTGTAGTGAGCGGCAGATGTGTGACGCTGTAAAATAAACTGGGAATTTGATGGGGTTCAAGGTGCAATCTACAGAATTTTTTGAGAGCATGCAAGTTAGTACTTGGCCCTTCATTTTGAGCCTGAAGCAAGGCAATTAAGCGTGTGCCGAGGATGGGGTCGGGTTCTCCATATACCGCGACATGCAGGATTCCCGGCGCTTGTAAGAGAATTCTTTCGACCTGCAGGGGGGCGACTTTTTCGCCAGCACAGAGCAGGGTATCGTCACAGCGCCCTTCGATAAACAAGCGTCCCTGTGCATCCAGTGAGGCTTTGTCTCCGCTGCGGAGCCAACCCGCCTGAAGGGTTGCTTGGGTTAGTTCTGGGGCTTCCAGATACCCTTGCATCAGGGAGGGGCTGCGCACGCAAAGCTCTTCATTTTCGATCCGCAGTTCTACCCCTTTTAAGGCAAATCCGGCACTGCCAGAATGAAAATCCGGAGCTTTGCTGGAAATGGCGCTGACACGGGGGCCTGCTTCGGTCAGCCCATAACCGATCCAAATTTCAGCTTGCGGAAAGAGTCTTTGCAGGGCGGGGATTTCTTCAGGATGTAAAGCAGCCCCCGCAATCGAAAGATGTTGGAGCGATTCCAAGGGGGGAGGTGAGCCTTGCAGCATCAAACGCAGCGTGGTAGGGACTGCTGCGAAGGTTGCTATTTGATGGGCCTGTAGTTTTTTGAGCAGATCACCGGGCCAGAGCTGGCGTTCGAGTAATATCAAAGGGCTAGCTGAAATCAAGGCCGGGAGCATTTGGGTCACCAAGCCAAAAGCATGGTGCAGGGGGAGATGAATTCCCATATTCCCAGGCGATGCTAAGGCCTGTTCCTGCATGACGGTGAGGGCATTCCAAAACAAAGCCTGGGCTTGAAAACCTGCTGCTTTGAGTTCTCCGCCTGAACCTGAAGTAAGCAAAGCCAGACACAGGCTTTGGGGATCAAGGGGGCTTAAATTCCCTTGGCCTTCAGGAAAAAGTGGTGGGGCTTTTTGAGCCTGAAATCGTTTTGTCAGAATAGTGACCTGTTCTTCAGGTAGGCCGCAGGGATAAGGAATGGCGAGCATTCCTGCAGCCAGTAAGGCCAGCAGATCAGAAAGATAATGAAGATCATGCCTGGCTTGGAGCAGAAAACGCTGGCCGATTGAAAATTCGCTTTGAAGCCCCAAGGCTTTGGCCTTGACCTGGGCTCCAAATTCAAGATACGTTTGCTTGTTTTGGGCATCTTCAAGCGTCAGATCAGATTTTCGGCTCAAGAAGCTTTCTAAAAGACTTTGAAAATCATGCATTTTCAGAATTGCCAGATCAAACCGCCCCAGGTGAGTCCCCCGCCGACCGTATTGAGTGCGACCCTATGACCTGGTTGAATGGCTTTGCTCTCAAGGGCTTCTTGTAAAGCGATTAAGACGGCTGCGCCTGCGACGCTGGCATGGCGGTGCAGATTGTGAAATTGTTTTTCAGGGGGAATGCCTAAAAGTTCTGCGACTTTGCTGGTCAATTGCCGATTTACCTGATGGGGAATATACAGGTCAAGATCGTTGACTTGCAGTTTTGCTTCTGCCAAGGCCCCCTGCATTGCGGCCAAATATCGGGCGGGAACAGCTTCTTTTAAACTGCTGGTATCCCCATGGTAGGCATAAAGATTTTGAGCAATGGCCTCAGGGGTAGGTGGGAGCAGACCAGGGGTATTGACCAGTACCCCCAATTCACCATCGGCCCCTAAATATCCACCCAAAAGCCCGGTCTCTTCTGTGGATTTTTCAATCCAGAATGCGACTGCTCCATCTCCTACGCCCATGACTGTTTCAGGAATCTGGGGGTTGGCATATTTTGAGGGGGTCTCAGCAGCAACCAACAATACCGGCCCCAACCCTGCCTGGGCGTAGAGTGAGGCTGTTACGAGGGCATATAATCCCGTGCTGCAACCCGCTTTTATATCCAGGGCCGGGCATTTGATACCTGTGGCTGCCCCCACAGCACAAGCCGATGAAGAGGTTATTTTATGCGGGGTCGTTGAGGCAAAGAGCAGCAGGCCTGGTTGCTGCTCTTTGAGGGCTTGGTTCTCCATCAGTTTGAGAACTGCTTGGGTGCCCAGATCGACTGAATTTTCTTCGCTGTGATTTGCTGGGGTTCCCACCAGATGCGTCCATTGACGGTTTTTTAAACCGATCACCTGTTCGGGATAATCGGGGTGCATGTCCCGTGTGGCGAGAATATTTGCATAGTTGGGCCCCAGCAGATGGGCAAATACATCGTGGTTTGTTAAATTAGATATTTCTTTTGCTTGAACTTGGAGTGGTTTGGGCCAGGCGCTCGCAGCAAAACTGATTCGCACACCACGAACTGGGCCAAAGGATTTGCCGCCGGGAGGAGATTGCATCGTGTACACCCCTGTTTTTTTCTTCAGTATACCTTTGCGGGAGAGCCTGAAAAAGACAGGCTTGTATTTTAATGTTAAATAATTTAGTATCAAACTATACCTGTGGAGAAAGGAATTCTCATGAAAAAGATTTTACATCGCGCCGATAGCAGAGGGGTCGCCGAACATGGTTGGCTTCATTCCTACCATACCTTTAGTTTCGCTGGTTATTACCATCCAGAACGTATGCATTTTGGTGCTTTGCGCGTTCTCAACGATGATCGAGTTCAGGGGGGCAAAGGATTTGGGCAACATCCTCATCAGAATATGGAAATCATCTCAATTCCGCTTTCTGGTGCCTTGGCGCATCGTGACAATATGGGGAACGTGCAGGTGATTCACGAACAGGATGTTCAGATTATGTCGGCGGGCACAGGTGTTTTTCATTCCGAATACAATGATCATGCGGATCAGGAAGTAAATTTTTTACAAATTTGGATCTTACCTGAAAAACTAAATATAAGGCCTCGCTATGAACAAAGAACATTCTCTGTTAAGGAGCGCTTGAACGTTTGGCAGACAGTGGTTTCTCCCCAGAGGGGCGAAGGTGTTTGGATCAACCAGCAAGCCTGGTTTTGCTTGGCAGATTTGGAGCAGGATCACCGACTTCCCTATACCCCACATGCCACGGGACAGGGCCTGTACCTTTTTGTACTGGAGGGCGAAGTCTCAGTGGCTGGAGAAACGCTTTCGGCACGTGACGGGTTGGGGGTATGGGAATTAAATGAGCTGACGCTCAATGCCCTTTCAGATGCCAAAGTTTTGATGATTGAAGTGCCCATGCAATTTGAAACCCCCTAAATACCCAGGCTCTTTCAGGCATGAAAAGCTCTTCTTTTCATGCCTTCAGGTTATTCTGTTTTGAGCTTAAATTCCCGGAACGTGGCTCAAGGCTTCAAGCTTTTCGAATCTCTCAGGGCTGATTTGGGTATTTTCCTGTGCTGAAGCTTCATCACTGTAAATTTGTATGCCCCGATCTAAGCAATTGATTGAGAATTCTTCAAGTGCTTCAACGATATCATGGTCAATGAATTTGCAACGGGAAGTATCGAGAATGACCTGACTGTTATTGGGTAAAGATTCAAGAAAATCAATCACAAAGGCTTTGTTGAGAAAGGTCAGATTCTCAGCAAAGAGCAAACGAATTCGATTTTGATTTTTTTCAACTTTGAGTACAGGAATTCTGTAGTGGTTATAGAGAATAAACAGGCTGGAAACGGCAAGTCCGATCAGAACCCCCAAAAGAAGATCGGTCAGTACAATCATGACCAAGGTGATCATAAAAGGAATAAACTGATCTTTTCCGTGCTGGTAGGTATGAATAAAGGTTTTGGGGCTGGCCAGTTTAAAGCCTGTCACGATCAGTACGGCGGATAAGGTGCTGAGCGGAATCAAATTGATCAGATCTGCAGCTAAAAATAAAGCGATCAAGAGCCACACCCCATGTAAAATAGCTGACCATTTACTTTTAGACCCAGCTACCAAATTGACTGAGCTGCGAACAATCACAGAGGTCACGGGCAAGCCCCCAAGTATACCACTGAGTATATTGCCTGCGCCTTGTGCCATCAACTCTCGATTTACAGGCGTGCGGCGTTTATGTGGATCCAGTTTATCAACAGCTTCAATTGAGAGCAGACTTTCGATCGAGGCTACAAAGGCAATCGTAAACGCTGCATTATAGACCTTGGGATTTTGTAAAGCCGACCAAAGTGGAAAGCTGGTCTGTTGAATAAAGTCATTCAGTGAATTCATTTCTGGAAGTTGCACCAGGTGATTGGCTTGGATGGCACCATTTGGGAAGATCTTTTGAACAATCAAGGCCAGGAGGGTGCCCAGAATAACAGCCAAGAGAGAGCTGGGCACTGTTTTAATCTTTTTGCCAAGGGTTTTATCCCACAGAAGAATGACCCCCAGCGAAGCCAATCCAATCAGAAAAATTTCCCAGTGAATATTTTGAAGGGCGTCCCAAATCATCGTAAAGGTATTGAAATGACCTTCGGCATGCCCGACTGCTTTGTTGACCTCTTGGGTCACCCCTTCTAAATCAGGAGTTTGGAGTTGAAAATGCTCTACTCCTTCTGCCTCCTTGTCGTAACCCATCAGGTGAGGCAGTTGTTTAAGAATCAGTATGACGCCGATGGCTGCCAACATACCTTTGATCACGGCAGAGGGAATATAGTTCCCCAGTGCTCCCGCTTTGAGCAATCCAAGTACGATTTGTATACAACCAGCTAAAACAATGGCGACCAAGAGCGCTTCAAAATGCTGGAGTTCCATGGCTGCGGCTGCAACAATGGCCGTAAGCCCAGCGGCTGGGCCGCTGACACTGAGCGGTGATTTGCTCAATGCTCCAATGACCAAACCGCCCACAATGCCTGCAATTAAACCTGACAAAAGCGGTGCTTTGGAGGCATGGGCAATGCCCAGACACAGGGGGATAGCAACAAGAAAGACCGCTAGAGAAGCTGGCAGGTCTTCCTTGAGAGAGAGGCTTTTAAATTCACGAATGAAATGTTTAATATTCATGGAGTAGATACTATTCTTCTGAGAAAATTTACTGAGAAATTTTACGGTTAATATATTAAAATATATTAACATAAAGCCATGGTATTTTGAAGATTCATATATTAAAATTAAATAATATATGAATCAAAGGGGTTTTTGATACACATCTATGAAGAGAAACTATAAAGAAAAGCAAGTTCATATTCTTGTGGGCTGTGCCGATGCACGCGATCTCAGTCGTATCTATATTCAAGCTTTGATTGAAACCATTAAAGAATATGAAGCAAAGGGCATTCAGATTGAATTTCATAAAATCCGTACTCCGGGATCTTTTGTGACGCCCGATGTGATTACCGATCTCAAGGATATTTTTGAGCAGCACCAGCGTCTTTCAGAAGATGGGATTCCCCATTCCTATTTTGTGCATGTACAGGCGCACGGTGAGTTGGTGGGAGAATGCAGTGAAGATTTTGCCTGTCTGACCCATGAAGTAGCGATAAAGGAGGGATCTTCTCTCAATTGTGGCATGTTGGGAGCCACCAAAGTTGCACTGGAATTAGAAAAACTTCTGCTCGAACAGGAGCCTAGATTTGCTTTGCCAGGCCAAGGTCATATCACCTTGCGCCATGAGCAGGATATTCGTGTGCTTTTACGGGAAGTCTATGCTTTTAATGGTTATTTTGCTGGCGACTGGGTGCGCAGTATTGATGACTTAAGAACCCATCCCCGTACCCAAAGAGCAGCCCTCGAACATGCCGCCCGACATGATGCGACGCTTAAAAATTTGAATATTCAAATTACTGCCAATATTAAAGATTACCAACAGCATGCTTTGATACGTGTCGATGGGGGAGAGCCAGAAGTACCTTTCTGGCATGATTTTCATCTGCGCTTAAGAGAAAAAGCAAAACGCGAATCTTTAACCGGTGATTTGGCCATGGCCCAAGCTTCTACGCAAAAACCGTTGGCGGGTTTGATTTGCACCTCTCCCTATCTTTCGTCACGCTTATTGGCCAAGCAGTATTATCTTGAATACAAAGGTTTGAAACCCAATCAGACGATCTCCAATACGATTTTTAAATTACGTGGCAATTCATTTGATATGCCGATGATTCCCTTTGGTCCCTATACGATTGCGGGATATTTTTATGGTGTGAAGTTTTTGGGCCTGACAGATCAACTTGTGATGGGGAATGATCAGGAGCAAACGCAACGGATTATCCAAAAAATAAAACGGGATCCGATTATGTCCTTTATTACTGAGCATTTTGGCGTTGAACTGATTTCAATCAGTCACCGCGAACTGGAACAAAGAGAAAAATCTTTGCTTCAGTTTGCTGACTATGAGCTGATGTTACTTGAGCATGAGCGTCTCTATGCAGCTTAAAATGCAAGTGAGATTGCTGGCTCAAACGATTTTATCTGGGGGATTAGAATTTCAGCATGGATGTGAATCCAATTCTGAAGTTATCCACCCAGGCATCACTTGATTGGACTTGGGGTTGCAGGCTGGCTGAATAAGTGCTGGCGTACAATGCGCGCCCCCAGTCAGCTTCGAGTGAAAACTGCAGTTGTTTTGTGGGATGAAGCGTGATGCGGGGCATGATATGAAATGAATGGGCTTGGTTGGGATCGCGGGCAAAGAACTTGTCTGCTTCGGCCTGGGTGCCCAAGGTACCTAAATTTGAGGTGTACCCCCCATACAGACCCAACTGAATTAAATCGTTGAGATAATAATCAAGATCGAGCCAAGTGGCGACTGTTGCCAGGTTTACATAGCTGTTTTGTTTGGTAAGGGCATAGCCTCCGACCATTTGGTGATCAGCCATATCCGTTCCCATCACCGCTTTGGCTTGTAATGTGAATTTATCAAACGGTTTAAGCTTTGCAAAAATTTGTCCCGCACCAGAATAAAGATTTTCGGCCCCTGCTGCTGGACGAATTGCTTTGCCATGAATGCCAGCCCCAATTTGTCCTTGACCGAAGTGATAGGCTGCGTTTAAGGTTGCTGCAGGGAGGCCTGAACGCTCTTGTAAGGCATTTCCATCGGTTTCAGAAAAGGCATCCCTTTGCATTGATAGGGCGCCGGTCAATTGAAAGGCTTGCCAGGGATTGTATTTGACTTGAATCATGGGGTTTCTGGAAAAGGGTTGAACCGGACGCCCGGCCCCCACCGCTATGATGCCAGGAAAAACATCGATATTGGTAAGCGGATCCCAATACTGGCCAAGTAAAAGTTCGGCACTGTCCCATTTCATTTTCATATAGGCATGGCGCAGGCGCAAATTGCTGATCGTGCTGTTTAAATGACCAAAAAAATCTGCTTCAACCAATCCTGAAACTTTGGCTCCCCAGACCTCTGGCGAGTTTATTTTAATGGCTCCCCGTGTGAAAATCGAAAGAAAATTAAGCATGGGATCACTGTTTTCATCTTTGCCAGAACTGTTGGTTTTGACGGCTGCAGGATAGAGGTTGATTAAGCCTTCGCGACCGCCCACCGTTTGACGTGTATCGTAAAACGCGTCAAAGCGAACAAAACCACTTGTTTCAATTCCCCAGGCATTGTTTAAACTTTCAGATTGATGGATGGGTAGATTTTGAGGGTTGCTCATGGCTGGTAAGTCGGCATTCAAAGCCGGTGCTTGAAATGAAAATCCATCCAAAGATAAAAATGTGCGATCGATGCCGGGAGGGGTAGAATTTTCATCCGGGCGAGAGAGTTCTGCATGGGCCGGGTATGAAAGGCATTGATACAAGAGGGGCATAAGCAGCAATGAAAGTGTTTTGAATGTGATGGGGTGTCTTTTGCGCTTTATTTGCTTTGGAATTTTCATGGATACATCCTTATATTATTGTTTGCATAGGAACTTAAGGTAAAAATACTTTCATGGGCAAAGGTGGGTGGCTTTGTAAATAGGTCACGATACAACAGAGAGTCATGAGCAAGGCACTACTTAAAATTTTTGTAAATCTAAATAGCTTGAATTTTCGAATTAAGATTTCTAGACTCTCTATCAGCAGACACATCATCAGTAATTTTCCGAAATATATCAGAAAACTGAGAAAGAGGCTGAGACTGTCGTGTTGATTGCTGATTCCCCATGGCAAGACAAAACTGACCAAGAGAGAGAGAAGCATTAAGTTTTTAATCCAGTGGGACCAATAAATAATGCCCAATTGGGGGCCTGTATACATTTCCTGTAAATATTCATGGGGAGCCTGGCGCTGGGAGGTGGATTCTGAAAGCCCAATCGGAATTCTATCCATTTCAGCAATGGTTGTGATCAGCAAAGCGAGAATTGCCAATAGGTTCAGGGGCTGAATTAAAAATTCTGAATGCGCCTGGTGCCAGCTGACGATTCCGTTTAAGTCCATCGTTCCAGAGAAAAGGGCAAGGTTGAGCAAGGTCGCGAGAAAAATGAATTCAGTAATTCTCAGCAGAAATACCTCTGGTGATGGCTTTAAGAGAAAGCTTTGTATCTGGGTTTGCTGCGCGAGACTTGAAACCAAAAAGAAACGATTGAGAATCAGTAAAGCAACGAGAAATAAGAGGCCTCCCAAATGGCTGATCGGCGCTTTGCTTAAAAAAGTGGGAACCATCAAGCTGCTATAAAGCGCTGTAGAAAAAAGCACAAGGGGTGTAAATTGCCTGATTTGTGAATTCGTATGCAAGGGCTCAACAGACTGAGACAATAAATGAAATAATTCTCGATAGCTTTTGAAAAGTGGAGGACTGGGGGTTCCTTGGAAACTGGCTTTCATTTTTTGAAGGAGATCTTCCAAGATCGGGGATAAAGCTAAAACAAAACCTGCCTGCAAGAGGATATTCAGACCGTTTATCAAATACATGCTGAAATGACTCCTGAGCCCAAGAGACAAGATCTTTCCTTGTGTAGCAGGCTTTGAAACAAGTCAACCCTTCTCTTGTCTCGATTCCTTACGGATTGATTTTCAATAGACATCGTTTTTTCGTTTTATGTTTGATCCTTGTTTAAATTAGGACCTCTTGCTGTTTAGATTATTTCATTCGCCTAACTTAGCTGTATGAGCCGCTACTGAAAGTTTCCTGAGAGTTTCCTGAAAATCAGAAACTTGGATACTTGGCTTGATGTATGCTGAAAGCAATCAGCGATTTTTTGGGGTAAGCAATAATGTCCGATTCAAACACTGCCCAAATTTTATTGATAGAAGACGATTCTGAAATTGTGGCTTTTATAGAAACTGAACTGCAATGTGAAGGGTATAAGGTAGAAATTGCCAGAGATGGTCAGCAGGGTTTAATTGCTGCCCGTCAAAACCCTCCTGACCTGATTGTGTTGGATCGCATGCTTCCTGGCCTCGATGGTCTGGCCCTTTGTCGCCGTTTGCGTCAGAGCAGTGATGTTCCTATTCTCATGCTCACGGCACGCAGCGAGGTCAAAGATCGGGTGGAAGGTTTGGATGCCGGGGCCAATGATTATTTGGTGAAGCCTTTTGACCTCGATGAATTATTGGCGAGAATCAGAGTGCAGATTCGTCAGCGCCAACCCAGTGAGCGCACCTTGTTTGAGTTTGCAGATCTTAAATTGGATATTATTTCTCATGAGGTTTATCGCGCAGGACAATTGATCATGCTCTCACCAAAAGAGTTTGAATTATTGCATTTCTTTTTACAGTATCCCCGCCATGTCTTAACCCGACACCGTATCTTAGAGGCAGTATGGGGCTGGGATTTTGAGGGTGAAGACAATGTCTTGGAAGTATATATACGCTATCTGCGCAAAAAAATTGAGCTGGAAGGATTTCCCAGGCTTTTGCATACGGTCAGAGGTGTCGGCTATGTTCTGCGTGAAGAAATGGTTTCTCAGCTTGAGTCATGAAAATTCGGCTGAAACTTACCCTGTGGTTTACTGTTTTGGTGGCTTTGATTGTCGGCATGGGTGCGCTCTGGGGATGGTTGGGGTTTCGTGCCTCGGTTTATTTCCAGGCGGAGCAGGAACTTCAGGATAAACAGCAGGAAGTTCAACTCTTTATTGATACGGTTTCTCAAGAGTTTCAGAACAAAGGACTTCTTTTTGATCTGCGTGAAAATGCCCATAATCTTGAGCAAATATTTGCAAATGATCAAACCTCTCGCTATGATAATATCTTCATACAAATCACCGATACACAAAGCCATGTAATTTCCCGTTCAAGTAATTTGGGTAAATTGGTTTTGCCGATTCACCCCCGTGAAGATGGCAAAGAGTATCACAGTTTGGTACTTCAGCCCGAAGCAGAGAAAAGTATTTCGATCCTTTACGCTTCTTCCCCCATTTTGGTGCAGGGCAAGGAACGTGGCTCTTTGCAATTGGGTCTTTCGATGGTGAAAAGTGAGGGTTTTTTGAAACAAATGCTTTTGTTTGAAGCGATGGGGCTCTTCTTTTCGATTGCTTTGTCGATGCTTTTGGGGCAAATCCTGGCTCAACGAGCCTTGGCTCCCATGTTGCAGATTACAGAACAGGTTCAACAAATGGCTGGCCAGGAGCTTTTTAAGCCTTTGGACACTTCTGATTTGAACCCCGATGAAATTGGGGTTTTGGCAGAAACTTTCAATGGCTTAATGCGTCGGATTGCCTCTGTTTTTGAAGCCCAACAACATTTTTTAAGTGATGCCTCTCATGAATTTAAAACCCCTTTAACGGCGATACGCGGTCATGCCCAACTTCTGCGCAAAAGAGGAGCGACCCATCCCGAGATTCTTGCCAAGAGTTCTGAAACCATTATTCGTGAATCCAAACGCTTGTCCCGTTTGGTCAATGATTTATTGCTTTTGGCTCGGCTGGAAGGCCATGCCGAACGCATGGAGCATGTTCGGATTGAAATATTGATTGAAGAAATTTTTGAAGATTTAAGCCCCCTTCATCCCCAATTGGAGCTTGAAATTTCGGATCCTCCCTTGGTGATTCTGGCCAATCCCGATTCTTTACGCCGAATTATTTTGAACTTGCTCGACAATGCCTTTAAAGCGACTCCTGATGGAAAAGTGCTTCTTTCCTGTAAACGGCTTGAAAATCAGGCGGAACTTATCGTTGCCGATACAGGTCTGGGCATTGCTGCTGAGCATTTACCCCATCTTTTTGAGCGATTTTATCGGGTAGATTCTGACCGCAACCGCAGTTCGGGAGGAAGTGGCATTGGCCTGGCCTTGGTCTATGAAATTGTCAAGCTGCATCAGGGTCATATTTCTGTTCAAAGTCAGCCGGGGCAAGGGTCTGTTTTTCAATTGCATTTTCCGCTGGTTTAAGCTGAAAAGAGTTTATTTATAATTAAATCCGAATTAATCAAAAGATAAGAATCTTTTGCGCAAGAATTCAGATAATCAATTTATCTAAAATGCGTAGAGGTTATCTTCAAATGAAATCCTTGAAAAAATCTGTTCTTGCTATTCTCTCTTTGGCCATGGTTGGTTGTGGCGCTCCCCAAATGGCAGGCCAATTTCCCGTTCAAATACAACAAAGCATGGCTGTTCGCAGCATGTCAGCTCCCATGATGCGTGCACAATCCGCAACGGCAAACACCCGCCTGCCCTTTCTCGCCATGTTCAACAATGCCTATAAAGGTCTTTTGGCTGAAAATGAAGCCATTGGCCGTTCCAATCCTCAAAACGTAGATCGTTATTTCATTGGCTTGATTGATTCGGCTCAAAAAACGATCGATGGCGCTTTTTATGATATTGATGATCCCGATGCAGTAAATGCCTTTGTGCGTGCAGCCAAGCGTGGTGTTCGTGTTCGTCTGGTGACCGAACATGACAGTCTGATGGACAAGCACAACCCCACCGTACCTCGTCAATCCATCGCCGCACTCAGAGCCGCAGGGATTGAGATTCATGATGATGGGAATCATGCGGGGCTGATGCACAATAAATTTATGGTGGTGGACAATGGCACTGTCTGGACGGGTTCTTTGAACTTGACCACGTCCTCAATTTTTCATCACAATAATAACAGTGTCATGATTCGCTCTCCCCAATTGGCAGCCAATTTTAATGCTGAATTTCAACGCATGTTTGAACAGGGGATTTATGGCCCCAATCCCCATTCCATTCCCAATCCTGAAGTAAATGTCAGTGGCATCCGGATTCGTACCTTTTTCTCACCGGGTGGAAGCGCTGTTGATGCCATTAAAGCTGAATTGAGCAAAGCAACCAAAAATATCCGTTTTATGGCTTTCTCTATGACCGATAAAAACATTCTGCAGATTATGTTGAATAAAAAGGCTGCTGGCGTAAAAGTAGAAGGTGTCTTCGACTCTTGCCTGATTCCCCAGTATTCAATCTATTGGGAGCTGAAAAAGAATGGCATTTTGGCACTGGGGGATGGTAACCAAGCTCTGATGCACCACAAAGTAATGATTATCGATGATAAAACGGTGGTGACAGGTTCCTTCAATTTCTCTAAAAACGCCCAGAACAACAATAATGAAAATGCGCTGATCATTGATTCTCCTGCCATTGCCAAGCAGTATGTGGATGAGTATTATAAAGTCCGGACGGCAGCATTTGACAATAAAAATCTGCCCCCCTATGACCATCCTGCCTGCAACAAGCGCTCAGCAGCTCCAGCTTCACCGGCAGCCGCACCCACTTTGAGTGCCATGTCAGTTTTGGAACCGATTTGGCTCGATCGCGAATAAGACTTTATTCGATTGTATTTATCTCTCTACGCTGCCCCGGCCTTCACCGGGGTTTTTTCTTTGGCTAAGAATGCAGTATTGGCTTGCTTTTATACCTGTCCTGGTTTGAATCAGGTACAATACAGCTTATGTCAGAGCAAGCTTTAGAGCACGAAAATATTCTGCGCATCAATCAGGGAAACAAACAGGTGATCCTGATTGGCACTGCGCATATTTCCCGTGAAAGTGCAAAACTTGTGCAAGAGGTTATTGCACATGAACAGCCTGATACTGTTTGTGTCGAGCTTTGTCCGTCGCGATTACAGTCTTTACGCGATCAGGAAGCCTGGAAAAACATGGATATCGTAAAGGTCATCCGTGAGAAGAAAACCTTTGTTCTCTTTCTCAATTTTCTGCTGACCTCGATACAACGCCGTATGGCGCGCAATATGGACGTGAAACCGGGTTTGGAAATGCTGGCTGCGCTAGAAAGTGCAGAGGCCCTGGGTGCGCAGACAGAGGTCATTGATCGGGATGTGCGTACGACGCTGACACGGGTCTGGCGTTTGATGGGTTTTTTTACCCGTTTAAAAATCTTCAATCAGATTCTGGCTTCACTTTTTGAGGAAGAAGAAGAGATTTCTGCTGAGGAAGTTGAAGCTCTGAAACAAAAAGGGGCACTTGAACTCTTGCTCGATGAAATGGGACAGGTGCTCCCTGGTGTCAAAAAACATCTGATTGATGAACGCGATCTCTATATGGTTGAAAAGATTCGTCAAGCACCGGGTCAAAAACTGGTCGCTGTCGTGGGGGCCGGTCATGTTCCGGGCATGATCAGGAACTGGGAAAATCCCGCGATTGATTTGGATGAATTGGATCAAATTCCGCCTGCTGGATGGGTCTCTCAGACATTGCAGTGGTTTATTCCTGCTTTGGTGATTGTTTTATTGATTGCTGGCTTTTTTGTAGGTGGAAAACAGGGCGTTACCTGGGAAAAAGGATTGCAGGGAATTTTGGGGTGGACGGTCGTTACCGGTGGCTTGGCTGGGATCGGTGCTTTATTGGCCCGAGCGCATCCGCTGACCATTTTGGCGTCGATTGCCTCTGCTCCGATAACAACCCTACATCCTCTGATTGGTGTGGGTTATGTTGCCGGCTTGGTGGAAGCCTGGTTGAAAAAACCACGCGTAAAGGACTTTGAATCATTGCACGAGGATATTCAAAGCTTTAAAGGATGGCAACAGAATCAAGTCACCAGAATTTTACTCGTGGTTATTCTTTCTAGTCTGGGTGCCAGTTTGGGCACCTTTATCGGTTATGGTTGGCTGATCGACAATCTTTTTCGTCATTGAAATTTCGTTATGTTTTGCTGATGATTAACAGTGCAAATCTTGCTGAATTTTAGTGAATTTCCTTATTTTATTTAAAAATTATTGATTTAGAATATTTGCTCACGGTATCTATTTCACATACATTTCGCAGTGAAACACTACAGGTTTCTTTCTGAACGCTCAGATTGGCTATTAATACATTCAATAATATTAATGTATGGTTGTGTATTTGTATTAAACATACGATTAATATAGATTTATAACGTTTAAATTTCAATTGTTTATTGATTCTTCCCCGATCTTGTGATTCTCAGCAAACTCTCAGCAAAGATTCATGGTATTCTTACCCTTCAATTTTTTCGGTATGCCAAAATTTTAAACATGCGGCAAGACGAATTTATTTTTTGTGTGTTTATGGATTTCTGTGTTTGACATAAAAAATTCGACTTTGCAGTAATTTTGTATCCGAGAAAGGAGTTTAACAGCACTATGTCTGTTTTACCTCAACCAACTCTCCCCAAAGACGGGTTGGCCGGTCTAAAAGAAAACTTGCGTTTCGACCTCAGTTCTGGTTTTCAGATCTTTTTAATCGCTTTGCCTCTTTCGCTTGGGATTGCCCTTGCCTCAGGCATGCCTCCCATGGCTGGGATTATTTCAGCTATTGTGGGGGGGCTGGTTGTCTCAATGATCAGTGGCTCCTATGTCACGATTAATGGTCCTGCTGCAGGCTTGATCGTGATTATTGTAGGAGGGGTCGAGACTTTAGGACAAGGAAATATGGCCTTGGGTTACCGCTTAACACTTGCGGCGATCGTTGTTGCAGGTATTATTCAAATGGCCTTTGGGCTTTTAAAAGCTGGTAAGCTCAGTGCCTATTTCCCTGCACCTGCGGTACATGGCATGTTAGCTGCAATTGGTATTATCATCATGGCGAAACAGGCTCACACTGTTTTGGGTGTGAAACCCCATACCAAGGAAACCCTTGAGGTGATAGCTGAAATTCCTCACAGTTTAATGCATGCCAATGGTGAAATTGCAATTATTGGTCTGATCTGTCTGGCCGTTACGGTTTTGTGGGCTTTTATGCCGATTCAAGCCTTGAAGAAAATCCCTGGACCTTTGGTGGTTGTTTTGGTAGGCATTGTTTTAGGCCATGTTTTTCATCTGGATAAAACCCATATGTCCACCCTTTGGGGACATGAACATGAAATCGGCCCTCAATATCTGATTAATCTGCCGGGCAGTGTGGTCAAAGGAATCGTTTTTCCTGACTTCTCACACTTCGCAACGGGTGCTTTCTGGACGGTTGTTATCAGCATTGCTTTGATTGCCAGCTTGGAAAGTTTACTTTCAGCTTTGGCGGTTGATAAGCTGGATGTCTATGGCCGCCGTGCCAATCTGAATAAAGATATCTTTGCGGTGGGAGTAGGTTCAACGATTTCAGGTCTATTGGGTGGTTTGCCCATGATTGCTGAAATTGTCCGTTCCTCTGCGAATATCAATAACGGGGCCCGTACCCGTTGGGCTAACTTTTTTCATGGCGGATTTATGTTGCTCTTTGTAGCGGCAGCTCCTGGGCTGATTCATCAGATTCCCTTAGCCTCTCTTGCTGCTTTGCTTGTCTTTACAGGTTTTCGTCTGGCTTCTCCCAAGGAGTTTATTCATACCTATAAAACGGGCCCAGAACAATTGGCTATCTTTGTGACCACGATTGTCTGTGTACTTGCCACCGATCTCTTGATTGGCGTGGCTTGTGGGATTATTTTGAAACTGATCATTCACGCTTACAGGGGGGTGGCATTTAAAGATTTGTTCAAACTTCAGTTTCACGTACATGAAACTGAAGCGGGCCATTATTTGGTAACGGTTGAGAGTTCTGCTGTTTTCTCAAATTTAATTGGTCTGAAGAGTGAGCTTGAGTCTTTGCCTGCTGGCAAAACGGTTATATTTGATTTTTCAAAATCTTATCTGATTGACCATTCCTTTATGGAATATGTTCATCATTATGCGAAGGATTATAAACGTGAAGGGGGGATTTGCGAAATTAATGGCCTGGATCAACACAAGTCAATTTCTGAACACCCTTTGGCTTCAAGGAAGCGCGAAGTTTTACCCGTTTAGATATTTAAAGAGGATGGCAGATGCCATCCTCTTTTCTGGTTTATCTGCTGAAAATATGTATTGAAGACGTTTGAGAAAAAAGAATTAAGGTAGCTATGATAGAACAACGACTTTCCGATTTAGATCAGGATTTGGCTTGGGTGAGTAAATACCTGCCGCATCAGGGTACCTTGCAGCATTTTGTTCATCACAATCCCCTTGAAGCCTTTGAAGAATATGAGTTTGAAACAGCTTGTGTTTTGGCCAATAAGCTCTATCAAGGGTTTAGCTTTTTAGAGCAAAAAAAATATCTAGAATATATTGCCTTGGGCAAAATTTCTAAAAAGACACTTGAAGAAGAGCTGAAGATGGTTTGCCAGAACAACCATTTAAAACCGCATTGTAAGATTGACTTGTTTCTCAACTTGATTTTAAATCCGCCTGAATTAAGTGTGAAGAATGTTATCAAACGCAGATTGAAAAAAGAGCCTGAGCAAAATCTGATACAAGAAATCATGACCAGAGTTCAAGCGCTTGAACTGCCTGCAGAACCTGAAAACAGTTTTACTTTTCCCACCTATAAAGAAATTATTCTACAGCGCTACGGTGTAGATATTGATGATGTGATGAATCCTCTTTTGGCAAAGCTTTTCAGCTCCTATGTCGATCCAGGCAGTACCTATTGGAAGAATGAATACAAGTCAAAGGGGCTTTGGCATTGTTTCAAAGAAAATTATAAGTCTCCTCTTGTGCTTGAAAATCTTCAGGCAAAAAAAATACATGAGCAGCTTAAACTGCCAGTGCATAAAGAACTGAGTGTTGATGAGCTGATTCTCTATTATTTGAGAGAAATGGCAGTACCGGCAGAGCAGCATAAAACCTATCTTCTCTCTATGGGCTTGCGTTTGCGGGGCTGGGCCAGCCTGTTTAATAAGTTAGAGCATGATCCCGAACAGATTTTAGATGATACCCAATACAGTATCAAGGAATTTCTGCTGGTCAAGCTGGTTTACGAATACGTTATTTCAAAAGCTTTTTTGCCCCAATTTGAGCCCCATCTATTAAGTGATTTTCGTGAAAGTCAAAGCCAATTGGCGATCGAACAAGCGCAATATGAATTGACTTGGCTGGCTTTGCATTTTTTAAAGCAAAATCAATTGATCAAACAGGGGCAATGGTTGGCTTCAGAACAAGACAAAGAGAATATTTTAAGTCTCTTGCCCTATTTTACCAAGGTACGACGTCAGATTATTTATCAGAATGCGCTTGAGAAAACCTATGCCTATCAATGTCTGAGTGCGTTAACGTTGACCAATCAAAAACCAAAATCAGAATCCCTTAGTCAAAGTTTTCAATATATCACCTGCATTGATGATCGCGAAGAGTCTTTGCGCAGATATCTTGAAGAAGTAGATCCACGCTGTAGAACCTTTGGTGTTGCAGGACATTTTGAAATGAATATGCATTTCAAAGGTTTTAATGAAGTTCGCTTTCGCAAATTGTGTCCGGGTGTTATCAAAGAAACCTTTAAAGTCAGGGAAGTAGAGGTACTGGTTGAGGAGGCTGCTGAAACAGCCTCTTGGATGAGTCGTCTCTACGCAAAGATCTTTCATACCTATTCCTGGCACTCAAGAATATCGTTCTTTTCCTACCTGATTACCGTGATTACGGGTTATCTAAGCGCTATACCCTTTTTTATCAAGGTCTTTATGCCCCATCTGGATTTGGCCTTGCGTCGCAGTGCGAAAAAGAAATTTCTTCATCAGAAGCATTTGGTTGATCTTATCTTTCATGAGCAAGGCAATGCCGAAGGGATTTCTTATGATCAAGGTGCAGAAAAAGTCTATAACCTACTGAGAACCATTGATTTAATGGATAATTTTACAGAGTTTATTTATGTGGTGGGCCATGGCTCTTCCAGTATCAATAATCCACATGAATACGCCTATAATTGTGGGGCTTGTGGGGGAGGCAAAGGGCGTCCCAACGGCAGAGTTTTTGCGACGATAGGCAACCACCCAGAAGTTCGTGCCTTGCTAAAAAGCAAGTATGGAATTGAAATTCCAGATACCACCCTGTTTGTGGGGGGGTATCACGATACCTGCAAGGACAATATCTCTTGGTTTGATTCGATGCTGAACGCAGAACAAAAAGCACGTCATCTTAAACATACTGAAAAAATGACCCAGGCCTTAAAATTGAATGCTGCGGAACGTTCACGTAAGTTCTTTAATATTTCCAATGAGCTGGATCCTGAGGTCGCCTTTGAAAAGGTTGCGACCCGTTCAAACGATTTAACCGAGGCGCGCCCGGAATATAACCATGCAACCAATGCGCTTTGCATTATTGGCAGAAGAAGTTTTACCCAAAATCTATTTTTAGATCGGCGTTCGTTTCTCTGTTCCTATAACCCTGAGAATGATGAGGGTTCTGTTCTTTCCCGAATTATGGGGGCTGCGGTACCGGTGTGTGCAGGGATTAACCTGGAATATTATTTCAGTGCAGTCGATCCAGAGGTATACGGCTGCGGTTCTAAATTGAATCACAATATTACCAATAATTATGCGGTGATGAGCGGTTTTGCCAGCGATCTGCGTTTGGGCCTTTCAAAACAAATGGTTGAAATTCACGACCCACGCAGGATTTTGATTGTGATTGAAAGCAAGCCAGCCATTATTGAAGAGATTATGGCCAACAATCTGCAACTTAAACGACTCATCAAAAACCATTGGGTGCGTTTAATGGTTTTTGATTTTGAACAAAAAGAGTTTTATTTTTATCAGGGCCAGAGCTTTATCAAAGCCAGTGAGATTGATTCTGAACTCAACGCCTATCAGATTTCTCAGGAAATCAAAGTAGATGCTCAAAATCTTATTCCTGTTGCGATATTAGAAGGTCAATATGTCTGAATTACTTGAAAATAGCATTTCCATTATCATTCTTATTCCCGTGTTTATGTTTGTTTTTTCGGTCTTTACCCGCATCAAAAACAGTACCAATTATTCAAAAACATTAACCTATATTGCTATTTCTGCTCAGGTTCTTCTTTTTATAGGTGCTATAGCCGTTGCTCTCTTAACCTGGATGAACGGTGACAGAGATATGCAATTGTTTTCCTGGTTTCAACATGCCAAGGTGGTCTATAGTCTGAATATGCATGTTGATCGCTATGCCAGTATTTTGCTTTTGATGGGTGTCTTTTTAAGTGGTGTCATCAGCCGCTTTTCTTTGAACTATCTGGCCCATGAAGAGGGTTATTATAAGTTCTTTATCAATTTTTACCTCATGCAAATTGCGCTCTATACTTTGATTTTAACTTCAAATTTCTATTTTGTATTAATAGCATGGGAACTCTTGGGACTGTCTTCAGTATTCCTGATTTCTTATTATCAGGGGATGCGCAAAACGGTCAGCAATTCCCTATTCGTTTTAGGGGTGTATAAATTTTGTGATTTGTTCCTGATTTTAGCCCTGCTGACGTTTCATCATGAACAGCATGGCTTTTTAGTAGATGTACATGTACATGGCGTATCCAGCTTCTTCTTGGTTTCCTTGATTATTGCCACCATGGGAAAATCAGCGATTTTTCCCTTCTCAAAATGGGTGCCAAGAGCCATGGAAGGCCCCACCACTTCCAGCGCTATTTTTTATGGCGCGCTTTCGATTCATGCTGGAATTATCCTCTTGATGAAATTTCGGCATATTTTTGCAGCACATCCGCGTATGAATGCCTTGATTTTGGGGTTGGGTTTGATCACTGCGGTTTATGCCATGTTGAAAAGCAGAATTCAAACCGACGCCAAGTCGATGTTGGCCTATGCAACCGTGGTTCAAGTCGGGTTGATTTATATGGAATTTGCTTTGGGTTGGTATCCCATTGTGATTCTGCATACCCTTTCGAACGCGCTTTTAAAAACCTATCAATTTATCAGAACGCCCTCCAATATTCATCATTACCACCATCTTGAAAAATTGAACTACCAAAAGTTTGATCCCCACGGTGTTCATTTTGAATTCTTATTGCCAAAGCCGGCGCGTACCTGGGCCTATCGCATGGTTTACCATAATTTTGGCTTGACCTTAATTTGGCAATTGATGCTTCAACCTTTAAAAGACTTCCAATCTCAATTGAACCGTCTTGTTGAAGGGTTTGCTCAGTCTTTAATTCAACGTAAGCTTTTGACAAACCAGGTGCTTGTCTTTACTTTTGGTGTTTTAGGCGTATTGGGCTTGGTTAAAATGGAAGGGCTGCATTGGATTGACCCGATTTCTTTGGCCGGATTTCTTTTGATTTTCGCCTTGCTTTTTTCTGTGATCAGTTTGCGCCACTCTTCGATCTCGCATTATCTGATTAAAATTAAGACCAGCTATTTCTTGGTCTCTTCAAGTGCCATTCTTTTCTTTGGTGATTTGGCCCATTTTGATGCAGTGATCTATTTTGTCACAAATTTGCTGTCTTTGTTGATTCTGGATTATTTTATTCAATACCTTTCACAAAGATTGGATTTAAGCGATATACGCTCCTATTTGGGCATCGGCAACCGCTTTAAATATATCAATATGATTGCAATCTCGATATTGCTCTTACTCACCTTTACGCCTGGTTTTGCTTCATTTGTTATCTTTGATGTTATTTTAGAAGATATTTCCGAAAAATCTCAGGCTTTAATGCTCTTGTTTCTGATTGCAAACACTTTGAATGTGTATTCAGTATTTAAGTTTATTTTTAAGATCATTTTTGGAGAGTCTCAAAGATATCTGGATGAATATCCTGATTTTAGCCGCTCAGAGCGCTTGAAGCTTGCTACCTTGATTTTGCCAATGATCGCAATGGGCTTTTTACCCTTTCTGATTTTTCACTGATTGAATTGAAAGAAGGCTTATTCGATCTGAGAATAAGCCTTCTTTTTGATTGCGTATTTGAGTGTCTATAACTTGACTTGGAATCCAGCGCCAATATTGAAACTGCCTGGATTGGAATAATCTCCGATATTTTCGTTTTGAATTTTTTCCTGAGAAGATTGCAGAAAGAAATTGGCCCTTTCCGTAAGATCTACGCCGACCTGTTGGTGGGTTCGGATTCTCAACCCTTCTTCAGAGCCCAGGGCATCCAGCCCTGTGCCAAAGGATAATCTTCCTGATTTATAGCCCATACCAGCGCTTACACCACTGGCTTCAAGATTGTTGACCTGCTGGAAGAGGTATTGTGCTCCCAGATAGGCATTCCAAGGGCCCTGAGTATAATTTAAACTGCCATTGACGCCAATATTGGCATAAAGGCCTTTGCCACCCATGCCATAGGCTGCTGTTGCCAGGTAAAGATCATTGTCCATAAAAACCTCGCTGTGGTAGCTGAGATTTTTACTGATATTTCCATCAAAATTTTGAGAGAGTCTGAGATTGGCCTGCGGCAATCCACTGAGGATATCCATATCAAAGCCATAGCCAGCATTGACGCGAACGCCTGCATCACTTTCCTTTTTTTGATTAAACGCTGCAAATGCCCCAGAGGCCGAACCATAAACCGTCGTACTGGTCCGGTGTTGAGGTGAGAGATTGGCCTTGAAGGGCGTGAGTTTCCCTTCGATATTTGCTCCCAAAAGGGTGGTTGGATTCTTGTCCCAGGTATTGGGGCCCACCACATGTGCCCCTTCATGGGGTCTGTATTGGGCGCCTACTGAAATGCGGCCCCAATTGTCAAAGTCTCCCCATTGGTAGCCTGCTGTGAGATAGGACGCATTTTTTCCGGTCGGATCGCCTGGCGTATTCCCGCGTTGCCCCAGTTTTAGACTCCAATGTTTGCCCAGTGTTTTTTCCAGTTCAATCCCGCGCAGGTAATCTACACTCAGATGGTCCTGGTGCTTGAGTTTTAAGCTTTCCTGATAGAGTTGATGCCCCATGGTATAGTAAATATCTTTAACTGAGCCTTCTTTGCCTTTTTCAGGAGGTGTCCAGCCAAATATCACTTTGGCTTCAGGTCGCAGGGCCAAGACGGCTTCGCGGGGAGAAAGAGCCGGTCTTCCCAGTAATTTTGAAATTTCTTCCGGACTGTAATTCCGGCCATATTCTACAATCCCATAGCCACTCTTGCCTTTGGCATAGGCGAGAATGGAATGGCTGGTTCGGCCTGCGACATAGCCTACCTGTGAGGCCTGGTAGCCGTTTTGGCTTAAAATATAGGCCCCCAATTGGTGGATATCGCGACAAACCCCGCTGAATTTACTCAGCGTATCTTCTGGCTTTTGGGCCCCCAATGGGCCATCTCCTCCCATGGGCTTACCCCTTTCTTGATCATAATTGACAGCATCGAGAAAGGCAGCCACCTGATCAGGATTTTGAAGATTTTCTGTCAGTTGATCCAAATTGCGTTCTCCGGTGTCAACTTTTGCTTTTGAGGGATCCACCAAAAGCTCTGTATCTGGAGAGCTGATGCCTAAGGTTTTGGCGCCAGATAGGAAAGGGCTGGGCCTTTCCGGTCGGGAATCTGTACTTTTTGCCTGAGCTGGAGGATCGATAAATTCAAGATGGGGTTGGCTGCTTGAGTCAAGGGCAGGTGTTTCAAGCTTGAGCTGGTGGTTTAAAAACGCTTCTGGGAGCTCTTTCGCAGCAAGCGCTTGCGTTTCCTGAGCGCTCTTTTGAGCTTCTGAGGAAGCATCAGCAGGCTGTTTCTCGGGTTCTTTCTTGAGTTTGTGAACGGCTTCTGAAACGGGGGGACGAGGAAGATTTTGTCTGGTTTTAAAGTCCATGGCGCTCTCCAAAATAAACGGCTTGCTTAAGTATGTTTTCGTTAAATTTGATCCAATCATGCCCGAAATTAGTATTTTATTCATAAAAAGATGAGCTTAATACTTATTTTAAAACGGCTTAATCTTAATTTTTTGTTCAGGTGAATTTGTATCGATTCAAATGCTTCGAGTAAGTTATTGAGAGCTTTTTACGAGGCTTAATATAAATACTCAGAAAAACTTAACCAGGTCTTTATGTTAAAATCTGCAAGTTTTGGTTTTAAATGACTGATAAGTGCCCCTATACAGAAGCTAATTAGGTGGTGCTTATGAGTTCAAAAGCCTTTGGATATTATTGGATTTCGCCAGAATTATATGATCAGGATACGAAAATTATTCAAACCAAGAGAAAAACACTTGAAGCTTTGTGCCTTCAGAAGGAGCTTCATTTTTCTGAACTCAATGTCGATCTGGCTTTGGTTAAAAATGCTTTGGAACGCCCAGAATTGAAAACCCTGCTACAGAAAATGCAGTCCGGTGATTTTATTGTGGTTGAAAGTTTGCTGGACTTGGGCCGACGCTTTCATGACGTTTTCAGTCTCTTGGAGATGTTCCGACAGGGTTTGGTCAAGGGCGGCCTGATCAGTTTTCGTGAAGAAATTTGGATTGAAGCTCGAACAGCCCCTCCGATTTTTATTGAAATTTTGCCCCGTATTCCCCAACTCAAACCGGGAGTGCATCGACTTCGGGTTGTGCCAGCACCGGGCAAGCGTTCTGATCTTTCGAAGCAGAATGGTGGAGCTTGTCCTTATGGCTATCGAATTGATGCGCAGAGCAATGAATATGCCTGCATTCCTGAAGAAGCAAAAATCATTGCGCGAATTTTTCATGAGCGTTCGGCTGGGCGATCCTTGCGTCAGATTGCCATGGGATTAACCCATGCTGGGGTTCAAACCAAGCGTGGCGGTCGTTGGCAAGCCAACACGATCAAAACCATTCTTGAAAATATTTTTTATACAGGTTCTTATCAAACGCATTTCAAGACATTTGAAAATCATCACCCTGCAATTATTGACAAAGAATTATTTTATCGTCTCAATCACAGTGATTCGTTTGATGATATTGCACTTTAGATTTAGATGAAAGCCTGCAAACTTGAAGAGGGTTTAAACCACTCTAACTCACCACGTGGCGACTCTGAAAGCTGGTATATGCGCAGGCAGGCCATGGCACCCGTACTAAAATGAAATGCGGTTTTCATTTCTCCAGTCAGTAAATAAGAGGTGAGTTCAACAACAAAGGGTTGGTGAGTGACCAGTAAAATACGCTCTTCATGAGACGCTTCAATTTTTTTGCGAACCTCTGAGAAGGAGGGGCGATCCCCCAGTGCTTCAAAGATTTCTAGAGGCGCTGCTTGAGGCGAATTGAGCAGCTCTGCTGTTTGGCGAGCTCTCACCAGTGGGCTGCAAAGTACTTTTTGCCAAGTCGCCCCTAATTTTAAAAGGCTCTCGGCTTGTTTTTTTATTTTTTGCTCGCCTTCTTCGCTTAAATGACGATCAAAATCTGAATATACACCGGGTGCTCCCACGGAAACGGCTTCACCATGGCGCGCTATAAAAAGTGTTTTCAAGTTTGAACTCCCTTGTTTAGAATGTCTTGAATGGTGTTTACAAAATTAATAATATCTATTTCCTGGGTGTCAAAAGAGCACATCCAACGCACAATTGAGGCACTTTCATCCCAGACGTAAAAATAATATTCTGCTTGCAAGGGCTGAATCAAGGCTTTGGGCACTTTTGCGAAAACCGCATTGCTCTGTACAGGCCAAGCCGGTTCAATTTCCGGTATTTCAAAAACGGCCTGTGCCAGGAGAGCGGCCATCTGGTTGGCCTTTTTTGCATTCTTGAGCCAATGATCCGATTGAAGTGCTTTTTCCCATTGCACAGAAAGAAAACGCATTTTTGAATTCAATTGCATGGCCTGTTTGCGCAAATAAGGCATATTCTTCGCTTGTGCTGGATTCATAAAGACCACGGCCTCGGCATTGAGTAGGCCATTTTTAGTGCCGCCAAAGCTGACGATATCGACCCCTGTATCACGTAAGAGGTCTTTAAAAGAGCAATTTAAAGCGGCGGCGGCATTGGCAATCCGAGCACCATCCACATGTAAAAAGAGCCCCTGCTGGTGGGCAAATTCGGCTAAGTTTGTGATTTCTTCTCGGGAGTAGAGGGTGCCAACCTCTGTCGGTTGGGTAATCGAAATCATCCGGGGTTGAACTCTGTGCTCGTCACCACGACCGCATAAGACGGTTGAAATTTGAGCGGGCATTAATTTTCCATCTGCCGTATCGAGGGGGATCAGTTTGTTTCCGCAGAATCGTTCGGGAGCACCACACTCATCCACCCACAGATGCGCCATTTTACTGCAGATAACGGCCTCAAAGGGTTGTAAGAGGGCCGAAATACAGAGCACATTGGCTGCTGTTCCCGTTAAAACAGGAAAAACAGCGACATCGCCCAGTTCTTTTTGAAAAGCAGCCTCAGCGGCCCGCGTATAAGGATCCTCTCCATAGCCAATTTCATGATCCTGGTTTGCTGCTTGCAGGGCTTCCAAAACCATCGGATCCAGGCCTGAATTATTATCGCTCGCAAAACTACGTCGCATCACAAGATCTCCCTGTTTATCTGACTATCAGGTTAACATACCCCTCTGTGTTTTAGTTGCTGAACCCAGAACGCGACTTGAACGACACATGCTAGAATCAGAGCACAGGGGAAGAAAGTGAGTATGTGCTTGCGGCAGGAAAAAATTAAAATAGGCTTGGTCAATCTGAATTCGGGTGCATGGACCTTCTTGCCCTATACCTCAGGTTTACTTCAGGCCAGCTTATTGGCAAGCAGTCAAGATCCTGAACGCTATGATTTTCTACCTGCACTTTGGCAGGCACGTTTGGCTTGCGATCAGGCCGTAGAACAGCTGAATTCAGCTGATATTGTGGGCTTTAGCCTTTATGTCTGGAATGCTCAACGCTCTCTGACCATTGCTGCGGCTCTCAAAAAGAAACGCCCAAATGGCCTTGTTTTGGTGGGGGGGCCGCATGTTCCCGATCAGGCTGAGGTTTTTTTACGCGAAAATCCTCAGATTGATTTGTGCTGCCATGGCCCCGGTGAGGTAGTTTTCTCTCAATGCATGGAAGCTTGGCCAGAGAAACCTTGGAAAGAGATTCCCGGATTGAGTTGGATCGACAAAGACGGTAAATTTCAACATACAGAAACCCAAGCCCGCACCAAAAATCTTGCCGATCTTCCTTCTCCCTATTTGGCAAATATATTTGACTCCTTGCTTTCAGCGTATCCAGAGCAAAAATGGGGTGCGCTTTGGGAAACCAATCGAGGCTGTCCTTTCCGTTGCAGTTATTGTGATTGGGGGTCTGCAACGGCCAGTAAAATTTCAGGTTTTGAAATTTCCAGATTGTATTCAGAATTGGAATGGTTTTCACAGCATCAAATTTCCTTTGTTTTTTGTTGTGATGCCAATTTTGGAATTCTTCCCCGTGATTTATTGCTTGCAGAAAAAGCCGCTGAAATTCGCAAAGAAACAGGATATCCTGTTTCTTTGGCTGTTCAAAACAGTAAAAATGTCACTGAACGTGCATTTAAAGTGCACAAAATATTGATTCAGGCAGGTTTAGATCAAGAGGTGACGCTCTCAGTACAATCTTTGTCTCCTGAAGTGCTCAAAGCTATCAAGCGGGAAAATATTTCCTTGAAGCACTATCGGGAATTGCATCAGAGTTTGAGTCAGGAAGGCATTCGAACCTATACCGATGTCATTATTGGCTTGCCAGAGGAAACCTATGCTTCTTTTGCCGAAGGTGTGAATCAGTTAATTGTGGGGGGACAATACCATGCCTTGCGTTTTTTCAATGCGAGTCTCTTGCCCAATGCTGAAATGGCGCAGCCTGAATACCGAGAGCGTTACGGCATTGTAGGGGCTTGGGTGCCCACTGTTTATCTGCACAGCAATGCCACAGATCCCCCTGATGGCATTCTTGAAAAGCAGGAGTTGGTGATTGCTACACGAACCCTTTCCAAGCAAGATTGGGTGCGTTGTCTTTGTTTTGCCTGGATGACGGATTTGCTTTTCTTTGGCAAGCATCTCCTGCGCCCCATGCTCTTGTATTTGACTCAAAGATGCGCTATCAGTTTTCGGGTTTTGATAGAAGCATTTTTGGATATCTCTCATGAATTTCCACTTTTAAAACATCTTTCTGATTTTTTTAAGTCCAAAGCTGAATCAATCCAGCAGGGTGACTACGAGTATTGCCGTTCCGAGCAGCCTGAGTATGCCGGAATTTGGTGGTCAGCAGATGAGTTTGTTTTGATTCACATGATCCAACAGAATCAAATTGGGGATTATTTTCATCAATTGCACTTTTGGTTGCAGACCTGGCTTGATAAAACGGGGTTGAATTTACCCGATTGGTTGATCCAGGATTTGGTTGCGGTATGCCGCTTAAATTTACAGTTGGCCTATCGGATTGAGCCGCTGTCAGCCACCTTTCACAGCAATCTCGTCGAGGTCTGTCTGGCTTTACAAAACAGAGAAAATCTGCCCTTAAACCAAGAACCCTGTGAGTGGGTCAAAGATTGGCTGGGGGCTCCTTTTTCAGTACGCAAGCTTATAAGGGGGCCTTTAAATCAGTAAAGGGGCCAAAACGATGCCGCTCTGAGCTTTGCTGATCTGCAAAGGGAGGATAGGGCACATCGGCTGGTTTTTTACTGCGATCGGGAAAATCTTTTTCGGCTTGTTTGAGTTGGGGACGCTCGTGGCTATTGATAAAAGCAGCAATATCATAGGCCTCTTCTGCACTCAGCAAAGGACGCCCCAAAGGCATATTGGCCTTGATATAGCGGGCGGCCAGGGTTAAACGGTTGAGATTCGAGCCTTGCCCATAACTGTCTTGCCCCCAAAGCGGGGGAAAAACATAGCCCTGATCAGGTGTTGCGTTGTTTTTTAGTTGTCCTTCGCCTGATTTTCCATGACAGGCTGAACAATGATATTGATAGAGTTTTTCTCCAGCCTTGGGATGGGCCGCCCGCGTGAGCAGTTTCAAGGGGGGGAGTTGCAATTCTGCCAAAGTTTCGGTTGGGGCGGTGCTTTGACTTATTTGACGTATATAGCTCTCGAGCGCTTTTAACTCACGGCTTTCGTCTGCCAAAGGCTTGGCATTCAGACTGCGTTCAAAACAGCTGTTGATGCGCTCCCTGAGTGTAATTTTACGGTTTTCGAGGGCTCTGTAACGTGGGTAACGTTGGCTAATACCCATAAAGCCCATGGCTTTTGAATCTTTGCCACCGTTTAAGTGGCAGGAGATACAGCTTAACCTATTGCCTGCCAAACGCAATGCAGGATTCTTTGCCTGAGGCCCCAGATAGACAGGGGTTTTTTCAAGTAAATCTTGGCCGTAAAGGTTTAGATCTTTGAGAGCTTTGCTTTGGATTTGTTCCGAGGCCTTTGAGCTTTTGTCGGAAGTCTGAGCTGGGCAAGCGCTCAAGCCCAGGAGGAGGATCAAGAAAAGGGCGAAGGATCTTAAACCTAATCTCATACTTGGGGTTTCAGCTTGGGATTGTTGAGATGGCGTTGATGGTCCCGCTCGGTTTTTTTCTGCAAATTGGCGATCAATGCCTGATTTAAATTGACCCCTGTCTGGTTGGCCAGACAAAGCAAGACAAATAAAACATCTGCCATTTCATCTGCCAATGCCTTGCTGTCTTCATTGTCCTTGAAGCTTTGTTCTCCATAGGTGCGTGAAATAAGGCGTGCCAGTTCTCCTACTTCTTCCATTAATTGAGCGAGATTGGTTAATTCAGAAAAATAGCGAACCCCGAGGGCTCGAATCCATTCGTCTACCTGGTTTTGCGCCTCAGTCAGTGTGAGTTCTTCTGGGGTCGGCATTCTTGAGTCCTTCTTCCTGTTCAAACGCAGGGTTTGATTCAATTCTTTGCCTATATTACCGAAGGATCGCTTCCTTGCCCAGGGCCATCTGCTTAAAAGATTTACAGAGGACTAATTCCCCTTCTGCGTTCTTAATCCGTAGAAATCTAAGAAACGGCTGTATTATAATAAGCCCAACTCGTTATGTTCTTATGCGAATCGGGAGGAAACCCCATGAAGAAACTGATCCTTGCTCTTAGTGCCTGTTTGATTGCTTTTCCTGCGAGTGCAGCAACAACCCTGACCCCAGTCAGTCAAGCCAGTAGCCAGTCGGTCGGGGGCAATCAAACCCTCAGCGAAACCTTGGGAGATGTAACTGTGAGCATTCGTCCTGTGATGGAACAGGAAAAAACCCAGGTTTTTCACCCCAATGGAGGCGGACGTATCAGTGAAAACTTTTCGCCCTATGCGTTTAAAAACGTGATTCAGACCCAGGTTTTTCAAGTCAGCATTGCCAATCACAGTTCAAAAGAATTGGGGGCGTCTCAGATTCGGTTGAGTGTCAGCTTCAATGGCTTGCCGATGGACTATCTCAGTTCAGGTGAGCTGATGCGGCAATGGCGTCATTATTATTATTTAAACACAAATACTGTTTCGGGTGCTCCTGATTTTATGGAGCAGGAACGTGCGATTGTGGCTGAAAAGTTTATTCAAACCCATGGCTTTTGGCCGCAGGATGTGCCGCCTGGTGGAGAGATTCGGGGCTATTTGGCCATTCCACCGCTCAAAGGCATGGGCGCTTTAAAAGTGAAGGTTCGCCATGTGGGACAAAACCCGCAGGATTTTTCTTTCCATTTTGAAGCCAAGAATTCTTAAGCGTTAGCGAGCATTCTCAATCAATTGAATACCCAACGCCAAGGCTTTTTCCCTGGCGTTTTTCAAATCTTTTGGATCCGGGCGCTGATTTAGGGCGGGGATTTCGAGGGCACGGTAAAAGGGTCTGTATTGTCCCATCAGGTTCAGAGAAATTGAATCAAATTCTTGGGCCAAATTGTCAAGGATGGGAAGGGTGCAACACTCAAGATGCCCTGGCATGAGCAAATGGCGAACCAGAATTTCTGATTTCTGTGCCTGATAGGCTTTGAGATTGGCTTTGACAGTGGGCAAATAATTTGATATTTTTGCAAGCTTCCAAGCACAATCGGCATTTCCAAATTTAAAATCTGGCAAATAGATGTCAATCAAGCCTTCCATTAACTCAAGTCCTTCTTTTGACAAGGTTGCATTGTTATTGAAGACCCAAGGAAGTTTGACTTTCGTTGAGAGCAGGCAAGCCAGTTCTGTTAAGATATGCAGATGGGGTTCTGGAGTACCCCCAATAAAACTGATGGATTGAATCTTGGCGTTTTGAGAGCGCTTGATGATTTGATCTGCTAAAAACTGGGTTTCTGTTTTCAACCCTTTTTCGAGGTCAAAGGTTTCGCGCCAGTTGTGGCAGAAAAGGCAGTGCATGGTACAGCCGCTGAAGAAGATAGCGTGGGTAATGCCTACTGCAGGCTCTTCTCCATGGTGAATATATTCTCCACTGATTTGAGCTGCTGCTTTGAGCTGACAGTAACCCGTTTGCCCAGTGAGACGGTTGACCTGGCAGAGATGGCTACAGAAATTACAGGCTTCTAAGAGCTTATACGCCAAGGTTTTTTTTACATCCAGCCAGGAGACTCCCTGTTCAGCTATTTTTCCTGAACGATAGGCCTCAAGACCTTTTTCATGCAGCTCTTGCAGTTGCGTTAAATTTAAGCTTTCAAGGGGTTGGCTTGATTGGAGTTTGATTTCATGGGCAAGAAATCTGCGTACCAGCATCCTTATCTGAAACGTGAATAAAAAAGGTGTAAAAGAATAATCGCGAATCCTACTGCTGCCAATGGAAAGATCAGCATTCTGATCATTAAGAGTAATTCCAAAAGGGCTCCCCTTAAAATCAGAAGAAACTGGGGGAAGAGTAGGAGAATGATCAGAATTCCCGATGTCAGCAGAAGGAGTTTTAAAGGATGAGTTTGACTGAGGGCCAGCCTGAGTGGCAATTCCTGAGGTGCTTCATATATTTCTGGCGTGTGTGAGCTCAGAGGGGTATTCTGTGTCAAAGTCGAAGCTGTTGGCTGGTTCTGGTTGCTTTCTGTGCTGATGGGAACAGCCGCTGAAACCTCATGAATTTGCTTTTCTTGAAATGAGGAGGGAATTTCAGGTTCCAACTCAATATAAAGCCCGGGTATGGGCACAGGCGGTTGAAGCGGATCTTGATCGTGTCGCATAGTTTTATCTTAGCGCAGAGCTCAGAAAAAAGACACTCTTCATATTCTGCTGGGAACTTTCTTAAATTGATAATCGTCTTGTTTCAACAAGGGGAAAACAGAGCGATGAGGATTGTTTCCATGCAAAATCGTATTCAAGGCCCAGGCCTTTCTGTTGCAGAATATTTACAGGAGCTTGAATGGCGTGTACTCCAAATGGAAGCGCTGGCAAGGGAATTGCGTCAGGAAATTACGCAGTTAAAAAGTTCTGTTCCCATCGAAGAGCTTAAAAATACTCAGAAAATGCGCGCATATCAACAAATGGTAGATAGTTTGGCCAAACTTCCTGAGTCTGCTTAGGTTTGTGTGTCTTCGCTTCTGCCACCCAAGCATGTGGCTAAAAAAGCTTCCATAGCGGCATAAAATTTCAGACGGTTTTCGGGTTTTGCCAGGCCGTGACCTTCGTCTTCAAACAGCAGGTATTCATGGGGAATCTTTTTTTCCTGCATGGCAGCAACGATCTGCTCCGCTTCCTGAACGGTCACACGGGGGTCGTTTGCCCCTTGGGCAATCATCATGGGAATTTGAATCGCATCTACTTTAAACAGGGGAGAGCGCGATTTTAAAAATTCTTCTTCCTGATCGGGGTCTCCCACCCGTTTTTTGAAATTATCCAACATGGCAGCCCAATAGGGGGGGAAGGAGCGGATCAGGGTAATCAGGCTGCTGGGCCCCACCATATCGATCGCACAGGCGAAAACATCTGGGGTAAAGGTTGCTCCCACCAAGGCCGCATATCCCCCGTAGGAGCCCCCGTAGATGGCTATTTTGTCTCGGGCGACCCCTTGAGAAACAGCCCATTCCACGGCATCCAATAAATCGGTATGCATCTTTCCTCCCCATTCACGGTCACCGGCATTAAGGAAACGCTTACCATAGCCTGTTGAGCCTCTGTAATTCAGCTGCAAGCAGGCATAGCCACGGTTAGCCAGCCACTGAGCCTCAGGATGGTAACCCCAAACATCTCGCCACCAAGGGCCACCGTGAACATTTAAAACCATGGGCAGGTTTTCGCGGGGCATGCCTGGAGGCCAGCTGATATAGCCCTCCAGCTTTAAACCATCTCTTGCCATGATCGAAAACGGTTCCATGGCGGCAAGCGTATAATCATTCAGTGCGGGTTGGTGAACAAAGAGAAAACTGGGTTCCTGTCTGGCCCGATCATAAGCATAGAACTCAACAGGTCCTTGAGCCCGGTTATAGCGAATTAACCAGGTTTGGTTGGCATCATCGCGGTTGATCATGGACCATTCTCCAGGGCGAAACTTTGAAAGAAACTCAAAATCGCTTGTGACTTCTGGATCCAGAACCTGCCATTCCTGAAGTGCACGCGCATAAGCCAAGGCTTGAACTTCATACGTGTCGGGATGCACCATGAGTTGGACAATATCATATTCAGGATCTTCAGCTAAAATCTCTTCTTGGTGGGTTTCAGGTTGATATTTGACCAATCTCGCCGTATTGGCATTGCGTGACTCCAGCAAATAGAGAAACTGACCATCCTGTGAAAAATGTGAGGGGTTGCTGGTCAGACTGTCTTCCATCGGCCAATCTAAATGGGCTTCCCAGTCAGATTGATTGTTTTTACGGCAGAGTAATTGCATGGAACCATCAGAGTTTGCTGCCACAGCAGCTCGGATTTCAAACTGTGCATCGGCTACCCAGCCAATGAAATTGCCTGGGTTTTCTGCGCGCAACTCCAATGCTCCACTGGACAGGCGCAGATGGTAGACATCATGCAATTGCGGGTTGTTTCGGTTGAGGGCAATTAAAAGTTCATCGGGAAAATGCTTATCTCTTTGTAAAACTTGGGCCTGTACATTTTCAAAGGGGGTATAGTCTTTGATTTCAGCTGTTATTAAATCGATGCCATAAAGCCGCCAGTTTTCATTGCCCCCTTTATCTTGCAGGTAGAGCACATGGCGACTGTCCTGAGCCCAGAAAAACAAGCGAATTCCCCGCTCAGTGTCTTGTGTGACCACATGTTCATCTCCCCCTTTCAGGCTTCTGACCCAAACATTCAGAATTCCGTTTTGGGGAGCCAGGTAGGCAATGCGAGTGCCGTCTGGAGATATTTGTGGAGAAGTATGTTCAGGGTTTCCAAAGAGAACCTTGCGTGGAATCAGGGGGGGAGGGGTCATTTTCATCGATATCTTCTCCTTCGGTATTGTCGGTTATAAACGGGCCGGCGTATGGCTGCAGGCCGTCGAATCATGGGTTTGACTGGGAGCGGTGTTTTTGCACTTGCCGTTGCTGTGGGGATTGCTGTGGTACTGCTGGCTGTACTTGTGTTTGCAGAGGAGGAAGTTTGCGGCAGAGTTGACTGCGCTATTGTAGGGGGGGCACTGAGGTTTGTGCTTTGGGCAGGACTTGGGCTGGCAGAAGCGGTGTTGGAAAGTGGGGAGATCTGAGGGGGGAGTAATTTTGAATCCATTGGCTTTGCGCTTGATTCGGTCTTGATTTTTCGCGCAGAAGTTTTGCTTAAGTGGGCTGAGGCTTGTTTCTCATGGTTTAAGCTCAGAAAGCTGTATACCGTCATAACAGTCATCAACCCAGCATATAACCAGCCCATAGAAAAGAGAGAACCGTCTGATTCTTCTGATCGGAAGGGGGCGGTCAGTTGCTCAAATCTTGACTGTGACATGAAAGGGCTGAAAACACCTGTTTTAGAATTGCTACGCGATCAGTGTACCATTCTGTGCGTATTTCAGGTATCTTCAGATTTTGCTGGCAGCGTTTTGTGCTTAGCGAGGAATTAAAATTCCAGGACGGAGCGCTTGGCTGCGGGCTTGCCTGAGTAATTGTTCGGGCTGTGGGCAACGTTTCAGGGGAGTGGGGCGGCATTGTTGCAAACGACTCAAACATTCCTGGGGATTGGTTCTGCAAATTTGTAAATCCTTTGAAATTGCGGCATCTAAAATGGGTTTTACTTTTGGAAGAACCCGTGTGTTAATATCATATTTGTTTGCGATATCTTCGAATTTTCTAAGCCTGTTTGCTTTATTTGTGAGTTCTTCTTTTAAATATCTTCTAAAATCTTTAATTTCTTGATTTTCTTTTAACTCCTTGATATCATTTGCACTCATTTGATGTACATAAAAATCTTGATCGCGACTCACGATTTCTAAAACAGCAGTGCTGTCGAGATCGACGGGATCGTTCAGACGGGTACGAATATTTTGTCTGACCTGTGGCACAAGGCCTTTGAAACTGAGGGTATTTGAAGGAGAATAAAATTCTAGAACCTGGGTATAATCCAATGCGGGTACTTCAGGTAGTAAATAATTGATAACACGGTCACCCTCAGCATTGCGGCTGATTTTTTGAATCGTGAGCTTCACATCTTCGCCATCTACGCGTGCTTTAAACTGGCGAATTTGCTCTTCACTGATTTCATCGCTTGTTTGGGCATAAGCTGGGGCGCCAAGGATAAAATCGAGGTTGAGCAAGGCGAATTGGCTTTGGACGAGAAAACTACTCGTTCCAGCGGGGATAATCAGATCTCCTTCAACTTCTCCAAACTCAAGTTTCTGTCCCTTACTGTTTGGACGGATCTCTGTTGACGTGACGGTATTTTCAAGTGCTGGATTCTGATTTGTAAGGGATGTAGATGCTTGTGCGACAGGCTGTGAAGAAGCTGTCGAGGCGGGGGGGCCTGCTGAAGTACAGGCCGAAACTTGTAAACTTAATAGGAGCAGGGCGACTTTATTGATCAGACCATTCATGGCTTTTCCTCCAGCTTCAATATCCGCTTAAATGCATCTGCTCGAAGAATGCGCAAATTTTTGAGATCTGGATCTACCGAAGCTTCTGCGTGGGTTCGATTGTTTTCATCAAGAATTTCAGCGGCTCTTTGTAAGCTATGAATTCCCTGATCCAAAAGAATTTCTGATTTCTCTGATTCGTATTTTAAACTGTAAAAGCAGGCCTTTAGATAGTGTACCAACCAGTAATTGGGTAAACAGCATTCAATCAGGTTGATATTGTGTTCTGCTTCGTTAAATTGTTTTGATTTAACGTGCGCATGTACAAGAAATAAAGCGCTTTCGAGTAAATCTTGATAACTTAACTTTTGTTTTTCTGCTGAATAGACCACGTGTTTAAATCCTTCAATTGAGGGGCGGTAATCTGTCTTTTCTCCTGCCACTTCCTGAAGATAACTGAGATTAAATTGTACTCGTGCATATTCATCCAAAAGATAGATATCATTTTCTGACAATTTTAAGGCATCTTCAAAATACTGACGCGCAGACAGAAGGGATTGTTCCGCCGCTTGACGCTTCTCTTGTTTTTGTTCAAGTATAAAGTGGTCAAGAGCTTCATATCCTTGCATGAAATGAATCACGCCGAGATTCAGGAGCAAGTCTTTTTTCTCGATATTGAGCAGGGGAGAGGGGCGCATATTAAAGTAGTTCAAGGCTTCCTGTTGGAAGGCTATGGCTCTTTCGAAATTTCCCTTTGCCAGTTCTAATGCTGATGAAAGCGTTTGCAGTTGAATTTGATCATCAAAGATATTAAAGCCTTCAGCAATTTTTTCTTCAGCGATTTGTATTTTTCCCTGACGAATTAAAGAAATAATCAAGGAAATATAGGCTCGGAAATTTTGTGGGTTGTGATTCAGGGCCTCCTGAAAAATGGAGATTACATCCTGTCGGCCTGTAAAGCTTTCCAAATGCAGGGGGGTATAATCCGCTGCAATTAAGAGATCATCCAAGGCTCCCGCGTTGCCTTCTGGAAAAAAGATGGGCTCAAGCTGTAAAATAAATTCTTTGGAGGGTTGCCGTTCTCCAGACTCAAGACGTGAGATAAAAGATTCAGAAACGCCAGTGCGATCCGCTAATTTTTTCATGGTTAGCTTACGCGCTTTACGAAGTCTTCGTAAGGCTTGGCTGAAGGTTTCTGACTTAAGTGATTCTGGCACCTGGAAAGCCTGGTCTTTCTAAACTTTTTCGATGGAAAATTTGAAGAGAGCAAATTCAGAAAATAACTTATTCTTTTATAACAAAAAACTTGACTACTGGTCAAGTTGTTGTTTCTGCTTTTGTACTTTGCTTCAGGATATAGTATAAGGTATACCCCAAAAAGGCAAATTTACGGCATAAAATGCAACAAGAATCATTGTTTTTGAATTTGAGTTCTGTAACGGCTCTTCATCTTCGCCATATCTGGATCCAGCAGGGGGGCCCGATTGTCTGGATGTTACATGGTGCCATTGAAAATGGGAAAATTTTCTATACAGAACAAGGAAAAGGCTTGGCTTGTTTTCTGGCAAAGGCGGGTTATGAAGTTTATGTTTCTGATTTAGGAGGACGTGGTAGGAGTTCTCCTCCCATTCACTCGCGGCATACCTATAGCCAGACTTCTGCGATATGTCAGGAACTTCCCGCTGTTCACAACTGGCTGAGACAGCGACACCCAAAACAGCCTCAGGTTTGGATTGCTCATTCCTGGGGCGGCGTTCTCTTTTTTGCCTTGATGGCGAGACAGATGCTCAATGCGCAACCCAAGGCTGTGGTTTGTTTTGGGACGAAACGCAGTGTGCTTGTGAAAAATTTCGATCGTTTGATTCTGATTGAAGCTGTTTGGAAGCGATTTGCTTATTTTTTAAGTGCTCTCTATGGTTATTTACCTGCGAGGGCTTGGAAATTTGGATCTGATAATGAAAGTTCACTGTCCCATCATCAGAGTGTGTGTTGGGTCAAAGCCGGACCCTGGATAGATCCTGAAGACCAGTTTGATTATGGGCAGGCCCTCAAAGAGATTGATTTACCTCCCGCCTTGTTTTTAACGGGTGTGAAAGATCGTTGTTTGGGGCATGGGGAGGATGTTCAGCGATTTATTGCCGAATTAGCGCACCCTGGTGCAGAGTTTCATTTAATTGGGAAACAGGGGGGGTATAAACATGATTATGATCATATCGACTTACTAACGCATCAGGATGCCCCAGCGGATCATTTTAAATTTGTATTGCGTTGGCTCGCGGCGCAAGTTTGATGCACCATGTTATACTTTAAAAGTTTCAATTTTCAGGAACTACAATAAATATTTCTGTTTTTCTCAGAAAGGGATTTTCATGGCTGCTCAACCGTTAACCCCTGAAATGATGGCTCAACTCTCTGCGCTTGCAAGCTCAGGTCAACACTATTTACAGGAATGGACACAGGAGCATGTGTCTCAACCCTTGTCGCGCCTTCAGACAGAGGGACAAAAATTGAGTGAACAGATTCAATATGTTCCGAAAAAATTGAGTTCTAGACAGCGTAAGTGGGTTTTGATTGGACTTTTGTTTGCTTTTGTTGGGTTTATATTGATTATTTCAGGTGTATTTGTTTCCAATCGTAAAAAAACACATAAGCCCGCCCTCTGGTAAGTCTCATTATTTGAACAGGTGGGGCTGCAAAGGTGTCTGAACAATAAGCTGACTCCGGAGGTATACGAATGTTCAAATTTTACCGCCCTGCCTTGTGGTTATGGGCTTTTTTATTTCTAACCCTGACTTTTCCTGCTTGGGCAGATGGCATTCTGATTCCCCATCCGCCTCACCATTTGATAGAACCCTTGCCTAAAATTCCTAATTTTTCAATCAAGTACCATCGTGTTCAGGTAGATATTCAACACCCCTACGCAAAAACGCGCGTGGATCAAGTTTTTCATAATCCATCCAACCGTGAATTGGAAGGGACCTATCTCTTTCCAATTCCTGAAGCTGCAAGTATTTCTCAGTTTTCTATGGATGTCGATGGGAAGCAAACCCCAGCCCAATTGCTGAAAGCAGATGAAGCAAGACGAACCTATGAGGAGATCGTGCGTCGCAGAATCGATCCCGGCTTGCTTGAATATGCAGGACAAAATTTGTACCGCGCAAGGGTTTTTCCGATTCCTGCGAATGGAGATAAACGGATACAACTGAGTTACGATCAAATTATGACGACTCAATCAGCATTGCATAGCTATCGCTATTTACTCAGTACCGAAAAGTTTTCATCCACTCCGCTTGAAAATGTTGCTGTCACAGTTCGTTTAAAAACCAAAGCGCCACTGAAATCGATTTATTCTCCCAGCCACGAGATCAAAGTTTCTCGGCAGGATGAGTTCCATGCCTTGATCAGCTATGAGGGAAATAAAATCAAGCCAGACACGGATTTTGAGCTTTATTATACAACTTCTGAAGATCCGATCGGTCTCAGTCTGATGTCGTATCGCGAGGGAAATCAAGATGGCTATTTTATGTTATTGGCTTCACCCAAGGTCAATTGGAATGAACAACAAAGAGCGGCTAAGCATTTGACGTTTATTTTAGATACTTCGGGAAGCATGTCGGGAGATAAAATCAAGCAGGCGAAAGCTGCTCTTGAATTCAATCTGAATCAATTGGATCCCCATGATACGTTTCATTTGATCAGTTTCAGTGATACGGTTGAGCTTTTTTCGAAGCAGCCTTTGCCAGCGAACAAAGAGAATATTCGTAAGGCAATCGCGCATATTCAGAGCCTGCAGGCTACGGGCGGGACCGATATTCAATCGGCCTTGCAAGCCGCATTAAAACAGATTGCTCATAAAACTCAGCTGAGCATGTTGGTTTTTTTAACTGATGGAGACCCGACTGTTGGGGAAACAGATTTTAATAAAATTCTGAGTTCAACTCGACAGACAAACCAACGCCAGTCACGCTTGTTTGTCTTTGGGGTCGGGTTTGATGTCAATATTCCATTTCTGGATAAACTTTCTCAGGAAAACCGAGGCAGCAGTGAATATGTTCGCCCCGAAGAGAATATCGAAGTGAAAGTTTCCAACCTTTTCAGCCAGATCAGCCACCCGATCCTTTCCGATCTTAAATTAAATTTTCCATCCAATCGGGTTTTTGACTTTTTTCCACGTGAACTACCAGATTTGTTTAAGGGCAGTCAATTATTGCTGGTGGGGCGTTATCGCCAGCCGGGAACCCTTAAAGTTTCCTTGGAAGGAAAGTTACTTGGAAAAACTAAAAAATTTGAGTACCCAGCCCAAAGGTTTGCAGAGGGAAAAACAGAATACGCTTTTCTTCCGCGCTTGTGGGCGACACGAAAGATCGGTTTTTTGCTCGACCAAATTCGTTTGAAAGGGCAATCAAAAGAGCTGGTGGAAGAGGTGATTCGTTTAAGTAAGCAATATGGCATTATTACTGAATACACTTCATTTCTGGTAAGAGAAGATATTGATGTGCGACGTCCAGCAGCCAGTGCTCCGATGATGGACGCTGCTGATGGCTATCTGAAAAAAAGCCTAGAATCAGATAAGGGTTCCTGGGCGATCAGTCAAAGCCGAAATGCTCAGAAAATGCAACAAAATGCAGCACCTGCTGCTGTGAATCGATATCTTGACGAGGAAGGTAAAGAGCAAGAGATTCAACAGGTCAAGTATCTTGCACAACGATCCTTTTATTTCAAAAAGGGGATTTGGCAGGATGCTGCTGTGGCCGACGAGCTACCGAAAATTCGGGTGCAACGCTTCAGCGCTCTTTATTTTGCGATGGCTCAAGTGCCTGAGTTAAGACGGATTTTGGCGCTGGGTCCTGCGATTGAATTTGTTTATGCCGGTCATCTGATTGAGATCAGTGGCCAAGGAGAGCATGAGGTCAATTCAAAACTGAGGAAGCTCCTGATGCTGCCTTGATGTTTGAGTGATTTAAATCCCTCTTTGAAAAAACATTTCAAAGGGGGATTTTTTTTGAGACGAGAAAATGTAAAGTTAAAGTAATCTAAAAGTTAATATTTGTTTAATATTCTAATTGAGTGGTTCAGACTTTCAGATTTAAGCCCATAATATTTTTATAGTTCCGAACCGCCCGGATTAAAGCGCGGATAAAATTTCAAGTGTTAAATTTAGAGGAGTATGATTTATGAAATTTGTAAGAAATGCTTTGTTGACCCTGTCTTCTGCAAGCCTTTTATTGGGAACTGTGGCCTGTAGTTCTGCGCCCCCCATCTTGAATCAGGCCATGATGCAAAATCCCGGTTTGATGCGTGCAAACAGTGCCGTACAAACGGTCAGTACTCCCCGTGCCAAACAAGAAACTCCTTTGGTACAAAATCGCAATGTGAAAGTACCTGTCTCTCGCTTTGATACCCTGGCAGATCAACATAAAAATACCCGTTTTGCTGCCGATAATACCTTTAAAAAATTAGCGGCTCCTCGCAGCCCTTTTGACACTCCTTTTGGCGAACTGCCTTTCCGCACCTTTAATGATTTGGTTGACTATGTTCGCTATGGTTATAGCACAACCTATGAAGATTATAAGTATATGAATGATAACTACGCCAGAAATCACTTTAACCGTTATATCAACGGAGCCTATCGTGATGTTCAGGGGCTGTATAAAGCTTCACGTGACGAAATGAAGCGTTTTATTATGCTCGACGTACTTGCCAATAGTATTGAAATTGACAGCCGTCCTATTCCTTATGAAGATGTGCACAATCCTCCTGCCCAGCAGGAATATAAAATGTTTCCAACGGCAGCTGCACAACTGATGCCCACTTTTGGTGAAATTGTATCCTATAACCGCAATTCCTATGATGTGAATTATCAGCGTTGGGATATGTATAAAGCCGCTCGTTATTATCAGGCCAATTATTCCCGTGTATTTGGTTTGATCATGCAGTATGGCCCCAGCAAACAGGAAGCCTGGCGCATGGTTCACCGTGAAATCAGCTCCTATGCAAGTTATTAATTAGATTCAATAAAAAGCCCCGCCGAGAAATCGGCGGGGCTTTTTTATGGGGCAAGAAGGTCTATTTGGGGGGGAGATTCGGAGGTGCAGGGGGTAAATTTCTCGGGTTCAGCGGGTTGGTCGGTTGGCTGCTGCGGGGGGCTTTGCGCATGGGGCTGGCGAGTGTTTCTGATTGAGATTTTAAAATTTGACTGATCGTGCCATTCTCTACCATTTTTTCATCCTGAATACCATAAAGTTGACGTTCAATGAAACCATCCAGTGGATTCAAGGGGCGGTAGGTGGCCTGACGTGCCTGAAGCAAAGCGTATTCAAAAATCCGAACCCCTGCTTCTTGACGTGGTATTTCAAGTTCTTCAAGCTGTCTGACCCAATCATTGATCAAAAGTGTAGGATCTTGGCTTGATTTAAGCCGCTCAGCATACTCTTGAATCAGTTCAAAGCGAAAATCAGGATGTGCCTTGCCTATTTCAAGCACGGCTTGCAACGTATGACGGAATTGCTCTGAATAGGCAGAATCAGGCATGTATCAGACCTTTCTTGGCAGGCAATATTTCTGCAAGTTTAACATATTTTAGAGAAGAAGATTAAATGCCGCTGTTTCGCGGGTCAGCAATCGTGCATACCCCAATTTTCCAAGCAAATGGGCGAGGGTTGCTGGGTATCCCAGGGGAGAGACCCGAGGACCCGCGATTAAAACACGTTCAAGAACATTTTTTCGCATCAGAAACAAACTGTCAGAAAGCAAGGGAAAGGCTTCTACTTTGGCAACGTTTTTAGATTTTCGATAGTGTTGCCAGGTTTGTTCAAACTGCTGGAGTGAGTGAATTGGAAAGGGAAGTCTTTGGTCTGGAATTTCTGAATTATGCAGAAGAGAACTGACCATGCCCACTTTTGGATTGCTTAAATGTGGCAGCGCCTTCAAAAACCATTCAGGGGGAATCAAAACTCCAGCATCGATGCCCAAAACCAGATTTGTGCGCATCTGTTGAAGTAAATAGAGAAGTTCAGGGTAATACTCCTTTGATTGGGGAGCATACCAGGTATAAGCCTGTGTTTTGAGCCAAGCGATTGTTTCAGGATGTGCTTCGGGACAAAAGATTAAGAGCTCTCCCCACTCTTCTGGATGATTCAGGCGCATGAGCCACTGAAGCGTATTTTTGAGGTAGAGAGGATTTGAGTAAGAACGCACCAATAGTGTGGTTTTGAAGCGTGTCAGCAACATGGGCATCTGGGCCAATTGTTTATTAAAGTCTTGAACTTTCATTTCAGGGAAATAGCGCAGGGGTTCCTGTTGATCGATTTGCTTCAGGCGGTTGACTATTTCGGGGCTGGAGGTGGCAAAGGAAAATCCCCGCATCAGGGGGGGCTGGGTATAGTAAATATGCGCCAGATCTGAATCTTGATTGGTAACAAATAAGACGGGCAAAAACAAGCGTTGAGCAAGACGAACCGCTTGATCCAATTGCAAGAGACTGCCAATCACAATCACATCCGGGATGCCTTCCTTGGGATGTGTTGTCAGAATTTCATGGCCTGAAGCTCTCAATTGGCGTAAAAACTCAAAATCAATATTCTCACGCTCGAGAATTAAGCAACGAACTTTAAAATGAGGGAGAATATCTTTTTCGAGAATGGGTTCATAGTGTGTATTTTCATCTTCATACCGATTTGGGGCTATTCTCATCAGGGTTTCTGGGTAAAAGAGAAAGGGTTTGAATTGGGCCATTCGTTTCCAGGTTTCCCAGAGGCCTTGTTTTTCTGAAACAAAAATGCCGCCCGCTTGTTTAAAAATATCGTTGCGAAAAAGGACGCCTTTGCCGATGAAATTACGGCTCAAAAGCTCCAAATAGCGATATTCAGGTTCAGAATGGATTGGGAAATGAGAGCCAGGGGGGCCGTGATGCGTGGGGCAATAAACTCCTCCTGCAGATGGATTGCGCAGCAGCGAGAGCAGCAAGAGATTTAAGTACATGGGAGAATAAAAGCAAGAGGCATAGACAATGGCATAAAAGCTTGCCGGTTTGCTGTGTTGGAAAGCCAAATTCAGTGCGCTTATAAAGCCTTGTTTGGGATGGATTTGAACCGTTTTGATCCGTGGATCTGTGTAGCGTTCCAGGATTTTATTTGTTTCGCTGTCTTTGCCATTGATCACAAGCGTCAGGGTAAACAATTGATGGTTTTGATTCAAAAGAGAATCAAGAGCGGTGGGCAGATGATCTGCTTGATTCCAAGTCACCATGAGCAAAGCGACACGTGAGTTGACGGTTTGGAGAGAACCCGTACTCATTTCAGATAGCCCTTTTAAAGGTAATCAAATTCCAGCCAGCCGATGCGAACAGTATCTCCAGAGGCTGCGCCCGCTTCCTTGAGCGCAACCAGTACACCTAATTTTTCCATCTGTTTATGAAGGCGGTTTAAAGCGCGTGAATCGTCGAGATCAGAAAGTTCCAGTAAGCGTTCAAGCGGCTCACTCTCAATCACATACAGTCCATCTTCCTGATAGATCTGAAAACTGGGTTTGTCAGCATCAGGTCTGGGCAATACCTTGGGAACCTCATCGAAGGTTTCAGGTAAAGGTGGTATTTCTGAGAGCAGGTGTTGAACGGCCCGGATCAGTTCATGGGTTCCCTGGCGGGTGGCAGCAGAGATTACCAGAATGGGATTGTCTGTTTCTTGCTCCAGTTTTTTCTTGAGTGCATTGATTTCTTCTTCGCTGACGATGTCTGCTTTATTCAGAACAAGCAGCTGTTTTTTATCACTTAATTTTGCGGGATATTGTTCAAGTTCTTTTTGAATTAAATGATAATTCCCAATCGGGTCGGGCTCAGACATGTCGAGCAGATGAAGCAACAAGCGTGTACGTTCCACATGTCTTAAAAATTCATGGCCTAATCCGATACCTTCACTGGCTCCCTCAATTAAACCTGGAATATCAGCAACTACAAAACCATCGCCCTCCGGCAATCGGATCGCTCCTAAATTGGGGCGGAGCGTGGTAAATGGATAATTCGCAATTTTAGGGCGAGCAGCAGAAATCGCGGCAAGTAAAGAAGATTTACCTGCATTGGGTAAACCTACCAAACCCACATCTGCGATGGTTTTCAGTTCAAGGATTAGAGTGCGGGTAATCCCCGGTTCTCCAGGTTCTGCATAGCGTGGTGCCTGATAGGTCGCTGAGACGAAATGGGGGTTTCCACGGCCGCCTTTTCCGCCTTGGGCTACAATAATGCTCTGTCCGGCTTTGGTTAGGTCAAACAGAACTTTACCTGTCTCACTGTCACGTACTTGTGTGCCAGGAGGAACATGGATGATCAGATCTTCACCAGAACGCCCATGCATATTTTTGGGGGCCCCATTTTTACCTGGTTCTGCTGAAAAGCGATGTTGATAACGGAAATCAAGCAAAGTATGGAGATTTTCGCTGGCTTCCATGATGATGGAGCCGCCTCTGCCACCATCTCCTCCGGAGGGACCTCCGTTGGGCACATGTTTCTCTCTGCGAAATGCGACGGCACCATTTCCACCCTTACCGCTGCTGACTGTAATTTCAGCCAGATCAATGATTTTCATGAGAAAACTCCAAGCAGGGGATTTTGGCGGTTCAGGAGCGTTTGCGTGCGAGTAGTTTCCACAATACAAATCCTCCCAGCCCCATGGCCAAACTCAGTTTTAAGGAGCGATTGTTCTGAGTTTTGGAGAATCGCGTGCTTGTTTTGAGATATTCTCCGATTTTTGCAGGTGTCATGGCTGCAAGTGCAGTTAGAGCTGGTGGGGCATTCTTTGATTGATGCAGACTCAATGCCAAAAGATCATCGAGATTTTGAAAGGTTTGCTTTTCAATCTTTCGAGCGTGTACCCCCCACATGGACTGCATAAAACCAGCCATTGGGGAATGCTCAAGTGTCCAGAAGAATTTTTCAAGAACGGTGCCTGAGATATGTTCAAAGGCTTTATATTTGAGCGGAATAAACCCCAAGTCTTTTTTGGTAATTGCAATGGCCTCTTGAATGCCTTGAGCAGCCAGATTGAGTAATTTCTTGTTTTGACTGAGATTTTTAAATGAGCAGCCAGCCAGATGAAATGCCGCAAGCAAGGCGACCAGAGCCGCGCTGGGGAAGCGAACTTCTGCTTCAAGATCATTGACGCCTTTGGTTGGGATTCCCCCTTTTTGAAGGGTTTTAACTAGATCATCCCGAACTTGAAGGGTTTCATTAAAGGGGGCCCCAATTAAGGTCGGCATTGCTTTGGGAGCCCAAAATTCAACACGGCTGTTTTCAATATACGCTGAAAAAGCAGGTGCTGCAGGAACAATGATCAAGTCAGGCAATGCTCTGAAGACTTTTAATGCGTCTTCCCTGCCCGGTTGAAAAGTTACCAGAATCATGTTTTCTGCTTGATGAAACCGTTGTTTAATTTGTTCTAGAGCGGGTTCCAACTGATCGCTTCTTACACAGAGGAAAAGGGCATCGAAATGAAGATCCTCAGGGATTTCGGTAAGAATTTGTGGGGCTGCAATATGGAGTTCAGTTTCTGAGCTCAGATTATAAAGAGAAAAACCTGATTGTTCAAAAGCTTCTTTCTGAGAGGGTCTTACCCAAAAACTGACATCACAACCACTGAGGCGCAAATGAGTGCCAATGACCTGTCCAATTGCGCCTGCGCCAAGAATAAGTACTTTTTGTATCTGCATGGTGGGGTATTATAGCAAAAATTGGGATCAACGAACAGTAAAACAGAGTCAAGAATTTGAGGGTAAACAATTTAATGGTCAGACCTCTCCATTATTTTGTATGATAACGGTTAAGGGTTGAATCACCCTGAACGTTAGGACAAGAGATAATGCGCGTGATCAAAATACACACTCTGATGAATCACTTGAAATGGGGAGTGGGATTTCTTTTCTGTTTTGCCCCCGTCTGTGCTGCACCTGTTTTGGCGCAGGAGCCTTTGTTCTCTGATGCTTTGATATTATCAATCGATGATGGTGTTCTGGATCGTGATGAATATCGCCAACTGAAGCAGCACTATTTCCAAAATAGTGCTTTGCCTGGTGAGGAGCAGCGACTTTCCAAACATTTTTTTAAGTTTATTTCTAAACACAAACAGTTTATCAAGATCAATTATGGCTTTTACAAAGGGAGTCAACAGAACCCTGTCCGTTTGGATTTTGTATTTGCACCCAATTATACTGAAAATGATCAGGTTCCAGGCAAAACCTGGCAGGAAGTTTTATCCCATATTTCTCAAAATGATACTTTAACAGAAACACAGCAGGACTCGTACCGATGTGGAGCCGCAGCACTTTTGGGGGCTCGTTTTTTATTAAAGCAAGATTTTGCTTCTGCCTTTGAATTGCTAAGAGTACCCTTGCAGGCTCCCCGTCCCACATACCGGGAAATGCATCTTGCTCAGGAGCAGCTTTACAATTATGCCAATACGGATGGCAGTCCAGGATTGGTATCCGCTGTCAGGTATGTGGTTTATTCGGATGGAAGGATTGCCAAACCTGTTTCCGAAGGTGAAATTCAAAGAGGGGCAGATTTATTGCAATTAAATCTTGAACCCTTGATCGGCAGTACCCGTTCAACCCTTTACCGGCGCAAAGATGTGGTTTTAAGATTTTGGCGAAAGAATCCACAGGCGGTTTTATTGATTGGTGTTTATTTGGATGAAAAGTCTGGAGAAATTTATCCACCTTCAAAATCAAAGGTACAAAACCATTTTATTTTGGTTTTTCGTCAAAATTCAAATGTATTTCTTGTCAACAGTGGTGTTTCCGATAATGGCGGAGGAAAAGCGATCAGGCAGTTGAACAGCACAGAATTGAATGCCTTCGTCTTTTCCACACAGGCAACTCTTCAAGGTGCAACCTTAAGAAGCGAATAATGTGCAAAAGAAAAACCCTGGTTTTTCACCAGGGCTTGCGTAGAGAGTAATTAAAAGAAATTCTGTTCTAAACGTCGAGATCTGCTGCCGTCATGGGCTGATTGAACTGAACGTCAGGTAATTTCAACGAATAAACCAGTTCAGAACCGGCATACATTTCATGAATGCGAACAAAATAGGTCTCCATATCGATTCCCAGCAATTCTTTGGTAATTGTAGGATCAAAATGATTGGTGGCTTGGTATTCCAGAACGGCAACGGGTCTACCATTCACTGTGGTTTTTCCTAAGAGTTTGGGATTGAGTTCAGGACGAATCAGACGGCTGACAATTGCCAGGGTATCGACTTGATCCAAACGGTAACCACGGCGGGAAGTTACTTTATCATCACTCATGGGCAGAGTCATTTTCATGAAACTCATCGCACCACCGGGACGACCGGTGATAGAGTCAATGCCACTTTTATAGGTTAATTTTGCACCCTTGTAAAGACTGTTGCTGTGATCGATAATTTCAAGTTTGCTGTTGCCAGGTTTTTGAAAAGTAACTTTAATCTTCGCTTTGACAGGGCCTTTGCCAGCTTTTGTTTCAAAGACATCCGCCATGGCCCGGAAATTTTGGATTTGCTCAAAGCGGGCCTTTGTTTTTTCTAAAAGGCTTTGGGTTGGAGAGACTGAGGGGGCTGTAGCTTTGGGAGCAATGGCTGCAGAGGCTGTTTTGGTAGGAGTGGCAGCACGTTTAACCGTTGCGGTTGAGGCGGTATTGGTTGTTTTTCTGGCGGTATTTTGAGCAAGAGGAGCGTTGATGGCACTGGCTGACTGGGAGGCTGTGGTTGAAGCGAAGGAAGACATCTGTGTATTGTTGGCTGTGGCGGTTTGTGCGTTATAGGCAATCGCCCCAGGTTGTTGATAAAGATTTTGTTGATAGTTCGTTCCGTAGGCTCCTGTTTGAGCGCCATAGGCTCCTGCACCGTATGCGCCAGTCTGGCCCATCATATAGGGATTGTAAGCTTGGGTTTGCATTTGGCTGCCACAGGCAGTTAAGAGCATCAGGGCGGTACTTGCTAAAAATGTCTTTCTCATGAATGGATTCCTCACTTCTCTTTACGCTTTCGATACTTATGTTATGCGGAATAAAATGAGAAACTTTCTGAAGATAAGACTAGGGTTTATTTAAGCTTAAATTAAATAGGATTTTTGTGAGTTTCAAATGAAAAAACGGACTGTCGTTTGGCAACAGTCCGTCAAAATTTTGAATTTGTTAGTATTTAACTGAATTTATCAAAAATCAAACCTTGATATTGTCTGATATGTTCCTGCATTTTAATTATTTCTCTTGCGGGAATTTCACGTATTACCTTGCCGGTATCACGATCAAACAATTCTACGTAATAATTATTTGAGGAATCAACCGGCTGAATATTCAGACCGATAGAAAGAGGTTTAATGACCTCATTTAAATGAGAAGTGGCTTCTTGTAGAGATTTTTTTTCTTCAGCTGTCAGGGGTTTTTTTTCTTCCTGAGATGCCTGGGTATATGCTGGAAGCGCTTGGGACGTTGGATTTCCATTTTGTCCTATCAGTGTTTGTTTTCTAAGCAGATCACTTTCTAAGGTCGAAATTCCTGAGACATTCGATATTTCTGTCATATATTCCTCCATGAATTTTGACAGTGCTGCTTTTGCCTCAATTACAGAATGGAAAATGATTTAAAAAAGAGACAATTGCACATAATACACAATATTATTTTATCACTTAAATGAATAAGTGGTCAAGCAACTTAAATTATTTGATTCTATGAAAAATCAACAGAATCTACCCAATAAAGCAGATTCTGTTGATAGTTAGTTAAAGGAATTAACGACCGAGCAGACTGAGTGCTGACTGTGGAGCAATATTGGCTTGGGTCAGAACTGCGGTGCCGGCCTGAACCAAAATTTGTGCCCGGGTCAGATTGGCAGTCTCCATGGCGATATCTGCGTCACGAATGCGTGATTCAGAAGCTGTCAGGTTCTCGCGAGATACCTGGAGATTCTGAATCGTGTATTCAACACGATTCTGGAACGCCCCAAGGCGTGAGCGAACCGTATTGACGTAATCGAGAGCCGTATCCACTGCTCCAATTGCATTTTGGGCTTTTACGCGGCTGTCTTCATCATTTGTGCCAAGAATATTGATGGTTTCAAGACGCAATGCTTTTCCGCGCAGATCTTGAACACCCATTTTCAGGAACTGGCCTTCATTGGCGCCGACGTGGAAGGTTAAGCCCTGATCGGTGGTGACAGCTGCACGGCGAGCCGTAATTTGTACCAAGGCTGTTTTGCCAATATCATTCAATGAAATATTGCTGGCGTTAATAGCAATGGAACCAATGGTGGTACCGCTCACTGTCAGGTTGATGGAGGTGGGGTTGGTTGCGGTGGCACCCAAATTAATGGTGGTAATGACCCCATCCAAAGACGAGCGTACTTCCAAGGCTACGCTGACAGGAGAGGTTGCATTTGTTTGCCAGGAAACAAATTTAATTTGGAAAGCTGTATCGAGGGTTGCGCCCGTGACAGAAACATTTGCTGAACTAATGAAATCATTAAGAACAGGTACAGTAACTGAAGTATCACCGACACGTACATTTTGCTTGATTGAAGCAGAGGCATCTTCAGCAAATGTGGCCTGTGCGATCGAGCCATCCAATAATTTACGGGTATTGAATTCAGTTGTTTCTGCGATACGGGTAAGTTCCACACGCAATTGGTTAATTTCTTCCTGAATTTTGGAGCGGTCTGAATTAACCAAGGTATCGCCAGCTGCTTGAATGGACAGCTCACGGATACGTTGCAAAATCTGAGAGGTTTGATCAATGCCGGATTCTGCAGTGGCAATGAGGTTCACTGCGTCTTGTGAGTTTGCAATCGCTTGTGTAAAGCCCTTGATTTGAGTGCGCAGCTTTTCTGAAACGGCCAAACCCGCAGCATCATCTGCTGCACGATTGATTCTCAAGCCTGAAGAAAGTCTTTCGAGGGTTTTGTTCAACTGTTGATTGCTGAGCCCCAGATTGCGCTGGGCATTGAGAGATGCAATATTCGAGTTAATACGAATAGCCATAAAACGTGTTTCCTCCTTGAAACAAGTACTTAATCCATTAAGTAATTAAAAATAGCAGTGTCCCGTCAGTGGTCCACTGCTGATAGCATATCAGGATTATGACACGAAAATCAAGTTATTTTTTATAATGCTCTGGGTCTCCTTGGGGCGGGCCGGGTTAGTTGAGCTTGTATTGTAATATTCTCTACATAAGAAGGTCTTGAAATTTAGAGCACTCAGTTGGTAAGATAAGCACGAGAAAAAAGTCCGTAAGTTTTAGAAATGACTCAAACTTCATGTTTTTACCCAGAAATTTCTCAGTACTCCAACCATAACATCAGTTTGGTTGGGGGTGTAGAGAAATGCGTCTCGTTGAGGCGTCATGAGTTGATTTCTCTGGCTTTAATTGTATACCAATAGTATGGTGGCGAATAAAAGACGGGTCAACTACAGGCTCTATTTCAACTCTTGTAAAGAATACATAATGCCCATTTTGTGGGAGAGAGAAAATAGGGACAGTTAAATGAGAGTCCGCGTTTTTCAGATTGCATTGATCGAAGATGATCTTGCCTTTGCTTCGGCACTGCAAGAGCTGCTTGAAATGGAAAATTATCAGGTTTTTCATGCGGCTACTGGAGCCCAAGCGTATGCTTTACTACAGTCGCGGTCTTTTGATCTGATTATTTCTGATATGAATTTACCTGATATTCAAGGCATACACCTGATGAAGTTTATTCAAACCCAATTATTGAATCAAACGCCCTATCTTTTTCTTTCTGCCAAAAACGAAGAACTGGATATTGTCTTGGGCTTGGAGTTGGGGGCTGAAGATTATATTACCAAACCTGTTCAGGCCCCTGTTTTATTGGCTCGTATTCGCAAAATCCTTCAACGTTATTATCCTCTTTCACCCCAGCCAGAACATCTCGGACTGAGTTTTAGAGCTTTAAATTTGATTCCTGAAACCCGACAGGTTTTTTGGCAAGAAAATGAAATTGTATTGTCTTGCTTTGAGTTTGATTTACTGGAATATTTGATCCGACATTCGCATCAGATTTGTTCGCGCGGGCAGATGCTCATGCAACTGCGTGAAGCGGGTACTCAAATTTCAATTCGCAATATTGATTCTTATATTATGATGTTAAGAAAAAAACTGAAAGCTGCAGGAGCTGATGTGGATTTAATTGAAACCGTTCGTGGATTGGGCTATCGGCTCAAAAATTAAAGGACAAACTGGCATTGGTTGCCTCCTAAAGCTTCTGCCTGTTGGCAGGCTTTTTGGGCGCTGTTGAGCAGATTTTCTAAGTTTAGAGCATTGTGAGGATAGAGACTTATTCCTGCACTTAAACCAAAACGGTGCTCTTGTTTAAAAATTTGAAAAGGTGACTGCGTCTGTTGTTGAATAAGTTCGAAGGTTTGCAAAAGATTTTGGGGATTTTGTATGTGTAGCAGTAAGCAGAATTGGTTAATACCAAGATAAAAGAGATTTTTTTGATTTTCATGAAAATAGGCTCTTAAGCGATTGGTCAACGCTTTCATTAAGGCCCGGCCCAGTGCCGGTGTGTGCCCCGCTGCACTGTTTTGAAAGCCTTCCAGTTGAAAAAAAATCAGGGCCAGTTTCTGTTCCTGACGGGTAATTTGCCAGAATGCCTGTTCAAGAGCCTGTTGGTTGGGCAAACCTGTCGTCTCATCTCGGTAAGCTAAGGTTTGAATTATCTTTTCTTTGGCGTCTAATTGTTTTTCAACATACTGATGCAGATCTTCTGTTTTTTTTAAACGACTTTGAACAGCCTTGAGCAATTCCTGAAAGGTAAACGGTTTAGTGAGATAGTCATCTGCTCCCAGATTCATGCCTGCCCGCATCTGATGGCGGGCCGACATGCCTGTTAAGAAAACAAAGGGAATATGAGCTGTTTCACTGTTTTTTCGGAATTGTTCTAAAACTTCGTAACCGTTCATTTCAGGCATCTCAACATCGCAGAGAATAATGTCGGGATGATAAGATTGTAGGCATTCCAAAGCCAGACGGCCATTATTGGCAGTGGTGACCTCATAGTCCTGATCTCTCAAAAATTCTGCCACCAGTTGAAGGATATGGAATTCGTCATCGATAGCCAATACCTTGGGCATGGAGTTTTCCTCTTTTTATTCAGGTTGAGTAAGAGTTTAGCGGCTGAGTATGAAAAAAATATGGAGGATTTGTGTTGAATTTTTTTTGTGCTACATATTGCCTCCATACTCATCGGATAAAATGAGTGAACAGCAAGACCCTTATATTTTTTGAATCAGCATAGCGTAGAGGCCAGTCTTTATGAATTTTTCCTTGAACATTTCTCAAAAAATAAATGCATATTTTCAAGGTCAACTCTCGGAAGTAGAATTGATGGCCGATGACGATTTGGCTGAATTTTTGCAGGTTCTCCAAAAAGAGGTTCAGTATCCTTTTTCTCTGTCCTCTGGATTTAATCTGCCGCCCCATGGCTTATTAAAAGGCCTGCATGTCAGCGGCCTTCCATTGCTGGTAACAGACACCAGTGGAACGATTCAATACGCGAACCCAGCATTTGAAAAAATGACAGGCTATGCTCTGACTGAAATTTTGGGAAAAAACCCGCGTATCTTTCAATCGGGCTTGACCGATCAGACCATTTATCAAAAATTGTGGGAATACTTAGAGAGAGGAGATTTGTGGCAGGGAGAACTGCTAAACCGCAAAAAAAATGGGCAGCTTTATTGGGAGTGGGCCTTTATTGTTCCGATTAAAGATGCACAGGGTAGGTCTTCGCATTATTTGGCGGTCAAACAGGAGATCACTGAACGCAAACGCCTGGAGTCGGAATGGCGTTACCAGGCGATTTTGCTGAATAGTCTGAGTGATGCTGTGCTTTCAGTTGATCTTGAAATGACGGTTTTGAGTTGGAATCAAGCCGCTGAGCAATTATATGGCTGGAGTTCAGATGAGGCGATAGGCCAGAATTGGCTTGAATTACAGCCCAATTGTGTATTTACAGGCACTTCGCGGGATGATGTTTTGCAAGCTGTTTTAAAAGCGGGAGCCTGGAGTGGGCGTGTGACGCAGGCTCACCGTATGGGGGCTGAAATTCCAGTTTTGGTGACCTGTTCACAATTGCAGAATTCTCAGGGTGAAGTGGTCGGTCTGGTGATTATTAATCGAGATCTGAGTCAGCATGAAGCGCTTCTCAATGCATTGCAGACCAGCCAAGAACGTTTTTTTCAGGTGACCAATACGCTTCAGGAAATGGTCTTTTGTTATGATATGGGGTCTCAAAAAACAAGTTATTTGAACCATGCCGCTGAGCAGCTCAGTGGGATCCCCTTTGGACAACTTGAGCAAAATTTTTTAATTTGGCAAAAATATCTGCATCCAGAGGATCTGCCTGGTTTTCGTGAATCTTTTCAAAATTATCTTACGAAAAATCCCACAGGGGTATGGGAATATGAATTTCGCTTTATTCGACCCGATCAGCGCATGGTCTGGTTTAGCAGCAGTGCGCGAGTGAACCTTAATGCTGAAGGTCAACCCATAGAAATTTGGGGTATTACCAAAGATATTACCCTGCGTAAAAAGATTGAGGCTGAATTGATCCAATCAGAAAAATTTGCCTATGGGATTTTAAATGCTCTGGGGGCCCATATCTGCGTCTTGGATCGGCTGGGTAACGTGATTATGACCAATGAAGCCTGGGATGCGTTTTCAAAATTCAATCAGGGGGAACATGATTATTTGGGCTGGAATTATTTGGATGTTTGCAAAAAAGCCACTCTGAATCAGGCTGCAGAAGCACAAGCTGTATTCAACGGAATTAAGGACGTTTTATCCGGAGAGAAAAATGCCTTTGTCATGGAATATCCTTGCCACAGCCCAGCTGAAAAGCGATGGTTTCAGATCCAAGTGCATCAATTGGATCAGGACGATGAAGGCCGGATTGTGATTTTTCATCAAAACATTACCCCTCAGAAACAAGCCCAGGAAAATTTGCGCCTTTTTAATGAAGATTTAGAGGCTGAAGTTGCACTTCGAACCGAGGCGCTGAACAAAAGTTTGCTTGAAACCAAGGAACTCAATCAACAGTTGATTTTGGCTAATCAAATGAAAGATACCTTTCTTGCCAATATGAGCCATGAATTGCGCACGCCTTTGACAGGGATTTTGGGAATGTCCGATCTTCTCTCTCAACAAGTATTGGGGGGCTTGAATCCCAAGCAATTGAATTCAGTCAACACCATTCGCAACAGCGGACAGCATCTCTTGAATCTGATCAACGATATTCTCGATTTATCAAAAGTTCAGGCTGGTAAGCTTGAACTTCATCCTGAAGAAATCCTGCTTTCTAACTTGGGGCAAGAAGTGCTCAGCCTGATGCGCCCTTTGGCTGATGATAAAAACATCTGCCTGGAACTTCAGATTGAGCCTTTTGATTTAAAAGTTTGGGCTGATTTAAGAAGTCTCAAGCAGATTTTGATCAATCTGCTTTCAAATGCGGTTAAATTTACCCCAGATAGTGGCAAGGTCGGTCTGCATGTCAAACTTGCTGGACGGAATGTTTTACTTATGATCCAAGATACGGGCATTGGAATTGCTGCAGAGGATCTGGATAAGCTGTTTCAACCCTTTGTTCAGATTGACAGTGGATTTTCGCGTAAATATGCAGGAACGGGTTTGGGCTTGAGCCTCGTACATGAACTCGTAGCCGCACATGGAGGGAGAATCGAAGTTTCCAGCAGGCTTGAGAAGGGCTCTTGTTTTTCGGTTTATTTACCAGGCAACGAAAAAACGGAAGATCAGGAATCGGAACATTCCGAAGCTCTTTTTACCCAATCTGATTATTCAGCACAAGCTAAAGAGGGGCGACCTCTGCTGCTTCTGGTGGATGATAACCCCGTGAATATTGAAGTGATTCGCTCTTTTTTAGAATATTTTGATTTTCAAGTTTGTACGCAGACTTCTCCACATCAAGCCCTAACTTGGCTGGAGTCGCACCGCCCCCATTTGATTCTGATGGATATACAAATGCCTGAAATGAGTGGCATTGAAGTCGTACAGGCTTTTCGTCAGTTTGAAAACCCTGATCTGCTCAATACTCCCGTGATTGCCTTGACCTCTTTGGCCATGGCGGGAGATCAGGAACGAATTTTGAAAGAGGGGTTTGATGATTATTTGAGTAAACCCGTTGATTTTAAGCTTCTCTGTTCTAAAATTATGCACCATTTAAAAGAGCCTCACAAAGGAGAGCGAGCATGAATATTCAAGTCTCTGCATCTTGTGCAGAGAATGAAATCAAGGCCTTTGAAGATGCATGGTTGCCCTTTGTTCAAAATCAAGCTTCTTGGCCACAGTTTCTTCTGATTTTTGCGAGTGTGGGCTATTCGATTGAAAACTTGAGCCAGGTCTTGAGCCAATTGCCAGCAGAAATCCAGATTTTGGGCAGCACCTCCTGTTTGGGAATCATGACTCAGCAGGGATTTTTGTCTGCACCCACAGGAAATCTGGGACTCTTGGGATTGTATGATTCAGAAGGAAATTTTGGCGTGGGTTTTGCTGCTTTCAAGTCTTCTGTTCGGCAGGCGGCCCAAGCGGCCTTGGAAAGTGCGATTCTTGCGGCTGAACGCTCTGGAGAAGTGCCTGATTTGATTTGGGTCAGTGCATCACCTGGCGTTGAAGAAGAAGTGATCAAGGGCATCACAGAATGTGTAGGGCCTTTGGTTCCCATCGTGGGAGGAAGTGCCGCCGATGATACGGTTTCAGGAAATTGGCGTATTTTTTCAAGGGGTTTGGTTCTCGAACAGGGACTGGGAGTGGCTGTTTTTTATTCCTCTGCCCGGATTCTATTTGCTTTTCACAGTGGTTATGAACCCTCTGGGGAAAGAGCATGGGTGACTGAGGCCAGAGATCGCATACTTTATAGCTTAAATGGGAAACCTGCCGCAGAGGTTTATCAAAATTGGATTGGAAGGAAACTCAGTTTAGATGCTCCTTCTCAGGAATCCAATATTCTGGCTCAGACCTCTCTTTTTCCTTTGGGTAGATTTGTGGGGAAATTGGGATCGATTCCTTATTTTCAACTTTCTCACCCTGAAAAACTATTGCCAGGTGGAGCACTTACGCTGTTTTCAGATATTCACCAAGGTGATGAAGTTTGGCTGATGCGAGGAACATCCGACAGTCTGTGTCTGCGAGCCGGTAATGCGGCAAGTTTGGCTTTGTCAACCCTGGATAAATTCAGCTTGAAGCAGATTCGAGGTGCTGTGATTATCTACTGTGCAGGTTGTATGTTAAGTATTCAGGATCGGATGGCTGAAGTGATTGCCAGTCTTGAGTCTGTTTTGGGAAAAATTCCATTTTTAGGGGCTTTTACCTTTGGTGAACAGGGCTGCTTTCCTGGGGGAGAAAATCGTCATGGCAATTTGATGATTTCAGTGGTGGTGTTTTATGAACCTGAATGAACCTGAATTCATGAGTCAAGAACGCTTGTGGGAGCTTTTACTGGAGCTTGAACAAGCTCGTAATTGGGAGCGGGAACTTCGGCAAGAGTCTGAGACCTTGCTTGAAGGATTAAAAGTATTGGCCTTGAGTAATCGGAGCGAAAATGTTTTTCCTCGTCTATTACAGGTTTTACAGGTCTATTTGGGATTTGAGCGAGCCTGGGTTTTGCTTGCTCATTCAGATGAGCAAATGTGTGTGATGGCTTTCAGTGAGGAAGCTGACTGGAACCAACCATTGAGTCTTGCACATTGGCCCATCGGTCGGTTTTTTAAGCGTTTAATCAAAGGCAAACCAAGCGTTGTGTATGATGTATTGCAAATTCCAGAATGGCAACACCTGCCTTCTGAGTTTCTGGCTGAGATTGGACCTGCTTTGCATATTCCCTTGCCGGGTTTGCAACAGACAGCCCTTTTAATTGCTGTTCACTCACAAAAATCTGTTTTTGGGCCGCGTCATCTCTCTTTGGCTGGACACTTATCCTTTTTGGCTTCTCAGGCCTTGCGGCAACTTGAGTTTCAACAAGAGCTTCAGCGTCTGAATCAGGAGCTGGAACTGCGGGTCTTGGAGCGAACACAGGAATTGGAAATGGCCAATCGTGCATTAAATCAGGCTGCGCGTTTGAAAGATGAATTTTTGGCCAATATGAGTCATGAGTTGAGAACGCCACTCACTGCCGTTTTGGGCTTGACGGAACTCATTTCACGTGAAATTTTGGGGCCACTGACCCCAAAACAGAGCAAATCTCTGGGGACTATTCAGGAAAGTGGCAAGCATCTTTTGAGTTTAATCAATGATGTGCTTGACCTTGCCAAAATTGAGGCCGGGAAAACAGAACTTCTGCTCGAACCTGTTAATCTTCAAGAATTGGGCAGTTCAGTGGTTGAAATGGTGCATCAATTGGCTGAAAATAAACATATTCGAGTGAGTTTTTCTTGCCAACCGTTTGATTTACAAGCCTATTTTGATGTTCAAAAACTCAGGCAGGTTCTGCTCAATTTATTGAGTAATGCAATCAAGTTTACTCCAGAAGAGGGGCAGGTAGAACTGAAGATCGAAGAGAACAAGCTCAGTCATGCCGTTATTTTTTCAGTTAAAGATACGGGCATTGGAATTGCAGAAGCGGATAGAGAACGTTTGTTTCAGCCTTTTGTACAGATCGATAGGGGGCTTTCACGACGCTATGGCGGAACGGGATTGGGGTTGACTTTGGTCAAAAAAATAGCAGACTTGCATGGGGGCTGTATCCAGGTTGAAAGTCAACCTGGACAGGGCAGTTTGTTTCAATTGATATTGCCCGGCGATAAAACTGTTTCTCACCCGGTTTTGAAGTGTGAACTTGCAGAAAAATCAGAAAAAGCTAAAATTTTGGTGGTGGATGATCATTTGGCTAATTTGGATCTATTCAGTGAATACTTGCAATTTTTAGGATATCAGACTGTTTTGGCGCATGGAGGAGCAGATGCTTTGGATTTGTTGAAAAAGGATTTGCCAGCTTTGATTCTAACAGACATTCAAATGCCTGAGATGAGTGGGCTGGAGTTGATTGAAAAAATAAAAGCACAGGATCATTTGCTGAAAATCCCTATTGTGGCCTTGACTTCACTGAACATGCCCTGGGAAAAATCAGCCATTATGAAAAGTGGAGCAGATTTTTATTTGTCAAAGCCTGTCGATTTGAAGGTTTTACAGCAAATTCTAAATTCTTATCTGGAGAATAATTTGGGTGAAAGATAAAATTGAAATTCTGGTAATTGAAGACGAGCCAGTGATCCAACAGACTTTGGAAGCCTATCTGGATGCCTCAGGATATACCTTTGCGATTGCAGGCAGTGCTCCTGAAGCTTTTGAGCTTTTAAGGACATTACGGCCTGAACTTTTTTTATGTGATATTATGTTGCCAGGCATGAACGGTTTTGAGATTTGTAAAGTTTTGAAATCAAATCCAGACTTTTCAGATATTCCACTTATTTTTTTGACGGCCCTGCATCGCTCTGAGCAAATTATCCAAGGCCTGGAAGTGGGGGCTGTCGACTATGTGACCAAACCCTTTAATTTTTCAGAACTTGAAGCCCGTATCAAAACGCATCTCGAACTTTTTCGTGGCAGAAAAAAACTGCAGGAATATACTCTAAAATTAGAGTGTATGAATGCGGAAAAAGATCATTTTTTAGGGATTGCAGCTCACGATTTAAAAAACCCTTTGGCAACCATTCTGTTAAGAGCACAGATGACGCAAATGAAATCAACCTCGATTTTGCCTGAGAAGCTTGAATCTTCAATGCAGCAAATCTGTGATGATGCCCAACGCATGTTGGATATTGTAACCAACTTACTAGAGTTAAACCGTTTGGAGACAGGCTCGCTTGAACTTCAGCCAGAAATGCATGATTTAAAAGATTTGTGTCAAACACTTTTAGAAACTTGGCAAACAAGAGCTACGCAAAAGAAAATCTCATTGATCACCTCATTTCCTGAAAATCCTGTGCGTTTCCTGGTCGATAGAAGTGTGCTTATTCAGATTTTAGATAATTTATTATCCAACGCTGTCAAATATTCTTTTCCAGAAAAGCGTATCTGGTTTTCTCTCTCTTTGTCTGAGCAGGAACTTGTCTTCGAGATCAAGGATGAAGGACCCGGTTTGACCGAAGAGGATCAGAAAAAATTATTTAAAAAATTTATGCGACTCTCTGCCCAGCCAACCGGAGGTGAAAGTTCAACAGGATTGGGTTTGTCCATTGTGAAATATTTGGCAGAGCAATTGGGGGGAAAGATTGGCTGTGATTCTCAATCAGGGCTTGGATCCTGTTTTTGTCTTGTTTTACCGTTTTCAGATAAAGGGGTTGATAATTGATGAGTAAAATCAGAAAAATATTATATATTGATGACAATCAGAGCTATTTACGTTTGGTCATTGACTTGATGGAGGATACGGTTGTTGAGGTATTAACGGCTTCAGATCCGCATGAGGGTCTGAGAATGGCGATGGTAACACCCCATCTGGACTTGGTTCTGTTGGATATTGATATGCCAGGTTTAACCGGAGTTGATATTTTGAGTCAGTTGCGTGGGTTAAAACGAACCTCTCAATTTCCTGTGATAATGCTCAGTGCCCGTCAGGATCTTGCAACCATAAAAGAAATTCAGTCGTGGGGGGTTAGAGATTACCTTTTAAAACCATTTCCCTTGAGTGATTTGATTCAGCGGATCCAATTTTATCTGGGACGTGATATCTTTGAAAGATCACTGTATGCCTAGACCAACAGTTTATGAATATCCTGGGTCTGTTCGGGGCAGCAAGTGTTGCTTTTCAATGAAAATTCACAGTATGATGATTCTATAAATCCCGCAAGAAAGCAGTATTAAAAAGTGGTTCAGGTATTGCAAGTTGCTTCTTCCTCACAACCCTCCTCTGTCGCTGGTGCTATTGCCGGTGTGATCAGAGAGAGAAAACTTTGCGAGCTTCAAGCGATTGGAGCTGGTGCAATCAATCAAACAATCAAGGCCATTGCCATTGCCCGTGGGTACCTGGCTCCAGCGGGTATTGAATTGATGTGTACCCCCTCTTTTGCCGATATTGAAATCAATGGCGAAGAGCGCACAGCCATTCGTTTTAAAGTTGAAATTAAAAGCTAAATTTAAACGCCGCTGTCACGAATTCTTGGGTCAAGCCCAAAATAGCTCATATCTACGAGCAGATTGATCATGACAAAGGTAAAGGCAAAGATCAGAACACAGCCCTGAACGACAGGAAAATCACGGGCATTGACAGCATTTACTACATAGGAACCTAAGCCGTTCCAGGCATAAATGGTTTCTGTTAAGACGGCCCCACTGAGAAGCAATCCCAATTGTAAACCTGTGATTGTGGTAATGGGGATGGCTGCATTGCGCAAAGCGTGGTGCAAAACCACGCGTATTTGGGAAACTCCCTTTGCTTTGGCTGTTTTGACATAATCCTGTTCAAGCACTTCAAGCATACTGGCTCGGGTCATGCGGGCAATAATGGCCGTTGGAACGGTGGCCAGGGTAATGGCAGGCAAGATTAAGTGGTGTAAAGCATCAGCAAAGGAGAACAGATCTTTCGCGAGCAGGCTGTCGATCAGGTAAAAGCCAGTAATCGGCTCCAGATCATTGATGATACTTAAGCGGCCCGAAAGGGGAACCCAGCCCAATTGGGCTGAAAAGATCATCATCAAGAGCAGGCCCAGCCAAAAGATTGGCATTGAAACGCCCGTCAGGGCACCCACCATGCTGAGATTATCAATCCATGAGTTTCTATAAACCGCAGCGAGAATGCCTACGGAAATTCCGATGAACGCTGCAATCAGCATGCTCGTGAAGGCCAACTCAATTGTCGCAGGGAATTTTTGGCCAATTTCAACCAGAACGGGATTGTTGGTGACAATCGAATCTCCTAAGCTGCCTTCGGTGAATATCCGTGCTAGATAACTGAAGTATTGCACTAAAAAAGGCTTGTTCAGTCCGAGTTGTTCACGTAAACGCTCAAGGGCTTCTTGAGTTGCACGTTCGCCCAACATCAATTGGGCTGGATCTCCAGGAATCAAACGCACCGAAATAAATACGATAAACGAAACACAAAGTAAAATCAGGGCCATCAGGCCCAAACGGCGTAAAAGAAACCGGAAAATCACTGAGCTACCTCACTGTTCAGGCTGTGCAGTCGCATATAAGCAAGCACAAAAGCCGATGAGGGGGATTGAACCCCTGGCCTGCTGTTTACGAAACAGCTGCTCTACCACTGAGCTACATCGGCTTGTTTTCTCGTCAGGAAGTCATTTTCCTGTAGAGATGGAGTGTATTTTAACATACCCTGTTATCCACGACCACGGTTTTTAGCTTTAAAACTCAGTTTGCGGTGCAGAGGTTTTGGGGGGCGCTGTATTCCTGTGATAAAGAACGATACTCAGCAAGAGCATCAAAACGACCTGAATGCGGAGATCTGCAAGAGGATAATCAAAGCAGCAAAAAATGGCAAGTGCGATCCCACTCGCTTGGATCTCAGGGTGGGGTCTTGCCGATTTAAAAAGCAGCAAGAGCAGAAACACCAGGCTCAGACAAAAAAACAGACCACTTTCGACGGCGATCTGTAAGAGTGCCAAATGCAAATGGGCTGTTCCACGATCTGCGATTTGATAGAGAGGATAAATCCAGTCAAAATTTAAGATGCCAATGCCAGAAAACCAGTTTGCTTCCAGCATATGCCAACCCGCCAGCCAGATTTCACGTCGCAGTTGATTGGTGCTGTGTTCAGCCCGAAATAGGCTTTCCAGGCGAGTTTGAATCGCAGGATGCATCAAAAGCAGGAGAATGCTTCCGATCCAAGTAAAACTGATGCGACGTGTCAGCGGCGAAATCAACATCCAAAGCAGAGCTGCACAGGCTCCTAACCAGGCCGCCCTCGAAAAACTCACGATCAGGGCCATCCAGAGAATTGCGGTGATGACCCCATAGCCCAGGCGCAAAGAGCTGTTTTTTTGCTTGGCTGTTTCACTGAGCAAGAGTGGAATACCCAAGCTCATCAGCAGCCCAAGCAAATTGGGGTTGAGAGCAGGTCCCCAAGCCCGACCTTCAGCTGGATTTAAACTGAAGTCGATGAGGGCAGGATGATCGAAAATGGGGAGAATCAGGGCTTTGATTTCTCCATGCCAGTTGAGAAAATAATTTGCGATCCCAATCAGAGCCAGGAGTGTTAGCCCTGCAATCAGGCTTTGTCTGAGCTGCTGAGTATTTAAAACACCGGTACGAAGTTTTTTGAGCAGAAGGTAGCAAAAACCCATCGGCAGAAGATAATGGCTGATAAAACCGGCAAGATGGAAAAGGGGGTTTGAAGCATTGAAAAGAGGCAGGCCGCTGAAAAGGCAAAGCAGGAGCAGCAGTTTTTTTTCAAGCGGGCTGAGAAAAGGAAGGGAAAGCGAAGGCCTTTCTTGAGGCTGTGGTTTTTCGAGCAGGAGCCCCAACACAAAAATGAGCACGCCTGGAAGTGAAAAAACGGGCAGAAAAAAGAGCGCTATTCGGGTGAACATTGAGGGCAATCCGCGTATTTATCCCAACGATTGTAGCTCCAAAGCCATTCTTGAGGGTGTTGTTTGACCATGGTTTCAATTTGATCATAAAGTGTTTGCATCAGCTCTGCTGAGTTTTGAAAGTCTTGGGCCTTCAGGCTGGGAAAAAATTGAATCTTATGGGTGAAGCCCTCGCGAAAGGTAAACACAGGGACGATCTCTGCGCCGGTTCTGCGGCTGAGGAAATCAGGGCCTTCGGGTATGGAGACCCTGTGTCCCATGAAGTCACCGATCAGCGTTTCGCTTTCGCCGTGCTGATCAATGACCAAGGCCACAATTTCATGGTTTTTGAGGGCCCTAAAGATGGGCCGTAAGCCACTTAAACTGTCGTTATAGCAGGTTTTTACATTTGCAAATTGACGAAAACTGGTAAAGAGTGTATCAAAGGCTTTGATACTGGGGCGTTGTACCAGGGTCGTAATGGGTTGGCCTGTTTGTCCAATGAAGGCCGGAATCAGTTCCCAACATCCATAATGGGCTGAAACCAGTATCACGCCTTTGTTTTTGAAATAAGCTTTGAGAAAGTGATGAAAACCAAGGGTCTGCCAATCGAGCGGGGAGGTGTTTTGTTTAAACAGCGGAAATCTTAAAAATTCAGCCAGCGCAAAGGTGAGATTCTGAATGTGGCGGTGGGCAAGTTTATCTGCTTCAGCTTGGGAGCAGTTTAAACCGGTGATGAGATTGGTTTGAATATAGCGGCGATGGGGGGTTAAACGGTAGATAAAAAAGAGAAAGCCGGCAACTCCATGGGTTAACCATAAGAGTTGCCGGTTGGAAAAGGTACAGGCCAGGGTGCTGAGACCCCCAATCAGAAGATTCAGCACAACCTGACTGTTTTAGACAGACTGCTCTACAGGAGCTTCTTGGCTTTCAGCAGGAGCATCGGCTGTTTTCGCCGCTTCTTCTGCCTGGCTCAGTTCTTCAGAGACAACGATATCGTTGTTTTCCATGACCCAATCGATGATCTTGAAGCTCAAGAGTTCATCCATCAGAGCAACCATGCGATTTTCCTGTTCAAGTTGGGCTTTGACCTGCTCAACAGGAATTTCATGCGTTTCAGCCAGTTCCTGAATCTCAGCATCTACTTCTTCCTGGCTGATGCTGATGCCTTCTTCACGGGCAATGGCACCCAGAACCAGGGTCGTTTTAATGCGCTGACGTGCAGTTTCTTTTAGTTCTTCACGTTGCATCCAGTGCATCAGAGATGCGCGCAGAGTTTGTTCGCCCACTTTGGCGTTGGCCAATTGAGAACCTTCACTCATTTGCCACATGGCATAGAGTTCACGTTGCAGCATGGAGTCAGGGATTTCAACCTGCGCATTGGAAACCACTTTGTCCAACAATTTTTGTTGTTTCTGAACTTCGTTTTGTTCTTCAATGGCTTCAGAAAGTTCTTTGCGAATCCGCTCATTGAGCTCTTCCAGATTTTCAAGCTCGCTGTGAACGGTGCTGGCGAAGTCATCATCCACTTCAGGCAATTCAACTTCTTTGATTTCATGCACATGCACATCAAAGTGAATTTGCTTTCCACGCAGATCTTCGACGTAATAATCTTCTGGGAAGGTCAAATCAAAAGATTTTTTCTCATCGACATTCAGTCCCACCACATGATCGGAGAAGCCTTTTACAAAGCTGTCTTCACGTAGTTCCAGGGTCATATCTTTGGATTCACCCAGATCAACGGATTCACCTTCAATGGATGCATCGACATGCAAGGTCATTAAGTCACCCAATTGGGCCGGACGATTATCAACGGGCAGGAGAACAGCATGTTCCCGGCGCAGGTGTTGGATCTGTTCGTCGATTTTCTCGTCAGTCAGGGTTTCTTCGGAAGGAATCGCGGCAGTTAAGCCCTTATAATCACCCAAAACGACTTCAGGACGGACTTCAACAATGGCCTTGTAGATAAAATCTTTGCCGATTTCGGCCTGAACGGCCTCGATGACGGGTTCAGCAATTGATTCAATCTGTTGTTCAGCCAGGGCTTGATGATAGGAATCACCCATGGCGCGCTGAAATAAATCGCGCTTGACCTGATCTGTATCCAGATTTTGCTCTACCAGATTCAGGGGGACTTTCCCCTTGCGGAAACCTTTCAATTTCAGGCTCCGGCCATAATAATTGAGGGCTTGATGGTAGGCTTCTTCAAGAGGTTTGCCCTCTAATGCAACTTCCAGATGGATTTTATTTCCTTCTTGCTTTTCGACAGTAACTTTCACAGTTTCCTCCGATTTGTCGACATTGATTTGCTGTACAGCAGCTTACGCGGTCAGGGACCGACCGGTATTCTCAGGGTTTTTCCAGATTTTCCGCGTCAGGGTTGTGCACAATCGAAAAAAGCTGTCGCAAAATTCATATGACAGCTCTTATACAGTTTAACTCCAATTGCCCCTGAGTGCTATGGTTTGGAATCAGGATAGCGCAGGAACCTGTTTTTAGCCTCTCCAAACGGTAAAAAACAAAACTAACAGAACAGGCATGAGAAAGAGCATGACCATTGCGCTTCGGCGATCGATCCGGCGGGATTGACGGACATCGCGTTTAAAGCTGAAGTAAACCCATACGGTTTCAATCAGGGCACACATCACCGAAAAATAGGCAAGGTAATAGACCCTGTCGGTTAAGGTGAGGTAGCCCACAGGGGGAAGGGTCTCATTCAGCACCATTTGTAAGGCAATCAAGCTTAAGAGTCCTGTTACTGCAATTTCTACCCGCGATTCGAAAAAAGAAATCGGGATAAAAAAGATGACGCCAACCATCACCAGGATGATTAAAACGGGGAGAAAGAGCTTAAAGAGATGCAGATGGCGGGGGTGTCTTGAGATAAACAAACGGAAACTGACGCGGCTATAGGTATTTTTTTTCATCGCAGGTTGACCAAAACGCGTGTCATAGAGATGTGATGAGCCAATCACATCAAAACGAATCGGTTTCCAGCCTTGAATAAAAAGTTCAGGGCTGACTTTAGAGTCGATGGTGTCTGGAATGTATTGAATCACCTTTTCAGGGTGGGATTTGTCTTCCAGCTGAATGGTCAGAGTTTGTTCATCCAGGGGATAGGAGCTGAAATTTAAAGGGCAGTGCAGCTCATATTCCATGTGCAATTCTTTGTATTTATAACCATCGGGTAAAATACGCACTTCTTCATTTTCAGCAACAATCGTAGAACCCCATTTTTCATAGGCATTCATGATTTCATAGGTCTCAGTGGGGTCGATGGGCCCCTTCCAACGAAACCAGATATAAAAATCCATCCAATAGGTATTTTGTTTGAGATCCAGATTGACGACCCGATTTAAATAAAAACCGACATGAACTTTCTGGGGGGAGCTTTGTAAATCTGCAGGCAAATTGGGAACCGCGCGTGCAACAGCTGCATGACTCAGGAAAACACTAAAAACGAGTAAGAGGAAAGACAGAAAAATGGACTGTTTTTTCAAGGCTTAAATCGGGTACACCTCTTGATTTTGATTGCGTAGCTTCATTCATGAAGTCACAGTATAGCACACAAAAAAAAACTGCCTATGGGCAGTTTTTTGAATAAGCTGAAAGTGGGCTGAAATCTAGTTTACTGCGCCACCTGTTTGGGTCATTAAACGACCGGGTGCAAATTTTTGTACGCGTTGATTTTTGGTATCGGTCACATAGACAAAACCTTCGTTATCAATCGCAATTCCCCAGGGGGCGTTGAACTGACCATTGCCAGTGCCAAAGCTGCCGAACTCAGACAGGTAGTTGCCCATGCTGTCGAAGCGTTGGATACGGTTATTGCCACTGTCTACGACATAGATATCGCCGTTGCGGTTATCAATTGCAATATCGGTGGGATTGCTGAAAGAAGCAGGTTGTACGCCGCCGATTCTGCCAAAAGAGAGGGGAAGACGGTTGCCGTAGCGATCAAATTTTGAAATGACCTGACCTGCAGGAGCTGCTGCATTGACAACGAAGATATCATCGTTATTGCTGGTTGCGATACCGCGCAGGCCGGTTGCAGGCATCCGCATCAGGTTGGCAACACGGATATTCAGGCTGGAGTCAAACAACATCAGGGTGCCGTTGCCAGGATCAGAGACCACGACATCGCCGGTGCTCAGAACTGCAACGTCATAGACTTCATTCATATTGTTTTCAATATTGGTCAGCCATTGTCCTGCAGGACCATAGCGACGAATCAGGCTGTGACCGGTATCTGCAACGAAAACATTGCCACCGGCATCAACGGCTACGCCATTGGGGCGACGCAGTAAGCGCAGGAAATCCAGGCTGGTGATACGTGCGCCGAAAGAATTGATAATGCCGCCTTCACCATTCAACTGTTTGACTTCACCATGATCATAGGTGATCACTCCACCTGCGCCGACAACATCGACAACATAGAGGTTGCCACTGCCAGGTGCCATTGAAATGCCACGGGGTTGGGTGAAATTATTGAAAGCACGGATAAAACCGTTCACAGAAGAAGCGCGGAAAGGGACCATTTCGATGGTTTGTTGCAGGGTAATGGTGGTGCCAGCTTTCACTTCGGCAATAATTTGATTGTTGCCATTGACGTTGGTATAGTCATTGCGACGTACGCTCAATACCTGACGGCCTTGGGGAATGCTGGAGAGTGTAAAGTTGCCAGTGGCATCTGTTACCGCAGTACGTGCGGGACGAACACCCACGATTTCAACCTGAACGCCGCCGATACCGGCTTTGGTCAGAGAATCAACGACTTTGCCCATGACAGTGCCGGTGGGCAGATTGCTGTTGACGGCTGAGTCAATATAAGGGTTGGGGTTAATGGAACCAAGCGTGTTGTTATAGCCAGAGACACCTGGCTGACCATAGGAGTCCATGTATTGGGTATTGCCATAGCTGACTTGTTGGGGGACATAGGGGGCATAGGCTGTCTGGGAGGTGCCGCAGGCTGTGAGCATCAGAGTCATTGCTCCTGCTGCGAGGGAAGCCAGTTTATTGAGCTTGCTTTTCATAACCTTTACCTTTTAACTCTCTATCGTTTCGCTTTGATAGTTAGGTTATAGAATTTATCCGGGAAAAACTTACCTAAGTCCAATTTAATATTATGTTAAAAACAGGGAAAGACTTTTTATTTATTCTTTAACGCTTTTTCTAAGAAAATAAACGAGATTTCAGTTTTGCCCAAAATCCTTCTGGAGTCTTGTTCTCAGCTTGTTGTTGCTGTTGTTTGAAAACCGTGACTGCCAAAAGTTTGATTTGTTTTTCAACCTGATCAATTTCATTCTTAGTCACCAAAGACGCCGATTGCTGATCGAGACGTGTGGTTTGTGTGTTGAGTAGATCTTTTAAACTGTTGAGATGGGCTTCAAGATCTTTTACTTTTTCTTGGTGATTGCTGCGTTCTTGTATGAGTTTTTCTTCGAGAGCCAGTTGTTTTTCTTCCATTTGGCCAATTAGATAGGTACTCTCGCTGTAACGTGAGGCCAGGGCTTGATAATTTTCTACCAATTGGACATAGGTATGGGTCATTTTTTGTAAATCTTTTTGCAGAATGGCTTCATGCATATTGTTTTGAATGGTTTGCAATGCGCCCATGCCTTGTTTTGAGTCTGAAACAAGAGCAGGCAGCACAATCTGTGTAGCGGCATTGTTGCTGGTTTGGGCAACGGCTTCTTTGGGCTGAAAAGTTTCTGTTGGGCTTGAAGAAGCTGGGTTTTGTGTCATTATCTCAGTGGCCGGGCCGTAAATTCCCAACCGTTCCTGGCTGCTCAGATCTGAACGGATCACAGGGGGCGTGATATTGGCAGATTTCAGATCTTCAGGGTGAAAAGTTTTTTCGTGCGCTGTTTTGGGGTGGGCGGGCGTGGCTTGGCTGCCTGGTTCAGGCAGGCTGGCCTCAGAAGGAAGCAGAGCGGCCAAAGCCAGGCGAATTTTTGAAAAACTCTGACCTTCTTTGCGAAGTTGTGCAACCTTATGAAAAACAACTTGCCAATCTTGATTGAAGACAAGCTCATCATTTCCATATTTTGGAATTTTAAGGTTGAGGTTGATTTGCCAACTGCGGATAATGGCGGGGGTGACTCCCAAATCTTCAGCCAAAGAAGCAATGCTTTGCATGTCAATTAAGACCCTTTGTTTACTTTTCCTATTGTAGCAAATCATGTTTCAATATGTACGTTCGACACAAAATTCGCGTGAAATCCATTTGCCCTAAACATATTTTTATTTTATGTTAATCAAAAGATAAATAATTTTGCTTCAGTTTCCACTTGGAAGGGCGCATATAATAATTATCCAGATCGCGTAGAGATTGAAGAGGAAGGTTTTTTTATGAAACGCAGTTCCCCCCTGCTTCTGACAGGAATTTTAAGCCTTGTCACGGCATGCTCCAGCCAATTGCCCTTGCCTGTCGGCCAGGTTTCTAAACTTCAGACTTTTTCCCAGCAGAAATCGGTTTTGGTAAAAACTGAAACAGGTCAATTGCGTAAATACCGCCTCAATCAACAGAAAGATCAAGCTCAGAAACAGACGCGTGCCGCCAATCTTTCAAAAAATTCAAGCCTGCGCTCATTCAGTACCTCTCCAGCAGTCCCTGATCCCGAGCAACGAACCGCTCCGGTTAATCCTCCTGCGATTCTGCCGGTTCCTGTACTTGCCGATATTCAAAGCCCTTTTCCTTCTTTGCCTGACGCCCCTCCTCTGTTTGATTCTCCCGCTCAGACGGCTCCTTCTGCACCCGGTCAGGAACCCAGTGCAGGGTCTCCCCAAACCCCAGGCTCAGGCGTGGGAAATGGCAATTTTCGCTATGATGATTTGATGTGGCATTTGCGTAAAACCCAAGCCCCCAAGGCCTGGCAGATTACGCGTGGAAATCCTGAGCAAATTGTTGCGGTCATTGACACTGGGCTTGATTATTTTCACCCGGCATTTCGTGGCCGTGCCTTGATGGGGTTTGATTTTGCCAGCAATGACCCCGATCCCATGGACGAAGCTGCGCATGGCACGCATGTTGCGGGAATTGTGGCCGGAAACGATGCCAATATTCAGGGCATTGCCCCGGGTGTCAAACTCTTGGCGATTAAAGTTTTTTCTGCACAAGGCTTTGCGCAGGGAGATTTTACCTTGGCCCGTGCGATTCGCTATGCCGTTGAAAACGGCGCTTCTGTGATCAATTTAAGCTTGGGTTCGCCAACACTTTATGATTGTGGTGCCTATTCTGATTATATCCGTTCGATTAACAGTGCCATTGATGAAGCCTATTCTCAGGGGGTCAGCATTGTCACCGCAGCAGGCAACGAGGGTCTGGATTTTATCAATGGCCGCTGCAGCGTTCAGCAGAATGTCAATCAAATTCCTGTGATTGCAACCAATGAGTTGGATCAACTGGCTCCTTTTTCAAACTCAGCCAATAACAGCCATCCCAAAGCCGTGTCTGCACCTGGGGTAAATATTTTCTCGTCGATTCCCATGCGCTTGGTTTGCAATGAGCAACGTTGTGAGATGCCCTATGACTATATGGACGGTACCTCCATGGCCAGTCCAGTCGTGGCGGGTGCTTTGGCCCTGATTCGTTCGGCCATGTATGAAGATTATGTTCGTACGATTCTGCGTCGCAACAGCCGTGTGGCTCAAGGCGCACCGGCTCAAAAAGTTTTGAGTTTCAGAGAATTTTTTCATGAGCAGTCTGCAATTGCCCAGGCCCAGCTTTCATTGGCGATCAAACCAGCTCAATTGGCTGAACGTCTTCTTTTCAGTCATACCAATCAGCCTTCGCGTAAAATTCCACAGGGTTTGATTTATGAAGGGTCGCGTGACCCGGTTTTTGGCTTCGGACGGGTAGACATTGGATCTTCTGTTGAAGCGGCTTCACGTGTCTTTACCCTTGCAGGGCTCTGATCCCGTTTTAGACCGTCTCGAAAAACATTCAAGACGCTTGCGCAGGCAAGTCAGTGACTTAAAACGTCTGGGTGTTTTCTGGAGCTGGCTCAGGTTGGGCGTTTTTTTGCTCGTCATGGGCCTCAGTCTTTTGCTCTTTCTCAGCAAATTGAATTTTTTTGCCGGGTCGTTTCTCTCTTTGGGGTTGGTTGGTTTTGGTGGGATTGTGCGTATTCATCAGAAATATCAAAAAGGTCTGTATCGCCGTTCTGCGCTCTTGCGCTTCTTGTCTGAACAACGAATGCGTAGAAAGCGTGCTTGGGAGACGCTTCCCCTCCGACCGCTGCCCACGTGTCGGCCTGAGCATCCCTATGTCACTGACCTGGATATTTTAGGCAAAGCTTCGCTGCATCATTTGGCGGATACGAGCATCTCGCAGGAAGGCTGTCAAAAACTTGCCGATTGGTTTTTGGTTGAACCTCCAGGTTCTGAGGTCATCCACCAACGCCAAAATCTTGTGAAAGCCTTAAAAGAGCGAACACTGTTCAGGCATGGCCTTTTTGTCAAAGCCCAGGAAACAGCCTGGGAATTTAGACACCAACCCAGAGAACAGGCCCATTGGAAAGCCTCTGAACTCTTGGAACTTCTGAAAAAATTTCCTCCCAAAAAATCTCCCCAAACCGTCTTTTTTCTGCTGATTGTTTTGGCGGCTGTGCATGGGTTGGTTCACGGCTTGGCTTGGGCCTTCGGGCTTGCGGATATTTATTGGCAAATTCCTTTGGGCATCTATGCGCTGGTATTTTGGCTGCAAAGGGGCTTGACCACACATTTATTTCAAGATGCTTTTCTTTTGGATTTTGAGGTGCGTAAACTCTCTGGTATTTTGAGCTGGCTTGAGAACTGGGCTGAAAGTGAGTCTTCTGAAATGCGCAGATTATTGGCTGTTTTCAGGCAATATTCTCCCCAGCATATTTTTAAGGCTTTACGACGGGTCGTGCCTTTTGCCAGTTTACAGACCAATCCCATAGCCTGGATTCTGATGAATCTTTTCTTCCCCTTTGATTATTTTGCGGCCTGGCAGTTAGAAAAAATCAAGCCTGAACTTCAAGCGGCCTTGCCGCTTTGGCTTGAAGCTTTGTCAGAGCTTGAAGCCTTGAGTTCCTTGGCAAATTTGGCTTGGCTGCATCCTGAGTATCATTTTCCTGTTCTCCAGCAGGAGGGGGCTTGCTTAAACGCGCAAGCTGCGGGGCATCCTTTGCTCTCCCCTGCCGAGCGGATCAAAAATTCCTTTGTACTCGATCATTTGGGCACAGTCTGCATGGTCACGGGATCCAATATGGCTGGAAAAAGTACCTTTATCAAGAGCATGGGCTTGAATCTGGTCTTGGCCCAGGCAGGGGGACCTGTGGATGCTGATGCTTTTGCCTGGCGACTGATGCGTGTTTTTGCGTGTATTCGTGTCAGTGATTCTGTAACAGATGGGTTTTCTTATTTCTATGCTGAGGTACGCCGTTTGCGTCAATTATTGGATCAACTGAGCCAGACGGAGGGGGCTCCCCTCTTTTGGCTGATTGATGAAATCTTTCGTGGAACCAATAATCGAGAGCGTTATTTGGGGAGCAAGGCTTATCTTGAAAACCTTTTGGGAAAACGGGGAGCAGGCTTGATTACGACCCATGATCTAGAGTTGACGCATATTGCCGCTGAAGAGCTGATCAACTATCATTTTCGTGAGCATATTGAAGCAGGAAAGATGGTCTTTGACTACCGCCTGCAAAGCGGCCCCTGTCCAACCACCAATGCCTTAAAAATTATGGCGCTTGAAGGTTTACCGGTTCCTGAATCGATTCTTGACACCCATTAACTCAATTTGAGGCCATTCAACTGGTAAAATAGTGTTTAGACTGAAAAAGTCATTATCCTTGAAATGAGAAATTATCCATGACCACAGCAATTGAAACCCTGCAGGTGCAGGACTATAAAGTAAAAGACATGTCTCTTGCGGAATGGGGACGTAAAGAAATTCGCCTGGCTGAAGCCGAAATGCCTGGTTTGATGGCCTTGCGTAAAGAGTATGGGCAAATCAAACCTTTGAAAGGTGCACGCATCGCTGGTTGTTTGCATATGACCATTCAAACAGCTGTTTTAATTGAAACCCTGGTGGAACTGGGAGCGGATGTTCGCTGGTCTTCCTGTAATATTTTTTCAACCCAGGATCATGCTGCCGCAGCGATTGCAGCGGCTGGAGTTCCGGTTTTTGCCTGGAAGGGCATGAACGAAGAAGAATTTGATTGGTGTATTGAACAAACGCTGTTCTTTGACAATCAGAAGAAAGAAAATCCCCTGAATATGATTTTGGATGATGGAGGCGATTTAACCAATATGGTTTTGGATCGCTATCCAGAGCTGGTCGCAGGTATTCATGGTATCTCCGAAGAAACCACCACGGGTGTTCACCGTCTGTATGAGCGCGTTCAGAAAGGTACCTTGCCTGTTCCTGCCATCAATGTCAATGATTCAGTCACCAAGTCAAAATTTGATAATAAATATGGCTGTAAAGAATCTGCCGTCGACGCTATTCGCCGTGCGACAGATATTATGATTGCCGGTAAAGTGGCTGTGGTTGCGGGCTATGGCGATGTAGGCAAAGGCACAGCAGCTTCGCTTCGCGGCGCAGGTGCCCGCGTCATCGTCACTGAGATTGATCCCATCTGTGCTTTGCAGGCTTCAATGGATGGATATGCCGTTAAAAAAATGGATGATGCCGTCAAAGAAGCGGATATTATTGTTACGGCGACAGGAAACCGCGATATCATCACCGATCGTCATTTCCATGCCATGAAAGACAAGGCGATTGTCTGCAATATAGGCCATTTTGATATTGAGATTGATATGGCTTGGTTAAACAAAAACTATGGCCATAGCAAAGATCAGATCAAACCCCAAGTGGATATGTATACCCTGGATGGAAAAGACATTCTGATTCTCGCGGAAGGGCGTCTTGTCAATCTGGGCTGTGCGACAGGCCATCCTTCTTTTGTGATGTCGAATTCCTTTACCAATCAGGTTTTGGCTCAGATGGAGCTTTGGCAGCATCCTGAAAATTATGAAAAGCAAGTCTATATGTTGCCCAAGCATCTTGATGAAAAGGTTGCCCGTTTGCATTTGGCCAAACTGGGGGTTGAACTCGATGTTTTGTCTCAGGATCAGGCCAGTTATCTGGGTCTGGATGTAGCGGGTCCCTATAAACCCGAGTTTTACCGTTACTAAACTGAAACTTCAGTATCCCGGCTGAAAAGCCGGGATATTTTTTTGATTTCAATCAAATGGTGGCTGTAAAAATGCCCTGTCTTGAACTCTGAAGGATCGATTGTATTCTGACTCTCAGCAGCGATAATATATTTTGTCTCGGAGCGAGGAGTGGTTTGAAGATATTCTCTAAAGGCCTGAGTTTCTGATTCACTGGTGGCCGACCATAAAATAATCTGAGCGGAGAGTTCATGAGCTGTTTTGAGTTCATGCATTGAGTTGGCCTGAACGATGGGGTATAAGCCCCAAAGCATGATTTTCTGGTAATAAAGTAGCGTTCGGCGTTGACCCAAAAGGCTTGGGGAAAGTGTCAGTGCATGAAAACCCGCGGCTTTGGCTAAAAGAATCTGATACTCATCAATTAAAGGGCATTGAAGCCAGATAAAAGTCTGGGGATACTTTTTTTCGAGGGTCTGGAGCGTTGCCAAATCGAAAAGTTCGAAATGTGTATGTAAACACAGGCCGCCCCGAGTTTCTTGTGGCTGATCCTTGAAAAGATCTTGGCCTTGTAATGACTCTGCCAAATTGATTTCAATCAGCTCACTTGGAAGGGGAATCAGGGCTGGTAAACGCAGATTGCAGACTGCCAATTTTTCATGGGCAAGTTGCTCCAAGGCGTAGAAAGACAGTTTTTCACGAAAATGTTGCAACTGTTTTTTTAAGCATTCAATCTGCGTTTTTTCAGCAAGATACTCAAACTTTTCATGATTCATGAAAAGTGCTTTTGGCTCCCTACTTTTTGGCAACAGAAATATTGTATCAACTGTTTGAGCTGAATAACTCAAACAAAAATCTTAAATCCGTAACCCTGATAGATTTAATTAAATCAGATAAAAGCGAAAAAATATACTCTTTGCTGCTTTATTACAATTTAGACATTGAAGAGGAAATGCAGGACATCTCCATCCTGAACAATATATTCTTTTCCTTCTGTTCTGATCCAGCCACGGTTACGGGCTTCTGCGTAGCTGCCTGCTTCCACGAGTTGAGGGCAGGGAATGACTTCAGCACGAATAAAGCCGTGTTCAAAATCGGTATGAATTTTTCCGGCTGCCTGTGGGGCTTTGCTGCCAGCTTCGACTGTCCAAGCCCTTACTTCTTTTTCACCAGAGGTAATAAAAGTAATCAGTCCCAAGATTTGATAGCCCATGCGAATCAAACGGTTGAGGCCGGGCTCACTGACACCCAATTCATCCAGATAGGCTTTCGCTTCTTCAGCATCCAAATCGGCCAATTCACATTCAATTTGTGCGCTGATTTTGACGACTTCAGCCCCTTCAGAGGCAGCCAGTTCTTTGACCTGTTTGACATATTCGTTGTCTTCATTCAAGTATTCTTCAGATACATTGGCGACATAAATAATTGGCTTACTGGTTAGCAGACCAAAATCACTGGGGATTTCCATTTCGTATTCCCCAGAGCGGGCAGGTTTTCCCTGTTCCAATCGGTGATAGATTTCTTCGGCAAGGGCCAATTGTGCCAGTTGATCTTTGTCTTTGCTGCCTTTTGTATTTTTTTTAATTCTTTCAATTCTGCGTTCCAGGGTACTCATATCCGAAAGAATCAATTCGAGATTGATGGTTTCAATATCTTCCAGGGGATTAACCCTGCCCGAAACGTGAATGATATTGTCATCTTCAAAACAACGCACCACATGTGCGATCGCATCTACTTCACGGATATGGGAAAGAAATTGGTTGCCCAGACCTTCTCCTTTGCTTGCCCCTTTGACCAAGCCGGCAATATCGACAAATTCTACGGTGGTAGGAATAATCGGGGGGATTCGGTCGCCTTTGGTAAAGACGTCAGAAAGTTTTTTCAAGCGATCATCGGGAACCGCTACAACACCTATGTTTTTATCAATGGTTGCAAACGGGAAATTTGCGGCAACCGCGCCTGCACGGGTAATTGCATTAAAGAGGGTGGATTTACCGACATTGGGTAAACCCACAATTCCAATTCCTAAACTCATGAACTCGTCCTATCTGAGATTAAAATCTAAATCTTTTTATATTCAACTGTAGAGGATTTCTTCTGAGGGGTCTTTTGAGTGAGCCTGAAGAAAAAGCGGCAGTTTGGGTATGGCTTCAATTATACAGAAACTCTGATTCAGTCGACGAGGAGATCTTCTCTGTGAACGCAGGAAAACTGTTTTGTAATTATTAAAAAAAGATTAAATATTTTGAGCTTCAGACAAGAACTCTTCAGGCTTGAGCGACAAGCTTTACAACTGGAAATCTATTTTAAGGTGGTCACCAATGCTGATACCCTCGAATAACTTTGTCAAACTGGCGATTGGTGCTGGACATGCTGTTCGTGTTGACCTCGCGAACCAATTATTTTATCCGATTGCAGTCGACATTAATAACCCCTCTCAACCTTTGGCTGGAGGCTCAGTCGGCAATCGCAGTGGCCGTGCCGTGACGCTGGGGTCAGCAGGTGTGGGGGGCAATACTGCCGCCTATGGTGCAGACTTTTCTTCTTTGACCGGCGATCCCTTGAGCGTCGTCAAAATCAATACCGCCAATGGCCCCTTGTTTACCTTGGCAAAATACGATGGTACCGGCATTATCACGATTGAAGATCCTACCTTGGGAGCCAATCCCTATGCTTCGATTCCCCGCTATGTGGTCAAGGCGGATGGCACGATCTTTGATTGCCTAGAGGCCCGTGGGCAAGATACTGAAACAGCCCCCAATACCTATAGCAATCTTCGCCACTGGGAGTTTGCTGCGGATGGTGCGGGGACCTATACCGTTGCCGGAGGTTATGTTCCTGGCGGTATTTTTGGCACGCCTTCGAGTATTACTGAGAATCACTATACCCGTGCTGTGGGCAAGGTTTCTTTCCGTGCGAAAAGCGGTGCTGCTTCTGCCGTGATTCAAGAGCAGATTCAACGTACCCAGTCAGGGATCGATACCATGAGCCGTATGCTCAGAGCCTTTCACGATGAGGCCAAAGGGCCTTTCTCAAATATCGTGATTAAATAAGTTTTTCGTCACCCCATTTTTCTAAAACAAAAGAGCCTGGTTTACAGGCTCTTTTGTCATTTTAGAATCAGCTTAGCGGTAGTTATTAAATACCAGGGGAATTTCAATATCTTCCTGTTCACGCAAAAACTGCATAACGGCTTGCAAATCATCTTTGCTTTTTGAAAATACCCGAACAGATTCACCTTGGATCGTGGGCTTTGCGTTTTTGAACCGATCGCGAATCAGTTTTGAAACCTTTTTGGCGGTTTCAGTATCCATGGCTTTAATCAGTGTCACCACTTGTTTTACTTTGCCACCCAAGGAGGATTCTGTTTCTTCAAATTTTAAAATTTTCGGATTTAATTTGCGGGCAATGACTCGCTTGACGAGCATTTCTCGCAATGAGTTCAGCTTCATTTCGTCTTCTGAGCGCAGGGTGATAATGTCTTCACTGAGTTCAATTTCAGCCAGCGCGTCTTTTAAATCATAACGGGTCTGAACTTCTTTTTTGGCTTGATCCACTGCATTTCTCAGTTCTTGAAATTCAAACTCACTGACGATATCAAAAGAAGATTCTTTTGCCATTTTTTGAGGTCCTTCAGTCTATAAAGTTTCTGTTGAAAGTAAAAATAAGACACAAGTAGCAGAAATCAAGGGTGAAACTAAGCCTTTCCTGATCCCATGCGTCTTGGCTTGTATAACCCATCCATAGTACCATTAGAAAAGCATCTCAGTCGAAAATCCAGTTAGAATCAAGCAGCTCATGTAGGAAAGGTGGTGGTGATCGTTGTCTGAAGATAAGGACTCGAAAACAGAGGACGCGACACCGAAACGCCGAAGTGAAGCCCGTCAGAAAGGGCAAATCCTCAAAAGTAAAGAAGTCAATACTGCTGCCTTGATCCTGGTGGCTGCTTATGCTTTGAATTGGTCCGGGCCACATATTTATAAAACCATTTTTAAATATTTGCAGGCCACCTTTTATGAAGTGCCCTATATCATGCACCGTTTCTTTCAGGAAGATATCCTGGCCTATGGCATGAAATCTGTACAGGTCATTTTTGTCATGGTAGGCCCCATCTTTGGTGCGGTTTTTGCGACGGCTTTGATTGTTGAGGTCGTTCAGGTCGGCATTTTGATAACGGGAAAACCTCTAAAGCCTCAGTTTGAACGTATTAATCCGATTAAGGGTTTTAAGCGTGTTTTTTCTTTGAAATCAGTCGTGGAATTGATTAAAAGTGCTGTAAAAACCTCAATTATTGGTTGGGTAGTCTATACCACCTTGCGCGATCATCTGCCCATGATTATTTATACGATTAAAAACCCGATTGCCAATGCTATGGAAATAGCTGGTACTTTGATCATTACGATTGCGAAAAAAGCTGCAGTCTGTATGATTATCGTGGCCTTTATTGATTATTTTTATCAGCGCTGGGAATTTGAAAAGTCGATGCGTATGTCCAAGCAGGAGGTCAAAGACGAATACAAACAATCTGAAGGTGACCCCCTGATCAAAGGCAAACAGAAACAGAAAATGCGCCAAATGAGTATGGGACAGGTTCGTCAGGCAGTCCCTGATGCTTCCGCTGTGGTTTCAAACCCTACTCACTATGCGATCGGGATTCGCTATGAAGATGGAATGGGCGCGCCCAAGGTGGTTGCCAAAGGCCGTGATGAATTGGCGATTTATATCAAAGAAGTAGCCAAAGAACATGATATTCCTATTTTCGAAGATCCGCCCCTGGCCCGTGGCTTGTATAACAGTTGCGAATTGGGGGATTTTATTCACCCTGATTTCTATATGGCGATCGCGAAAATTATTGCCTTTATCATGAAGCAAAAAGGGGGTGCGATTGCGCCGCCAGATGAGACCAAGCCTCAACCTCGTGCGATTCGTATGGGGCAGACCATGTCAGACGAAGACCGTTCCAAATTCAGCGAGGATCGGGAAAGCCCTGATAAGCCGCTGGAGTGAGTGCTTGGCTCAATACAAAAATTCCAAGCCCAGATTTTTTTGCGCTGAGTCTTGAAGATCCAGTTCAAACTCTTGCGGATAATTGACATTCCAAAGAAACAGGCCCTGTGGCGGGGCCGTCTGTCCTGTTTTGGCCCGTTCAGGAGCCTGCAGAAGTTGCGTGAGATGATCTTCTGGAAACCGACCTCTGACGATATCCAAAACTGTTCCCACCAACGTGCGCACCATATTGTAGAGAAAACTTTGGGCTTCAATTTCAAGGTAGATCAGTCCAGAGTCTAAGGCTGTGACCTTCGCTTCCAAGATCTCAATTTCAAATTGGGTGCGATAGGAGCCCGATTTGCAAAAGGCACTGAAATCATAATTTCCTTTCAAACTCTTCCAGAGAGGGATGAGCCGTTGAAGATCAACGGGATAGGGATAATGCCAGCAATAGCGAAAGCTGAAGGGATCAGGTTTGCTTTGTGGTTTGATAAAATAGCGATAGCGGCGTGTCAAGGCGGAAAAACGGGCGTGGAAGTTTTCAGGAAGCGCAAAGGCCTGTAAAACAAGCAAATCATCAGGTAAATGGGGGCGAAGTGCAGGTGCAAGGCGTGAAACAGGGAAATTCGTATCAGTTTCCAAATGGATAAACTGGGCGCGCGCATGTACCCCTGCATCTGTCCTGCCTGCGCAAAGGGTTGGGCAAGGATGCCCCAATACGATTTGCAGTGCTTTTTCAAGTTCAGATTGCACTGTTCTCTGTGCCGGTTGAATCTGGTACCCCTGAAATTTGCGGCCATCATAGGCGAGATGCAGTCCTATTTTTTGATTCATGGGGAACTGCTGCCAAGGGGTTCTAAATTTACGACATCGCCTTCGACGATCACGGCTGTGGGCACCAAGAGCCCCAAGGTAACCGCACTGGCGATCAGGGTCCAAACGGTGTGCTCGTGTTTGATTTTGAGCTGTACGATGCCCTGTTGAGGGCCTGCTGCCTGTTTCAGTAATTGATCCAGAAGTTGGTCAGCGGGGATACCTTCACGCGTGCCCAGGGACAGATCTGGGAAACCAAAAATATGATAGACCCAAACTTCTTTTTGAAAATGAAAAAGGGGCTGGCTGGTTTTGTAGCCTCTGAGGGTGCGGGTCAGAGAAACAGGGGGGGTATCCTCGTGTATTTGAATATGCAGGGCCATACAGGCTGATAAGAAAAAACCTGTGATTATCAGTACTATCATTAGATACTTGTGTTTGTTCATGGCGACGACCACCTGATAATATCACCTTCGACAATCAACCAACTGCGGGTATAGACACCAAGCGTTAATACGCCGACCACGGCATCTAAGGCACGATAGCTCCGTTGGATCCGTAAATTGATCACGCCGCCACTGCCTTCGGTTTCTTCTTTGAGCAGGGTGTCTAAAAATTTTTGTTCAGACTCGTTAAAGCCAAATACGTATTCGATTTGCAGTTCACGGTAAAAATGACGCAAGACGGTGTAATTTTGGTTTTTGAGAATCTGTTCATGGTTTAAAAGCACACTGTCATTTATAAAACTTTGGACACTCATACGATAGCAGCCAGAAATAAGTCCTGTGATCATTATCAACAGAACCTGTTTCCACTGGCTGCTTCTAAATTTCAGAAAGTCCTCAAGACAGAAGAATATCGCCGCTGTTTGTGCGTGCCATGAGCGAACCTGCTCCCGCACCCAATTGACCTTTCAGGCTTTGGGCACTTGATTCACTGTCCTTGAGTTCTATCCGCCACTCGACATCTCCACTGCGGCTGGCAAGGTCAATTTTGCAGTCGCTTTCTGGTCGAAGGATCAAATCAATGTCTCCACTGTTTGAATTGAGACTGCAAGCTGCGGTTGGGGCAATGGTAATATCGCCCTGCAAATCACCGCTGGCTGAATTCAATGTGGTCTCGGCTTGGAGATGACCAACCAGTTCAATATCGCCACTGGTGGTTTGAAGATCAATTTTTCCATGCCCTTCAAGCAATTGCAGGCTGATATCACTGCTTTGACTTTCTGCTTTCAAGGAATGTGAAACGGCAGTCTCGAGACGTAAATACCCACTTTGACTTGTGAGCGCCGCCTGATAAACAGAGCCTTTGAGCAGAATATCTCCAGAGCGGCTACTGGCCTTGAAGGATTCACTGACCTGATCGGCGCGAATGGTACCACTGAGCGTGTCTAATTCGATTTGTTTTAAAGCCACTTGATCGAGCTTCAAATCGCCGCTTTGTGTTTTGAGCTGACATTCTCCTTGGGCATGACTTAATTTTTCAACCACAATATCCTGATTTAAGGTTGAGAGTTCAAGATGCAAGGACGCTGGAATCTGTAAAGCAACATGCACTTTCAACTGTTCAGGTCGGATCGGATCTGTTTCTGAAAGACTCAGGATCATTTCCTGATTCTCAAAGTTGGCTTTTAGCTTGATGGCCTGAATTTGGTCCTGGCTTAGGTTTTGATTGCGCTCTGGTTTCTTGATCAGTTTTGCGACAATCTGATCAGAGCTGGAACCCCCGCTGATGGAGATATTTCCCAATAAATTGTGAAATTTCAGTTTCTGGCAGTTGGGATCCAGTGTCAGGGTTTGTTCTTCTTTTTGTTCCTCAAGACTGTCTTCGTGACTGTGCGTTTGCGAGGGCTGGCGCCAGGATTCGAATTTTTTTTCAATTGTGGGTCCCAATTGACTTGTTACCGAACCAATCAGATTGGAAACAGAGCCCATAATTTGATCGATGCCTGGCCCCATTTGTTTGAGAATATTTTCTCCTGGCCTTTCTTCATTTTCAGAAGCAGGAGGCGTTTGCTTTTGGGGACTCGATTTTACCTGCATGGCATCGAGCAGCGTTTCAGCCTCATCAATTGAGATTCTGTTTTCCTGAAGCATTTTCAGGATAAGTTTGCGTTCCTCAGACATGGTAAACACCTTTCAGCAGAGGGTACAGGTCTCTTGCTTTGTTCAGTTCTTAAATAAAGGAGCCCGTTCATCCCTGTATTTTAACCCGCCTTGGAGTGTGGGGGAAAGTTTGGGGGAAAATTCGTGCTTAAAAAAAGAGGAGCCAGAACAGGCTCCTCGCTGGAAAAGTAAATACAGCTCTTATTCTTGGGTTTGAATTGCGATGGGATCAAAGAAATCTTGGGTGGGAATCACGGTATTGACAAATTTTAAGGCTTTGGGGCTTAAATCTTCTTTGGTTCGTTGAGCAAGGGCCTTGATTGCTTGGTTAATGTCTTCAATGCCCATGCCCTGAATATCCTCAGGATTGGGGGTAATGCCCAAGCGTTCGGTGGCTGCTTCCAGCCGTTTTTGAGCGACTTTAAGTTCTCTTTCTTCGGGGTCGAGATTAAAACTGACCTGAACGGCTGCTCTCAGGCCATTGGCTTTATCGCTGGCCAAGGCGATATTTGAAATCATATTGGCATCACGCTGACCTTGGCCGCTGAAATTTCCAGATCCTTGGCCGCCCGTATTGGAGCTGTCAGAGGCTTGGGCCTGTTTGATAGCGGCTTGGCCTCCACCCACACCAGCGGTGGCATTGCCTTCGAAATTACCTTCTAAACTGTCTTGAATCCGATCGTTGGAATTGCTGCGGTCATTGAGGGAGGTATTGGTGGAATTGTTTTGGGTTCTGCGTTCGGCATTTTTCATAGACATTTGGCGCCAGGCATCAAGGGCATTTTGCCGGGACGGTTCCTTACGGGCATCAATTTCGTCCACACGCTGAGTCATAAGCGGATCTCCTTAAGTAAATAGCTTGCTCTGGATATCTTATACCCATCCTGTTGAAACTTATAACAGAAATCAACAGACTTAATTCTATTGTAGGTTCAAGAGCTGTAAATCTGAATCAGATCTCGCTGCTTTTCTGGCTGAGTAGAAAAAGTGTCAAGCCCAGGCGGTACAAGACAAAGGGTTTCAGGCTGTTTTGTTCAAGAAAACGCAGCAAAAGCTTCAAACAAAAATATCCACTCAAGCTGGCACTTGCCAAAGCTGTGGCCAAGAGCCCCAGTTCTTTGGCGTTGGGGGGATTTTTGACAAAATCCTTGAGTTTGAAAAGTCCGGCGGCAGTAATAATCGGAAACCCAATTAAAAAGGACTCTCGCGCAGCCAGGGCGCGTTCCAGGCCACAGGCCAACCCTGTTGCCAGCGTTACACCTGAGCGTGAAATGCCAGGAAAGAGTGCCAAAGCCTGACTGCTTCCTGTTAAGAATCGGCTCAGGCGGGTCGGCTGCTTTAAAGGCTGGGCTTGCTTTTGGGCATCTGCCCAGGCCATAAACAGGGCCCCGATCAGAATGCCCCAGGACAGGGTTTGGGTTGAACGTAAATATTTTTCAATCCGTTTTTCAAGCAAAAGTCCTGCCAAACCTGCGGGCAGACTGCTCAAGAATAAATCAAAGACCTCATTTTGGGGCAAGGGTTTTTGCAAGCTTTCCAGAATACGTTTGAAATCTTGACGCAGGTAGAGGCCTGTGGCCAAGAGGGTGCCCAGATGTAAGGAAGTATCAAAACTGAGGCCTGGTCGTTGCCAGCCCCAGAGGCGGGGCAGGCTGATCAGATGGGCGGTGCTGCTAACAGGTAAAAACTCAGTGATGCCTTGAATCAACCCAAGCGTCGCCGCTTGATAAAAACGCATTCGCGGCCTAAAGCCAATCCATGGGATCGGTATACTGGCCCTGCCAACGCACGGCGAAGTGGAGATGGTTGCTGGCACTCGCGCCGGTATTTCCGGTGATCATCAGGGCTTGTCCCATACTGACGGCTTTGCCTTTGGGAACCAGCAGTTTTTCGCCATGACAATACACCGTCTGCAATTGGGGAGCATGTTGCATGCGAATCATATTGCCGCATTCTTTATCATAGGCGCTTTGAATCACTTGACCTGAGCTGGCTGCAGAAGCCGCGATGCCTGGCAGTGTTTCAATATCGACGCCCTCGTGGAGTCGCCAGGTGGCGCGAATGGGGTGTAAACGGTAGCCAAAATGAGAGGAAACATAGCCAACGGTGGGCCAGGAAAAACCATGCCGGGGCATGGGAACCACCACCATGCGATAGGTTTCGAGCCAATCCTGATCCAGGCCCTCATTGACCTGACGGATTAAATCGGGAGAGCTGCGAAATTTTAATGCCACGAGATCGAGGGAGTTGAGGTCTTCCAATTGCACTTTATAGACCACGGGCATTAAATCAGGAAAGGCTTTTCCCCATTTCATACGGTAATATCCCTGGTATTGAACGGCAGCCTCGTGATAACGGGCTTGTTTTTCAAGCAGTTTGGCCTTGAGCCAATGTTTTAGATCCGAATCGGGCAGATTTTTCCAAGCGCTTTCAGCCGCCTGAATTTGTCCAAGCTCCAATTGTGCAGCTGTCTTTTCGCTCTCAGAAGGAGCCCCTTTCAAACTGTTTTCGGCCCTCTGCATGCGTTTCAGCATGCCTTGGCGCATGTTTAAATAATCGGGAGCGGCACTTTGTTTCTCGAGAATGCTGCGGGCCTCTGCAATTTGTCCCCGATCTCTTAAATGCATCGCCAAAAGAACGGCAAACTCTGAGGATTCAGACAATTGAGCCTGACGAAACAAGCGCAGAGCAGCGTCGTATTTCTGTTCATCCCAGAGATTGAAGGCATCATTAATCAGAGTATGGCTGTGCTTGATTTGGGCAGGGCTGGCTTTGCCATGCTTGCTGTAAAGCAGTTTAGACAAGGCCAGACGCAGCGCTTCGTTGCGGGGTTCAAGATTGAGTAATTCAGTTTGAATCAGCTCTGTTTCCTGGGGGCTGAGGCCTGTGTTCAACTGGCTTTCAAGCATTTCTGCAAGTTTTTGGCGCAGAATGGGGTTGCGGGGTAAAAAATTAAAGGCCAGGCGCGTGTCTTCCAGTTGAGCCGCTGAGACGGGGCTGTTTTGGGCTGACCAGTTTTTGACGCTTTCAACCACACGGTTGGTAAAGGTTCTCTGGGCGCTGGGATCGCGCGAAAGTTTGAGAAATGTAGAGACATCTGCTTGCGCAGACAAACTGAGATTCCATTGCAAAGAGACCATAAGTGCCGGTAAAAACCATTTATATTTTAACTTCATCAGCTTCAACCATATCTTTCAGAAGGGTGCACAGACTGGGATCATAATAGCCAGTTTTGAGCAGGGATTCAACCGCCTGCTGTGAAGATTCAGACGTTTGCAGGGTTCTTTCATAGGCGTTGGCCAGCCCAATAATACGCGCATAGAGCGGAATTTGCGTGCCTGCCAGCCCATCTGGAAAACCACTGCCATCCCAATGCTCAGCAAAATGGCGAATGGCGGGTGCCAGAGCTTGTAAATGCTGAATAGACTCAATAATGCGACTGCCCAGCAGCACATGCTGCATATCATTCCAGTTTTCAGCAGATCGGTTTTGTTCTCTGGGCGCACTGACCAATTGACCCAGATTGTGTAAATAGGCAAGTTCTCTCAATTGCTGTTGTTCATGCAGGGGCAGATCCAATTTATGGGCCAGGCGTCCCGCCAATGAACTGACACGTTCAGAATGAAAGCGCCAGGGCGAAGCTCCGGATTCAAAGATATCCACCATTTGCTTCAAGACACGTACAATCCTGAATTCAAGCTCCTGAACCTGGTGGCGGTTCACGAGGGCAAACGAAAATTCTTCAGCAAAGGTTTTGAGCCAACGCAATTGACGGTTGGAAAGCTGTACGGGTTGATTCATCAATAAGATTAAGATCGCTTTGACTTCCCGTTCATGGGTAATCGGTCTGAAAACAATCGATTGAATCCCCGGCAGGTGTTGTTCGAGCAAGGTTTTGGCCGAACCCCAGGTTTCAGGATCTTGACTTTCAAAAACCTGTCGGGGTGAAGCACCCGGCAGGGGCCAGCGAAATGCCAATTGGTTCTGAAGCGCAGCAATGGCTCGGGGATTGGCCCCCAACATCACCCGTGTCAGATATTGGCCTGAAACACTGTCGGGGAAGGCGAGCAATACCCCTTCCGCTTGGGGCAGGGTTTGATGCACCTGGGGCAGAATTTGGGTGAGCGTTTCTTCGAGACTGCTTTGGCCGGTTTGAAAATGATTCAGGCCACGGATCGCTTCGAGCAGATGCTGGGTTTGCGAACGCTGTTCTTCCAGATATTCACAGGAGGTTTGTAGCAAAACCAAGCTGACCTCTCTGAAAAAGGCGTAGCAAATTTCAAAAATATGTTTCTTTTCAGACTCACCCATTGAGAGCTCAAGGGCCTGTTCAATAAAATGACGATAGGCCAGCAGGCAGAGCTCATTGAGTAACAAGACATGTTCTCTGTGTTGAAGTTTATTTCCCAGTCGGGTTTTCCAAACCTGAAGTGCTTGGGTGAGGGTTTCATCCCAGTTATGTTGATTGCCTTGAACATGCGGGGTTTGAACAAATAAGCGGAAAAGCTCAGGCAGTTGGGGAATCAGTTTGTGTTGAAAATATCCCAGGTAGACGGGTTTTAAATCGGCTTGAGCTTGGATAAAGAGGTTCAGTTCTTCAATCAGGTCTTTTTCGCCTTTGTTAAGGGCTTCTAACCAAAGCTGTCGGGTTTCAGGACGCAAATCAACCTGCACAGCTACCACTGCATCGGCGGGGCTGGGTGAAGCTCCCCGTGAATAGGTTTCAATGATCAGTTTGCCCTGCTCGACCATGGCTTGAGAAATCTGGTTGCGGCCTTGATTTTTGGCCTTATACAGGGCCGTGTCGGCGCGGACAATCAATTCAGAAACCTGAAGATCCATATCCTCATCGGTGCAGGTTACCCCCATACTCAAAGAGAGCGAAACGGTTTGGTTGTCTTTGCCTGTAAAGGCAAATTGGGCCACATTGCGACGAATTCTTTCAGCTACTTCACAGGCTGCTTTGAGCGGCGTTTCGGGCAAAAGAATCGCCAATTCTTCCCCGCCATAGCGAGCGACAATATCTGTTTCACGCACTGAATCCTGCAGAATCACGGCGATCTCTTTGAGAACCCGGTCTCCCAGCAGATGGCCATGGGTATCGTTGAATTTTTTAAAATAGTCAACATCTGAGATGATCAGTGAAAGCGGTTTTTTATAGCGTTTGGCGCGTGAAAGTTCTTCTTCCATTTTGTTTTTGAGATAGCGATGATTAAAGACCCCCATCAGGCCGTCTTTAATCGCCTGATCCTGAATTTTCATGCGCAGCTGAATATTCTTGAGGGTAATTTCAAGCGGTTTAATCAGCAGTTTCAACATGCGCTCATCGCCTGTATCGAAGGGCTCTAAATGTTCTCTGAATAAAACGAGCAGATAGGCCACTTCATCATCGACCAGAATGGGTTGGGCTATAAACGCTTTATAGGCTTTTTTCCAAAGCACATAGGGCAAATGTAAATGTCCCAGATGATTCAGAATGACCCCTTGTTTGCTGTGAACCATGTCCTGAAGCGGGCCTTCGTCCTCGAGGTGGAAGTTCTTTTCAGGTTCAGGAATCCGATCTGAAATTTCGTGCACAATACGTCGGTCTTCTCCCAGTTGTTCGACCTTGTAAATTGAACAGCGCTGATTGGGAATAAAACGCGAGATCTGTTGGTAATTGCTTTGTTTGAGTAAATTCTGGAAAAGGTCCTTGTGGGTAAGCTCTACATCTGCTTCATGCAGAATAAATTCACCCAATTCTTTGGTCATTTCATAGAGGGTACGCAGCTTATCGTTTTGCTCTTCCATGCGACGTCGTTGCTCAATAAATTTTAGCCCGCCTAAAATCAGGGCCATGAGGATGCCCAAAATGACAAGATTGTGGTCACGCTGATAAAAAGAGGCCACCATGACGGCAATCGGGAAAAAGAACAGGGTTTGGGTGATTTCGACTTTGTCTTCCTGGAAAATCAAAAGTGATTTAAAAAAGCCTCGCCAGGTCAGGCCGGGCCTGCTTTTAATCGCCACAAAACCATTGACGATCGGAATATTGACCAGCAAATAGGTCAGGGTGGCAGCTCCTGCCGAAACCAACATATGCAAGAGGGGCAAATCCAGCAGGATATTTTCGATCCGGGTATGCACGGTGATCAGAACCATGCCCGCCAGACCGTAAGTCAGAGCGTATTGCCCCATATTGAAAACGGCGATATCCCAACTGCGGCGCTGAACAAACAGAACAGTAAAAAGATTGCCCATGGAGGCCAGCAAAATCACGATCGGGGCATTAAATAAAAGCAGGGCGGTTAAAAGTACTGAAAAACTTGCGGAAATTTTGCTGCCATGTGGCAAGGTGACATAGGTTTGTTCTGCCATAATGCTGAGCACTGCGAAAACAACAAAATCCCAGCCATTGATCGACCAGAAATGGGGGGTTTGGTGATAGGTAAAGCCAAGAATAAACAGTCCCCAAAGCACAACCGACCAGAAATAAAAACGCTCTGCCCTGACGGGGGAAAAGCGCTGACTGGTTTGCCCTAGCTCGGTATCTTGGCCCATTTAACTTCGAGTTTCAATGCGTGATGTGGTATTATTCTAGCCTAATATTGCGAGTAGATACAAATGCCAAACTGGATTTATACCCACAACCTCAACCCTGTCATCTTTAAAATAGGCCCTTTGGAGCCCCGTTGGTACGCTATGATGTACCTCTTGGGCTTTGCTTTGACTTATTTGCTGATTTCCCGCAATCCCCGCTATTTGGAAATGGGTTTTAACCGTGACGATGCCATGGATTTTTTAACCTATGCCTTCTTTGGGGTCATTTTGGGCGGCCGTTTGGGCTATGTTCTGTTTTATAACCTTCCCATGTATCTCAAAAAACCGTGGGAAATTCTAATGGTCTGGCAGGGCGGCATGTCTTTTCATGGCGGCTTGATTGGCAGTATTCTTGCGATCGTGATATATGCCCGCATGAAAAAGATACCTTTGGCCAGAATGCTGGATATTGTGGCTGTGCCTGCTCCTTTGGGGCTGGGTTTGGGTCGGATAGGCAATTTTATCAATGGCGAATTATGGGGCAAACCCACGGGCGGCAATTGGGGCGTGATCTTCAATGCCACGGGCGGTGGAAATATTCCTCGCCACCCCACGCAATTGTATGAAGCCGGACTTGAAGGCTTTTTACTTTTTGCTGTGCTTTGGCTGGTTTTTCGTACTGCCAAAAATTTAAAAGATGGCAGTTTGGGCGGCATTTTTCTGCTGGGTTATGGTCTGGCCCGTTCTGTGATTGAATTTACTCGCATTCCAGATCCTCAACTGGGCTATCTTTACGGGGGCTGGTTGACGATGGGCATGCTGCTTTGTCTGCCCATGATTCTCGGCGGGCTTTTGATGCTGATTTTCTTCAATCTTCAAAAATCCAAACCTGAAACCGTGGCGCTTTCAAGCGATGGCGTGCCGACTGAGCCCCCTGCAGCTTCAGAATCTGCCTCTTAAATTTTGGCAATCAATGAGCCTGTGTTCTTGGCGTAAGGCCTAAGTTTTGCTAGAATGATGTATCGAACTTTTTCTGATTATTCTCCCCTCTCAAACAAGTGGCATGGAAGACTGTCTGAAAGTATCGTCAAATAAGTTGAATTTAGAGAGGAGGTGAGTGCGGGTATGATGGAAGTTGAAGTAGAAGACGGAAAAGTTGATGCGGCGATTAAGACCCTCAAAAAGAAACTGAATCGTGCCGGTGTTTTTCGTAAAATTAAAGAAAAACGCTACTACGAGCCTCCTAGCGCTAAAAAGCAAAGAAAACGCAAAGAAATTTTGCGTCGTGCCAAGAAAAAGCTGAAAAAACAGCTGAAACGTTATTAATTTGGCACTGCGGGAGAAGGGCTCCACACCCTTGCTGAATCTATGTCAGAGCAAAAGGAATCCCCTGAAATGAATGGAATGGCCAGCATTGAAAATGGCCATATCCACATCCAGGATCCACAACCTGGTGGGCAAGCTGCCACGATTATGGCTGATGATTCTGTTCTGGTTTTTGTCAATGAGGTTCCCATTCAGGAACCTGTGGAGGTCTTCTCCCGCACTTCTATTCGGGTGACGCTTCCTTTGCGCACCTTTCCCCGTTATCACCTCTCCCTGACCAAAGCTCCCGACCTGATGCGGGCCTGGCTCAAAATTGAGCAAGAGGCTCCTGGTCTGTTTTATCAACTGGAAGATACGCCCCCCAGCCCCTTTCTTCAGATTAAAATTCAAGAAAAATCTGCTCCTTTAAGTGCCTTTGAAGAAATTCGCAGTGAAATTTTAGATGAACTTCAGCATGAGGCCATTGTCTATGGGATCCAAGAAGATCAGCTTGACCAGTTGATCGCCCAGCCGGATCAGGAGCCTGTCTGTATCGCCAAGGGGCAAACGCCTGTTTTTATCGCGGATCGGATAGAGGAACGCTATGCTTTGCCTGAACCCGTTATGGGCCAAGCGGCTCTGATGAACGCTCCTTTTCAGATGCATTTTCCTGTCTTGCAAGCCTGTAAGGCTGGTGAGATTTTGGTGAGGCGAATACCAGGGCACCTTGAACGGGAGGGCATCAATATTTTCGGCCAAAAGTTGCCAAGGCCTGAGTTCTCTAGGCCTTTACAGGTGGTGGATGGCACCGTGCTTCTGCAGAAAGAAGGGTTGGAGGCACTTTCACGCTTGGAGGGGATTCCCTCATTTAATGGCCGTGATATCAAAGTGCGGCCCTGTCAGACCTATTCAGATCCGATCATGGGCACACGCGGTGCGATTGTCGATGTCAAAGGCAGTGTGCAGATTGCCGCTGATGTGCTGGATCTGGCGCAGGTCTGGGCTACCCAGCATATTGAAATTCAAGGCCAGGTCAGCCATGCCCAATTGGAAGCTGAAGAGTCGATTTTTGTGCATGGCAATACGGTCAAAGGCCACATTGCCTCAGGAGGCGATACGACGGCCAGCATGCGTTTGATTCCTTCGGTTGAAGCCTTGCTCAGTGAAATGCAGCAGGCGGATCGGCTTTTTCATGATTTAAAAAAGAGCGTTCCGCAGTTGGCCCAGCGACCGGATAAGCTGATTCTGATCAATCTGCTCAAAACCCAGTTTCCTCAATTGCGACAGGATGCCGAAAAACTGTGGGAACTGCTGAAAAGCATGAAAAAATTGCAACCCCGCAAAGTAATGGTCTTGAAGGTGGTTCTGGCCAATCTGCTCAATCTTGAGCAGAAGGAGGTCAATGCCGAAATTTTTTCTGATTGGGTGCTCAAGCTGGGCGAATACCTTCAGGATTTGACTGCGCTTGAAAATCTTTATAGCCATGTCTATTTGGGCTATGTGCAAGGTTCTCAGGTGATTTCGCAAGGCAATATTTATATTTTGGGCGAAGGCTGCTATAACTCAAAGCTACAAGCCCGTCAAAATATCGTGATCACGGGCTTGCCGGGCTATTGCCGTGAAGGCACCCTTGAAGCCGGAGAGAACCTGACCGTGCGTGAGTTGGGCAGCCCCAACGGCAGCCGGCTGCTGGTGCGTTTAAGCCCCCACAGCCGTGTTTACGCCCAACTGATCTATCCGGGGGTGGAGTTTGTTTTTGGCAACCAGGCCCAGCGTCATATTTTAGAGAAGCTGGAATGGGTTGAGCTTTTTCAAGAGAATGACCAGGTTCAGATCGTGCCTTTACAGCGGTCTTAGTCTTTCTTCAATCAAAAAATATATTTACAAAAAAGTAAAATCATGTTATTCTCATTTCTATTCGCTGGAGATTGAGGAAAAAAGATGGGCATTTTTCGCTGTTGCAATCAACCCTCGCGTGCCTTGAAAGGTCAACGCAGAGCCCTGCTTTTGGGGCTGATTCTAGGGCTGTGCTGGGCTCACCCTGTTCAGGCAGAATTAGAACCGATTTCTCCTGAGCTGGAAACTCTGCGTACCGAGCCTTGGAAACCTTGGACACTGGGAGTTGAATTTCAAAGTGGTTACCCATTAAATTTTAGTTTTGGTCTGGTAGGGATTCTGTTGGAAAATTGGCAGTGGGGCTTTGGACTTACTGTGGCTGAATTATTCGGCGCTCAGTTTTATTTCTCTCACCGTTATTATCTGCCTCCTTTTCTTCTTTCTGAGCGTTTTGCTTACTCACGTCTCTACTTTGAACTTCAGCATACACTTTTTGATTTTGGGAATCGCGGTATCTTGTTTTCGCAAGTGGGTCTTGACACTCGTTTGGGGGGGAATAGTATTCTCCTTTCTGCGGGGGTCGTTCAGGATAATTTTACCCATCCAGGTGAATGGACCTGGACCCCCAGAATACAAATGGGAATTGGTTTCCATCAACTTCAGCCGCTCTCGGAGCGTTATGAACAACTTGCCAGCGAAAAAACAAAGCTCTCACGAAATCTGCAATTGAGTGTAGTCCTTGATCCTTTTCAGGAATACGATCAACCTAATATTCCACAGAACTGGATGCTCGGATGGATGGAACCTCAATGGGGAGTCGGCGCTTTTTTGAGAACCAATTCCAACGTAACCTATGGGGCTGGTTTGGCTGGGCGATATTATTTATATCCCCGTCAGTTAGGCTTCAATCTGTATACGGAAACTTCTGGATACACTGGGGTGGCCCGTATTGGGGAGACTTCTTCTGCGCCCCCATTTTCACCCTATGTTTCTCTTCGTTCTGGATTGGGGTTAGAATGGCAGATTATGTCAGAATTCAGTCTGGATTTTGGATTGGGATTGGGTGTGAGTATCAGTCAGGAAAAACAGGGAAATGTTTCGTATCTTTCATGTTTTTCTGATCAACATCTTTGTTTATTTACCTGGCCCTCTCTTTCAATACATTTCAACTTACCGACCTCAAACCTTGCCGCGCCAGTGAAACCAGCCCCAAACCCCGATACTCAGCAACAAGCCCCCACCCAGTTTGAAAGCCAAAGCCCCCCAGTTTCCCTGTTCAAAATCGGCTTCGAGCAGGGCCACCAATACGATTAAGATCACGATCAAGGTGACCCAGGGAATTCGGTTCCGTCCCCCGAAACTCATACGATACTCCATTCTTTGCCCATCAGCACCATGCCGGGCATGAGCAGATGTTGAATTTGTGTTCCGGCCAGCCGCAGAATGTCTGCGGGGGCTTCAGCCAAGCGGGCATAGCCCTGTTTGAGATAAAAATCAAGCGCCCAGTCGGCCTGGGCATGGGCCAAAAGATAGAGGGCAGGCAGCCCCTGGCGTTTGAGTTGGTCTTCCAAAAGTGCAAGGGCCAGCCCTCCCCACCCCTGGCGCCTTGCCACCGGCAGAAAATGCAGGGAAGCCAGATAAGCCGGCCCTTTTTCAAGCCGGGCCCAGGCCAGAAAGCCCTGGGCTTGCCCCTTCACCTGAATCAACTCGGCGTTTAAGCCTGTGGCCGAGAAATCAAGCTCATTTTCAATTAAAATCGCGACGATTTTCAGATTTTCTTCAAAGGCCCCCGGCATCAGCTCTCGGTAGAGGGGCAAAACCGATTCAAAAACAGCTTGAGCAAAGGGCAAATCGGCTGTTGCCAAAGCTTTTAGCTCAAGCTCCATAGGCCAGTTCCAGCACCTGCTTGAATTCCTTGACGAAATGAATAGTCAGGCCTTTGCGGATATAGGCAGGCAGTTCCTCATAATCCCGGCGGTTGGCCTCGGGAAAGATCAATTCATAGACCTCGGCCCGTTTGGCGGCAATGGTTTTTTCACGCAGACCGCCGATCGGCAGAACCTTACCCGTCAGTGTCAATTCACCCGTCATGCCCAAGCGGCAGGGAATGGCTTGCCCGGTAGCCAGAGAATAAAGTGCCAGGGCCATGGTAATACCGGCTGAGGGGCCATCCTTGGGGGTGGCTCCTTCGGGCACATGCAAATGGATTTGATGCTGCTCAAAAAAGTTTTTATGGGCCTTGTCATGATCCAGCAGGGCACGTACACAGGTATAGGCAATCTGGGTGGATTCTTTCATCACATCGCCCAATTGGCCGGTCTGTTTAAATCCGCCCCCCTTGGCTTTTAAGGCGGCAGCTTCGATATGCAGGATGGCACCGCCCATTGCAGTCCAGGCCAAACCTATTGTCACGCCGGGAACACTTTCCGGATACACTTCTTCGGCCGTAAAGCGCGGCTTGCCAAGGTATTTCTCGACCTCGCGTGAGGAAATTTTAAACTGCGTTTCTTTTTTTTCGGCCATGCGCAGGGTGATCGCACTCATGATTTTCTTGAGCTGGTTTTCGAGATTGCGCACGCCCGCCTCACGGGCATAGCGGTCAATGATCCGGCGCAGGGCCCCTTCTGAGATCTGCACTTCTGCTTCGTCAATCCCATGTTCTTCGCGCTGGCGGGGAATCAGGTATTTTTTAGCGATTTGCAGTTTTTCTTCGAGTATATACCCCGAAAGCCGGATCACCTCCATGCGATCGAGCAGAGGGCCCGGAATGGTATCGAGTTGATTGGCCGTGGTGATAAACAAGACCTTGGAGAGGTCGAAACGCACGTCGAGGTAATGATCGAGATAATCGACATTCTGTTCAGGATCGAGTACTTCGAGCAAAGCGGAGGCCGGGTCGCCCCGAAAGCTGGCTCCCAGTTTGTCAATTTCATCGAGCATGATCACGGGATTGGCTGTGCCCGCCCGTTTCACGGCCTGGATGATTTTTCCGGGCAGAGCCCCGATATAGGTGCGGCGGTGACCTTTGATTTCGGCCTCGTCACGCATGCCGCCCAAAGAAAAACGGAAGAATTCACGGTTTAAAGCTTCGGCAATCGAACGCCCAATCGAGGTTTTGCCCACACCCGGAGGCCCCACCAGACAGAGAATCTGACCGGTCAGACTGCCCCGTTTGCGAATCGTGCTGATCAGTTCCAGAATGGTTTTTTTGACTTCATCAAGGCCATAGTGGCTGCTGTTGAGAATTCGTCGGGCTTTGCCAATATTGAGGTTGTCTTTGGAGTATTTTCCCCAGGGCAGACCGGTCAAGGTATCCAGGTAATTGCGCGTGACCTGGTACTCAGGGGAATGGGTTTCCATCATGCCGAGTTTGTCCAACTCTTCGTGAATGACCTTATCCGCTTCTTCAGAGAGCACCAGGTCTTTGAGACGGTTCTCAAATTTTTCAATTTCAGTGGTTTTGTCATCTTTTTCCATGCCCAGCTCTTTTTTGATCGCTTTGAGCTGTTCACGCAGGAAAAAGTCTTTTTGCTGTTTATTGACCTTTTCAGTGATTTGCTGTTGAATTTTTTCCTGAATTTTCATGACCTCCAGCTCTTCTTTGAGCAAAAGCAGGAGCTTTTCACTGCGTCGGGTCAGGTCAAAGGTGGCAAGCAAGTCCTGGAGTTTTTCGGGGTCGGAGCCCAGAATCGAAGAGACCACATCCATCAGGGTCACGACATTGTCATAGGTCATTTGCGAGAGCATCATTTTGACAGATTCCTGCATCACAGGGCTCAAACGCAGCAATTCTTTGACCGCTGAGGTAATGGCCAGGGCATAGGCTTTTTGTTCGTCATTGGGTTTGATTTCAGCATCGTAGTGATATTTCACTTCCCAGCGCTGGAAGGGCTCTTTCTGTTTGACCCGCACACAGGAAAAACGCTGGAGTCCCTGTGCCAGCACCTGCACAATGCCTTCGGCAGGCACATTGACCTTGTAGATTTTGAGGATCGTGCCCACTTCATAGAGTTCGGACTGAAAAAAACTTTCAGGGTTTTCATGTTTGACCAAAGCGACCCCAAACATGCGGTTTTGATTTTCCCAGGCATCTTTGAGCAGTTCGATATAGTGATCCCCGGAAAAAGTGAAAGGGGTTAAAACATTGGGAAAGATGGGACGGGGCTCAAAGGGCAGAATATTCAGGGTATCAGGTAGAATTTCTGAAACCAGGATCAAGTCTTTGGCGGGAGATTCCGGTGGACTTTCTTCATGGGTTAGGGTGGGTTCGTTGGCAAGGTTTGTGCTCATTTTCAGGGCATCCTACACATTTTTTCTGACTTTATTTTTTTCATTATAACGGATGATCCGGTCTCGACGCAGAGTACGTCAGTCTTTTGCCTGTGAAGTTCAAGGCCCTGTCTGAATCCGAGCTTAAAACCTGCTTCAGTGAAGGTTGGGGTTTAGCCCCCGATTTGTGACATGCTGCGCAAAGGGCGCTCAAAGCCGATTTGGTTGATTTGATGGCCCGCTTCTTTTTGCCAGACCCAATCGCAGATCAGGTTTGTGAGTTCGGTGCTTGTTGCCTGCTGGCGCAAGGGTGTTTTTAAATTGAGTTCTTGACTTGAAAACAGGCAATTGCGCAAATACCCATCGGCTGTCAGACGAATTCGGTTGCAACTGTGGCAAAAGGGCTCGCTCACTGCATTGATAAAACCGATTTCGCCGGGGCTGCCATCGGCAAAGTGCCAACGTGAAGCAGGGTTCTTGCCTGCAGCTTCGACCGCTACCAAGCGAAATTCGGCTTCAATCTGAGCTTTGAGTTCTGCGCCTTTGACGACCTCCTGTGGAAGCCAGCCATCTCCTTGGCCCAAGGGCATGAATTCAATAAAGCGAATGGCCCAGTTTCGCTCACGGGCCAAGCGGGCAAAGGACAGGGCTTCGTCGTCATTGAAGCCCCTGATCATGACCGTATTCAGTTTGATCTCAAGATCGGGATAGCGATCAAGACAGTTTAAACCGGCCAATACCCGCTGATAATCATCCCGGCGGGTAATTTTGGCAAAGCGTTCCGGCAGCAGGGAATCCAATGAAATATTGAAAGAACGCAACCCGGCCTGGTAAAGCGCAGGCATTTTTTCGGGCAGCAGTATGCCATTGCTGGTGAGCGAGACTTTTTTAAAGTGCAGAGACTGAATTTGGCTGAGCAAAATTTCAAGATCTTTGCGCAAAAGGGGTTCGCCCCCTGTCAGACGAATTTCTTCAATGCCCAGCTCAGCAAAGATTGTGAGCAGTCTGAAAATCTCCTCAAAACTGAGAATTTCTTCACGGGCCTGCCAGTTGAGTCCGGCTTCAGGCATGCAATACTGACAGCGCAAATTACAGCGATCGGTCAGTGAGACTCTCAGTTTGCGGGCCACTCGCCCCCATTGATCTTTTAATTGCCCGTGGGCCACGTTCAAAGGCCTTGCAGATGGTGCTTGAGCAATTGCATCACACGCTCAAAAACGGGAGCGAAGCCGGGAGCGGGGAGATTTAAGGGCTGCCAGAAAAACTTAAATTCGAGGCCTTCCTCATCGATACTGCCAGTGGCAATATGGCTCCAGCTCTCAGGTTCATCGCCTGTGGCGGGTTGGGCAAACAGATGCCAGATCTGATGCTCAAACAAGCCGCCGGATTCGATTCCCCCAAAGGCGCCATGGTGAATCAGCCCGAGGTAAGTGCCCGGGGTTTCCCGCTGCAAGCCCGCTTCTTCCTGCAATTCACGCAAGGCGGCCAAGCCCAGATCTTCGCCGGGTTCGAGTGTGCCTTTGACAATTTGATGCCCCGCACTGGGGTGTTCAAACGCCAAAAGCTCTGGGCCATTCTGGCCTTCGCGCCAGATACAGGTGCAGACTTTTTGTACGGTTTTCAGGCCATGTTTATGTACCCAGCGTTGCAGGAGCTGATCCTGCTGAACCGTGGCTACTGTATCCTGACTCAGCCAGGCCTTGTCACGGGCCTGACCGAGTTCGGCCAGCTTTTCAGCCAGAGGCAGATGCATGCTTAATTGACCGAATGGGTGGCCAGTGCGGCTGCCCGTGCTTCGCCCAACTGACGCAGACGTTCAAAGGCGTAGAGACCGGTGGCGTGACCATCGCTCCAGGTAAACTTGAGCGCGTAGGAGCCTACAGATTCAATCGCAATTGCTTTGACATCCAAGGGCACCATACTGGGAATCAGTTTGCGTTCGCCTGTATCTTCATCGACACAGACTGCGCAAGGGCAAACCAGACGCAGGCCTCTGAAATCGAGTTCATAATCTGTGCCGTCCTGCCATTGAATCACGAGCCCCGATTCGCCGGCCTTTTTCAGCCCGACTGGGGTAATTTCTTCAAGGGCGTAGCGGCGAGCTTGGCTGATTTGAGAAGGCACGGGTGTTTCTCCTGCTTCACGGTGGGCGGGTTCGCCCTGACCGCTGCTCAGATTCCAGTGAAACTGACCCAAGGGAGTGGGGCCGCTGTTGATCAGGCTGACCTGATCAATCACAGCTGATGCCAGGTTGCGGAAAGATTGAACCGCATCAGCGGCAGGATAGGCCGTGAGCAGAGGTTTGTTTTCATCGCCACTGATGGCGACGGTCTGATCCATGGGAATATTGCCCAAATAGGGAACACCTGCGAGTTCAGACAGGGCTTGTCCGCCTCTGAAGGGAGAGGGTTCTCCGCTGGGGGTGGCCCAGCCACTCATGTTTTCAACCACTCCCAAGATCGGAATCTTGACTTTTTCAAACATGCGCAGGCCACGCAGAGCGACTTTTACGCTCAGGGCTTGGGGGGTGGTGACAACCAAAGCTCCTGTCAGGGGAACGGTTTGGGCCAGTGAAAGCTGAGCATCGCCTGTGCCGGGTGGCAGATCGAGCAGCAGGTAATCCAGTTCGCCCCAAAGAACCCCTGTGACAAATTGATGAATAAACTTGGTGATCATGGGCCCACGCAAAATCGCAGGAGTATCCTGACCGACTAAAAATCCCATCGACATGACTTTGATATCGTGGCTGCTGATCGGAACCAATTGCTGGTTGAGCATTTTGGGTTGTTCTTTTTCAAGCCCCAGCAGGGTGGGAATGCTGGGACCATAGATATCCACATCGGCCAGACCGACACGAAATCCTTTTTGGGCCAGGGCCAGGGCCAGATTGACACTGACGGTAGATTTGCCTACGCCGCCCTTGCCGCTTGAAATGGCAATCACATTTTGAATGCCAGGTAATGCTTGACTCATAAGTTTCTCCTAAAAAATACCCAGTTCGAATTTAACATCTTCTGATGCCATGGTAGCCGGATCCCAGGGCGGTGAAAAGGTTAAATGAACTTCAACTTCACCAATACTGTCTCCAAAGGTCTGTTTCAGAATGGTGGGTACCTGGCCCATAATCACGGGACCATAGGGACAACCCGGAGAAGTCAGGGTCATTTCAACATCTACAGAGGGAGGGGTTTGGGAGGTTTCCAGGGTGACCGTATAGACCAGACCCAGCTCGACAATATTCATATGTAATTCAGGATCAATGACCTGACAGAGGGCATTCATAATGCTGTCTTGATCGGGCGCGTTCAAACTTTGGGGCATATTGCTGGGAGAAGTTGCCGACTCTTCTGTTTGGCTTTGCGCAGTCTCAGAGGGCTGACTCTCGGATTTTGCCTCTGTTTTGGGATCAGGAACGTGTGTTTCTGCCATTTTCAAAAATACCTCAGATTCTTTCTCTGGGAGGGTGCTTGCAAGGGTTTGCGTTTCCATATCTTTCCCGACGGGGCTCCTAATGTGTTGTTTGTGTTTGCTTGCGGGCTTTTGCAAAGATGCGTTGAACCCGTTGTAGGCCCGCAAGCAAGGCATCTATTTCAGACAGGGTATTGTAAAAATAAAAGCTGGCTCGCGCCATGCCATTGACCTCAAAGCGGCGCATCAGGGGTTGACAGCAATGGTGGCCGGTGCGAATCGCAATCCCCTGTTGATCCAAGAGCGATCCCACGTCTGCCGGGTGAATTTGCTCCAGATTGAACGAAAGAATTCCCCCCCGTTGAGCGGCGTCTTGAGGGCCATAGAGCTTGAGACCTTCGATTTTGGCAAGCCCTTCCAGGGCATAGCTTGTCAGCAGCGTTTCATAGGCATGAATTTTTTCCATGCCGAGGGTGGTGAGATAGGTGAGGGTGGCTCCCAGACCCAGTACGCCTTCAATATGGGGGGTGCCAGCTTCAAAACGATAGGGCAGATCACCCCAGGTTGAATGGCTCTCAAAAACTTCTTTGATCATGGCGCCACCGCCATGAAAAGGTTCCATTTGGGCCAGAATTTCTTCCCGGCCCCAAAGCACGCCGATGCCTGTCGGACCGGCCATTTTATGCGCCGAGAAGGCCAGAAAATCACAATCCAGAGCCTGCACATCAACAGGCAGATGGGGCACACTTTGGGCGCCATCTACGAAGATCAAGGCGCCCTGGGCATGTGCCAGACGCGCCAAGGCTTGAACATCATTGAGCGTGCCCAGCACATTGGACATTTGGGTGACCGCGACGATTTTGGTACGATGATCGATCAGTTGGGCAGCGGCTTCAAGATCCAGAAGACCAGTTTCTGTGACCGGAATCAGACGCAGTTCGGCTCCCTTTTTTTCTGCCAGTCGTTGCCAGGGCACGAAATTGGAATGGTGTTCCATTTGCGAAGTGACAATCACATCGCCGGGCTGAAGATTGCTCTCTCCCCAACTGTAGCTGATCAGATTGACCGACTCAGTGGTTCCACGGGTGAAAATCACGCTGCGGGCTGAAGGCGCATTGATAAAGCGTGCGGTTTGCTCTCTGACCGCCTCAAAGGCGTCGGTGGCTTGTTGACTGAGAGTATGAATGCCGCGATGGACATTGGCATTTTGGGTGCTGTAATAGTGCACCAGGGCGTCAATGACCGCCTGGGGTTTTTGCGTGGTGGCTGCATTATCAAGGTAAATCAGGGGTTCGCCGTTGACTGTTTGTTTCAGGATTGGGAAATCTTCGCGAATCCGTTCAATATTTAGAGTCACGCTTCGCTCCGATCTTCGCCTTCCGCCAATAAATGCAGAGAAAGGTGGGCTGCGATACGCTGCTGCAGATCCTCATGGGGGAAGCGCAGAATCACTTCTTCCATGAAGCCTTCAACCAGCAGGGATTCGGCCGTATGTTGATCAAAACCACGGCTCATGAGATAAAAACGCTGTTCAGGATCCAAAGAACCAATCGCTGCACCGTGCCCAGATTGTACATCATCAGCCAGAATCTCCAGGTTGGGAATTGCGTCAGCACGTGATTTATCACTGAGCAAAAGACTTTTGCTGACCTGTCCAGATTCACTCTGCTGGGCTTCGGGGCTGACATAAATCATGCCATTGAAAAACGAATAGGCTTCATCTTTCAGCACGCTGTGATAGATCAATTCGCTGCGTGTATGGGGGCTGCGGTGATCTTGAAGGGTGTGTTGGCGAAAATGCTGTTGGGCCTGGCCCATATTCAGACCCAGAAATAAAGACTCAGCCCCTTTTGCCTGTAAAAGAGATTGGGTTTGGGCATAATGAAAGGCGGCACCCAGGGAGAGATTCATTTGCGTTAAATGTGCATCTCTTTCCAATTTTGCCTGGGTATAGCTATGGGCATGCACCTCTTGGCCCCAATTCTGCAAATGAATCAGTTTCAAATGGGCTGCACTGCCCAAAACCATTTCAATCAGATCCGAGCTGAAAGAGGGCTGGCCTTGGCTTTCTGCGTGATAATCGCAGATCACAGTGGCCTGTGCACCTTCATCGAGCAGAATCAGCGAACGGCTGAAAAGAGCCTGTTGGGCTTGATTCAAACTGCTGAGTAAATAGAGGGGTTCTTGAATTTCAACGCCACGCGGTACCCATAAAAAGAAACCATTGCGCCAATAGCTCAGGTTCAGGGCCGCCTCCCGGTTTTCAGTGGCGGGTAAAACCTGATCCAAAGCCGTTTGCACTTTTTCAGGGTAAGCCAGCAAGGCTTCTTGAAGTGAACACAGCACCACGCCTTGGGCTTTCAAGCGTTCAGAAAGTGAAACTTCAAGTGCTGTTGCATTGAGCATCTGGGCGGTGCTGGCGAGATTTCCCCAACTGGCCTGACGTTCATCTAAGCCAGCGCCTGCGGGGCTGGATCCCGGCGCTTTCAGATTGCTTTCATCCAAAAGTGGAATTCGGCGCAGGTTGCGCTGGGGAGGCAGGGGCTCAGGCAGGTTTTGATAGCTGTCCCAGGCCTTTTGACGCAAGCTCTGAGACCAGGTAGGTTCTTCTGTTTGAGCCAGTATTTCACTGCAGAAGCTTTTGCGAAAATCGAGAGAAAGAGCTGTATTCGTCATGGTTAACCAATTGAACCTTCCATTTCCAATTGAATCAGCTTGTTCAGCTCAACGGAATATTCCATGGGGAGTTCTTTGGTGAACTCTTCAATAAAACCATTCACAATCATCAGGCGGGCGTCATCTTCTGTCAGGCCACGGCTCATCAGGTAAAAGAGCTGTTCGTCGCTGATTTTACTGACAGTGGCTTCGTGGTTGATTTGTGCTTGATCTTCATCGATTTGCATGGTGGGATAGGTGTCCGAGCGGGAATCCTTGTCCAAAAGCAACGCGTCACAGCGCACATTTGATTTGACGCCATGGCAACCGGGCAAGACTTTGATCAGGCCCCGGTAGCTGGTGCGTCCGCCATCTTTGCTGATCGATTTGGAGGTAATCACAGAAGAGGTATTGGGAGCCAAGTGCAGAATTTTGGCCCCGGCATCCTGGTGCTGGCCTTTGCCTGCCCAGGCAATCGAGAGAATTTCACCCTTGGCTCCCTCGCCTTTGAGCCAGACAGCAGGGTATTTCATGGTCAGTTTAGAACCCAGGTTGCCGTCTACCCATTCCACAGTTGCGTTTTCATGGGCAATGGCACGCTTGGTGACCAGATTAAAGACATTGTTTGACCAGTTCTGAATCGTGGTATAGCGGATTTTTGCGCCTTTCATAGCGATCAGCTCAACCACGGCAGAGTGCAGGGAGTCGGTGGTGTAGATTGGGGCTGTGCAACCTTCAATATAATGCACGGAACTGTCTTCATCGGCAATGATCAGGGTGCGCTCAAACTGGCCCATATTTTCAGTATTGATACGGAAATAGGCTTGCAGGGGAATGGCTACTTTGACACCTTTGGGAACATAGATAAAACTGCCCCCACTCCAGACTGCAGAATTCAGGGCTGAAAATTTATTGTCGCCGGAGGGAATAATCGTGCCGAAGAATTTTTTGATGATTTCAGGGTGTTCACGCAAACCTGTGTCCATGTCCATAAAAATCACGCCTTGTTTTTCAAGGTCTTCACGCACGCTGTGGTAAACCACTTCGGATTCATATTGGGCGGTCACACCGGCCAGAAACTTTTGTTCGGCTTCTGGAATGCCCAAACGGTCAAAGGTTTCGCGGATATATTCGGGCACTTCATCCCAATTGTTTTCAGATCTTTCAGAAGAACGTACATAGTAATGGATATTGCCGAAATCAATCTGATTCAAAAACTCATTGTTTCCCCAAGTGGGCATGGGTTTTTCATTGAAGAGGCGCAGCGCCCGCAAACGAAAATCGAGCATCCATTCGGGTTCGTTTTTCATAGACGAAATCCGACGTACGATTTCTTCGGTCAGACCTTTTTCAGACTTAAAAATATATTTGTCTTCAGGGTCATGAAAGCCATATTTATAGTCTTTATTCAGATCTTCGAGTTCGGCACGGGTTTTTTCCTTGCCGCTCAGGGCGGGTTCGCTATTCTCAACTGCCTGGTTGGTGATCATTGCCATTGTATTTCTCCTTAAACGGCCACGGCCGTGCGGAATTCATTTTCAATCTGTTCGTAGCCTTGAGCTTCCAGTTCCAATGCGAGTTCTTTGCCACCGGATTTTACAATCCGGCCTTCGAAAAGGATATGGATAAATTGGGGCTCAATATAATTGAGCATGCGCTGATAGTGGGTAATAATCAGCACTCCCATTTCGCTGTGACTGGCGGCTACGGCGTTGATACCTTCACAGACGGTTTTCAGGGCATCGATATCCAAACCTGAGTCGGTTTCATCGAGGATCGCCAAATCGGGCTGTAAGAGGGCCATTTGAAGAATTTCGTGACGTTTTTTTTCGCCCCCGGAAAAGCCTTCATTTAAATAGCGTTTGACAAATTCTTCTCGCATATTGAGCAGTTTCATTTTTTCTTGCAAAACCTGTCTGAATTCACGCACGGAAACATCTCCACCCCGGCGGGCTTTGAGCATATTGCGCAGAAACTGGAAAACCTTCACGCCAGGAATCACCATCGGGTATTGAAACGCCAGAAACATGCCTGCGCGGGCGCGTTCATCGGGCGCCATTTCGAGTAGATTTTGACCTTTAAAGAGAACCTCGCCAGCGGTGATCGTATAGTTTGGGTGCCCCATCAAGACATGTGAAAGCGTACTTTTACCAGATCCATTGGGGCCCATCAGGGCATGAATTTCACCAGGATAAATAGTCAGGTTTACGCCTTTGAGAATGGGTTTATCGCCTACATTGGCGTGCAAATTGCGAATTTCAATGGTGGGGGTTTGATTTGTTTGCATAGAGTCCTCTTTGGGTTTGCTTGTCATAGGATTAACGGGCCATCTGCAGGGGCAAAGGGAAGTCAGAAAAAAGCTGTTGTTCCATATTGCTTTCTTCATTGAGCAGATCGGCCAATGTCAGGTGATCGAGAATGCGGTAGACATGGCGGGCAACCATCAGCCAGACAGGCCTTACGCTGCAGGCACTGCTGTGAACGCAGGCGTTCTGATTGCCGGAAAAATGCTGACAGATATCTGTAAAAAAGTCACCATCGACAGCTTTTACCAATTCGCCGACTGTGATTTTATCTGGGGAACGTGTAAGTTGATAGCCGCCGTACATGCCACGAACACTGCTCACGAGTCCTACCTTACGTAATTGAGCTAAAATTTTCTCAATATAGGCGACGGACAGACCTTCTTTTTCGGCGATATCTTCAGCTGAAAGCAGTTGGTTTTCTTTGCTTCGAGCCAATTGCAATAGACATCGCAGACCGTATTCTTCAACCGCTGAAATTTTCATCGGATTACCTGCTTGATCTGATTCTGATACCTTCATGCTACCATTTGCATGAAAAGCAGACAAGATACTCGGAATTAAAACCCGATAAAAAAATCCGTTTTTGTTTTCTTAAAAAAAATCTTATGCTATAAAGGTTTTGGAATTTCTTATGTTTTATTCTTGAATAGAAACAAAATCTTGATTATAGAAAACCTTAAACTAACCTTAAATTTTCTTGCGGAATATAGCGGCAAAATTTTGGCTCGAATCATTGCTGAGTCTACCGGATGGATTGTGATTTGTTTGAATGAAAGAGCTTTCTTGAAGGCTCTTGCTGAGAGCAGACTAAAAAACGAGGCCACTGAAAGTGGCCCCGCCGTTTGTGTTAAGGATCTTTATCGAAGGGCAAATAGCCCGCAGATTTACTGGGCAATAAAACGGATTTCTTCAGCAGGACGCAGTGCAATCGCGCTGGCACCCGCTAAATCACCGGTATTGGGCATGGTGCGAATTGCACTGACCTGAATCCGGTACTGGGTATTGGTGCCAATGCCTTTAAATTCCAGTTCATTGCGGCTGGAATTGGGAGCGGTGCTGGTAATATTCAGACGTTTGGTCAGAGCCAGGGGCACCAATTGTTTGGGGTCGGTGCTGGTGCTGGTAGAACCTGAAGTCAAAGCGCCAGAGCGGGTGCCATAGGTAATTTTGGTGTTTTTGGTAATTGCACCCCAAAGTACAGTGCCGCCCAGGTCAGAGACCTGAACATGGTAGAGACCAGTGCCGGCATCTTCCCATTCAAATTCAACGCCCTGGCCGAGAGGATCTTTGAGAATTGCATCGTTTTCGGCGGGTTTGAGGAGCTTGAAGGCTTTGATATCGTTGGCTGAAATAACTTCAACAGGTTTGGTTTCGGCACGAACGACCGCAATGGCGTTGGTATTGTCGCCACGCAGATTGTAGATATAGGTTTTGCCGGAGGTTAAGCTGGGATCTTCATCGGTAAAGGTGTTTTGGCCTTTGTTGTTCAGGGTGGTGATATTGGTGACTTGTTCTGCACTTTGGTCTGATTCACGGCGGAAAAATTTCAAAGTGCTGGCGTTTGAACCCACGCCATCCCAAGAGAGATAGACGCTGGCTTTGGAGTCGGAACCCCCCTTTGAGAGTTCGCTGACAGAAACTGCATTCAGTTTGGCCGTTGCGGGAGAGCCAGGTGTCACAGGGGAGGGAGCACAGGCAGCCATGGTGAGCATGGCGAAGGCTGAGGAGAGCAATGTAACTTTGGACAATGTATTTTTCAGAAGCATTTAAGAAACCTCTTTCATAGATCTTGATTCAGATTACCAGATTTTAGCTTTGCCTGAAATTATTGCTTTCTAAGTTTCAGGCATGAGCCTTAGGACGCAAACCAAGTGAAAAATGTTTCATTGATTTTTTTGAATGGCAGAAAGAAAGCCTGCTACGGCCTTGCGGAAACGGGAGTAAAATGCACCTTCCAGGTAGGGTTGAAGCCCTTCTCCCTGCCAAAGTTGCATTTGGCGCTCAAATTCGGGTGGGATTTCGTTGGCCACGACTATGACACCTTCAGACGCTAAAATTTCAAGCAGATGATGCAAAGACGCTTGGGGGTGATAATATTTGAGCGGCAAGCCCCAGAAAAGATGAGCAGCTTCAAGCACCAAGGGTAAAAATTGAAGAATCACATGGTAAGGCAAGGAGGGGTTATAATCTCCAATATCCTGAATCAGGTAACGGCAGTGAGAGGCAATCGGGTCGATATAAGAGAGGGCATAATCCACGCGGCTATAGCCTTCGTCATCGATGCGATAGGGATCGAGTTCTACCCCTGTCAGAAAAACCTTTCGGGGAATGGGTCTGTGGGCGTGCCGAAAGAACTGATAGATGGCGGGGGCGTAGATCCAATCTCCTGCGCCCACATCCAGAATTCTGAGACTTTCCTGTTGCCAGAAGGGCAAATGGGCCGGCAAACTTTCTTCAAGAATTTCGAGCATATAGAGATTGCGTCGGTAGGCTGCATCGGGCAGATATTGTTTCCAGTCACGAAGATCATATTTTTCATAAAAAATGGCTTCAAGGGCATAGGCTGAAGTTTGCAAATCTTCAGACATCATAGAAAAAAGTTCTTCATCCTCCCAGGTGCGACGCAAGCGGACTTTTCCGGCCATGGGTTTGGTGCGATGACGCAGACTGAAGGCATTCTGGTTCGCTTTATCGAGCAATTCCTGAGGGGTCATTTGCTGAGGACTGAAAAAAACCAGCGCACGGGGAAACATCTGTTTGATCAGGCGTTCTATCACCAATCCCTGGGTGCTTTGATGGTCGTTGATACCCACCACCAGGGGCTGGTAGGCCTGCAATTCCTGAACCAATTTTTGGGCATCGGTAGAAATTTCTTTCTCAAGATCCCAAATTCGCAATTCGTTCTGCTCATTGATCAAGTAGTCGCAGATTGGAAAAGGTGTTTCTGGAAAATAGACATCCTCCCAGCGAAAGGTTGTCAGGCCGTGTGTGGGAGCTTCAATCAGTGCAATTCTCAAGATTGAATATACCCTAGCGTAGAACGGGCTTAAAGACAGAGCGGGTGGGAATAAAGGCCACCGGACGAACTGCTTTCATGGAAGTATAACCTAAGGGGCCAGACACGATTTCGAGGGATTCTTCACGAGAGGTTGGGTTTTGCAGAACAGCGATATGAATCACTTGCATCAGTTGATTTAATGCGGAGCGCACGGGATCTTTGACCGTAAAAAGAAAAACTTCAAGGTCTTCTTCTGGATTGCGTCGCAGCAGCCCTTGACCAGATGAAGAGTCGCGCTTTTCATCCTGGTGCTCTACGCTGCGTTTGCGTCTTGAAATATACTCAGGACCAAAGCCGCTGCCACCAAAGCCGATTCTGCCTGTTGCGGTTGTTGTCATACGCTTCCTGTCTGTGAATTCCTCTGACTACAAGTATACTATAAGCTATTGGCAGTCTGCGCGTCTGAGCGCATTTGCAACCAATCTGCAATTTGTGGAATGGTCATCTGCAATAAAGAAATGGATTGAAGTTGTTCGAGATCTTCTTCCTGGGTTTTTAAGCACACCCCATTGAGACGCAACATAACATCAGCAGCCAAGAGAGCGGTCAGTATATTGCCACTCAGAAAGGGACGGCTTTTCATTAAACTGTCTAGCAGGACGGCTGCTTTTTCAAAAACGGAGGCAAAGGGTTCATAGTCGTCTATTCGGGTTTGAGGGCGGGCCAGAGCTTCTTCTACGGCGCTGCGGGTGAGGATGCCATAGGGCATTTGGCGCATGGCCGCAATTTGCCAATTGATTGCGAGCAGTTCAGCAAAATTTAAATAACGCATTTTAGTCTCCCAGGGCATAATGACGTAGAAAATGGGTTTGCGCGTCAATGGCCTGATTTAAAGCCAAACTGAAATGGGGATCGACATAGGCATTCACAAAGGTATTGGGGCCAGCTTGCAGCGATTCCAAGGTGGTTTCAAGCATTTGCACATATTCGGGAAGTTCTAATCCCAGTCGTTCCGCTTTGCTTTGCATGGCCTGCAGTTGTGCCTCTGGCAGATGGGCCCCACTCATTTTTCAAATCTCCTGGCCTGGATTGGAATTGTTCCATTTAATCCTAGCACAACTGATTCTCTTTTTTGAGTGCGCCAGTTAAGATAGTGCAGGAGAATGTCTGAAAAATGTTCACGTTCAAGTCCTTAATCATGATCATGAAGCAATATTTGCCCGCTTGTTGTCTGGGTTTTTTCTTGCTGTGTATCTGTTTGCCTTTAAGCAGCTGTGCTGATGGACTGATTCTTGAACCCGTACCGGCCTATGATCAACCACGGATGGTTTTACCCACTGAACAACCCAGCCCGGAGCCTTCTCCCGTCACCCCACTTGAAATTGCGCAATATCAAATCAAACAGAACCAGGAAAAATTTTCGCCCTATCTGATACCTTTGTCACTGGCCTTGGTGTTGTTTACGTTTTTTTTCAGATTTCTTCGCCTGATCTACAATCTCAGTACGACCACTCCTGACCCCTGAGTTCGTTTCTCATTCGGGAGGAGCCGCCGGAGGGGGCTCCATTTTTTCAAGCTCTTTGATCAGTTGATCCAATTCGTTGATCACGCGTGTGTTTTTTCTCTGGCTGGGTTTTGGGCTGCTGGGGGGGGTAAGCATCGGCTCTTGTCTGTTTTGAGCTTGACCTGGAACCGAGAGCCGCAAATCCATATTGCCAGTGCTGCCCGCTGGAAGGTTTTGGTTGGAGCGTAAAGCTGATGATGGCATCGCAATCGGCAATAACTCATCAACTGAGGGCAATTCATCTGGATCAATTTTGGTAGTGTCCACGGGATCATATTTCTTGGCATTCAGGCGTTCATAGCGTGGTGTATTTTCTTCAGCGTTTTCAGGGGCTTTTGCGGCTGCAACGATGGCTGGGTAACCTGCTGCACTGCCTGGAAAATCTTTCTTGGGTAAATTTTTATGTGCCTCTCGCATAAAACGGGCCCAGAGAGTGGCTGCCAGGGTGCCTCCTGTGGCCCCCCCATACATGCGGGTGGGCGTATCGTTGCCGATCCATACGGCGGTACAGAGCTGGGGACTGAAACCCACAAACCAGGCGTCACGGTGGTCACTGGTGGTGCCTGTTTTGCCTGCTACGGGCCTGCCAATATTGGCAGCAGGTGCCGTTCCTCGCAGGACAACGCCTTTCATTATTTTGATCAGCTGATAACTGGCCTCAGCACTGTAAACCGGCTCTGCCTGGCGGTTGCGGTTGTCTTCGAGCACATTGCCATAGCGATCTTCAATTCTTAAGATCGGAGTGGGTTCAAGATAGCGCCCCCCACGCGCAATCGTGCTGTAGGCATTGGCCATTTCGAGCGGATTCACTTCGCTGGGGCCCAGGGGCAAAGAGAGTACGTTTTTGAGCCTGGAACGAATGCCCAATTTATGGGCTGTGTCGATAATATTGCCATTGCCGAGTTTGTCTCCCAATTTGACGGCAATGATGTTGACAGAGCTTTCCAGCGCCCTTTGCAGGGTCATGGTGCCACTGTAACCCCCACTGTAATTTTTGGGCTTCCAAACCCGGGTGCCAATCCTGAATTGAATCGGTTCATCGATTTCAGTATGCCCGGGAGTATAGCCTCTGGCGAAAGCCGTTAAGTAAACAAAAGGCTTAAATGAAGAACCTGGCTGGCGTTGGGCTTGCCAAGCCCGATTAAACTGGCTTTCAGAATAGTTTCGCCCCCCCACCATGGCGCGTATAAACCCAGTTTGTGGCTCGATGGCCACCAGAGCTGCCTGTTCGGCATTCATGCGTTTCAGCTGACTCATATGTTCTTTGAGCGCTTTTTCGGCCTGCTCCTGCCATTGGGTATTGATGGTGGTATAAATTCGCAAGCCCTGTTTCAGTGCTTTTTGATCGCCATAATTTTCTTTCAGCATGGCCAGAACATAGCTTGTGAAATAGGGGTAACGCATACTGCCCGCTTTAAGCCCCGCCACCTTGAGAGGGCTTTTCAAGGCTTGGGTATATTCTTCTGCCGTAATAAATTTCAGCTCTCGCATTCTTTCTAAGGTGAGCTGCATACGGTGTTCTGCACCTTTAAAGTTTCGGTAGGGCGAATAGATTTCTGGGCCGGTTAAAATACCCGCCAACATGGCACCTTCATTCAGTTTTAACAAACGGGCAGATTTTCCGAAATAGGTTTGTGAGGCGGCTTCGATGCCATAGGCATTGTGGCCCCAATAAACTTGGTTGAGATAGAGTTCCAGAATTTGATGCTTCGAGAATTTTTTTTCGACTTCGGTGGCCATCCAGGCTTCGGCCAGTTTGCGCTGGGGGGTGCGTTCTGCTGTCAAAAAGGTATTTTTGACAATCTGTTGTGTAATCGAGCTGCCCCCTTGAACTGCTGCTTTGCGATCGAAATTGGCTTTGAGCGCACGGGCCATGCCAATCCAGTCAATGCCTTTGTGTTCATAGAAACGGCCATCTTCTGCCGAGATGACGGCTTGCTGAATTTTGTCGGGTACCTGATTCAGAGGTAAAACACGTCGGTTTTCTTCACCGAAGAGCTTCATCAGCAAATGGTTTTTATCATCGTATATTTCTGTAGTCTCAATTGGGGCATAATATTGCAGAGCAGAAACATCAGGCAATTGCGAGAAACGAAGGGCCATGCCTGTATAGGCGCCGCCCAAGCTGCTGGCTCCTAAGAGAACTGGCAGCATGAGCAGGCGAAAGCTCCAGCGCAGAATTCCCCAGAACACTTCCCAAGCATCAATGCTTCGGTGTGCTTTGCGACGGTTTCCAATCAAAGGGCTGGCTTTGTGTCTGGCCTTTGCATGTTTTTGGAGACCTGGAGGCAGAGGAGCAGGCAATTTATGATCAGGTTTCATTTCTGTGGCTCAACAGTTGTTTTTCCATTCAGCCACTTGTAAAAAAAAAGATCAGCGGCTTGGAAAAAGGGCTCAGTTGCGTGAATTAAAATGACGCAGTTGTTCTCCCATATTGTCCTTGATGCGCTCAGCTTTTTTCTGAAATTTACGGCGGGTACGCTCGCCACTGTCGGGAGCCTGTAAGAGTCCGAAACTGAATCCAAGGCCCAATCCGAGCCCGAGACCAGTAAAAAAGATAGACCAAAGTTTGCGATTGAGATCCATAGTCAGAGCACTTCCTTCAAGTTCGATATGCTTTCAGGGGGCTGGGCCCCAAAGACGTCTTTTTTTTAGTATACCCTCAGTGATTCAGGAAAGGGTATATGACTCCTTCAATGATGATCCTGGGCAATTTGCTCGGCGGTAATTCCACCCGTATGCAAGAGGGCGTGATAGGTTTGATTGACAACCCCCAAGATGCCTGCACAAATCAGCAGAAAGAGAGCTGCCTGTGGGGTGGGTTGGCCTGAAGGAGCCAAAAGAGGTAGCCAACAGAGAGCCAGAATCAAGAGGGTCAGCGTTTGGTAGCGCATCAGGCCCAGATGTTGCAAAGGGGCTTTGCCTGCGCTGTAAGCCAGACATAGCGTCAGGATCAGAAATCCTCCGGCGAGAGTGTAGAGACCCATGGGCAGACAGAGGTAAAGAAACAGCCCGCCAAACAGCGCGGGATAAACACCTGAACCAATATAGCGATTGAGGGTATGCCGCAATTGCAGTTTGTGGTTGCGATAAGCTGTCCAAGCTTGAAAACTGAAAAAGAAAGCGATGGCAGAAATCCCTTGAAAAGCAAAAAGCAGATTTTCTTCTGCCAGCCAAGGTCTGTCTGCTAATCGGGACGCTGCCAGCATTAAGATTGAAACGAGCAGGCCCAAAGGCAGGTGAATATAATGCCTGAAGGTATTGCGCAAGAGGTTTTTGTCGCCCAAGAGAAGCCCCAGTTCTTCTTCCTGGACTTGTTTTCTTTCGTGGGTGGTCCGAAATTTTTTCATGATTCAGTCAGCGGAGGCATGCCTTGTTTGGGGCGGGCATCTTCAGGGTACTGAGGACTCATTTGCAATAATTGTTCTTTGTGGATCACGAAATCTTCCCGTTTGCTTGCGAAAATCGTATAAACACCTGAATCCATGCGGATGGCATCGCAGGGACAGGCTTCTACGCAATAACCACAATAGACGCAGCGCAAGAGATCAATCTCAAAAACTTTTGGATATTTTTCGATCGCAGGGTTTTCATGCTGCTCGGCTTCAATATGGATACACAGTGCCGGACAAACTGTTGCACACATCATACAGGCCACGCATTTGACGCTGCCGTCATCTCTTTGGGTTAAGCGGTGTTTGCCGCGATAGCCCTTGGGCATGGTTTTCTGTTCCAGTGGATAATCGACCACAGGCATTTGATCCGCATGCAAAACATTATTCACCAAATGGCTCATGGTCAGAAACATGCCTTTGAAGATCGGCAGAAGATAGGTTTCTTCCCAAAAACTCAGTTTTTCACGGGGTATTTTTTTGATCGGTACGTCTTTCATGCTAGCCTCCTGAGAGTCCTCCAGTCAGTGCGACTCCCAGGCCTGTCAGAAAAATATTTGCCAAGGCGAGAGGGAGTAAGGATTTCCAGCCCAGAAACATCAGCTGGTCGTAGCGGAAGCGCGGCAGTGTCCAGCGCACCCAGATAAACATAATCAGAACAAACATCAGTTTGCCAATAAACATTCCCATTTGCGCCAGTGCAGCAAAGAGGGGGCCAGCCCACTCCTGGGGAAAACCGAGGGCCAGAATCAGGGCCAAAAGCCCCAGTGAACCCAAGGCCGCCAAACCCAAAAGACCTGAAAAAATCAAAGCCTCTTTATCGCGCAGATCGCCGAAGCGATGGCTGTGTTTTTGGTAATAGCGGAATAAATAGACGGCGAGTCCCAGCAAGACGACAGCCCCACCCGCCAAAGAAACCTGGGTGAGCAGTGCTGCTTTCTCAATTAAAAAGGCGGTGTTCATAAAGGGAATTTGCCAGCCGCCTAAAAACAAGGTCACGATCATGGATGAGGCGACGACCATGGCGACATATTCGGCCATAAAAAAGGTGCCGAAGAGCATGCCACTGTATTCGGTGTGAAACCCGCCTACCAGTTCAGATTCTCCTTCTGCCAGATCAAAGGGAGCGCGGTTGGTCTCTGCAAAAGCACAGACCACAAACACGATTGCAGCCAAGGGTTGGAGCAGAATTCCCCATTTGGGAATAAAGCCAAACAGAAGGTCTCCCTGTTGGCGAACGATTTCATTGAGATGAACCGTGCCGGTTAACATCACAATCCCGATCACAGACAGACCCAAGGGCAGCTCATAACTGATGAGCTGCGCGCTGGAACGCATTCCCCCCAGCAGAGAAAATTTGTTATTTGAAGACCAACCTGCCAATACCACCCCATAGACCATCAAGGAGGTCATGGCGAAATACCAGAGCAGGCCCGCGTCAATATTCAAAACCTGCATGGGAATTTCTCTGCCCCCGATTTTCAGCACGTCGGCGAAAGGAACGATGGGCAGAATAACCAATGCCACAGTCGCAATCACGACAGGGGCGAGCATATAGTGAAAAAAATGAACGCCTTTGGGAATGATTTGCTCTTTTGAGAGCATTTTGAGTGAGTCGGCGATCAGGTGAATTAAGCCCCCCAAACGGATAAAGCCGATCGCGGCTCGGTTGGGGCCAATTCGATCCTGCATCAGAGCAGAAACTTTACGCTCCAGCCAGACCAAGAGAGGAACCATCGATAAACCAAACAACAAGACAAAAAGTGCTTTGATAAAAATGACCAGTGCCATGATGGGATCAATCATGGAGTGCGACCTCCTCTACTTGAGCTTCGACAGGTGTGGGCTTGAGAGACAGGCCTTCATCCGGGAGTTCATAAAAACTCAGACCCTTCAGGGCTTCATATTGAGAGGCCAGATCTTTCCAAATCTCTTCCAGATCCTGATACGCTGGGCTTTTGTTGACTTTCATGAAAAGTTGGCTCAGGCTCTGCCAACCTGTTTGTACCTCGGCAACCGGTAGCAGGGCCCGATAAACTTTCTGCAGGCGCTGCTCACAGTTGATATAGCTGCCATAGTGTTCAGCATGGCTGGTGATGGGCAGACTGAAATCTGCTTTTTCTGCCAGTTGGGTACGGTGTGAACCCAGATAAATCAAGGTTGGGCGTTGCTCTTGAAGCAAATGTTCAAAATCATTGTTTTGACAGTGATTGTCGAGAATGATCAGCAGCTTGATCTCCGTGCGCATCAGTGCAGTTTTCAGGGCCTCATAATCCGTATCGATCCCTAAGAATTTAATCCCTTCCTGATTCGGCGTTTTGTCGGGATGACGTAGGAAATCATCTCCCTCGCCTAATTTTTCAAAACTGGGCCCCCAAATTTGGGGGGTATCGCTGAGTTTGCTGAGCAAAGCCTTTAAGCAGAAATTGTCTTCAAGGCTGGCTTGTGGACTGGCCAGGCCAGCTACTGCTTTTTCACCGTATTTTTGCAAGGCGTGCCCGATGGCTTCTTGAGCGCGCTCAAGGACTGTTTCAAGGGGGTGGGCTTCGCCATGAATCAGTGCATTTTGCAGTCGGTTTTCGTTTAAGGATTTATAGCTCAGGCGTCCTTCGTCGCAGAGCCAATAGGCATTGACTTCTGGATTGGTGCGCGGGCGGTAACGGTAAATGCTGCCTTTTTCATGATCCAATTGAATATTGCATCCGCGCGCGCAGCCCGTGCAGATAGACTTTGTGCTGTTGAGAAACCAGACGCGTTTTTTAAATCGAAAATCTTTGCTGGTCAGTGCTCCCACAGGACAAATATCCACGACATTGGCTGAATAGGGATTGTCGAGTTTTTTGCCTGGGAAGGTATCTATTCTGCATTTTTCACCACGCCCAGTAATCACCAGTTCATCGCTATGGGTAATTTCTTTACAGAATCGAACACAGCGTGAGCAGAGGATACAACGCTCTTGATCGAGCATGACCAGGGGGCCGACATCGACCACTTTATTCTTTTTGACTTTGGGAACTGTGGAGCGGTTGGTATACAGGCCATAGTCCATATAGTAGTCCTGCAGACCGCATTCTCCTGCCTGATCGCAAATCGGGCAATCAATGGGGTGGTTCAGGAGTAAAAACTCCATGACCCCTTGGCGCATTTTTTTGACGGTATCAGTGGTGGTCATGACTTCAAGCCCTTCACTGACAGGGGTGCTACAGGCAATTTGGGGCATCACGCCACGTGGACCTTTGACTTCTACCAGACACATTCTGCAATTGCCTGAAACACTCAGACCGGGGTGGTAACAATAATGTGGAATGGTAATGCCCACTGAGGCGGCGGCCTGAATCAGATTTTGTCCGGCTTCGACTTCGTATTCGACCGAGTCGATAATGATTTTCGGCATGGTTGCGCAGGGCCTCTTGTCTCTAAGTATGCATCAAAGAAAACTGTGTCTCTTTTGGATATCCCACACATTTTAGCACAGGCCCAGGTTTGACCACAGTTGATTCATTTCGCTCGGTGGGCATGTAACCTGAGATCCTGGATCCGGATCAAATCCAAGCGCGGGCCCTTCATTTCTAAAATGAGGAACTCCAAGCCTTTCCATGTGAAGATCTCTCCTTTTTCTGGGATTTTTCCAGAAAGATAAAGAACCAGTCCCGCTAAACTGTGAATTGAGCTTGGTAAAGCCTGTAATTCTTTCTCTAAACCAAAATACTCACCAAAAGCATCCAGTGAAATCGTGGCTTGAACCTGAAAAAAGCCCTCTTGTAAGCGTTCAATCAAGGGGAAATGCCTTTCTCCGGCATGATGTACCCAGGCTTGCAGGATATCTGAGAGCGAAACAATGCCCTGTACTTCGCCATAATCATCAAAAACCAAAGCTGTATGGGCCTGATGGTGTCTGAATTTTTCGAGTGTTTGATAGGTGTCTAAATGGGCGTGTAAAAATAGGGGTTTCTGAAGATAGTGCTGAAGTTCCCATGCTTTGTCTGAAAGCAAAAGAGGTAAGATTTGCTTGAACAGGACAATACCCAAAACATTTTCCCCTTGGCTTTCAAACACAGGGTAAGCACTGTGGAGACTTTCGAAGACCTTTTTTTTTAGTTCGGATGGAGGTAGATCAAGGCGCAGAGAGATCATTTCGCGACGGGGTGTCATGAGTTCTGCCAAAGAGGCGTGCCCCAGATCCAGGGCTCTTTCGACCAAATGATGTGCTTCTGATGAAAAAATGCCAAAGTGTTTTCCCTCTTCTAACATCAAGACAATTTCTTCTTCGCTGATTTTGCTCGGTATGGGGCCTGTTTGTCTGAAGAGTTTTAAGACGCGATCGGTCGAAAAGTTGAGAAATTGAACCAAGGGGCTGAATCCCCAGGCCAAGATTTTGACGGGCAGTGCAACAAATTTAGAAATTTTTTCGGCATGTCTGAGCCCCAACTGTTTGGGAACCAGTTCCCCCAAGACCAAGCTGAAATAGGTGATTGCCAGAACGATCAGAAACATGGCCAGCGGCTGACTGTAGTGAGAGAGCAAGCTGATTTGATTCAGTTGTTTTTCAAGTTCTTGGGTCAGGGTGGCCCCGCTGAACACACCCGCCAGAATACCAATTGCAGTGATTCCAATTTGAATTGATGCGAGAAATGGCCGTGAATCCTGAATAAAATGAAGCGCAGTTTTTGCTGCGAGGCTGCCTTTATCGGCGGATTTTTGTAAAATGCTGCGCCTTGCGGAAAGGACAGCCAATTCTGACATTGAGAAAAAGCCGTTGATCAGGATCAAAAGCAAAACCAACAGAATTTCAGTCCAAAGTTTCATTATCTGCAGCGACCTTCTGGATTCATTTTAACAAAGAATTCAACCTCGATTTTATCGGATTGAGCGACCTTTTCTGATCGGGATGTGTTCTGGAATTGGCCTGATGGGTTTCTTTTTCGCAATGGTAAGGGAGATGACTGTGTGACTTATCGTAAACTTCAATCGGTTTTAAATTAAAGATATTCTTTATTTAATATCTTTAGGGCATAATAAATTTATACAGTTTGAATAAGCGTAGCTTGAGGAGTGCCCATGCCGTTTCATAACCCCCAAAATTTGAAATCAGCCCTTTCGATTTTGGCTGTCTTGAGCCTATTGGGCTTGAGTGCCTGTTCTCAAGTGCCTATGCCCCTTGTTCAAACGACTGAAAATGCACGTGTACAGGTCTTGTCGCGCAAGCAGGCGACCCGTCCTACGATTGGCACGGCCAAAGAAGTTTATGCCCAGGCTGAAATCATGGCTCAGCGTTGGTCAGCCCATGCCGAGCCCGTTTATTTGGAAGGGCGTTTTATATCCTCAAATGGGCTGAATGATGCGCCAATCGATGCGGTTTGGAGTTTTGCCTTTGTTTCGGCCCAAAAGCCAGGCAAGGTCTTTCAAGTGGTTTCACGCAGTGAAACTACAAAATTAGCAGCCCAAGAACTGAAACAGAGTACCTTGAGTGCTTTGGAACCACTTGAAGTCAGAGCCTGGAGTCTGGATAGCTCATTGATGCTTCAGAAAGCACGGCGTGTGACAGAAATGATCCCCTACCCTGTTCCCAAAATGGTCTTGAGCATGAATCAGGATCACCGTTTGGTTTGGAAAATTCCCCAACTGAGCCCAATGCCAGAATTGAATTTTGATGCCATGAATGGTCAGGTTTTGGAAACCCGCAGATAAATTCTGGAAATTCTTTTGTTTGCTAACGCATCAGCGTTTGTTTTACATAGATCAAGTTTCACCCTAAAGAAAAGCCAGCTGAATTTCAGCTGGCTTTATGCTTTGTTTAATGCAGTTGTTGCTCTGGCGAGGGTTACCTGGGTTAATTAAACCCAACCTGAATCAGGTTTTGCTCTCCTGCCATCATGCTGCACTCTTTGTGCTTCACTTAAAGGGATTGGCAAAGAGGAGAATCAAGGCGACAACAAGACCGTAAATAGCGATAGCTTCCATGAAGGCCATGGCGAGAATCATGTTACGGGCAATCTGGGGTTCTGCATCAGGCTGGCGGGCCATACCTTCAAAGGCTTTACTGGTGGAAATGCCCATACCGATACCGGCTCCGATACCGGCAAGACCCACTGCAGCACCTGCGGCAAGAACAGAAGAGGACAGAATGGAGGGATCTGCTGCCATTTTCTTTCTATATTCCTTTCAGAGTATGTTTTTTGGTTGTTTTAGGATTTGTGTGTTTCTACAATCTCTACACAATATACCATACCTCTCTCGGGATCAAAACCAAGTCCCAAGAGAAAATAAAGTATAGACTTTATTTTTATGTGGTTAATTTTGCCTTAAGACACTTTAGGCGAAAGGGTTTCCGCTTTCTATCAACGGTAAAATCTCTTTCCAGGCATTTTCGAGGCTACTGGGATTTAAATCGAAGGCTTCACACTTTTCAAGCTCCTGGAGAACAAGACGATCCAATGAATTGAGCAAGGTTTCAAAATCTTCTAGCTCAGGTTTGTCCAGCTTGGCCAATTTATCTGCTAAGGAAAGCAAGGCGGTAAGAAATTTTTTCTCTAGATCTGGATAATCTGAGGGAAAGGGATAGGCTGCAATCGCCGTGGCCAGGTTTTCGTCTAGATTCCATTTCACGACCAGCAAGGCCCCTACGTCAGCATGTGTGAAACCCAAGATTTCCTTTTCTTTGAGTTCAACCGGTATCTTTGCCTGGCGGGCAGCTTCTACCACCTGTAGATATTTTTCATAGATGCACTGAATTAAAGCTATTTGGCCGATTTCTCGAATCAGGCCTGCCAAGTAAGCTTCGTTGGGTTCGCTATAGTTAAATATTTCAGCCAGGTATTTTGCAATCACCGCGCCTCGAAAAGCTGAGTTCCAAAAGTTTTCGGGTGTCAGAATATCATTGGCAGGCATTTTCTGTGCCACTTGCAAAACAGCTACGCCCGTAATTAAAAAGCGGACGGTGTTGAAACCGAGCAGGACAATGGCTCTCTCAATTGAGTGAACAGGGCTGGCAGGAGCGAACATGGCTGAGTTGGCAAGTTGTAGCACCTTGATACTCAATGCGGGATCCCGTTCAATCAGCGTACTGATTTCGGGTGTGCTCGCTTCAGGATCCTGAAGAATTTCAAGTAAGCGGTTTGCCACTTCAGGAATGGAAGGAAGCGTATGGGTTTCCTGAATAATATGTGAAAGGGAAGCGGCTTCGATGGGAGGCCTCCATTCGTCAAAACATAGCGAAATGATGGTTTGATCATAGCATTCCAGAAGATACTTGTCATCCTCTCTTTATCACGGATCTTTAAAGACATGATTTTAAAGCTTCTTCTAAGATGAAGTTGCGTGTTTCTTGGAGCAATAAACAGGCTTCAAATCCAGGCCAACTTGCCGCGCGGGGTATCAAGCCAATCAGCTCACCGTGTAAAGGGCTGAGCTTAAGTCTTTGAGTAGATGTCTTTATTTCTGAACTCAGGGTTTTTAAAGAGGTTTGGCGAAAGTCGGTAAGATTGATCGACAATTGACATTGCTGGCGGCTGGGCAACCAGAGGCCGAGCGCTTTTACGGCCTTGAGTCCGCCACTGCTTTCGCGCAGGCTGGCGGCCAAGGCTTTGACTGATTCAAGTTGATGACCCGCAAAAAAAAGATTATAGGCAATCAAAAACTCGCGAACGCCGAGTGCGGTTGCACCTAAACGGGGATGAGGGGCAGAAGGACCGAAATCGGGTTGCCATTCGGGCTGCTTCATTTTTTCGGCAAGGCCTTCAAATTGGCCCTTGCGAATAACAGCGAGATTGGTGCGCTGCTTGAGCAGCGCAGAGGACTCATACAGGAAAATGGGTATTTGAAAGCGTTGGGCCAGGTTTTGAGCCAGGCCAAGTGAAAATTGAACGGCTTCCTCAGTGCTGATGCCTTGCAGGGGAATCAGGGGGGCCACATCCACGGCTCCAATTCTGGGGTGAGCACCTTGATGCCTGCGCAAATCGATATGCTTCAGGCTCCAGGTATAGATTTGATTCAGACCGGCCTCAATGGCTTCAGGGGAGCCTGCCAAGGTGAAGACTGAGCGGTGATGATCTGCATCTGCAGAGAAATCGAGTAAATAAAGCCCTTTGATCTGGTTTAATTCTTGAGTTAGGCCATTTAAGGCGGGTAGATTCCGGCCTTCGCTCAGATTGGGAACACATTCTAAAAGTGTATAACGCACAAAAAACCTTCCTCGGGGCCTTGTCTCTGATCTTGGCCTGTATTAAAATTTAGCATTGAATTGAATCTGCCTGAATTCGCTGAGTCTCTTATCACCCTGTCAGAATGTTTAGGTGAATGGACCAATTTTCACTTGGCGCAAAGCAAGGATTGAACAGCGTTTCGCCAGGCAAGAAGCAATTCTTAATATTTATTTACAATTAAATCTCGTATTTTTTAGCAAGATATGGGGTGAATTTGATTAAAACAATATTAAGATTGAATCAAGTAAGTTTAAATTCAATTTAAACACCACTAAGAAAGTTCAGGGTAGTAAACGAATGAATCAGGTTCTCAAAAAAGTTTCCGCTCTTACTGCATTGGCCTCTGCCGTCGGCACGATGGCTGCTTGCGGCCCCGTTAATGTTGCGGGTCTTCAAGGCGCAGGCATTGCAAACCGTGCGCAAGTTGGCTCTTTCAGCACCGCACGTCCCCGCAACGGCAAAAAATGGACTGTGGCTGTTCACCTTGCTGGTGACAACAACCTCTATTCCGCAGCACTTGATGATGTGAACGAAATGGAAGCCGGCTTGGCAATGAATCCTGCCGCTGCTGAAATGCTCGACATCATCGTTCTGTTTGATGGCAGCCCCCGCGGCGATTCTAAAATCCTGCGTATTAAACCCGACCCCGGCCCTGTTAACCGCAATATCATCTCTGAAGTGATCGATGATAAAGGTGCCGTTATCCCTGCTTCTAAAGAAGTAGATACTGGGGATCCCGCAGTTCTGAATGCTTTCGTTGATTTTCTGACCAAGAATTTCCCCGCTGAGCATACCTCTATCTCTATCTGGAACCATGGTTCAGGCATCTTCCGCGCTGGCCAAAATCCTGCCGGTGGCAGCTTCATGGAAACCATTGGTGGAACCCAACCCGCTCGTGGCGTTTCTTCTAAGAGCTTCGCTGTAGATGATAGCGGTGGCGAAATGCACCTGAAAGATTTGAACCCTGCTTTGGCAATTGCCAACCGCAACCTGGGTAAAAAAGTCGATATCTTTGGTTTTGATACCTGCCTGATGCAGCACGTTGAAACTGCTTACCAGATGAAAGGCCAAGCCAATATTCTGGTCGCCTCTGAAGAGCTCGAGCCCGGCGATGGTTGGGATTACGAACACTATATCGGCGCTTTGGCCAAGAATCCTGGCATGAGCCCCACTGAACTGGCTACTGTCATGGTAGACACCTACAAAGCTTCTTACAGCCCCGGTGGTTCTCAGTATGGCCGTGACGTAACACTGGCTGCTCTGGATATCAACGCTGTAGCTGATGTGTTTGTACCTGCTCTGAATGCCTTCGCCGCTGAACTGAAAGCTGGCCTGCCTGCGAATAAAGCCGCTATCGATGCTGCACGTAGCAAAACTCAAGTTTTCTACAACCGCGATGCTGCTGATTTCGGTGACTTCATGCGCAAATTTGCGGGTGCCCGTAGCGGTGCTGCAGTGGTTGACGCCATGAACAAAATCGTGATCCGTGAAGGACACTATGGCACAAAAGTAGCAGGTGCTACTGGCGTACAGGTTTACTTCCCCACTTCTACCATGAGCTACAATCGTCGTTATGACGACGTCAGCCAGGTTCGTTTCGCCGAAACCAAAGGTTGGGGCGACTTCCTGAAGGCTTACACTGCTCGTTAGTCTGAACTGATTCAATCATCGATCGCCGGGACTGGTTCCCGGCGATTGTATTTTTTGTCAGAAAGCCAAGATATCTTTCCCTTCCTCTTGGGAACCGAAGTGATCTGGGATACAATAGGTCAACAGAAAATATTCAGCGAAGGAGCTAGCCGTGAGATTGGCACGAGTGATTGGAAGCGTAGTGGCGACTGTCAAGCATCAGGCCCTGAATGGCCGTAAATTGCTCATGGTTCAGCCGATTGATCCCTATGGAGAAGACCAGGGCGAACAGGTCATTGCCGTTGACCAGGTTCAAGCCGGGATTGGCGATAAAGTGCTCCTGCTTGAAGAGGGAACCTCTTCAAGGCAAATCCTGCACTATGAAAATGCCCCGATTCGTTGCGTGATTGTAGGAATTGTCGATCATGTCGAACTTGCCGCCCAACCGGCATCCGTTTGAAGTAGAGGCTTTTGCCCTCAAACATTACGATTTTAATGAGCATGATCGTGTGATTGTGCTCTTCAGTCGTAAATACGGTCTTTTAAGAGCTGTTGCCAAAGGGGTACGCCGCCCCAAGAGTAAATTGGCGGGGCATTTGGATCTGTTGCGCTGTAACCATGTCCTTTTAGAGCGTGGCCGCAATCTGCATAAAATCATCCAATGCGATTCTCTGCATAGTTTTCCGGGTTTAACCCGTGATTATGACGCCTTAACCCACGCCCTGGCTTTGGGTGAAATCATGGCTACTTTCTGTCAGGAAGAAGATCCCAACGAATATCTGTTTGTGATGCTTTTGCATGCCCTTGAAGCGCTCTCTTCGGGCACAGATCCGCTCACCCTCTTGATCTGGTTTGAATTGCATCTGCTCTATGAATTGGGCTATGAACAGGATTGGGAATTTTGCAGAGGCTGTGAAATTGACTTTCGCCCCCGAGATTACCACTTTTTTGATACCCTGGAAGGGGGTTTGCGTTGTGAGGATTGTAAACGCAAACAAAGCAGTCAGTTTCTGAGCTATGAGCAAGTAGCCACAATACGTGATTTACAAGCCTCGGCTGAACCTCCGACGGGGGTTCCTGAAATAAAACACATTGCTTTAAAACAAATCCAAACCATGCTTCAGAATTATCTTGAATTACTGGCTGAAAAACCGATGAAAGCACTCTCTTTTCTCCAGGAAACCTCCCTGGAGGCAATTGTTTCGAAAGAAATGAGGAAACCATGAAAAACAATAAACTCTATAAACAGACCTTGGGATTTGCATTGGCCGGATTGGCGGGCGGCGCATTGGTTCTGGGCTATCTGCAACTCAATCACACCCAGGATCAGGCGGCTACCGGAGCCGTACCGACCATGGCGGGTTTGAATACGCCCCCCGCCTTTGCCGCTTCTGGCATGAGTCAGGAACAGCAGATTATCAACCTGTACAAACGGGTCAGCAGTTCGGTCGTCAACGTCACCACCCGTTCCTTTCAATACAATTATTTTATGGAACTGGTTCCCAGTGAAGGCGCCGGTTCGGGTTTTGTGATTGATAAATCAGGCCATGTGGTCACCAATTTTCATGTGGTCAATGGCGCGCAGCGCTTTTTCGTGGCCTTTGGCAATATGGAACACTCCTATCCCGCCGATTTGGTCGGGTTTGATCAGCGCAGTGATTTGGCTATTCTCAAGGTCAAAGCCCCGCAAAATATGTTGAACCCTGTTAATTTAGGGGACTCAGCCAATTTACAGGTCGGCCAGACCACGGTTGCGATTGGCAATCCCTTTGGTTTGGGCCAGACCATGACCTCGGGGGTGGTCAGTTCGCTGGGGCGAAAGATTCAGGTTGAAGAAGGACGCGTGATGTCGGATCTGATTCAGACCGATGCAGCGATCAACAGCGGCAATTCCGGCGGCCCCCTGTTTGATTCCTCGGGTCGGGTTATAGGGGTGAACACCTTGATTTACAGTCCTTCCGGAGGGTCTGTCGGGGTGGGCTTTGCGATTCCGATCAATACGGTCAAGCGCTTTATCCCTGATTTGCTGAAATATGGCAAAGCCCAATATCCGTGGATGGGGGTCAGTGTCTTGGCGCTTAGCCCACGTCTGGCGCAGGTCTTGAAACTGCCGGTTTCTTCGGGTTTGATGGTCATGCAGACCTATCCCGGCGGAGCCGCCGCTCAGTCTGGTTTGAGAGGGGGCAATCAAAAGGTCTATTTGGGCAATTACGAAGTCTATTTGGGCGGAGATATTATTCTGGCCGTGGATGGACAACCCGTCAAAGCTGAAAATGACCTGATGAATTATTTAGAAACCCGCAAACGGGTGGGTGACTCTCTGAAACTGACGGTTCTGAAGGGGGGACGGGGCAAACCGGTTACCCTGAATGTACGCTTGATGGCGCGTCGCGATTCATGAACCCGATTCGTCTGCTCGATACCCAGGTCGCCAACCAGATTGCCGCTGGCGAAGTGGTGGAGCGACCGGCTTCGGTGATCAAAGAACTGGTGGAAAACTCGCTCGACAGTGGCGCCAGTTTTATTCAGGTTGAAGTCGATCAGGGCGGGCGATTTCTGCGGGTGGTAGACAATGGCGCGGGCATTCCTGCCGATAGTGTGGCCCTTGCCTTTCAGCGCTTCGCGACCAGCAAACTGCTCAGTTTTGAAGATCTCTGGAGCCTTGAAACCATGGGCTTTCGTGGCGAGGCTTTGCCCAGTATTGCCTCGGTTTCGCGGGTTGAAGTTTTAAGCCGCACCGCTGATCAGGAAATCGCCCGTCGCTTGGTGATTCAGGGCGGTGAAGTGCTTGAGGACAGTCCTGCAGGGGGGCCCGTAGGCACCAGTTTGACCATTCGTGATTTGTTTTTTAATACCCCCGCCCGTCTCAAATTTTTGAGCAGCGAAACCACAGAGCTGGGGTATATTCAACAGTTGATGCAGGCCTTTGCTTTGGGCTTGCCAGAAATCGGCTTTAAGTTTGTCAAAAAGGGCAAAACCGTTTTGCACACAACCGGCAAAAATGACCTCAGCGGGGTCGTGCGTCAGGTCTTTGGCAAAGACTTGGCTGATTCACTTTATAGCGTCAGCCATGAAACCCAGGGGGGGCAATTGAGGGGCGTTCTCAGTTACCCTGATTGTGTGCGCCGCGATCGCAATTACCAGTTCTTTTTTGTGAACCGGCGCTGGGTCAAGGTGCCTGGTATCAGCAAACTGCTCGATGACCTCTATGCCGATTTGGTGCCGCGCAAGAATTTTCCGGTTGCGATTCTGCAATTGGAAATTCCCGCTGGCAATGTCGATGTCAATGTACACCCCACCAAAAAGGAAGTGAAATTTAAGCACTTCAGCCAGATTTACACGCTTTTGCGCGAAGGCATTCAGGGTTCCCTTTCCCGCTATCATTTTGAACGCCAGACTTCAATTGGCGCACCTGAGATTCAATCGGCTCCTGTTGCTTTACCCCCCGCCCTGATAGACAGCGAGGACGAAACCCCACCCTTTGCGAATCCTGCCCCTGCAGAGCGCATGAAAGAATCGGCTGCAAGTTATGCCGTCTGGCAGGCCCCCGTGATTCCTGAGCGTGCGCCTCAGGTTTTTAGCTTGCCAGAACTGGAAATCACGCCCACTCCCCGGCCCGTGGAATCTGGTGGGCCGCCCCTGGAACCAGTCAAAGCGATTGGGCAGGCCTGTGATTATACGTATATTGTGGCGCATTACGGCAATGGTCTGGCTTTGATCGACCAACACGTGGCTGAAGAGCGCGCACTTTACGAGCAGTTGATTGAGTCTGAAAAAATTCTCAGCCAACCGCTTTTGATCTCGGTGGTGATGGAAATCGATGAAATTGATCGCGGGCTTTTAGAAGAGCATCGCGAAGTTTTTGAGCGGGCGGGCTTTGAATGGGAGGCCTATGGCCCTGCCTCGATTGCGATTCGGGCCCTGCCCCATTGTCTGCGGATTACCCAGGCCGAGGCGACCTTTCGCGATCTTTTGCAGGAACTGCGTGAAACCGGCGTGGCCAAAGCGCATTTGGAATCCTTTAACAGGCTGTGCAAAACCATCGCCTGCCACAGTGCGATTCGAGCAGGTGACCCGCTGAGTTTGGAGCAAATGCAGACCATCGTTAAAAATTGGTCTGAAACCCGAAACCCCTATACCTGTCCCCATGGCCGCCCGATTTTGTTGAAATTTACCAAGCAGGAAATCAACAAGCGTTTTTTGCGTACCTGGTAGTGAGAAGATGTTTGCCTAAAGAGGTTTTTGAATGCGTCAACGTATGATTTTAATGCTGCTGATCACCTTGCCCTGTGTAGGCTTGGATCAGTGGAGCAAAATGCAGGCCACTGCCCATTTGGCCGGTAAGCCAGCCCAGGTTTATTTCGAGGGTATCTTGCGCTTGCAATATGCCCTGAACCCAGGTGCATGGGGCAGCTTGGGAGCCTCCTTGCCCGACCCCGTGCGCAAAGCTGTTTTCACCCTGGGGGTGGGCGCAGTTCTGGCTGTGCTGGCGGTTTATATTCTGCGCAACCAGCACAGTAAATTGATGACTTCGGCTCTTTCTTTGGTTTTAGCCGGTGGCTTGGGCAATTTAATTGATCGCGCACTCTATGGCCATGTGGTTGATTTTCTCTATTTGGGTTATGCAGGCATTTCCTGGATGCATACCAATATCTTCAATGTGGCCGATGTGGCGATTATGGCCGGTGCCGGGTTGCTTTTGCTGCATGCCCTGACCGAAGGGCGCAAACCTGAGCCGGGTTCAGATGGGGCCGAGGTTTCAGAACTCGAAAGTTCTCAGGAACCCGCCCAGAAATAGTTGCGCCTATTCTGTAAATTTTAGGGCCCAAAGCATCAACCACAGAGAGGGTGTTTGGATTGGGCGTTCTATCTCTGGGGGCAAGTCAATCACCAGCTGATCAGGCCTGTGCGCCAACTGTCTCCAGCTCTTTTAAAATGCCTTCGGCCATACGTTGCCAACTAAACTTCGCTGCATGGGCCTTTCCTTTTTCCCGCAATGTTTGGCAAAGCGCTGGGTTTTTTAAAAGTTTTTCGATCTGGCGTGCCCAGCCCTCACGATCTTCAGGGTCGTGAAGAATCGCTGCATCGCCTGCTGCCTCAGGCAGAGAGGCCCGATTGGAACTCAAAACGGGCAGACCTGCGGCCATCGCTTCAAGCACGGGCAAACCAAAGCCCTCATAGAGTGAGGGAAAGGCAAACAGCGCGGCTCCTTGATAAAAAGCTGGCAGGTCAGCCGCTGCTACTGCGCCCGTTAAGTGTACAAAGGCTGTTAGACCCTGTCGCTGAATTAAATCTTCCAAGGCTGGGGTTTGAAGCGGATGAGCCGGCCCGACCAGAACCAGCGGGTGGGCCTCCCGCAGGGGTTTGGGCAGGCGGGCATAGCTTTGAATCAGTCCCTGAAAGTTTTTATAGGGTTCAGGTCGGCCAACGCCCAGAATAAAAGGTTTGTTCAGGGGCAGCCGAAAACGGTGCAAAACTTCCTGGGGGTTGGGGTGGGCTTGAAAAACCTGCACACCAGGGTAGACCACCTGGATTTTGGTGGGGGAGATGCCCAGCATCTGCTGCAAATCCTGGGCGCTGCTCTGTGAAACGGTGATGATTTTTTGACAGCTTTGCAAAAGCAGTTGCAGAGGAGTGGCATGGGTCATGAGCAGGCGAAACGGCAAACTGGCTTCGCGAAAATATTCAGGGTAACGCAGGGGAATCAAATCATGCACCATGCCCATACAGGGAATGCCCGCAGGGGGGTGAAAGGGATAATAGGGGGTAAAGTAAAGGTCGGGCTGAAACTGACGCACCCGTTGTGGCAAAACCACACGGTTGAGGGGGGAGCGGGCATCTATACCCACCCGATCTACCCGATAGGTGGCTTTGATCGGGCGGGTGTCATAGTTGCGAATCCAGGCCAATCCGAACTCTGCCCGTTCAGCATTTGCAAAGAGCAAGCCAAAAATATGGGGGCTCTCCATGCGCAATAATTCTGCCATCAGGCAAAGACTGACCCGACCAATGCCATCCAAAGTCTGGCTTCGTGCCCAGCGCAGATCGATCAGAAACTTCACAAATCAATCACGAGTCCATCAAAAGCGGTATCAAATTCAGCTTCACTGGCACGGGCCAGCATTTCTTCGCCCATATGCGTCAAAACCAGGCGTTTGGTTTTGATTTGATCCTTGTTGCCAAAAATCTCGCGATAGGATAAATGCTTGACCACATCGGGAGCGGGATCAAAATAACTGCACTCGCAGATAAACAAATCGGTATCACGGGCAAGATTCACGACATGCTCACCCCAGGCGGTATCTCCGGTATAGGCGATAATTTTTTCTTCAGCCAGATGCACCTGATAGCCTTGGCAAAGTTTTGAGCGCATATGATCCATTGCGAAGGGGTAAACCATAATGGAGGTGCCGGGAACTGGGCGAGGCTCGTCCTCAATCGGAAGATAGCGAATCTCAAATTGGGCAATCTCAAACAGGCCTGGATAGCACATGTCTTTGAACTGCTTGAGATGCTCAAGCAGGTGCTGGGGAGCCATAATCCAAAAGGGGCGGGTGCGGCCTTGGGTAATCTGTTCCAAGAGCACGAAAGGCAAACCGCCAAAATGATCGCCATGGGCGTGGGTCATCAGGGCTCCATCCAGTTCATCGAGCGAGAGATCCATCTGCTTGAGTGCGGTCAGAGAAGAAGGACCGCAATCGATCAAAAAGGTGGCTTCCTTGCTGCGGATATGCAGGCAGGTCTGGTTGCGGGCTCCTGAACCCAAGGCATCGCCTGAGCCCACAAAGGTCAGGCGGGGGCCGGGGTCGGGTACTTGATCACTGATCCAATCCAAGCCAGTGGAGGCGCGGGCCTGTTGGGTGGTGTAAAACGTGGCCAGGGCCATTTCAATGTCTGATGCGCGAAAGGAAATCGGGTAAAGCTTAAGCCCTGTTTTTTCACTTAAACTTTTTTTCCAGTTTTTATCATGGGGCTGTGAGGTGGCGACCACCAGACAATCGGCGACCTGTAAAACTGGGAAAACACCATAGCTATGCGCCAGACGCGGTTGAATCGTCTGAAGGGTTTCGGGTGTAATTTCCATTTCGGCCAAACGGGTGGAACTGCCCAGAATTTTTTGCAGATTGAGAATACCATCCCGCACTGCTTCTGTGATAATGCCTCTGCGAATCAGAATTTCGCCCAGGTAATCCGGGTGCATTTCCTGTTCTTTCAGTGCTTCGTCAATCTCTTTGGTTTCAGCCAGATTGAGAACCTGAAGCCATTCCCCAATCCGTCGTTTACGCTCTTGCATCATTCACCTCTGCTATTGCTCAAGGGTATAATTGCCCGCAATGCCCACACTCCAGCTTTCGGGGTGGAGATACTTGCGCAGGGCTTTGTTGACTTGGGCCTGGGTCACTTTGCGAATCAGCCCTGCCCGCTTTTGGAAATAATCCAGACCAAACTGGTATTGCTCCAATTGCAGCAGGCGGTAGGCTATTTCAGGATGGGTCGCCAAATTCACAAGATAGGAACCAATCAGATTGGATTTTCCGTCTTCCAGCTCCTGAGCGCTGATTCCCTCTTTGAGATATTCCTCAATCACTTTGCGTGTTTCTGCCAGGGTTTTCTGCACATTGTCGGGGTGCGTGCTGACAGAGAGCAGCCAAGGGCCTGAACTGCGCCCAATATCTGCGAAATAAGAATAAATGCCATAGGTTAAACCCAGTTCATCGCGGATACGAATGCCCAGGCGTGAAGCCAAAGAGCTTTGGCCCAGAGCCTGGTTGGCCAGAGTGGCTGCGAAAAAATCTGGAGAAAGGCGATTCAGGCTGGTCTGGTGTCCGAGAAAGATACTGACATTGGCTTTGTCGGGCATGGGATGGGCCAACCAAACTCCCTGTTTTTGCCGGGGAATTTCGGCTATCGCAGGTGGCAATGGATTTTTGGCGTTCCAACTGCCAAAGCGCTGACCCAACCAGTTTTGCAGGCTGCGGGCATCGAGATCACCCACCCCAGCCACGATCATGCCTTTGCGGCCATAGTGCTTTTTATAAAAGGCCTGCACGTCTTTTAAACTGAGCTTTTCGGTGGCCTGCATCAATTCCTCAACCGTGGGTTGGTAGAGGGGATGGTCTTTCGGATAGAGATGGCGATAGAGCAAGTCATAGGCCATGGCATCTGTGCTATCGAGGCGTTGCAATAGACGATCCATGCGTTGTTTTTTGAGCTTTTCGAACTCTTCAGCCGGGAAGGTCGGATGCAGCAGTGAATCTTCCAAGAGTGCGAGCGTGGGTTCGACATGTTCGCTCAGGCAGCGGATCGAAAAGGAGACATGATCGGTTCCCAGTCGAAAGTCCAGCGAAGAGCCCATTTGTGCCAGGGCGTCTGCCAATTCAAGCTTGTCGTAGCGTTCTGAGCCTTTTTTGAGCATGCCTGCAGTCAGTTCGGCCAAGCCCGGTTTCTGCAAGGGGTTAAAAATAGTGCCCGCCAAAAATTTGCCTTGAATGGAAACCGTATTGTCGAGATGATTTTCCTGGGTCAGAATCACGGAGCCCTTTGCGAATTCCTGGCGATCCAGCTCAGATTTTCCACGTTTAAGCGCAGGGGCCTTGGCTTTCTTGGCTGTGGGTTTGCGGCTTTCCTGGCGGCTGCGCAGATTGACATCGACGGCTTCTGCTTCTTCTGGAATAAACCAACCCACGGTCAAATTGTCTGATTTGAAATAGGTCTGGGCCACCCGCTGAACATCAGCGGGTTTGACTTTTTCAAGATTTTCGAGGTAGTGCATCATGAATTTCCAGTCGGCGGTCGCTTCAAATTCTCCCAGCATACTGGCCAATTGCATGGTGCCGTGGCGGTTATACGAAAAGGCGGCTTTGGTTTGGTTGCGTACACGATCCAGTTCTTTGCGACTGGGGGCCTTTTTCTGAAGTTCTTCGAGCACCTCCAGCATGGCCGCTTCTACTTCAGCGTGTTGAATGCCCGAGGCCAGTTTGGCATGCACGATAAACAGTCCGGGGTCGCGCAACTGCAGGTTATAGGCACCTGCATAGACGGTCTTTTGGGTCTCGACCAGTTTTTGATAAAGTCGGCTGTTCACGCCTTCAGAGAGAATATCCTGCAACACATCCAGGGCATGGCTGTCGATATGTTCTTGGGGGGGCACATGCCAGGCCATTTGTACAATTCCCAATTGACCGGGGCGACGAATTTTAAAGCGACGCTCGCCCTGTTGCGGAAATTCCTGGGTATACATCTGGGGGATCGGTTTTTTGGAGGGCGGAATCGCGCCAAAATGTTTGTCGATCAGCTCCAGGGCCTTGCTGTTTTGAAAATCACCCACCACAATCAGGGTGGCGTTGTTGGGATGATAAAATTCCTTGTAAAACTGCTTCAGGCGTGCGGTGGGAACGCCTTCCACATCGCTGTGCCAGCCTATCGTGGGGTGGTGATAGGGATGCGCTAAAAAGGCCTGGGCAAACAGGTTCTTCCACATCACGCTGTCGGGCTCGTTTTCATCCCGCTCCAGTTCATTGCGCACCACGGTCATTTCAGACTGGCGGTCGGCATCGCGGATAAAGGCATGCTGCATACGCTCGGCTTCAATTTCAAGTGCCAATTCCAGTTTTTCAGCAGGAACCGTTTCATAGTAGGTGGTACGATCGACCCAGGTCGTGGCGTTGAAATTGGCCCCTTCTTTGCTCAGAATCTGGGCGATTTGCGTGCCTTTGCTCTTGTTGAAACGGGGCGTTCCGCGAAAAAGCATATGTTCTAAAAAGTGGGTGGAGCCTGTGAATCCAACCGCTTCATTGCGGGAACCCACCTTATACACGACCAGTACTGTGGCGACGGGGGCCGAGTTGTTTTCAACCAGCAGAACCTTCAGGCCATTGGCTAAATGGTATTCCTGAACGCCCCCTTCTTCCTGAATACAAGCATACTTCATGTTTTTATTTTCCTTCATAATTGCCCACAATAATGGTATTGAGGCGGTCTGGGGTGAAGTATTTGCGAATGGCAGCATTCACTTCTTCCAGGCTCACGGCCTGAATCTGTTCGCGACGTTTTTGAATATAATCGTCACCCAGTTTGAAAAATTCAATATCTGTCAGCCGATCGGCCAGACTGGGGTTGGTAGATAGCCCCACCAGATAGGAGCCAATCAGGGCAGATTTTGCCAATTCCAGCTCACGTGCGCTGATGCCTTCTTTGCGGTATTTTTCGACTACCTCCAGTGTGGAGGCGATTGTTTTTTCGACATTGACAGGGTTGGTGGTCACTCCAATCAACCAGGGGCCTGCACTGCGGCCGGCATCTGAAAAATACGAGAAAATGCCGTAGGTCAGGCCCAGTTCATCGCGAACACGCAGCCCCAGCCGTGAAGACAGGGAGCTTTGACCCAGGGCAAAATTGGCAATGATCGCAGGGAAATAATCAGGGGTTCCCAATTTAAGATCGGTTTGAATACCCAGGGCAATTGAAACATTGGCCTTGTCCTTGAGTGTTTTGACCACGCGTTGCCCCTTGGCCTGGGCTGCGATATCAGGAACAGGAATGGCGGCGCTGTTGTCAGCTTTCCAGTGGGCAATCGCTTTCTGCGCTTTTTCTTTGACGGCTTTGGCTTCAATATCGCCGACGATGGTTAAAACCATTTCCTGGCTGCCGTAGTGCTTTTTGTAAAAAGCTTTGACATCTTCAAGCGTGAGCTTTTCGATTTCTTTGATTTTAGTTTCAATGCTGACGGCATGGGGATGGCCTTTGGGGTAGAGTGAAGTATAGAGCAGATTGTGGGCCAGACTGTCTGTATTGTCCAGCTGTTGTTTGAGCCGATCCACCGTCTGCTTTTTGAGTTTTGCAAATTCATCGGCGGGGAAAGTGGGTTCCTGAAGCATTTCAAAGAGCAAATGGAGGGTGGCATCGGTATTCTCAGCCAGACAGCGCCCGGTAAACTCGACACGTTCCAGACTGGAAGAAAAACTCAGGTTCGCGCCCATCGATTCAAGTTTTTGCGCAAGTTCTAATTTTTTATGCTTTTTTGTCCCTTGATCCAGCATATCTGCAGTCAGCATGGCCAAACCTGATTTGCCTGCGGGGTCATTGACACTGCCTGCCAGAATGGAGCCATGAATCGCCACTGTCGAGTCCAGATGATTTTCCTGAATCACCAGACTGCCTTTGCCCAGGGGCAGGCGCTCCACCGGAGGACGTTCCCCTGTGGCTTGATTTTGTTGCTTTTTATCTTCAGCAACCTGCTGGTAGACGGTATCGTGCTGGTTGACTTTGACCTCATTGGCGGCCTGGGGCACAAACCAACCCACTGTGCGGTTTTGGGGCTGAAAATAGGTTTTGGCTACCCGTTGAACTTCGGCGGGTGTGACCTTTGCAATCTGGTCGAGGTAGCTGACCATATAGCGCCAATCAGCCATGGCTTCGTATTCGCCCAGGTCGCTGGCCAATTCAAGTGTGCCATGACGGCTGAAGGTCGATTGCGCTTTGATCTGGGCTTTGACCTTCTCCAGTTCAGCCTGGCTGGGGGGGGTTTTTTGGAGACTTTCGATCACGGCCCACAGGGCTTTTTCACCTTTTTCATGGGGAGTGCCAGAGGCCAGTTTAGCTGAGACCACAAACAATCCAGGATCGCGCAATTGGACATTGGAACTGCTGGCTGAAACAGCCAATTGTTTTTCAACCAGGGCTTGATGCAAACGGCTGGTGACCCCTTTGCTCAGCAACGCGTCGAGCACGTCCAGGGCATAGCTGTCGGCATGGGCCAGAGGGGGCACGTGAAAGCCCATATTGACAATGCCCAAGGTGCCGGGGCGTTGAATGGTAAAACGCCGCTCACCCTGCTGGGGCGGTTCTTGGGTATAGACTTCAGGAATCGGCTCTTTGGAGGCTTCCAGGGGGCCAAAGTGTTGATTGACCATGCCCAGCGCTTTTTTGGATTCAAAGTCTCCTACCAAAATCAGGGTGGCGTTATTGGGGTAATAGAAATCCTGATAAAACTTTTTCAAGCGGGCGGTGGGCACACCTTCTACATCGCTGCGCCAGCCAATTGTGGGGTGGTGGTAAGGGTGGGCCAGAAAAGACTGGCTGAAAAGCTGTTGCCACATGACACGATCCGGGTTGTTCTCGCCTCTTTCCAGTTCATTGCGCACCACGCTCATTTCAGACTGGCGGTCAGCATCTGCGATAAAGGAATTGCGCATCCGATCGGCTTCCAGGCGCAGGGCCAGATCGAGTTGATCCGCAGGCAGGGTTTCAAAATAATTGGTGCGATCCAGCCAGGTGGTGGCATTAAAACGTGCGCCTTGTGATTGCAGGGTTTGCGCAATCTGCGTGCCTTTCTGTTTATTAAACGTGGGCGTGCCTTTAAACAGCATATGTTCTAAAAAGTGGGTAGAACCGGTATAGCCTACGGCTTCGTTGCGCGAGCCCACGCGGTAAACGATCAGGGTGCTGACCACGGGAGCAGCATGGTTTTCAACCAGCAAAACTTTTAAGCCATTGGCAAGGGTATATTCCTGAATTCCCTTGTGGGCACGTACAAATTGGGGGGCAGCAGGGGGGGCTGAAAAAGCCGGTGAGATGAGAGGTTGATAGCCCATTAAGCAAGTCAGGATGCCAAGGGTCAGTGCGGTTTTTTTCATGATTCTACCTCATTCAGAGTGGTTCGGAACTTGCGGCGTAGATATTGCATTGTATCATCTGAAACCTGTGGCTGGCCCGATCACTGCTGATCTCAGCCTAAAAAGTCAGGCTGCTTTCAGGGCTTGCGCTTGAAGTGGGGCAGCCACCATCTGCGCATGGTATTCTGATATATTCCATCAAGGGGCATCTAAAGTCCACTTTGAAATGGCATCGATCCTGATATGAGGTAAGCAAAATGACAAATGGATACTATCGCTGGCCCACGGTTCAAGGCAATCAGATTGTTTTTGGCTGTGAAGACGACCTTTGGTCGGTTCCTCTGGAAGGAGGGGCCGCTTCCCGCCTGACTGCTGATCTGGGTCATATTTCCTGTCCCCAGCTTTCTCCTGATGGAAAATGGATTGCCTATATTGGTTCCGATGAAGGGCATCCGGAAGTGTACGTGATTCCTGCAGAAGGCGGCGCTCCCCGACGTTTGACCTATTTCGGTGCGGCGGTCACCCGTGTTTCAGGCTGGAAGCCTGACAGCTCTGCCGTGATCTGCAATTCATCGCATCGCCAGATTCTGCGGCGCATGGTTGAGCTTTTTGCCGTTCCCTTGGATGGCAGTGAACCCGAATGCCTGGATTATGGCATGGCCCACCATATTGTCTGGGGGCCTCAGGGCGGGATGCTGATTGGCCGCCATACCTGGGATCCTGCCCGTTGGAAGCGTTACCGTGGGGGGACTGCCGGTGTTTTCTGGCTGGATCGCCAGGGAACGGGGGGCTTTGAACCCTTTCTGCGTGAAATCAAGGGCAATCTGGCGACCCCCCTGTGGTTGGCTGAGCGCCTGTGGTTCCTCTCTGATCATGAGGGGGTGGGCAATCTCTACTCTGTGCAATTAGATGGACAGGATTTGAAACGCCATACCCACCATGAAGACTTTTATGTGCGTTTTCCTCACAGCGATGGGCAGAATCTGGTCTATCAATGTGGTGGAGAGATTTACCGCCTGAATCTGGCACAGGATACTTCAGAAAAGGTTGAGATCCAATGGCGCAGTCCCCGTGTGCAGACCAACCGTAAATTCGCGGCTCCCAGCAAATACCTCAATGCCCAGCATTTGCATCCCGAAGGCCATTCTATTGCTGTGATTACCCGTGGCAAGGCCTATTCCATGCCTTTGTGGGCGGGGGCTGTGGTGCAGCATGGCGAACGCGAAGGCACCCGTTACCGGGTGGCACAGTACCTCTCTGACCAAAAACGCATGATCCTGGTGGGGGATTCCTCCGGTGAAGAGCAGGTCGAAGTCCATTGGTTGGATGGTTCTCAGCCTCCTGCAGTGGTCACGGATCGTTCTCTGGGACGGCCTGAATATGTTCAGGTTTCGCCCGTTACAGCCCAGGTGGCTGTGGTCAATCACCGCCGTCAGTTGATGGTGGTGGATTTGGATACTTTAACGACCCGTTTGATTGACGAAACCATTCAGCACAATGGCATTGGCATGCCGGCCTGGTCACCCGACGGGCGTTGGTTGGCCTATTCCTATTCCAAAGCCCCTCAGATTTCAGTGATCAAGCTCTGTCAGCTTGAAACAGGAGATAGCTGGGAAGTGACCCGTCCCGTACTTGAGGATTTTTCACCCTGCTTTGATCCTGAAGGCAAATATCTTTACTTTATTTCTACCCGTGAGTTTAATCCAGCCTATGATGAAATGCATTTTGCCTTGGGCTTTCCCTATGGCACGCGTCCCTACCTGCTGACCCTGCGCAAGGATTTGCGCTCTCCCTTTGAGCCCGATGCGGCGATGCTGGTTGAGAAAAAAGACAGCAAGCCTGAAGGCGAAGAAAAAGGCGAAGACAACGCAGAACAGCCCAAGGTCAAGCCGGTTGAGATTGATCTTGAAGGTATTGCCGATCGAATCGTGGCCTTCCCTGTTAAAGATGGCCGCTACCGCAAGGTCTTGGGCCTGCCCGGAAAAGTGCTCTATATTACCTACCCCGTGCATGGCAGCCTGGATCAGAACTGGTCAGAAAGTGTGAAAATTCGTGGCACCCTGCGGGTTTTCAATCTCAAAACCCGTGAAGAAGAAGTCTTTATGGACGGGGTCAACAGTTTTCAGCTTTCCGGGGATCACAAATCGCTCTTGGTGCGGGTGGATAATAAGCTTCGGGTTTTGCCCGCCGCTGAAAAACCCGCTGAAAAGGTCTTGAGTGACAGCAAACCCGGCAAAAAATCAGGCTGGCTGGATTTAGACCGTATCAAGCTGGGCGTTGTCCCTGTTTTAGAGTGGAAACAAATGTATCTCGATGCCTGGCGCAGAATGCGCGATCATTTCTGGACTGAAAATATGTCGGGGATTGATTGGGAAGAAGTTCGGGATCGTTATTTGCCTTTGCTGGACAAAGTGGCTTCCCGTTCAGAGTTTTCCGATTTGCTTTGGGAAGTTCAAGGTGAAACAGGCACTTCGCACGCCTATGAAATGGGCGGCGATTACCGAACCGAACCTCAGTACAGCCAAGGCTTTTTGGGCGCCGATTTTGCCTGGGATTCAGCCGCGAATGGCTACAGAATTACCCATTTGGTGCATGGCGATCATTGGGATGCCAAACGTGGTGGCCCCTTGGCGAAACCAGGGGTCAATGCCAAGGTCGGAGAGATTGTCACCGCAATCAATGGGCAGGCTTTAAGCCAGACCTTTACCCCAGAGCAGGCCTTGGTCAATCAGGCCAAAACCGATGTGCTGGTGACTTTTGGGGGTGAGAATCCCCGTACGGTACAGGTGCATGCCTTGGATTCTGATACCTTGGCCCGTTACCGGGATTGGGTCGAACAGAACCGTACTCTGGTGCATGAACAGTCCCAAGGCCAGGTGGGCTATGTACATATTCCCGATATGGGGCCCTTTGGTTTTGCTGAATTTCACCGCTATTACCTGAGTGAGTGCAATTATTCGGCCCTCTTGGTCGATGTGCGTTTCAATGGGGGCGGCCATGTTTCGCAACTGCTCCTGGATAAACTATCTCGCCGCCGTTTGGGCTATGATTTGCCCCGTTGGGGTGAGCCTGAACCCTTTCCCTCCTATACGGTCGCAGGCCCCATGCTGGCCCTGACAGATGAAAATGCGGGCTCTGATGGGGATATCTTCAGCCATTCCTTTAAAATGCTCAAGCTGGGCCCCCTGGTCGGTAAACGCACTTGGGGTGGGGTGATTGGCATTAACAGCCAGGGCCGTTTGGTGGATGGCAGTTTGACCACCCAGCCTGAATATTCTTTCTGGTTCAATGATGTGGGCTGGCAGGTAGAAAACTACGGCACCGATCCCGATATTGAAGTAGAATATGCTCCCCATGATTATAAAGCCGGGCAAGATCCTCAACTGGAGCAGGCCCTGCGGCAGCTTCTGCTGATGCTTGCAGAAAATCCTCCTCCTGTGCCGGATTTGACCCGCAGACCTGAATTGCGTCGTCCTCCCCTGCCTGCTCATGAAGCGCAGGGAGAATGAAGCTTAAATCATGAATGAATTACAGACTGTTTTTATATCCATGCTTGAGAACGAGGACGAACAGGTCAGGGAAGTCGCTGCCCGTTCTTTGCTGGAAATGATCGACGCAGAGGTCATTGATACCCTGCTTGAAACTGCAGAATCGGCTGATCATCCTGGTTTTCTTGAGGTGCTTTGGCTTCTGGGAAAATCTGAGGAAGTACGCGCGACAGAACTTTTGCTCAAGCGCTTGAATGACCCGGAGCCCCGTCTGCGCGAGGTTGCGGCTGCGGCCTTGGCTGAAATTGGCGATGTGCAGGCACTTCAACCTCTGATTGAGGCCCTCAAGGATGAAGCGCCTGAAGTGCGGGATGCTGCAGCCATGGCTTTGGGTGAGCTGCGCGATTCTCGTGCTGTACAACCCCTGATAGATTTACTTCAGGATGCTGAAACCCAGCAGGTTGCGGCCTGGGCACTGGCAACGATTGGCGATCAGCGGGTTGCCCCTGTGCTGATGCGGATCATTGATTCTGAAGAACCCGATGCCATGCGTGCTATGGCCGTACGCTCCTTGGGCAGAATGTCAGATGGTGAAAATGTTGAAATCTATATCCGCTGTTTGAGTGACCCTTCACATTTGGTTGTGATTGAAGCCTGTAAGGTTTTGGGCGAATTGCAGGAAGATACAGCTGCCGACGATTTGTGGCGGGTATTTGAGTCGACAGAAAATTCTCGCGTGAGTCTGAATGCTGCGGTTTCGCTTGCAAAATCAGGAGATCCCCGTGGCAATGCGTATTTGATTTCTGTTTTGCGCGAAGATGAAGACTGGGGGCGGCGTCTCAATGCGCTCCTGGGTTTGCGTGAACAGCAACAGCAGGAAAACGCACGTGAAGCCTTGCGTGAAGCGCTCAAAGACCCCCATTGGCTGCTTCAGAAACAGGCAGCCCTTTCCTTGGTTGCCCATTGGGATGAAGATGTCTTTGCCACCCTTTCAGGTTTCCTCAGCAATGAGGATGACGATATTATGCAGGCCGTGGTCGAAGCCAGTCTGCTTGAAATGGCAGAGGGTGAAGAGGATGATGAACCCGGGAATTTCGATGAATTGGATGACCTCCCCGATCCCATGGGTTAACCCCTGGATGGTGGGAGGCGGTTTTATGATAAGATAGCCCTGGAGGGCCCCATGCATTGTTTTATCCACTCTCAGCACGAAGCCGTCGGCAGCTGCGTAGAATGCGGCCACGGAGTGTGTATGCTTTGTTTGAACAAAGTCGATGGCCGTATTTTTTGCGATCAATGCGCTCAGAAAGCGCCTGCACTTCGTCGGCGTTCTTCGATTTCAGTGAATGCGAGTATCAATCAAGATTTGAATTCTTTGGTGCTCTATAAAAACAGAGTTTTGGCAGCACTTTTGGCCATGACTTTGGGGGGCTTCGGGGGGCACAAATTTTATTTGGGTCAAATGGGTTGGGGATTTCTCTACATGATTTTTTTCTGGACAGGAATACCAGCCTTTGTGGGTTTTGTAGAAGGGGTTCTTTATCTTATTCAGTCTGATGAAGAATTTGCCTTAAGCGCTGCTTCGCCACTTATGTTACTGCGTGCTCAATTTGTTCAAAACAGACAGGCACTGAGAACTCCAAGGGGCAAGAATGAAAATAATTCCTCTAAAAATCTTTTGAATTCAGACTCAAAACAAGCTCTTGCCCGTCTATCGCTCCGTTCAGACGCCGATTATGAACGCTATCTTTTGCATTTTGCCCGTGAAAACAAAGGCATCTTGACCATTGGTCAAATTGCGGCAGATACTCCGATCAGCATCGATAAAGCAGAACACCATCTTGCCAAATTGGAAGCCCGGGGGTTCACACGGGTTGAGATTGATCCCAATACGGGGGTGATTCGCTATCTCTTCCCAGAGTTCTTATACCCCTCTTTAGACTCCCCGGATCACCCTTTTCGTGATATCTAGGTTGAAGGCTTGACGGCGCTCCGCTTCACTGCCTATGATGATTTTATCCTGATACAGATCCGGTTCACGTGGCACCTTCTCACCTTATTTCTTTGAACACCTGGCATGTTCAACCTTTAAATTTAGGTCTTTTGCTGGGCCTCAGCCTGGGTTATCTGTTTTTTTTGAAAAGACTGCACCATGGGCGCAGTCCGATTTCCCCCTTTCGCATTTTTTTGTATTTTACAGGGATTGTTTTGATTTTTCTGGCCACGGCTTCTCCACTTGAAACCCTGGCGCGAAACTATCTAATCACAGCGCGGGCCAGTCAGCATTTGTTGCTGGCCTATCTGATTCCCCCTTTTTTATGGGCAGGTTTTGGTGCGGGCTTACTCAATCAGGTGGTTTTACGCTATCCTTGGCTGGATCGTCTGCTTTTTGTCTTGGGGCAACCGATACCGGCGGCGATTTTTTTTAATTTGGGTCTGATGGCTTGGTATTTGCCGCCCTTGTGTGCGTTTTCTGTCAATAATGTCTGGGGAGCACAATTGGAGCATCTCTCCGTACTTTTGGCGGGGTTGGTGATGTGGTTGCCTTTGATGCATCCCTTGCACTATGTCAGGCCCCATTTCTCTCGCCAGATGTTCTATTTAATCATTTTAATTTTTTGCCAAGTGCCTCTCTTTGGTGTTTTGACGCTCAGTCGCGAGGCTTTGTATTTGAGTTATCAACTGGCGCCACGCATTACCCAATTGAGCGCCTATGGGGATCAGCAAAGTGCAGGATGGCTAATAAAACTGGTTTCTGTCCTGGTCTTTGCGGGGGCTTTGGTCGCCATTTTTCTCCAGTGGCACGAGCATCAACGGATTCAGGACCGCAATGAAAACTTACAGGCCTTTGAAAACCTGCGACTTGTCAATCTGGCTTTGCGCCGCCAGGGAGCCGCACAGCCTCCCCAAGGCTAGTAGAAATCGTGCTGTTTAGCTTAAAAATCTGCTTTTCAGTTCGGGGGTGGGAATTCTGCAACTTTCCTGCTTGCCAAACCAGCGGTAGCGGTTGCGGGCGATAAAATCATAGACAGAATCTCTGATAAAGGCCGGAATGACCAAAAAAAGCCCCATCCAGCGTAAATATTGAAGTTGTCGGGCGATGCGTAAGGCTCCCGTCGAGCGGATATAGACCAGATCGTTTTCAAGCAGAACCAGACTGCTAAACCCTTCTGTGGGCAGTTTGTGAGCTTTTAAAAGTTCTTGACCCACTTCCGATTGGAGGGAGGCAAAATGAAACTTTGCTTTGGGATCGCGGTCGATAATAAACTGTACGCTGGCATTGCAAAGATTGCAAACCCCGTCAAAAAGCACGGTGAACGTGGTTTCAGTCATCACAGTTCCTGACCAGACGAAATCCTGTTAGACGCACACGTGTCTCTGGGGGGAGATAGCCTCTGGCGGCCTGGCGGCAGGAGGTAGCATTGCAAAACCAGCTTCCTCCACGCATCACCCTGCCCTTGCCTTGGGCTGGGCCACGTGGGTTTTCAAGCGCTTGATTTGAAAAGGGAGCATGCCAATCGTGACACCATTCCCAGACATTTCCATGCATATCATACAAGCCCCAAGGGTTTGCTGTTTTGAGGGCCACGGGTTGGGTCTGATAATTGGAGTTATTGTTATACCAGGCAAAACTATCCAGGGTGCTGGCATCATTGCGATCTGAATAGGCTTTGGTATTGCCCGCGCGAGAGGCATATTCCCATTCTGCTTCTGTGGGTAAGCGATAAAACCCCTCTCCTCGGGCATTCAGAGCAGGTAGAAAGCGTTGAACAATTTCTAACCAAGACACGTTTTCGACAGGGTGCAGCGGATTTTTGAAGTCAGAAGGGTTGAATCCCATCAGTTCTTCCCATTGGGCTTGGGTGACGGGCGTGGTCTGAATCCAATAGGGCTTGCTCAGCGTGACAGAATGTTGGGTCTCGTCTTCTTCGCGGTGGTGTTCATATTCAGGGGAGCCCATTAAAAATTTGCCGGGTTCAATCCGAATAAACTTCATTCCCAATCCATTTTGAAAGGGCGGGGAACTGGGGGCAATCAAACTCACATTGAGCAGAATATCCTGTTTTTGTTCTTCCCGAACCTCAGCCCAAATCCGTGCATGGTCTTTTTCATTGAGAAGGAGTTGTTGACGTAGATTTTGAACTTTTTCTTGTTCTTCTTCAGATAAGCTATCCCATTCATAGAAAACACTACGAATTTTGTCTCGATACATCTCTTCGGCTTCTGCCAAGAGATTGCGTGAAATTGCATAGGCGTTTGTTTTTCCCAAGGCATTGGCCCAGGTTTCGACAATCCAGTCAGAAAAATGGGGGGCCAGTTGTTTTTGGGCGCTGAGTTCCTGGCTGAGCAGGGTGAGGGTTTTAGGCAGTTCTGCTTCAGAAACAGGAATCAGCAGCCTTTCAGGAATTTTTTCTTCGAAGGCCAGCATCACCAATTCAATTACTTTCTGTTCATCTGGGCAGATATCTTCAAGAATGGCTTGGAGTTGCTGGGTTTCACCCAAGAGGGCAAAGCCCTGTGAGAGCAGTAGATCTTTAAGTACGTAGCCAACAAGTTCAGACATGGTTTCCTCTTGTACAATAATTGCTGCGTTGAGTTGATTATTCCCAATTTGGGCCGTATTTAAGCAGGCGTGGGCTGTTTTGGGTAAAAACCCCAGCGATTTCGGTATGACACTCTGGGCATTGTGCCTGGGTTAAATGGTTGCTCAAAACCCGATGCCAGTCTCTTTCTATCAGGGGTTTTTGGCAATGTGGGCAAAAGGTTGTTTGGCCTTCCCGATCATGCACATTGCCTACATAAACATAATGGATTCCCATACTCTGCGCAATTCTGCGCGCGCGGTTGAGGGTTTCCTGAGGGGTACGCGGCGAATCCTGAAGTTTAAAATCGGGGTGAAAGGCCGTAAAATGAAGGGGCACTTCCGGTCCCAGGTTTTCAAGAATCCATTCACACATGCGCCGGGTTTCATCCCAGCTGTCATTGTGACCCGGAATCATCAAATTGGTAATTTCAAACCAGATATTGGTTTCGTGTTTTAACCAGCGCAGGGTATTGAGAACGGGTTCGAGATGTGAAAAGGTAAGTTTGTGGTAAAAGGTCTCGCTGAAAGCCTTGAGATCGACGTTGGCGGCATCAATATAGCGGTAGATGTCTTGCCGGGCCTCAGGCGTAATATAGCCAGCGGTGACCAGAATATTGCGCAGGCCAGCATCCCTTGCCAGGCGAGAAATATCGATGACATACTCTCCAAAAATGGTGGGATCATTGTAGGTCATGGCAATGCTGGGACAGCCGTGTTGTTGGGCCAGGGCCACCACCTGTTCAGGCAATGCGGCGACACTGTTCTTTTCGACCAGACGTGCCTTGGAAATATGCCAGTTTTGACAAAAACGGCAGCCAAGATTGCAGCCTGCTGTACCAAAACTGAGAATGGCGCTGCCAGGTAAAAAATGATTCAGGGGTTTTTTTTCGATGGGGTCAATCGCGAAACCCGTCGATTTTCCATAGGAGGCGGCATACAGTTTGCCCTCAATATTCTGACGAACATAACAAAAACCCGCCTGACCGGCTCCGATACGACAGAAACGGGGACAGAGCGTGCACAGGATTTTTCCTTTCTCATCGGTCTCCCACCATTGGGCAATCGGCATTGTTTCAGCAGGTGTTTCAGGCATGCTTCGAACCTCCCTTTATGGATAACTCTATTGTAACCGAAAGCAGGTCTGAGTTCTTTGGCTCGGTGCAACGCTGTGCGCTTCAAAGTGGTAGTATGATACAGATGCATATGTGCCTGACAGGCTGATAAAATGAGGAATCATGTCCAGATTTGAAATGGAAAGGGCTCGTGGCGGGCCTTCTCTTCGTAGCTTCAAGGAATTGCTGTTTCTCTTTCAATCCTTGTATTTTTATCTTGAACATTTGGATTCCCGTTTAGCGTTTTGGGATAAAACCCTGGGAGCACTGCTATCAGGGTTGAGTGCCCAATCACAGCGCAACGAGCGGCTAGAACAGGAGCTTGAAGCCAGCTCCAGCTTGGTGGCTGAATTGCGGGAGCAATTGTCCCTCTCCTTTGCCGATCAGGGAAATGAGATCTTTGCTGAATTGTTTCAGCGTCTTCGGGGGCTTCCCACCCATCCAGAACCTGCTTCAGCGCCTTCTTCGCAGTGGAATGCCCTTCAACAGGAAACCGAAATCTTAGCATTGGCCTATGCCTTTTTAAGCGAACGTTTGGGCGCTGAAAAATCGGAATTGCTTGAATATTTTTCAGATCTTGAAGCCCTGGAAGAACGTCTTCTCACGTATCAGCGCCAATTTGAAAAGTTTGAAGCAGAAATTGCTCTGCTTCAAACGAGGGCACTTGAGCATCAGAAGAACATGCTGAACTGGCAGGAATCACGTGCAGAGTCTGAACGCCTGATTGCAGAACAGGCTGAGCGTATTCAAGAACTTCAGGATTTTATTGAACGTCAGCAATTTGAGAGTGATCAAAGAATTGAGAATTTAAATGATATTCTTGAAAAAACAGCACGCGATACTTTGAGTCTTCAAAAAGGCAGACAGGATGCAGGCATTTCTCTGGTGCGCATGGCGCAACTCAAGAATGAGGCTGAAGCCAAAGCTCAGCAATTAAAGCAGGAACTGGCAACAGTTTTGAGCCAATATGAAGCATTGCAGGCAGAGGGCCAGCAGCCTGAAAGATCCTCTTCCCCTGAAAAACAACACCAGATTCTCAACCAGGCCCGTTTTCAAGTTTTACTGGAATGGCTGCCTTTTTTGTCTTTTCTGAACCCTGAACAGCAAAACCAGGTTACTCAGAAAATGGCCCATGCGCTGCATATTTCTCCTGAGCATCAGCAGGTTTTGCAAACCCGTGCGCAAGCTGGTCAGGTCTTTTTTCGACATGCTATGCGTGAATTTTTACCGGCTCACGTTTCTGAACTGCAAACCAAGGGAGCCATGGCTTGGATTCCTGAGGGGGTATATCCGATTGGAGATGCCCTTCACAGTTCTGAACGACCCGTTCACTCTCAGAAAACTGAAGGCTTTTATTTAGATTTCTTTCCGGTCTCCAATGCTGAATTTTCAGAATTTATGCAAGCGGGCGGCTATCAAAGGGCTGATTTTTGGCTGCCTCAGGGATGGGCTTTTGTTCAGGAACAGCAACTGACAGGGCCTGCCTTTTGGAATTTGCCCGGACATTGCTGTGGTGAGGATTATCCCGATTTTCCAGTAGTGGGAGTCAGTTGGTACGAAGCCGTGGCTTTTGCGAATTGGGCCGAGAAGCGATTGCCTACAGAAGTGGAGTGGGAAATGGCTGCCCGAGGTATTGAAGGTTTGATCTGGCCTTGGGGCAATCAATGGCAGGAAGAACGGGCCAATACGGCAGAGACAGGTCTCTTGACGCTTTGCCCTTCCGGCTCTTATCCGCTGGGAAAGAGTCCTTTTGGCTGCTTTGATATGATCGGCCAAGTCTATGAATGGACCCAAAGCATCTATCAGACTTACCCGTATCAAGCAGATGACGGTAGAGAAGACCTTGTCGCTGCGGGTGCCCGTACCCTCAAGGGCTGTTCCTGGGGGGTTCGCGGCACCTTTTTTACCCGTTCCTCCTACCGTTTTTTTCAACCCCCGACCCACCGCCACAGTGATATTGGTTTTCGCTGTGCCAAGCATTCTGGGGACCACGCAATAGGGGCGAATTTCAATGGATAATTTTCAAACCTTTTTCACTGAAAATCTGCCTGTTTTGGCTCACCCTGAGCTTTTGCCCCTGCGCCAGTCACCTCCACCCTGGGCATTTCCAGAACATGCGCAGCAAAATGCCCTGAGTACGGGGCAGCAAGCTTGCCATTACTGTGGTTTGGGGGATTCGCTTCAGGCTGACCTCCGTGTTTCGCCTACCCAAGGCTGTGAAAAATTGCAAATGTCGCGCAAACAGTCCATTCTGCCCTTTGGGATGCATTTACAACCCAGCATTCTGGATATTACGGGGCAAAGGGTTTCTCTGAGCTATTCTGCGGCTTTAGAGCGTTTGGCCTTGCTTTTGCTTGATCATCGGCCAGCCCAGGCCCAGACCTTGATTTACACCAGTGGTCAGGTAGATTATTTTGCCCTCTTTGCCATGCATGAGGTCTTTCGTCTTTTGGGGGTTCGCAGTATTGCCAGCAATGCTGAGCACGGTTATTGGTCAGGTGCACTTTATCAAGAGTTTTTAACAGGGCAGGCCCGACCTTTTATTCAGTATGATCAGGCTGTCAATGGCCCCAATCGCTTATTTTTGCTCAGTGGATGGAATGGTTTGGTTTCTCATCCCCCCCTGTTTGAGGCGCTTATGCAGCAAGAGCCTGATCTCTATTTGATCGAGGTCATGGTCACAGAGACCGCTAAAAAAATCATGTCTGAATTGGGGCCTGAGCGCGTGCTTTTTATTCGTCCAGGCAGTGACAGTTTATTGGCTCTCTGTCTGGCGCACGAAATTTTAACCCATTATCCCCAGGCGATTGATCATGCCTTTGTCAAACATTTTGCAGATGCCGCCAGTTTTGAAAACTACCTGGCATTTGCCCGCCAAGAACGATTTCATCCTGAACAGATTGTTCCGCTGATTGCCTCAGAATATGCCCACAGAGAAAAGCTCTTACGGGCAGTGCGACATTTGGCTTCTCATTTGGCGAGCCCTGACACTGTGCCTGTCCATATCCCTTCTTTGGGGCTTTCCCAAACCGCTGGAATTGTTCCCCATTGTCTTTGGGCAAATTTATTGGCCTGTTTGGGCAAGTTTGGTTTAAATCCTGAGGGTGAACTCTTGGGCGGCGTTCTGCAAGTGCCGGGTCAAAGCAACGAAGAATCCGTGATTCAGATGCTCTCTTCCACACATTTTCCAGGTCGTATTCCCTTTGATCAGGCGGGGGCTGAGGACGCTGCCCGGCGGGTCAATCTTCCTCCCGATGTTTACGATCGGGCCTTGGCCTGTAACCCCCGTTCAGCTCTGGATTTTTCAGAACCCCAACCACGGCGTGAGCTCTTTTTATTTTTTGGTACGCGCTTTGAACGCATGATGATGAACAGCACACGTTGGCAGCGTAAATTATTGGACCCGCTTGTGCAATTTGTAGTCATTGACCCTTTCCCTGATGCTTTCAGTTTAAAGCATGCGGCGCTGGTGATTCCCACGGCTCCTCCTTCTGCTGCATTTCGTCTTTCGCAAAGTGGCGAATGGCGCTTGAACCTTTCCTGGCCCCGCCACCAGAGCCCTGCGCAAATGCGCAGTGATGTGACCTTAATCTATGACACGATCACCATGGTCATGCGTCTCTTGCAACGTGATACGGCCCTGGGGCTGCGGCATCCTGATCTCAGCCGTTTAATGCAAAGTGGTTATTTGCAAAATCGCTTTGCGCCCCCAGAAATGGGCGGTCGGCTGATGCGCCAGGAGGGTGAAGTCAATCGCGCCCAGCTCTGGGATCGGATTCAGGCCTATTGGACGGGGCAGACGGGGCAAAATACGCTTTTCTGCAGACCCGAAAACAAAGAGGGCAAATTGGTTTCCTGGTTGGAACTACTCGAACAGGGCAGTTTGATTCATGGCGGAGTGGGTTCGACGCTCTATCGCCTGGACCCCCAGAACGCAGACTTACCTTTTGCTTCGGTAAAAGGAGAGCGCCGTAGGTTTGAATTTTTTCTTCCCCAGGAACATGAGATTCAGCCCTCCTCTGGGATCGTATTGATCACGGGGCGTTCTCACCTGTCTGAACAGGAGGTGGATTTGCGCTGGCGTCAGGATGCCTTTAATTCATGTAAAACCTCACCAACGGCTCATCGCCCCCAGGAAACGCTGGCACATATTTCTTTGGGCTTGGCCGAACGGTTGGATTTGAAACCCTATGATCGGGTTTGGCTGACCAATCGAGACACCCGTGAATCGCTGGTGGTAAAAGTGATTCCCAGCAAGCGGGTCAATGGTGAAAATATTTATCTGAGCATTCATCCCACTTGGGAGGATGAGCAGAAACAACGCAGTTTAAATCAATTGACTTCTCATTTGGGGCGCTGTCAGTATACGGGGCAAACGGCTCTCAAACTGACCCGCGTGACGATTGAAAAACTCGAATCAGAAAATTAAATCTTATACATTCGCAATATTTTTCTTGACATACTGTCATGCTCTTTGTATCCTCTTCAATAGGGAAAGAGGAACAAATCACTTTTTGATTACGTCATCCTCACATCTGTGCAACAATGAGCGAGTCTAAGTTTTGGGGTTACAAATGAGAATCTTTGGACTGGCCTAAGATTCTCAATCAACGAAATTATTTCAGAGGAGAATATTCTATGCTCGTAAAAAAAATGATGCAAACCTTACTCGCTGGTTCTTTATTGATCAGCAGCTTTGGCTGCACAGCTGAACAGTTGACTGTGGCTGCTAATTTGGCAAATCAATTGTTGAAAGAACTTGAAAGTGGAAACAAAGTCTCGATCGATTTGGCCTTGGTCAATGAAAATGGGGTTTCCAATTCTGTTTCTGCTGCGGATATTGATGAAGTCCGAATTGGGGGCCGAAGGGTTCGCCACTCTTTTAATGCCCAAGGTGAACTGGTGGTGGATGATTTTAATCTGTCCGATGGCGGGCAGGCAGAGGCAGAAGTACAGCTCAAGGGCTATCAACGGCCCGTGATCGTGGTGATTAATCCAGAACAGCAAAAGCGCAGTAATATTCGCCTCCACGCTGAAGTGACGGTTGCCACTGCCAATAATCGCAAGGTCGTTCTCGATCAAGTGGCAACCACCAACCGGATTGAAAACAAAGACAGTATTCAATCCTTCCAACGCAATGCTGTTGTGGTGGATCTGGGAGCCAAAGCGGCTCAAAAATTAAATGGCAAACAAATTGCCGGGGTTTGGTTGGATGGCGATCGCCTGCCTCAGAACCAGTTGCGTGTGAATCAGCGCGGTCAGGTTTTGGTGCATAGCAGTGCCTTTTTACGTTATTTTATGGGCTTAGACGCTCAGGGAAATTTTGTCAAAGCCAATGACAATCTGGGAACAGTCAGCTTTCGAAATAAAACGGCCTATAAGCAGTTAAAAGATAATTTACGTAAAAAAGTTTTACGTGAAAAATCCAAATATGTACAAACCCGTACGGTCACTGAAACCCGTGTGGTGGTGACCAAAAAAATTGTCACCCAAACCCGTTTTGTCACCCAACAGGTGATTGGACCTGCGCCTCAACCTACCATGAGCTTGGATGCTCGTTTGAACCTGCAGCTCTTTTTGAACCGTTTGAATACGCAGCAACGTGCAGACATCGAAGCGCGTGCCAAGGCACAACGTCTTCAGGCACAACAACGTCAGGAATTGGAGCGTCGTCTGGCTGAACTCAAGCAGCGCCAGGCTGAGTTGCAGGCTAGACGCCCGGTTGCGAATGTACAGACTGTACAGGTAGGCAATCAGCAATTGGAACGCCGTCAATTGGCGGGTATTCGCGGATTGGCAGCTACAAAGCTGGCCCGTGACAGCAAGGTCTATAAAAACCGTACTCTTTATGTTCTGACACGGACTGAATCAGGGAAAATGCAACTCTATAAATTCTTGATTTCGGGTAAACAAATTGAGCGGATTGCTCAAACGCTTACCCAAAGGCTGGCCATGGCCAAGCAGCGTGCCGAGCAAGCCCGTTTGCGCTTGAATCAAACCCGGGGTGGAAATATTGATGACCTCCTGAATCAGGTGGCTGCAGATGTCGATACCTTGGGCGATTTGAATGCTGAAGGGGATTTGCTCTGCGAAGCCCAGGTCGAAGATCTTGAAAATAACAGTGATAACCTGGCTTTGGATGTCGACTCCGCTCAATCGGCTGAACAAATGGTGATGACTGAAGAAATTTCGGCTGAACTGAGTGAAGAGCTGGCAGATGTTTTGGTGGATGCAACAGGGTCTACCCAAGATGATGTGGAAGTGGCTTTGCAGGTCTCAGATATTGAGCAAGCGGCAAGCGAGTCCAATGTTTCTGCCCAACCTGAAGAGGTGCTTCTGACAGAAGATCAAATCAATCTTGAGTCTGAAATTCAAGAGGCCAACCAAACGGCCCAAGAAGTTCAGCAAAGTATTGAAGAGGAAATTGCTGTTGAGATTCTTGCCCAAGAATCGCAACAAGACGCATAAACCAGTTGATTTGAATCCTTAAAACCCTTTTTCCCGCCCTTGCAATTTATTGCAAGGGTTTTTTATTGGGGAGATTTAAATTTCTTTCTCAGCGTTTGAATCCCTGAGGGGCCTTGCTTTTGAAGAAACTGCATCAGTTTTGCAATATTGCCCTTTTCTTGCTTTAAGAGTTTTTCGAAAAAGTCCTGCTCCTGATCGTAGTGCTGATAGGCCATGATCATGGCGTTGTTCCAGGTTCTTTGCTCAAAACCAGCATAACCTGAACCCTTAAACTTTTTGACGATATCAAGTTTATAGCGAGTTTTCATTTCTTCAATAATATGCGCTTTGCGTTCATACTTATTGGCTGTGAAGGCATCACTTTCATACAGTTTCTTGAGTTTGTCGTGAAGCTCTTTGATAAAGGTTGCGAATATTTTTTGATCTGTTTGACGGGCCAAAGCTTCTTGGTATTTTTTATTGTTTTTTCCATATTTTTGCGCGAAATACTCAAGTGCACCATAGTAGCCAATAAAACTGGCAAGGTTTTCATTGAAGGTTACATCGCCTGGAATCCAGAGACTGGCATGCACACTTTCATGGATGACCGTGCTGACCAGATAAAATTCGCCATAGAGCAACATGGTATTGAGCAGGGGATCTTGAAGTTTTCCCAGGGTACTGTAGGCCGGAGAGGGTCTGAAATGTGTTTCATAGCCCTGATCTTCAAAGCTTTTCTTTTCCTTCAGCCCCATTTCCTTATTGTAAAAGCCCTTATAGGGAACCGTGCCGACAATCGGAAACCACCAGGTATAGGATTCCATTTTCAGGGGGGGAGAAACCGTTAAAACCATGACCAGATAATCCCGGCCCAAATCCAGATATTTTTCGTAGTTTTGGGTGGGTTTGAGACCCAATTTTTGTTCTGCGAAGTTTTTGACTTCAGCCACCTGTTTGAACTGGCGTTTCAGATTGGCAGAAACACTGGGGTCTGTCAGCATTTCCTGAATGGAACGCCCGCCAATCAGCAAAGAAACCTGACCTTTGGCGCCCTCCCAAAGGTAGAGCGTCATGTCTTTCCAGATCCAGGCAGCAAGGGCTAAACAGGTTAAACAGACCAAGCAGGCTTTGAGGCCAAAATTTAGGATTTTACGGAGCATTTAACTTGAAAGCAGGGCTTGAATTTTCGTAATTAGCATGTCCATGGCCACCAGATTATTGCCGCCTTCAGGGATAATAATATCCGCGAATCGTTTGGTCGGTTCAATAAACTGCTGGTGCATGGGACGCACTGTTTCCAAATATTGGTTGAGTACAAATTCAAGTGAGCGGCCTCTTTCGAGTACATCCCTGCGAATGCGGCGAATGATACGCAGATCAGAATCAGTATCTACGAAGATTTTAATGCCAAGCATATCTCTGATTTCTTGATAACCCAAGACCAGAATGCCCTCCACCAGAATAACCTTTCGCGGTTCTACCCGCTCAAAACCAACGCGGGTAAAAGATTTGAAATCGTAGATTGGTTTTTCAATGCTTTCTCTGTGCCGAATCGTATTTAAATGTTCAAGCAGCAATTGATTGTCAAAGGCTTCAGGATGGTCAAAATTGAGCTGCATACGCACATCAGCAGGCAGATGGCTCAGGTCCTTGTAATAGGAGTCCTGTTGAATATAACTGACTTCTTCGGGCCCTACAGCTTCTAAAACCTTGCGGGCTACGGTTGATTTTCCAGAGCCGGATCCTCCGGCTACACCAATAAAATGTATATTATCCATGTTTTTCATTATACCCGCTTGTTGCTAAGATAGAGGAGTCAAGGTATTTTGAATCACGATGATTTGTTGTTCAAGGTTTTTAAGATTAGAAATTGAAACAAGAAAATAGAAAATATGACAGGCGATTTTAGTCCTGATAGTTTAAATCCAGATTATATCGAGGATTTTCTCGAGTCTTTTTCGCATAAATGTGTTGAGTTTGGCTATTACTGCGACCAATATATGCGTGAGGAAATTAATCTGGGTGAAATAACCCGTAAGCTTTCTGAGGCGACAGGGGAGGGTGAGGGCTTTTTTGGTGCCAATCACGCCATGATGACCCCTCAGCAGTTTCATCGTTTTGAAGTCATGCAGCGTTCACTTGATCAAATGACAACCCAATTGATTGAAACTGAGATCAAGCGCAATAAACAAATCATTCAAGAAGCGCTCTCAAAGGGTGAATATTTTATTGTCAATATCACCTTTAACAGTATCCACTCTTCAATTTATATGGCCTATAACAATCCAAATGATCAGCTCAAGATGGAGCGGGACGCAAAACTTGCTGAACTGCAGCAGGAACAGGAACTGGTTCAGGCTTTAATGAAGGTTCTTAAAGCGATTGAGAGCAGAAACCGCCCCAGCGAATACAATGATGTGGAGCGTCATAAATTGGAGAAGGCCTTTCAGATTTATGCTGAGTATTTTAAAAAACTTGAGCCTTCTGCGATTAAGCAGGCCTGTGATAATCGTGCCATTCTGCTTTTAGAAGAACACGTTGCTTATCTCGAAAGCAATGCCTATTTCAATGACCGACGCAAAGCTTTGGAACATGTTTCGATTTGTGTGCATCATTTGCGTGAAATTGCAAATCTGGAAGGTCGGGCCCGTCTTGAAGAACTCAAGGAACGGGTGCGTCCGCCTGATCCCACACAAGAATTAAAAAGGCTCTTTGAAGAGGTTGAAAAAGCAGAGGGCGAAGCCAATATCTACTCAGCGGTTGTGGCTTTTAATAACTGTGCTGAAGCCAATCCCGCCGAACCTTCGATCCATGATTTAAAACGCCGGATGCGCGTTATTCTGAAGCAAAAGGGTTTTCTTTAGTGAATTCTTGAGAGTTCACCTGTTGGGGTACGTGAGCCCAGTACAGGCTCCATAATCTGACGTGTGAAAGCAGATTCAAATCCATAGCCCTTGAGCCGATTGTGGTAAAAGAAGAGCAAACGCATATCCTGAACATGAATCTGTTGGCCCGCATCAATCACCACTTCTTTGGAATAAAACATTTGTAAATAGCGGATCGCTTCGTCGACCAACATATCCGCAGGCGTATTTTTTAAGGCAGTAGCCAATTTCAAGACCCCATTTTTTTCCTGTTCCGATAAAAAGGTTTTAAAGCGATCAACGAGTTGAATCAATTCACTGCGCTGAATGCAGGCTTCTCGTGCGCCAATTCGAATCAATTGATAGAGATCCAAGCGCGGATTGAGGTGAACCAAATAGCGGAAAAGCACATAAGAAAACAATTGGGTGGGTAAAATCACATTGTTCTTAAAATAGCTTTCTGCCACCCTGCGCCCTGCTTCACGGGTATATTCGTGATCTCGGTTTGCATCGAGGGTGATTTCGCCTGCCCAGTTGCGCACATAGCAGGAAGGGTCAATTTCCCTCCCCTGCTCATCATAGGAGATTCCCTCATCGTCTACGCGGTTGCCAAAAATATCCAAGGGAGGGGCGTAGCGGATAAACAGGCTGGAGTCTAAATCCAACATTTTTTTCATATACATAAAGGTCTTGCTGAATTTTGAAGACTCATCGTCTTCGATGATATACCTTGATTTTCCCTGCTCTTTGAGAAAATCATCGATCAGGGTTTCGGCTTCAAGCACCAGATTGTAGTTAATTGTGCAGGGAATCAGATAAATATTGGGTTTTTCTTTGCCCTTGCGCAGATTGTTGATATAGGCTTCAAGACCCGTCCCCATCAAACCCAGTTTTAACTTCTGCTCCAAATTGCCAGAGCGGCTGCGGGTTCCCCCTGGAAAGAACAAACTGTGAAAACCCCGTTCGAGAATGACAAGGGAATAGGTTTTTAAGACGGTTTTGTACAATTCGTGCTTCAAGCGACGATCCAGGCGATAGGCCCCCAAATTGTGCATGAAAAAGCTCAAAATTCGGTTGGTAAATAGGTTTTTACCCGCTCCGTAGGTAACGGGGGGCAGGCCTGAGCGGAAGGCTGACCAGCCCACGACCATGGAGTCCATATTGCTGCTGTGGGTGGGCACCAGAATAACCGTGCCTTTTTCCGAGAGTTTGCGGGCCGATTCAACATGGCCTTCAATCATGACCTTTTCTTGAAAGCTGTTGCGGCGCAGATTGAATTGGGGATCAAAAAAGAGCGAAAGAATGGCTGGAACCATGCTGGTCGCGAAGCGGTAGACCTTGGGATTGAAATGGCCTATAATATCGCGCGCGTATTCATCAGCCAATTCTTTCAGCAATTTGCGGTGTTCATCGGGGCCCATGCGGTTGAGTGAACGGTAGATATTCTGCCAATAGGGCACTTTGGCATGTTTTTTATGCAACCTCAGGATTTCTTTATAGGCGGCATCGTTCAAAACAAATTCTGCGCTGTGATCTTGTAGAAGTTTTTCGAGAGAAGCCTCAACCACTTCAGCGAGTATAGATTCCTCATTTTCCTGCATCTGGAAAATCGGAGAGTGGGTATTGATCAGGGGGGCAGTCATGCGGGCTCCTCTCTGGATGATTAAACTCATGATACCACCTGGGATCTGTGAGTACCAGCGCAGGAAAAATGACGCATTGTGTAGGCACACAGTATCAATTGTCTATTTTTGTCAGAATATATAAAGATAACGGAGCTTCAGCCTTGATTTAAGGAATCTTAGTGATGCTCCGTCAGGTCGAGTGGGCAGATGATCTAAAGCTGTTTAAAACGCTCAAAAGCCATTTTTTCAAGTTCATCGCGGTGATTGGGGTGCGCAATTTCAATCAGCGCCTTGGCACGTTGACGTAAGTTTTTTCCATAGAGATCAGCGGCACCATACTCCGTGACAATATAATGTACATGGGCCCGGGTGGTAACCACGCCCGCGCCCTCTTTCAAATAGGGGACAATCCGGGAAATGCCTTTGCTGGTGATTGAAGGCAAGGCGATGATGGGTTTTCCCCCTTCAGACAATGAAGCGCCGCGAATAAAATCCATTTGGCCGCCTACGCCTGAAAATTGATAGGTGCCAATTGAATCGGCACAAATCTGTCCAGTTAAATCTACTTCGATCGCACTGTTGATGGCGCTGACTTTGGGATTGCGGCGAATGACGTCGGTACGGTTCACATACCCAATATCCACGAAGGCCACGGTGGGGTTATCGTCGACAAAATCATAGAGACGACGTGAGCCCATGACAAAACCTGTGACAATTTTATTGGGGTGTACTTTTTTGCATTCGCCTGTAATGACGCCTTTTTCAACCAGTTCAATCACACCATCTGAAAACATTTCGGTATGAATTCCCAGGCGCACATGGTTGTGCAATGCTGCCAAAACAGCATCTGGAATGGCCCCAATGCCCATTTGTAGGGTGGCTCCATCTTCGATCAGATTGGCGCAGTGCCAGCCAATCTTTTTTTCTTCTTCGCTTAAGCAATGTTCCGGAGACTCTGGGAGGGGATCCTCTACCTGAACCAAGGCATCGATTTGAGAGACGTGAATAAACCCATCTCCGTGGGTGCGAGGCATATGTGGGTTGACTTGAGCAATGACGTGTCTGGCGGCATGCACGGCGGCCCAGGTGCAATCTACAGACGTGCCAAGCGAGCAAATGCCATGCTGATCTGGTGGAGAGACGTGAATCAGGGCTACATCCAGCGGCAGAATGCCTTTGGTAAACAAACTGGGCACTTCGCTTAAAAAGACAGGCACATAGTCGCCTCTGCCCTCATGAATCGCTTTACGGGTATTGGCACCTACAAAAAGTGCATTCAGAAAGAAACTTTCTGCATATTCTGGCGCAGTATAAGGGGCACTGCCTTCGGTATGTAAATGGACAATTTCAATATTGCGCAGTTCATCAGCCCTGCGTACCATGGCATCAATCAGGAGATGCGGGGTTGCAGCGACCCCTTGAATATAGACACGGTCACCTGTTTTGATTACGGATACGGCATCATCAGCAGAAATATAGTGTTTCATAGCGGCATTCTCCTCGGATTTGAACTCATGGTACCTGATTTTTTGCTTGCAAAGCATGATTCAGATCAATCTCGATTTTGACCTGGGCCGCAAGTCTGGCTGAAATTAAAAAAGCCCCCGGCTTGCGCCGAGGGCTCAGTTGTCTTTTCAGACGGGTTTAGAACATATAGCTGGTGACGACAGAAACGTCATGTGCTACGGGGCGGAATTGCCACAGAGCGTCAGCCAAGAGCATGCTGTATTCAGCACGGATGTTCAGGGGGCTGCCACCGACATTCATGTAGGGCAGAGATACGGTCAGACCGGAATCTTTGAACATCTGGTTGGGAGCGCCTGCATCGGTAGAACCACCCAAGTTATCACCCAAAGACTGACGTGCAGCCAGGATCAACTTGATATTGTCTTTGCCTTTGCCCATGTTCAGGAAAGGAATACCGAGAGCAACACCAGCGTTGGCTGCTGCGATATCACTTACGGCGAAAATGCCGCGGGTTGCGAGGTTGGCACCCAATTGGATGTCGAAGCCGCTGCCGCCGAGGTCATTGAAGAACATACCGACTGAATGACGATCATAACCGATGAAGGATTTGTTCACGCCAACGGTCATACCGAAATTCTTGCTCCAGCCCAAATCCAGCACGCCAGAAACTTCTTTACGGCTGGGGTTGGAGAAATCGAGCATATTGTCGTTCAGGAAGCTCATAGCAGACAGGTTCAGGCGAACGGGGAAGGACTCCTTGAAGAAGTTCAGATCGAGGCCTGCAACCATGTAGCCATCACCATACTGAGAGGGCAATGCCAGATTGTTTGCGGTCAGGCGAGTACCATTGGCTTGGGTCTTACGATCCAGACCTTGGAGTACAGCACCAGCATACAGAGCAGAATCATTGTTCTGGACTTTGAAAGCAGCATCAGCGCCATTGACGGCAGCGCCACTGTTCAGGTTGCCAGCGGCGGCGGCAGCACGATCAGTTTGCACTGAACCGTAGTTGGCACCGACGAAGAATTTGCCCCAGCCCCAACCAGCGTTGAAAGACGCGGCAGGAGAGGTTGCTTGGTTGTAGTTTTTGCTGTCAGGGTCAACCATAGAAGCATTCAGGCCACCAGCCCAGTAACGGGAGATGCTGTTGCGGTAATCGGTGACACTGTTGTTGGAAGCAGCGATATCAGCAGAACCCCAACCGACTAAACCGTAGCCACGGCCAGTCCAGTTGTTGTTGCCGAAGTGGTTGGTCAAAGCAGAACCGGTGTTCAAGTCTTTGCTGAAGTTCATCAGACCGACTTTGAAGCTTGCGCCCATATCTTTGTCATCCAGCATGCCAGCTGCCAGGTAAGCTTTACGGAATACGAATGCGCCACCATTGGCAGAACCTTCGTTTACGTCATGGCCACCATTGTTTACTGCGGTGCCGCCAGCTGAACCCAGTTCGAACATGTCGAAGCTGGTGTGAGCCATCAGGCCATCAGTCAACATGGCAGAAACGCTGAGGTTGCTGCGAACGCGGAAAGGCACGAGGTCATCCACGGTGACATTGGGGCTCATGGGGCTGTTGAACTGCTTGGGCATGCCAGCAGCGCGTTCAGCTTGGCCATTGTTGTTTTTATAGGTGGTTTTGTCATCGGTCGCAGGACGATCGCTAACCGCGAGGTCGGTGCCGACTACTTTGGTTGCATTGCTGTTGCCAGCGCCAAAGAGAGGAGAAGCAGTATCGGTACCATCGGTTACAGAAACGCGATCGCGGTAACGTACTTCTACTTTGCCGTGAACTTTTACACGCTCAAGCATGTCGACACGCTTGGCCAGTTCCATATGACCTTCTTTGAGCATATCGAGTTCTTTTTTGAACTCCATCTGCAAAGCAGCAATCTGCTTCAGGTCATCTTTGGTAGCGTATTTAGCAAGGTCAGCCTTGGTAACTTCAGGCTTAATGCTGGCAATGCTTGAATCCACATACTTCATGACCTGGTACAGAGCCGCAGCCATTTCGTAACGGGACAGGGTTTTAGAACCACGGAATTTTTTGTCGGGGAAGCCACTCATGACTTTGTATTTGTCAACGAGTTCCTGGATAGCGTTAGCTGCCCAGTGAGTTCTGTCGAGGTCGCCACCATTTTCCATGAGCATGCTTTCAAAGGTCACTTCGGCTTTGGCCGGAGCGGTGAAAACAGTGAGACCAGAAACAGTAAATGTTGCAGCAAGAGCTAACATTGCTGTCTGCTTAAGTTTCATTCGAATGAATCCTCCAAAGTAAGTTAAAAATCTGGCAAAATTTTGTGGTTTGTTTAATCTGAGCGTGGAAAAACCTTTGAAACCGAAGCTGGAGTGGCCGTGTTTCCTCCATTTTGAGCTGCAATGTTAACCAAATTCAGATTGTGCTATTGTTCTGACCACCAGTTTTGACAAGACGCTGGGAACACCCAATTTGTTCCCTTAAAATCAGATTAAAAGCAAACAAATTTTTGGTTCCATCTTTGAGCATAATTTCGTCTGGGACGTCTTCACACTCAATCATGCGCACTATACCGTATTCCATTGCAAGTGTCAAAGTGAGTACAGCACAGCACCTTTCTATACAAGATCATTCATACGCTTTCTTTGCCCTATATTTCTGTGACAAGTATCATCAAATCTATGAAGCACTGTATAATGATGGCACTTGCAAACAATCTTATTTCAATATTTTTGAATCATGGGAAAAAAGAAAAACGCCAGCAAAAATCCATCTATCCTGTTGGAATCCGGGGAGCCCTTCGCGCACCCCAGTGAGGCAGAGTTTGCCCGCTTGCTCAATTTTTATGAGGTAGAGTGGGTCTATGAACCACGAACCTTTCCTTTGAGTTGGGGCGGCGATGGCTTGCCGGTTGAGTGTTTTACACCTGATTTTTATTTACCAGCCTCAAAACAATTTATTGAAGTAACCACCTGTAAGCCCCGCCTGATGGCCAAGAAAAAACGCAAAATCAGGTTGTTAAAAGAACTGTATCCCCATATCAAAATACGACTAATTCAGAACAAGGATTTTCATCATCTTATGTGGAAGTACTATCAACCATGAACCAAGATAACGAAATTTATCGCGATATTGACGAGGTTCTTATTTCAGAAGAACAGATTCAGCAACGGGTTCAGGAGCTGGGCCAGGAAATTGGACGTGACTATCAGGGCAAATTGCCAATCGTCATTGGACTGCTAAAAGGCTCCTGCATCTTTGTTGCCGATTTGGTGCGTGCGATTCCTTTGCACCTGACTGTAGATTTTATGGGCATCTCAAGTTATGGCGCAGGAACCAAATCTTCTGGCGTGGTGAAGATTACCAAAGATCTTGAAGAAACCATCGAAGGCCGCCACGTGATCATTGCCGAAGACATTATTGATACAGGCCTTACCCTGAACTATCTATTGAAAATGCTCAAACAGCGGAATCCTGCCAGTATTAAAGTGTGCACGCTGCTGAATAAGCAGGCCCGTCGTTTACTTGAGGTTGAGCAGGTGGGGTATATCGGCTTTGAAATTGAGGACCATTTCGTCGTGGGTTATGGCCTTGACTATGTTCAAAAATTTCGGAATTTGCCCTGCATTGGGATTCTCAAGCCCGTTGTTTATCAAAAGTTTCAGGTAGAAAACTAACCCAGGAGGGATTTTCCTCTGGCTCGTTTTGTTCCTCACGAAGAAAAAAGTCTGCGTCATTTTGGCAGCAGTTCCCGTGTGCTGTTTGAAAGTGGGCAAGATTATGGTGTCTTGAGCTGGAATGTCTTTAAAAGCAAGAAAAAAAATTGGTTTGAAGACTTTCAGCGCTTGCACGCTATCTATGATGTGCTGCTTTTGCAGGAAGCCAAAATAAATTTTCAAACCCAGGCACTGGATGCCTTTGATCTGGATTATAGCTGGGTTTTTGGTGAAAGTTTTGCGCTTGATCGCTGTGGCAGTTCCTGTGGGGTTTTAACCGGGAGCCGGGTGCACACCCGCCATGCCTTTAACCGGCATGGCCCTGTACGTGAGCCTTTGCTCAATACACCCAAAAGTGCAGCGTTTTCATTTTATGATATCGCCGACAGCCTTGAGCAATTTTTGATCATCAATGCCCATTTCGTCAATTTCAGAAGTTTAAAAGCTTTTGAACGGCAGTTGTTTCAAATCGCAGAAATTCTTCATGCCCACAAGGGACCTGTTCTGTTTGCTGGAGATTTTAATACCTGGAGTATCGGCAGAAGAGAAGCACTGTTTGCTTGTATGAAGCGTCAAGGCATGGAAAACGTAGAGTTTGCGAATGAAACGCGCAGATTTTTGACCTTGGATTATATTTTTTCACGGGGCCTTAAAATTCGTGAGGCACATCTTCTGCATGATATCCGCAGTTCAGATCATACCCCCCTTGCACTTTGGTTTCGTTTGAACGAAGCAAGTGAAGGGGGGTATTCGCTTTAATAAATCATGGGCCCTAATGGCCGATGCGTCCACAGACAATCATATTGGGCATGGGCTTGATGCCGCGATCTTCAAAGAATTTGATTCTTTCTGAAAATTCTGTATAGGAAGCCTGAAAATAGATCATGCTGGATTTGAATTGGGCAATGGTCGCGTCCAAGAGCAGGCCATCGACACCCAAGGTTTGAAATTCAGGGTGAACAACCATTTCAGGAATCCAGGTGGTAGAAACCTGATCACTGAGAGCCCGAATCCAGCCAATTAATTCGCCGGAGGGAAGGGTTGCAATGGCAACATAGGTTGAATTGGAAAATGCCAGACGAATTTTTTCAGGTTCAAGACCTGGTCTGCCTCCGCCAATCAGGTGATAAAGATCAATGACTTGATCAGGATTGACTTCAGCGGGATTTTCATGCAATTGAAATTGGCTCATTGGTACTCTCTATCTTTTCAAATTCAAGATTCGATTGAACGTGGATCCAGTAAGTTCCAAATGTTCAGTTCAGTTAGGCCACACACCTATTCTAGCATAAGGCTCACTCAGAAACCAATCCAAATTATGGCCAGATTTAAAGTGGAAGAGAGTTCGCTACCTTTTCCAACTCGGAAGGCGAAAGGTCGCCAAAGGCCACGCAAATATTTTTACCAGCTCCCCGAGAAAAATAATTATTGGGTGCCTGGTAGCTTAAATCTGAGATTTTTTTAATCAGGTTTAAACTGAAAGCCCCTGCCAGCAGGGTGACAAACGCATTTTGTTGGGGGCGTACGGTTACGAGCAAATCATTCAGTCCATCGGTGAAGTTCATGACCTGAATCCGTGCGCCGAAAAGTGTGAATACCTGAATATATTTAAGCTCAAAGCCTTGAGGCAAATAGCCAGGATAGGCAATTTTAATTTTTTCCTGTTTCTCAGCTGCGGCAATTGAACTGTAACTTAAGAAGGCATTTTTTTCCTTGCCGCTGAGATTTACCTTGGTAACGCCGTCTGGGGGATTGAGTTTTGAAATGGAAACCGGTTTTTCCTGCTTTTTAAAGGTGGTATACATGGCACTGGAATAGGGCGCTTGATCGCTGCCCCAATAGCGCTCTTCTTTAAGAACTTGATAGGTGTCTTTGTCTACCCAGTATTTGCGCCGGGGAGTAAAGCCATTTTTGGGTATGAAATCAAGTACCCAGGCGGGATTCATTGCAATAAAGACTTGCTCTTCTGTTACAGGGGTTGCATTGTAATTTTGTTTTAAGAGATTGAGATTGTCTGTGATTTGACCCAGAATGATACTTTCGGGCATATCTGAGGTGTCTTTGCCCCCCTCAAACAAAAAGAGTTTTTCATCTGGAAAAAATGCGCTGTTAATACCGTTGCTCATATGAAACAAAATGCCGCCAATCGAACTGGGGCTGGTAATTTCGATCGAGTAGTTCCTGCGGTTGACATAGCGGATATTGGCGGTTGCGGTTTGCGGCCCACTGTTTAAACGTGAGACCGAGAGCTGTTTCTGACCTTCAAAGCCCACCGTTTCTGACTGGGTGAGGGAACGTTCGGCGATCTCAAAAGCTGTAAGGGCTTGGGCCTTCGCAGAAAATTGAGTAAGGGCAATCAAGAGAGCGCTTGCCAGTGGCAGAATGGGTGTGATGGTTTTTTTCATCGCAAATCTCGTTTCAAGTTCACTTTAATATTTAGGGCTATAGACCGGTTAGATTGAGAAAAGGTTCCCTTATCCTGGAAATTCTTCTTCGTATTTATATTCTTTTGTCATCAGGGTTTCAATAGCCTTACGGGGGGAAAGATGTCCTTCCAGAATATGAAAAATGGCTTCGGTAATCGGCATCGAGATCCCCTTGTCACGGCTCATATAATACACGCTGCGCGTGGTAGGAACCCCTTCTGCGACATAGCCCAAATCACTGAGCACCTTGCTGAGCCCTTCCCCTTTGGCGAGGTGATAACCCACCTGATAATTCCGACTGAGTTGACTTGAGCAGGTGGCAATTAAATCGCCCATGCCAGCCAGGCCTCTAAAGGTTGAGGCCTGGGAGCCCATTTCAAGGCCAAAGCGTGTGATTTCGACCAAGCCGCGTGTCAGCAACAGAGATTGGGTATTGTGCTGAAAACCCAGACCGTTGCTCATGCCAGAGGCCAGGGCAATGATGTTTTTCAGCGCTCCGGCAATTTCAACCCCTGTCACATCGCGATGGCCATAGACCCGAAAGCGGGAGGTGATCATGACCTCTTGAACCCGGCGCACAACCTCTTCATAGGGGGAGGCGATGACGGTTGCACCGGGGTGGTTCTGGAGGATTTCCTTGGCCAGGTTAGGGCCTGATAAAACCCCCATTTTTCGACAACAGGTTTCTTCGCGAATAATGGTCGAGATACGTTTATAGGTAGAGTGTTCAAAACCCTTGATACAGTGCACCAAAACATGGCTGCCATTTAAGAAGGGGCCAATATCATGCAGTACCTGACGGGCACTGGCAGAGGTCACCACTAAAAAAATCAATGGGTTTGTTCTGACGGCTTCTTCAAGATCTGTGGTGGCGCGGATATTTTCAGCCAAAACCATATCTCCGCTGTAGCGGCTGTTTAAACGGGTTTGATTGATTTCTGCGGCAGTATCCGCATTGCGCATCCAAAAAGTGACATCACACCCCCCCTGACTAAGCAGGTAGGCAATGGCGGTACCCCAAGAACCGCCTCCAATGACAGCTGCTGAGAGTGTTTTCATTTCCAGTCAGTGTTTCCTTATCAATTTAAGGGGGATTATACTGGAACTTCTTCACGCCAACAAGCCGGATCGGGCACAAAGAGCTGTCCGGTTTGACCATAGGAAGCTGCCAGACAGCCTCCCTTGCATTGATCATTGATGGGGCAGGTTTTGCATTTACCAGACATATACTGTCTGCGTTGATCCATTTGTTGAAGCAGAGAATTGTTTTGCCAGATGTTCAAAAGCTGATCGTCCAACAAACTGCCAATCGGCTTTGAGAGTTTTCGGCAGGCAAAAACATCGCCATTGGCTGTTACTGCGAGGTAGTCTCTGCGGATATAGCAACAGACATCTGTTTTGACATTTTCAGGAAAAGACCGCTCCAGATTGTTGATCAGGGGGTCTTTGATCACAATCTTCACGTGGGGAAATTGTTGAGCTGCATCGAGTAAGTTTTCGAGCACTGTTTTAAATGCCATACCTTCTGAATAGGCATATTCAGGCAGGTGGTGGGCATCACCTTGGGGGAAAATTCGAGAGAAATTAACCTTCGCCAAATTCTCTTTTTGAGCCAAGGCAAAGAATTCTTCGAAGTTTTCTTTGCGATCATTGTGTCCCTGCATCAAGGTATAACTGACTGAAACGGGTTGTCCTTCTGCCTGCATGCGGCGAATGCCTTGCCAAGCTTTTGCAAACATGCCTTTGCCCCGAATGGTGTCATGTATTTCGGCATTGGGGCCATCGAGGCTGATTTGCACCAGTTGAACATTGCGAACCGAGACCTCTTGGGCATTTTCTGGGGTAATTAGCGTGCCATTGGTTAGCATGACGGTGGCATAGCCCTGCATTAAAATCCGGGTCAACATGGATTGCAGATCTTTGCGCAAAAAAACCTCGCCCCCCGAAAGTCGGATCAGAATTTGATAATCTTCTCCTAAATGGGCATGCAAAGCTTCAAGATCCTCAAACAGGCGCTCTAAACCGATTGCGCCTTCTTTGATAACTTTCAAACCATGATAACAATGACTACAGCGCAGGTTACACGCATCATTGACCTCGTACTGAATCACAAAATTTTTTTTACGATTCTGAGTCTCTTGAGACGGTGCAGCCTGCGCTGTCAGACTGGTAGGCATAAATCAGCAGCCGGGATCGTCTTCCCCGTTTTTGATTCCTTTGGCGCCCTTGGCCAGGAACTCAGCCATATTCTTGAGTGCGCCTTCAGCTTTGGCTGGATCTTTTGAAAGTTCTTTGTAGTTATTCAGGGCATCATTGAGCATGCCTTCATATTTTTTAGAACTGTTTTCATCCATAAACAGTTTTTCAAAAACTTTTTGACCCCCTTCAGGGCCAAAGCAGTTTTCTGCATTTTCCATTAAGACCTGTTTCAGTTCATCAACATCATTGGGCTCTTTGTTGTTGAGAACTTCTCTCAGTGAACTTCTTAACTGTGCTGCCTGCATGGTGTCGGAGGCATCATTTTTCAGGTTATCATTTGCAATTTTATTGACGTTGGCAGAATCCTGCGTTTGTGCGGGAGGGGCAGGGGTCGTGCTTGTTGCTGGGGGTTGTTGAGGATTGGGTGTGTTGGTGGGGGCTTGGGTGGGAGTTATCTGTTGTAAGGGGCCTGTGGCTCCAGGGCGAATATTCGGCATATTTAAATTCTCCTTCAAGTTATCATCTGATCTTATTTATTCCACAAAACACCGCAAAAAATGGGGGGCATAGTAAAAATTAACCTAAAATTAACGATCGATAGCTGGGGAGAAGCCCGATGAGATTTTGTTTTTAGCTTATTTGCTCCTCGTCTTGAGAACGGATTTTCAGCTCCTGCATCAGCAGTTCCTGGGGCAGGGTGTTTTCATTGGCCAGGCTGCGTTCAGTATCCAAGGCTTTGAGCGCCGATGGGGCTGTGGGTTGGGTTTGCTTTTCGCGAAAACGGGAAATCGCAGCTTCAAATTCTGTTTCTGAAAGCAGAGGAGCTTTGTGGGACGTGCCCGCATTGTGTTTTTCGATCTGCATGGCGTAGAGTTGGTAAGCCTGTGAAATACGATCCCGATTGACAAACTGCACGATGGTTTTGAATTGATTTGAAAGAAAATCCCAGCCACTCTGTTCTGCTCGTCTGTCGATTTCGGAGAAGGTATAGTCAAAAATATTGGTGGCGTTGACAGAGGTTTCGCCACGTTTACCTGTGATATTCTCAACAAATTCAGGTTCCATCAGCATGGCCTTGAAACTGTCAGGCAGGGCTTGATAGAGTTCATTTCCAAGCTCCCGCCGTAAAATATTAGGGTTTTTGCGCACCTCTTCGAAGAAGGCATTTAAACTATTGACTTGACGCAGGGAACGCATCTCATCCTGAAGTTCCTGGTTGGGATCCTGGTTTTTGTTTCTGTCAGGCAATGAGGCCCAATCCGCTTTGGCATAGCTTTTGCCTAAAATTTTGCTCAGGGCCAGCACAATCGCTTTGTTCTCCTGGCTTTTTTCTCCGTTCAAGGTTTTTAAAGCCTCTGGTGAGAAGCTGCTGCGATCCGCTTCTGGCCATGCATTTAAGCCAGTCTGTTTAAACGCTTCAATTTTTTGTCTTGCCAAAGCCCGTTCTGCAGGCGTACTGTCGGGTTTGAGCAAAACAGCCTGGTAACGGGTCATTTGGTCGAGAACATAACCTGTTTCACTGGGCGAGCTGGCGTAATTTTTTCCGTCAATATTCAGCAGATGATCGACCTTGGGCAAAGCAGAGGCCATGCTGGGAGTGAATTGGGGCTTTTGGTCTACGCCTCTGAAGTCGGCCCACCAGTCTGCGATTTTATCTTTGAGTTTATAATGCTCCGAGAGCATGTCAGCAGCTTGTCCCAAGAGCGGAGAAACTATTTTGGAAAAAGTCGTGGTTTTGTCGACCACCCCTTTGACATATTGGCGTGTTTCACTGGGTAAATGGCCACGCAGTTGCAGCATCGCATCCCGGATTTGAGCGTCTTTATAACCTGTTTTTTTGATCAGATCGAGCATTTGTTGTTCTTTGCCATCATAGGCTTGGGTGACTGAGGCCATAAACATAAATTTGAGCAGCGATTCTTTGAGTAAACGTTCTGGTTGATAGGTAAAGACACGGTAGGATTCCGCAAAATCTTCTTCATCATTGACCCGGGCGTAATCTGAAACAAACCCTTGCTGGCCAATGCCCTTCAGGGTTTTTTCCATGACATTGTTGCGATTTTCACCGCCACTGGATTTTCCGTCCCAACTGATTCTGCGCCAATTTTCCAAGACCTCAGGCAGATCCTGAAGACCGTGTCCCAATTCATGCACAATGACCTGCTCTGTAAAGTCGCGTGAATCTCCCCCATCGATAATGCCATACCAATTGCTGATCAGTTTTTCTGCTGTATTTTGGTCAAATTTATTCGATAAAGGACGATCCAGGTTTTCGATCTGGTTTTCGAGCCGTTCACGGGTATTGCTTTGTAAGTCACTCACCGATTGAAAGCCTCTCAGGGTATGTCCCAGTTCTGCTTTAAGCATCAGGGGGGATTGCCCTAAATCCAGCCGGCCTTGTAATTCCACCAGACGTTGTAAAAGCCGACGTTTTTGCGGTACACCCAGTGTGGTATCGTCTTCGATCAAATCACGGGCGGCTGTGATATTTTGTTGCAGGTCAAAAGCCTCTAGGGCCTGCTGGGTTGCCGTGTCCATTTTGCCGCTGGGGTTGAGTTGACGTTTGGGAGAACGCGCGCAATTCAACATTTCCTGAACCGAGCGCACAGCTCTTTGTTTTTCAGGGCTCTCTACCGGGCTGTTGACCAATTTTAAAAAGTCTTGAATCTGGGCGGCTTGCAAAAGTTCGCGCGGGTTGGCATGAACAGCGCCATCGTTTAATACGATTTTGCCCTCACAACCTTCATGGTAAGCCACTTTCATGCTGCCACTCAGCATTTCCATGGCGCTGAGATAGCCATCTTTGCCTGCCATGGCATTGAGATCCAAGCGTTCGGCCCTGACAAACGTAATCGGGGGACGGGGCTGGCCTGGTTTGCCTTCGCCCTGTGCGCTTAAACGAAAGGTCTCAAGGGGTTGGTTCTGGCGAATTTCAGAAAACGCATTCAAAACTGCAAGTTTGGCCTGAGGGCTCCAGGTTTTGCCCTGACGGCTCTCAAAGACTGGGGGCGGAACCTGTGCGTTTTGAAACAGATCTTTCAGGGCGGTGTCTGCCTGGGCTGTCAGGGCCTGTTTTGCAAAAATCGTAATTTGAGAAGTCCCGGTTTCTGTGCCCGGCAGGCTGTTTATTTTGCTTTCAACTTGGGCCAACCACTGATCCACTTGCGCGGAGGGTAAATTTCGCAGTTGGTATTGTAAACTTTCAAAATTTTTAAAACCCAGATCTTTTGCCAGACTCTCCAGTCTGGGTTTCCAGGCCGCAGGTACAGGGATGAGTTGCTCGGTTTGATTGGCATTGCTTTGGCGGATCAAGGAACGGGCATCTTTGAAGGTTTTTAAAACTTGGGCGGGGCTTGCTGTATTGAATTGGACGGATTGGGGAGACATGGCTGTGGCTAGATAATTTTGAAGCAGGGGCGCAGGTTGGAAGGGAATTGGCGTTTCAGGCAGCAGTGGGGGAAGCGGGCCTGTTTGGGGCGTGCTTAAGGGCCCCGTGCCTTTGGCCACAGGATAGGAAGGCCAATTGCCGGGGGTTGGTCCATTCAGACCTGCAGGGCTGCTCATCTTTTCAATATCTCCAGAGTTTACACTGAATCACTATTTTAAGTTATTCCACAATTCATGAAAATTTATCACACTTTGCTAAAAAATTTATAATTGTTCACAATCTCGCGGGTTTGCCTGCTTGGGTATGAACTGGCTCACAAAGTGAGCCGAGGGGGGTATGTTACAATGCTGGGAACAATGGCTAACCAGCGAGGATGCGTCTATGCTCTGGAAGAGAATTTTGATCAATCTGGGGATCGGGCTTTTGATCGGGGGCTTGTTTTTAGCGGCAAATGAAAATCTGTCGGCTTTTAAACAAGTCGAACTGATGCTTTATAATGCACGCTTTGAAAATTTCAGAGGATCCCGACCCGCTCCTGATGATGTAGTGATTCTGGCGATGGATGAGGCCTCTCTGGAAGAAGTGGGACCCTATCCCTGGCGACGGGATGTGCATGCCCAGGTTGCAGAGAAACTCATTTCATTCGGGGCCAAGCTGGTGGCTTTCGATATTATGTTTTTAACTGAATCGCAGTTTCCTGAAGCTGACGCTGCTCTCAAAGCCACTTTGGCCAAACATCGCGATAAGATTGTGGTCGTCAGTAAATTTGATTTTGGCATGACCTCGCGGATCAGTGGTTCAGGTACTTCTGGAGGCAAAGGTGAAGATGCCGTCGATGTCACTGAAGCTGCCTCCTACAGCCCGCCTATTTTTGAAGACAGTGCCATCTTTGGTTTTTCAAATGTTGATGAGGGCATGGTCGACAGTCAGATTCGTCGGGCTCAGATCATGATGAATCTCGATAAAGACCAACTTTTACCGACTGCTATGACGCTGCGGAAAAAGTATGAGCCTCATTTTACCTTGAGCATGCTGCGCTTATTGGACCCCAAAAAAGCGGACGCAGCCATGGATAAATATGGGGAAAACCCTGTTTGGATTAATTTTGCCGGCCCTCCCCAAAGCTTTAAAACCCTTTCCTATTATATTGTGCATAAATACGGACAAAAGGGTTTTGACAAGGGTTATTTCCAAAGCTTGGTCGGCAAAACTCCCCAAGATTTCTTTAAGAATAAAATTGTCTTGATCGGGGCCTCTGCTGAAGCACTTCAAGATAATAAAAATACGCCTTTTGTTTCCCTTGGCTCTTCTAAGATGCCTGGGGTTGAGGTGCACGCCAACCTCTTTGATACCCTGCGTGAGGATATTGCCTATCAGCCTGCAAATAAGGCTGTCAATATTCTGCTTGTGCTGGGCTTTGCTGTGGTCACAGCGGTTGGGCTTTCTTTCCTGGGGCCTTTAGGGGGCTTGGCGCTGCTTTTGGTTTTGCTCGTGGGTTATTCGCTGGTGAATATCTTCCTGTTTAACTCCCAGCGCCTGTTTATGGACTGGTTTGCTCCCATGATTGCAATGATGGGCAGCTATACGGTTAGCTATGCCTATCGCTATTTGATCGAAGAGCGTGAAAAAAGGCGCGTGCGTAAATTTTTCAAATCCTATGTTTCACCTAAATTGGTTGAAGAATTGCTCAAAGATCCTCAAACCATGCCCAGTTTGAAAAGTGAACGGCGCATGGTCAGTATTCTTTTCTCAGATATAGCAGGCTTTACCTCGATGTCTGAAAGTCTGCCGCCCGATGAGGTCGAGCATATTCTGAACGAATATCTGACAGCCATGAGTGAAATTGTGTTTAGCAACGATGGCACGCTCGACAAGTATATTGGGGATGCTGTCATGTCGGTTTGGGGCAATGTGGGCCCCAGCAATCCCAAAACAGACGCCTATAAAGCAGTGAATACCGCGATTCAGATGCAACGTAAATTGGCTGAACTGCGTGAAAAATGGCTTTCAGAAGGCATGGTGCCGCTGCAGATCAGAATTGGGGTGAATACAGGAGAAGCCCTGGTTGGGAACTTTGGTTCGCCACAAAAGATGGATTATACTGTCATCGGTGATGCGGTCAATACCGCTTCTCGTCTGGAAGGGCTGAACAAAGAATTTGGTTCCAGCATTCTGATCAGTCAAAGTTGTTTTGATTTGGTCAAAGATCGCGTCAATGCCCGTCACTGCGGCAACGCCAAGGTCAAAGGTAAAGAAGAAACCGTTTCTGTCTATGAGGTTCACGGCTGGAAAGACGAAGGTGGTGCGGCTACCGAAGTTCGTGAAACCAAATGGATCAAAGGCACACAAGAAACTCAGTGGAAGTAATCTGACGTGGACAAGATAGCGCAGTATGAGGTGCTCGGTGAATTAGGTCGGGGCGGTATGGGGGTGGTGCTTGACGCCGTAGACCCGCGTCTCGATCGGCATGTGGCCATTAAGGTGATTGAGTTGCCCAATGACCCCAATATGACCCAGCAGACCAAAGACGAGTTGATTGAACGGTTTAAGCGAGAAGCCAAAGCCAGCGCAAAACTGAATCACCCCAATATCGTCAGTATCTACGATTTTGGTGAGTATGAGGGCCGTTATTATATGGTCATGGAGTTTCTCCAAGGCCGAAACCTCTCTCAATTGTTGAAAATTCATTCTCCACTTTCGGTGCCAGTGGCGCTCAAATCGCTGATTCAGGTTTGCGAAGCGCTTGATTTTGCGCACTATCAGGGGATTATCCACCGGGATATTAAACCAGCCAATATTGTTATTTTGGACAACGGCACGACCAAACTCACCGATTTTGGTATTGCCCGTCTGGAATCTACACAGTCTGATTTGACCAAAGCGGGTTCGATTTTGGGCAGTTTATTGTATATTTCGCCAGAACAGCTGATGAACCCCAAAGATGTTGATAAACGCGCCGATATTTACTCTTTGGGTGTGACTGCCTATGAGATTTTAACCGGGCAGCTGCCCTATAATGGCTCAAATATTGGCGAAATTGTCATGAAAATCATGCAGAGTGAGCCTCCCCGACCCAGTGAGCTGAATCCTCAGATTCCTTCAGAATTGGATGGCATGATCTTTAAAGCCATGGCCAAAACTGTTGAAATGCGTTATGACACGGCCAAGGATTTTGCTGCAGATTTGAGCCAGGCGCTTTATAAACTGACAGGAGCGACAGGCCAGGATGCTTTGCCGCTTCCGAATATCGATTTAAGTGTTACCAACCGTGGGATTGAGCACGTGGTGCGCCATGATGACAATACGCCCACCCAATACGGTTCTGGACCATCCCATGATCAGGGGGCTACGATTAGTACAGGCACTTTGAATATGGGCACGATCAGCAGTGCCAGCAGTGGCAGTGCTTCTGTGCGCAGCAAAGAATTTACCCTGGTAGAAGGCATTGATGAAGCCACTCCCTTCGCTGCCGCTTTGCGGGTTTTGCGCGGTTGGCATGTTGAAAATCTGAGCACCAATACCATGCTTGAAGCCATTTATAAGTATGAGGGCAAGAGCCAGGGGCTGATTATCAACAACTCCGTCATTCTTTTGATTTACAAAGGTTTGATTGTCGGTGCAATGGTCAACAAGCCTGAATTGACAGGGCCAGCGGCTTATCAGCATATGGCTTCCTGGCAGAAATTTGAAATGACCCAGTGCATGCCCCAAGAAAAGGAAGAGCCCTGGCTGGTGCTTCTGGCGATCATGGTGGGTGCCAATACTTTGATGGAACACAATCCCATGTGTTCGCGCGGAGATATTTCCAAGGCGATTGAACTGCAGAAATCCAAGCGTTTCAGTGGCATGATTCGCGTAACTGAAAAACGCACTTTAAAGTGGACGGGCTTATTGGATGGACAGCAGGTCTTTTCAATTACCATGCCTTATCCTTCGGGCTCCTATGATGGAGAATATTTTGACCTGAGCATCTATGCGCCCCGTTTCAATCTGATTGGCCCCAGTCTGCGCAAGCTTTTGGTTGAGGCCCAATTGCAAATTGTCAGCAAATCGATTAACCGTCCCATTTTGGCGCAATATGCAGGTGCCAAGGAAAAACAGCTGACTTCAGAAGTAATGGAAGAAGCCCTGCGCAATACCGATACCACCACGATTATGCCCAAAGATGCGACCTTTGAAATTGGCAACCGCAGTATCAAATACTCAGATATCTTTAAAGAGACCAATCACTTCAAAGTTTTGGATTGGTTGATGTATGAGTATATGTATGGTCTTTCCCGTTCCAGCGCTTTTGCCAACCTCAAGAAGCGTTTCAGTTGGATTTGGACCTTTAAATCCTTGAAATTTTTGCAGCCCGTGAAAATGGGAAGTTTCAGCGCGACCTTTGATATTCTGGCCTATAACAACCAGGATCAGCTCACAGCCCTGTTTCGTTTTGAAAACGAGATCAGTGAAGAAAGCCTGAACAATATGATTGAGGACGTGCGCCGGATTAAAACCGAGCGCACCCAGGATGATATTCAGGCGGCGATGCTGGTGACGTACCTGCCTGCTTCTGAGGCCGTTCTGGCGCAATTTAACCGCCAGACCATTAAACCCGGATTGCTGGGCATGGGCGAATCTGAGCGTGGCTTTGTCAAAATGGGCTGGAACAAAGGGTTTTACCTCTTTGTCGCTCATCTCAATGAGTCTGGAGTGGCGCATCTGATCGCGCCAAATCTGCAGGTGGATGCCTGAGTTTATCCCCTCGGCAGCATTGATTCTGGTGGCGCAAGAACCTGAACTGCGCGTATTTTTGGTACGCAGAGCTGCGGATCAGCGTTTTTTTCCTGACCAATGGACTTTTCCCGGCGGAAAATTAGATGCCCTGGATGGGCCGGAATCAGATTTGCTTTCCTTCCAATTCTGCGCTTTGCGTGAATTGCTTGAAGAAACGGGACTCTTGCCTGGCTTTGGGGGTTCTGCTGAGGCTTTGGCGGATTTGCGACACGATCTTTTAAACGGCAAACCTTTTCCGCGTATCCTGGATCTTCCCCTTCTCCAGGATTTGGGCTGGCGTGTGATGCCCCCTTTTGCGCCCCGCCGTTTTGAAACCCGCTATTTTTTAGGGACGGTCGCTGCATGCGCACAAGACTTTGCTTTAAATGCTGAACTGTCAGAAGCTGCCTGGTGGAAGCCTTCGGAGCTTTTGCAAAAATGGCAGAAAGGGCAGATTTTAGTACCTCCACCTGTGCGCAGCCTGGTCGAGATCTTGGCCAGCCATGGACGCGATCTTGAGCGCCTTTCCGCTTTGGCGAATGACCGCGATACCCTGTTTGCAGATTTAGAGATCTTCCCTGGTTTTGAGGTGATTCCACTGCGCACGCCCACGCTGCCCCCTGCGACGCATACCAACTGCGCTCTGATCGGGCGAGAGCAATTTGTGATTGTCGATCCTGCTTCCCCCTACCCTGAAGAACAGGCCCTGCTTTTGAATCGGATTGAATCCCGCATAGATCAAGGACACCAACCCGTCTCGATTGTACTGACCCACCACCATATCGACCATATGGGGGGAGCGGTGGCCTTGCGAAACAGGTTGCAATTGCCGATCTTGGCGCATCCTGAAACTGCTCGCCTCTTGGCAGAGCAGTTTGAAATAGATCAATTGATTGAAGAGGGGCATGTCTGGAATTTGAGTTCAGATGCTGCCCTCCCTTGGATTTTGCAGGCAATTCATACCCCAGGACACGATCCCGGGCATCTCTGTTTGCTGGATTTGCGCCAGAATCTGGCCCATGTGGGGGATATGCTGGCGGGGATTGGTACGATTCTGATTGAGCATCCTGAAGGCAATATGCAGGCCTATCTTGATTCTCTGCGCCGCTTGCAAAGCCTGAATTTGAAGGCCGTGATTCCCTCGCATGGGCCTGTGATTCACAGACCTTCACAAACCTGTGCTGAGTATCTGGCACATCGGGAAATGCGCGAAAATCAGATTCTTGCCTGTCTTGAAAAAGGAGCGCAAACAGAGGAGGCACTTCTGAACGAAGTCTATGCAGGTCTTGCTCCCCAGCTCCTGCCCCTGGCCCGCCGTTCCCTGCTGGCGCATCTTCACAAATTAAAACATGAAAAACGGCTGGAAGAGCAAGCGGCTGTTTGGAGCAAAAAATGAAAAAGCCCCCTGAATTGGGGGCTTTTTTTATCGCTTAGCGTTTCAGCAAGGCTTCAATAAAATGATCCCAACTGGTTTCTTTGGCAAAACGGGTATTGAGATAACCCGTATTGGCGATCATGCCAAAATCAGGCGGCATTTGAGAGGGGCCAACCTTTGAAGGGGGCAGGAAGATCGAAAGCCCATTGGCGCCAATGCCTTCTTTGTCTTTGGCAGAGATCATCAATTTTTGCTTGAGAACTTGTTTGACGGCCAAGGCTGATTGCTGAACCGCAGGATTGGGCACCAGACGGATCAAATTGTTCAGAAAGGTAATCAAATCACGTTGCCCAGTATTGGGAGAATTTTTCAGTTCAGGCACCTGATCATAGGCTGCTATAATTTGGGCGCGGTTGGCGGGAATGGCACGAATCAAGGTATTGCTGAGTACGTTCATGCTGGATTTGAATTCGCCCATGAAACGCATATCCAGCGCTGCCAGGGTAGAATAACCGGTTTGAGCGTTGCGAACTTTGGCGAAAGCGACCATTTGTGCGCCAATCTGTTGGGGGCTCAGGGGTTGGGCCGAAAGGCGGGTGAGTTCACGGGTAAAATCGACCACGGTATCCTGGGTGGCCATGACGCTGTCTTCAGAGGCGATGATGACTTTTGAAAGATCACGCAGTTCGTAGAGCGCCTCGACATTGCCCATCAGGCAGGAAAGAAAATTCATGACATCAAACTGACGGCCTTTCAATCCCTGACGGATGGCGGTGCCAAAATCCGCGACGGTCATAATTTCACGTGGGTTTTTACTGACTTTGGTATCATCGGTGCCGATGCCAAAATAGCCACCGCCATGGGCCAAAATATCAAAAACTTTCATGCGGCCAGGATAGGCAGAGAAGGCCCAGTTAATGGTCTGAGAAAGGGTCGCTGGATCATTGGAATCGACTTCTTTGGTTTTTTTGTCGAGGTAAGAAAAAGCTGAACCCAGCTGTTGGGGTTTATGATCGTTGATCAAATAGGCAAGAAAAGAATTATCAGGGCCCTGCAAATCTGCAAAGGCCAGGTAATAGCCCCGATCACTCACGCTTTGTTCCATGGCGTCGATCATCATGGCACCGGCCTGTGAGAGGCCATCATCCATGGCGATATAGGAAAGCATGGTCACCGGACGTTCGCCACGGGCGGTGGGCAATTGCGCTTTGACGGGGCGAAGGGGTTGAGAAAAACGGGTTAAACTCGCAGGGGTATTGATTCCGGCTGAAAGCATGGGTTGGCTTGAACAGGCGGCCAAAGAAACCAAAAGAGTAGCTGAAACCAGGGTTTTTAAAGTTTTGAACATCAAATAAAATCTCCTCTACGCGATACTTGGATACCTATTCTATCGACGAAGAGAGGCAGGTTCTGACCTTAACAAGTTTAAAGCTAAAATCAAAAATGTTTAATTTGTAGTTAATTTATTCAGAACTGGCAGGACTGAGGGAAAGCAGAATATCGCGGGCCATTAAGAGTTGGGTATCTTTTTCAGAACCTATCTGAACCCCCTCGGGCAGATCGACTTCGAAATCAGGATGAATACCTTTGCCATGAATATCATTGCCATGCGAAGTGAGGTATTTGCTGGTGGTAAGTGAAAGGCCCGAGCCCTCGGAGAGCGAAAGTAAATTTTGAACCAGGCCTTTGCCGAAGCTCTGCTTGCCTACCAAAAGGGCCCTTCCGTGTTCTTGCATGCTGCCTGCGACAATTTCTGCTGCGCTGGCTGTGCCATTGTTGATCAGCACAATCACATCGTAGCTGGGGTTAAAAATCGGCAGGCCGGTGGCCATGTGCAGGGTTTCCTGGTTCTGGCGATCCACGACGCGTACTATGGCTCCCTGGCTGATAAACATGCTGCCAACTTCAATCGCATTGCTCAGGGTGCCCCCTGGATTGTTGCGTAAATCAAAAATCAGGCTTTGCATGCCTTCGGTTTCCAATTGGGTCAAGGCCGCTTGCATGGCCAGGGGAACCTGATCTGAAAAAAAGGTATTTAAGCGAAGATAGCCAATATTTTCTGAGAGCATGCGAAATGAGACGGGGTTGAGATTTAAAACCTCGCGTTGAATTTTATAGGTGTCCATACGCTTGTTGTGTGGGTGTTCAATGCCGATTTCTACCCATGTCCCGACTTCACCCTGCATCAATTGGACGGCCTCCGCAAAATTTAAATGAGAGGTGGATTTTTGATTGATACTGCGAATGCGGTCACCCGCCCCCAGCCCTGCTTTCCAGGCCGGAGACTGATCCAGGGCGCTGACGATTGTTAAACGGCCGTCGCGAATGCCGATTTCAATGCCGATGCCTGCGACTTCTCCCGTTTTGATCTGCTTGAGTTCAGCATATTCCTGGGCATTTAAATAGGAACTGTAAGGGTCGTTCAGGCTTGCAAGCAATCCCTTGGCGGCGCCTTCCCAGAGTTGATGGCTGTCCAGGGGCTTAAGGGCGTTGTGTTGGATCAGCTCAGAAATTTCATTCAAAAGCGCCAAATTTTTAGAGATTCCCGCTTCGGCATAGGGCAAGCTGAGCCCTGCCAAAAAACTGAAGAGGCTCAACAAGAGCCACTCTGTACGGTACTTCATGGCTGAAGGATCAGCAATCGCTGCCCAGTAGGAGGGTGACAGGCCCATCATTGTGAATCGTGACATCCATATGGGCCTGAAAAATACCCGTTGCCACGGTCACGCCGGTTTGGCGTAAACAAGCGACGAACTGATCATATAAGCGGGCAGCCATCTCCGGAGGCGCAGCCCCAGAAAAACCTGGGCGTCGGCCTTTGCGGGTTTCACCATAGAGCGTGAATTGAGAGACGGCTAAGACACTGCCACCAACCTCTAGCAAGGAACGGTTCATTTTACCGGCCTCATCAGGAAAGACTCGTAAATTGACACATTTCTCGGCCCAGAAACGCAGCTCTTCAAGATCGTCCTGGGGGCCGATGCCGACCAATAAAACCAAGCCCGGCCCTTGAATCTCGCCTACAATTTGTTCTTCTACCGTCACCGCACCATAGGAGACACGTTGCAAAACAATCCGCATTATTTTCGGGCGATCCGTTCCGTCAAGACATCCAGAGCTTTTTGGAGTTGAACATCCAGGCTCTCGGAATAGGGTTTTTCAAGGATTTCTTTGGGAATCGTGACCTGGATATCGGGTTCAATGCCCTTTTTATTAATATCTGTGCCATTGGTGGTCAGATATTTATTGGTGGTAATCGCGAGCCCCGAACCGTTTGAAAGATTATGCACGGTTTGAACCAATCCTTTACCGAAGGTTTTGGTGCCAATTAGAACTGCGCGCTTATTGTCTTTGAGGGTGCCCGCCAAAATTTCAGAGGCGCTGGCGCTGCCGCCATCAATCAAAACCGCCATGGGGATGTTTTTATCGAGAGCCAGCGGGCCGTGGGCTTTCAGCTGTTCTTCTTTGCCCTCGCGATCGACAATTCTGACAATCGGCCCTTCAGAAACAAAGAGGCTGCCGATATCTACGGCATTGGGCAAAAGCCCACCTGGATTGCTGCGAATATCCATGACCAAGGCGCGCATTCCCTGTTTTTTCAGATCTTGAATGGCGTGTTTCACTTCTTCAGTGGCATTGTTTTGCATGAACGAAGTCAGACGAATATAGCCGATTTGGTTCTTGAGGAGTTTGGCTTTTACAATTTTATTTTCGATCTTGCCGCGGGTGACCGGAATTTCCATGGTTTTTTTGGTTTCTTCACGGTAGACGGTCAGTTTGATAATCGTGCCTTCTTTGCCGCGAATCAATTTAACCGCATCATCCAGGCTGATGGTTTCGGTATCTTTGCCGTCCAAGGCTTTAATCCAGTCGCCGGCTTTCAAGCCTGCTTTCCAGGCTGGGGTATCTTCAATCGGGGCAATGACTGTCAGTTTATTGTCTTTCATGCCAATCTGAATGCCAATGCCGCTGAAGCTGCCTTCACGTTCTTCATTCATCTGTTTGAATTCTGTGGGGGCGATATAGCGGGTATAGGGGTCATTCAACATGCCGAGCATGCCATCAATCGCACCTTTGACCAGCTTTTCATCGTCTACTTTTTTCTCGACATATTCCATTTTGACCAGGTCATAGACTTCGAGAAAGACGCGGAACCCTCCGGATTCAGCCAAGACAGGCTGCAGGGTGACGCCTGCCGCAAAAGATGCAGCCATCAGGGCTGAGATCAACGCAGTTTTTTTGAAGATCTGAAGTTTCATGGGCAGGTAGAAGATCCTTTCATGCAATCCTGGTTATATAGTAGCACCCTGACTTTGTTTTCTGCATCCAGTTTCTATTCTGCAGTGAGAAACTCAAACGGGCGTAGATTTTGTCAGGCTTTTCTTTAGACCCAGGAGACAGGCAAAATGTTCACGTATCAGAAAAAATCTTTTTCAGGTCAGTTCCTGAATCACTCCTCTCCAGCGGCTGGGGGCCGTGAAATTCAGTTATCTGGTTCAACCCCCAGCGCTTTAAAATGCAGGCGGATGGGCCTCTTGGGGCTGAGCCCTCTTGGGTCGGTTCGGAGAGAAAAGTTTGTAATAAAGCCAGCCCAGCAGTGCCAGCACAAAGAGTGTGTCTAGCCCATCTCTCAATGTCCTCACTTAATTGAAATTGTACAACCCATTATTGTATTTAGAAATAATTGTTTTATCAAACCCAAGTGAATCGATTATTATTAAGACATGGCAAAGTTAGAGGCATGTCTGATATGGGCAAAATAGCGGCTTTGGGATTGAGTCTGGGCTTGCTCTTGTTTTCATGTCAGTTTTTACCACAGGGAGCTATATCAACGCTCTCTGAATCCATTCCCCCATCTGTATTCCCCAGTGCTAAAGTCGCATTACTCATGCAAACCGGAACCTCTCCTTCACAAGTTCCAGAACCAACAATTATGGCAAGCCCAGCTATAAATAAAGCTTCACCAGATAGCGTAGCCGTGACCGATGCAGAAAGAGAAATTGTATCCAAGTCTATTAACAAGTTGGCCTTTATAACTTTTAAATACCTTCAGAGCACAAATCTTACTCAAAGCAATCTATTTTTTTCTCCTATCAATCTGTATGCGATCCTTCTTGAAAAATTAAAAGCCTTACCAGTACAAGATGTTACTCAAATTTTATCGGAGTTGGACTTAGTTAATCTCACACTCAGTGAGGTGAACAGAATTTTTTCTGATCTAATCACAAAAGTAAAAGAATCTTCAGGTAATCTAAGTGGCTTAGGCTCTTCAGAGCTTTTCTTTGAAGTCAATTGGGATGCAGATGTTTATAAGCCAAATTCATATGAACTGGTATTTAATGGAATAAATGGCATAGTCAAAGGGAGTTTCTCTGAAGTTTGCAAGAATTCATCGCAAAGATTTTTAAGAAAAGATACTTTTTTATATAATATTTCTTATTTTTTGCAAAAAAATTCTCTATTAACGATTGAATTGTATAATACGCCTGTAAAAAATAATATCAGTGTCTTTTCAAATGCTTTTTCGATAACTGAATGGCAAGAGGCAAACAAAAAAAGTATAGGCTTCTACGGCAATGTTTGTACAATCATTCCCCGTTTTAAAAACGTCGTTGTTTCAAAAGTCGATATAGGCAAGATGCTTAACTTAAGCAGTGTAAACTTGAAGCTTGAACAAAAGCTCTCTGTGAATTTTAATCAGGCAGGAACAAAACAGAATCTTAATGTAATGGAAAGTGAAAATCCTTCAGAAAGGGTCATGCTGACCGAAGCCTTTGGCATGATTGTATCTGGTTCTTATAAGCTGCCTTATCCTCCATCTCAACAACTAAATTTTTCAGCTTATCAAACAGAAACCATTATTTTGATGGGTTTGATTCAACAATTGACCCCTGATGAAATTGCTTGTGATATCAATCAGGGCTGTTATCGTTCAGCATTTCAATAATCATTGCGCAATTCTTTATTCTTTCAAGCAACATAGTGTCCAGAACACAAAGATATGTTAACCATTTCTTATTAGCTTACTTGGAGAACCAAATTGACAAGAATTCAAAATATATTGTACGCTTTGAATGAGTACATATTTGAGGGGTGAATGATGCCCAGAATTCCTGTTGAACAGAGTGAGCGTATGCATTTGCGTGTGAATCCGGAGCAAAAGGCCCGTTTAATCCGAGCAGCAGCCTTGCAACAGACAGATCTCACCCATTTTGTCTTACAGCTTGCCTTACGTGAAGCCGATGCAGTCATAGCCCAAGCTGAACAGCTTCAATTGAGCGAAAGGGACAGTCTGCAGGTACTCGACCTGCTAGAAAACCCACCCGCTCCAAACTCCAAACTACGAGCAGCGGCGGCGGCCTTGCCTCCCTTATGACACTTCCGACTTGGCATGAAGAGCCGATCGCCAAAAGCCATGCTCGTAAAAATTTTGACTGTGGAGATGCAGAACAGAATCTCTTTCTTAGAAATCATGCCCGGCAAAGCCATGAAAAAGGCGGGGCAAAAACTTTTCTTGCGATTGACAGTACGGATCGAAAAACGATTTTGGGTTTTTACAGTCTGGCTCCGGCTTCATTGTCTTATGCTCAAACCCCGGCCTTGTTGCGCCGAGGACTGGCCCGCTATGATGTTCCTGGCTTTCGGCTTGCACGTCTGGCCACCGCACTATCGGTTCAAGGAAAAGGACTCGGTGGCCAACTGCTACTCATAGCCGGGCGGCGATGTTTGTTAGCGGCGACTCAAGTGGGTGGGGTTGTATTAATCATTGATGCCAAAAACCAACGTGCAGCAGATTGGTATAAGAGTTATGGGGCTATTCCTCTGGACGATAACGATTTGACCTTGGTTTTGCCTTTGGCGACAATCAAGACTGCTTTGTTGGATGTGGGAAAACTTTGAGGTTTTAAAGACTTTTCGATTACTTTTGTTTTTCAGAGATCTTAGCGCTTAAAATAAAGACACAGCAAAGTTAGAGGATTTTATGAAATGAGCAAAATCGGGGCTTTAGGATTCAGTCTGGGCTTGTTTTTGTTTTCATGTCAGCCTTTACCACAGGGAGCTAGATCAACGCCCACTGAATCCATCTCCCCATCAGTGCAACCCAGTGCTGCGCTAATTTTAGAAAGCATTGATGAAAAATCCTGTCATGAAGTAATCGAAATCGATAAAAATAACTACCATTACAAATCATTTGAGCGATCTAAAGTGGGAGAAATTATGCCTTTGATGACTGTTTTTAAGAATTGTAGTTTTAAAGACGAAGATATAGCAACACATACATTTTCATACTTCAATAATAATAAGGGACAAACTTTTATATTTTCAAAAATAACTGAAGAACAGTCAAAACCCGTGAGAACAACAGCCTCGCCCTCTTACTGTGGTTTTTATTTTGTAACGGGTCAAACAGATATCTCTTTGATAGCTGAAACTGAACTCAAAAATGGAGAAAAAATCAAAAGTTTACCATTTACACTCCATTTAGATTCCGATCATGTAAAATACTGCGAAACTCCCGGCAATCCTATGATTAAATACTAGTGTCAGTCACCTATCCGCGGATAAAGGTGACTTTACTCGATTGAATGGACAGACCATTAAACAACATTTCGTTGCTCAAACTGACCTTTTCCCCCAAATTGGCCCCCCCTGAAAAAGGTGGTCGCACACAAACTGTCCGAAAGTAAGAAAGCCTTTTGAGCCCTGATATGAACGGAACACTATCAGTACTCAGATCAATTCCGCAGTGGGTTTCACCTATGCGAAGACAAAAAGTGGTGACGCTTTAGGCAAAATATTAGTGTCCAGAACACAACAGGAAATTCGGGCTCGTTTTAAGCCTGACACATACCGAATATTGATGGGCAGAAGAGACTTCATTGTTTTTGCCAATTCCCTGTTTCTGGGTTCCATTCATGAACAGAATCAGATTTTAACTGTGTGGCTTCAAACAGAGGCCACCAAAAATTTTTGAGCTGTGTGAGTGTCTCTTGAAGTGAAATTTTGGATTTGACTTGAATTGTCTTTTGAAAAGCTTCCCACTGGGATAATTTACTTGAATCCTCATAAAAATCGGGGGTAAACATAATCGGTAAAGCGATCGGCATGGGTGTCCGGCGTCTTTCAAAAGTGAGTTGAATGGCTTCAAGCACACGCCCGGTTCCCCAAGTTTGTTTTGTTATCAGATACCACAGATCGTAAATATCTTTCATTCGGCTGGTTGTAAGCCCTCTGACATAGAGGGCATGGAACTTTTCCGCCAAGATGCTTTCGACAGGATAGGCTTGTATTTCGGGTAAGGGAAAACCGAGCAGAGGTTCAAATAAAACGGGTTGATAAGGTTTCAGTACAGCATCACCAAAACCGATATCTACCTGAAGAGTCAAGCGGGCGTTTTCTAAAAAGGCATTTAAGATGAGTCTTACACCCGGATAGTCTTGTTCTTCTTTAATTGTTTGTGTGCGAATATCTTCGGAGAAACGCAAACCATCTTCTGGAAAATCTAAGAGAGAAGCTTGGCTAAAAATCTTGACCAATCGCTCCACATTGGGATCTCCTTTTCCCAATAAATCGAGATCCCGTGTTTGACGATAAGGACTGTTTGAGAGAATTCCCAGCAATAGTCCCCCTTTAAGCAAGAAGTCTTCATCTGAGATGATACAACCCAGTCTGTATAAAAGCCTTTCAAAGGCATAGCGAAGCATTATTGCTTCAAAGGGTTCGGACTGCTTTTGAGCCAGAAGCAGCAAGCGAGCTTTTACAGATGCAGCTGGATTTTTAGTCCTTTTCATGCCAAGAGTACTTCCAGATAAGGCCGTATAACTTTTTCGACACGATTAATGGCGGCAAAGTGAGTCAGCTCTGCCAGTGAGAAACGCTGTTCTTGTAACCCCATTTTCAGGGCCTGAAGCACAGTTTCCATCCCCAAAACTGATCTGAATTTAAAGCAATCAGCTATGGTTTTTGCTGGGGAGTAGATGGCCAGCGGTACACCATCAATCTGATGATACTCAATGCCCTCTTTCAACGATCGGCCAGATAGATGAACATACCGCAAAGTCAGATTTTCCATTTGGGCATGGTAACGCCCAGGGTGAACCGCAACCCAAATTTGGTGTGGGATTTGAAGGGTTAGCTCATGAAAACTGAGAGCGGAAAGAAGACAGATAATACCATCGGGCAAGCGCTTGCCCACTTCAGCTAAACTTATCTGACTGGAAAAATCTTGATCTGCCCGCATATAAAGTCCCCGGTCCAAACGAATCAGAAGCCCCGACTTTTCAAGACGCCAGAGGTAATCTGGGGGTAACCCCTGTTTCGTTAGGTCACTTGGTCGGATCAAGCCTTGTTTTCGAGCTAGTTTGAGAACTTTTTGGGTGACAGACGTGGATTCAGGCATATAAATTAAACCCAGATATAAAATATATTTCTCTATGGATTATATTTATAATAATAGCATAAAAGCCAATCTGGGATTAAATAGGCCGTGAAAGATTATTTGTCATCGGACCTCAGCTTAACAGACGCTTTCACTTTTTCCCTGGTTTCCGTGGACGGCGGCGGATCTCTAAAAACCGCTTTTTTTCCTCGTTGGGGAGTGCGTCATAAAAGCTCTTGACCAACTCCATAAAAGGACGGGTTAAAAAGTTTTTGAGGTTGTATTGGTAAATGCGTGTGTTTCCAAGTTTTTCAGACACGAGAATACCCGCTCTCTCATAGCGTTCGAGCTGCTTTTGAACCTGACTCACGGAGATTTCAAAATCATGGGCAATGGCCGAAGCGTAGGTCTTCCCATAATGGTGTAAATGCAAAAATACCCGCATGGCAGTGGGGCTGCCTAAAATAGTGTCTAACATAGTCTTAGCATAAGGGAATTTGAGTTGATTTGTAAACCTACTTAATAGGTTGATTAACCTATTAAGTAGGTTTTATTTATTAATGTGACTCTCTTGGTTGTTAAAGTCATTTCGAATATTTCGATTAAAGTGTTATGATATGAACGAACAGCTATAAAGTAGCACTGTGAATATTGAGAGGGATGCGTATGATAGGTGCCCTTGCGGAACTGGTAAAGCCAACCGAAGCTGAGTCTCAACAGGCCAAAGAGACCAGTCGTCTCTTGGCTCGTCTCCTGCCTCAACACTCTGAAGATCTTCAACTTCAGGCAACGGACGTTCAGGGACAGAAACAAGCGATACTTTTGCCCGCCTCGGCTGTCAAACTCCTGGTTTTTCTGCTTGCTGAGATGGCTCAAGGCCATGCTGTTACACTGGTTCCCTATCATGCAGAATTGACGACTCAACAAGCAGCGGATTTTTTAAATGTTTCAAGGCCCTATCTGGTGAAACTTCTGGAGAGAGGCGAGATGCCCTTTCATAAAACAGGCAAGCATCGCCGAGTACGCTTTGAAGATCTTCTTGCTTATCAGCAGAGGTTGAGAGAGGCCCGCTCACAGGCTTTAGATCAGCTGACCGCTGAAGCTCAAGAGTTGGATCTCGGATACTGAAGTCAGTGGCCTTTTCGGTTCTCTTTGATGCCTGCGTTTTCTTCCCGGCCCCTCTGCGATATTTTTTGCTGACACTGGCGGAAACTGAACTGTTTCGCCCCAAATGGACTCAGCAGATTCATGATGAGTGGGTACGGAATTTACTTTTAAGTAGACCGGAACTCGATCCCGAGCGTCTGAAGCGGATCTATCATACCATGGACACCTTTTTCCCAGATTCTCTGATTGAAGGGTATGAAGACTTGATTTCCAGTCTGAGTCTTCTGGATGAAATTGACCGCCATGTCCTGGCCGCAGCGATTCGGGGTCGTAGTGAAATCATCGTGACTTTAAATCTGAAAGATTTTCCTGATGATTTTGTACTCAATACCATGGAACTGGGCATGGAATCTGTACTCATGGCGATTCGTAAACAGCGTGCTCGTCTCAAAAATCCCTTGATGCTCAATACCCACCTGAAAGCTAATGTTTATAAGATTGAGGGTATTGAGATGTAATACGTTGAATTTGCCAACGCCCACTTTTTAAGCGCAGATAAAAGAAAACATCTTCATGTTCCGCAGGAGATACGATGCTTTCGAATTTGGACTTCACAATTACTAAACCATTTTCAACACCGTCTATTTGTCGATGCAACTCTTTTGAGCAAACTAACTGGGACATGCCCTGATCTAATGTGTCATTGCCTTCCTGAATAAAAACCAAGGCTTTTTGCTCGCAGTTTTTTTCATTTTGTTGATTATGAATATCCCTAAGAAAATTCCCTACAGTCTCTAAAGCCGCAGCATATTTCTGCAAAAGTTGAGCATCGGGAGAGGAAAGGGTTCTGGTTTCTTTTATAAAAGTTTTTTCCAAATATTTGTAACCAAGCATTCCGCCCAACAGACATACCAGCAAGAGAGTAACCCAGTATCGTCTTTTATTATTCAGGAAAGTCACGCCGATTTTCAACTTGTGGCCCCTCAAAACGAGTAGGTAAAGGGGTTGTGGGATTTTTTAATAATTGAATACCAAATTCAGAGCCATAAGCATTCATCACAATGTCTTTTAAGGCCGAATTACCCTGTCGCTCATCAAAATGGGAAAGCTCATAACTGGCCCCCATGTAAGCAGAGAGGTCACGGGCTTGAGTTTCAGAGCCTGTTGTGCTGGACATGACGTTATATGCCAGATAAGCGTGTGACCAAAAATGCAGATTATTATCAGAAGTAAAATCTTGGGTATTTTGTTGTGCTTTGGGCACCATTCCACCGACACCGTGGTTCATAATAACAGAGTCTGGCGAATTACCCTGATTCAAAGCAATATACGCAGCCCTCATTTGGCCTAAAACACGATTGTGCTGTTCGTTGGCACCTGAACCTTGGCCAATATGTACAGAGTTCATCAAAGCGGCAATTGCCGTCAATGCATCTTTCTGAGGATTTTGAGAGCCGAACCCTTTTGCAAGGGTGACAGCGCTGCGAAATAACTGTTCTGGTGTACGAGAATAGCCCTTGTTAATAGAAGCGGTCAGATTGTCTAAAATCTGAAGCACCGGTTCCCGAGAAGAAGCATTAAACAAATTCCTGTACAATCCCGGCTTCACCATGCGAAGGTCATGTTCCGAGACCTTTTGGTTGGAGGCCTGGGCTTTTTTTGCAAGCTCTTCTGCTTGATCTGTGCCCATGGCCATAGCCATTAAATTACCTGTATTCAAAAAATCATTGGTAAAAGCAGGAAAGGCAGAAGCATAAGACTTATGGGCATCAGCATATTGGGCAACCAAAGATTGGCGTTCACGAACTGAAAGCTTTTGGTTATTGATACCATCCAAAAATGGCTGTAAATCTGGGTTGCTACGCACATTTTTGTCTACCACAGAGGCCGATGTCTGGCGGGGAATGACCTTTGCACGCAAATTATTTAAATAACTTTGTTGTACACCCTCAAATTGAAATTCATTGTTTACGGGTTGAAAATTTGCTTTTTCAAGATGGCTTAAATTGCTGTTACTGGCCTGTGCCGCAATGAATTTAAGCTCCTCTTCACTGACGATTCCATCTTTATTTGCAACTTGAACAAGTTGTAAAACTTCATTGTTAGTGGTTTTACGGGCTCCGTCTGTTACCTTGTTTTGAGCCAGCTCTTTGGCCTTAGCACGCAATTCAGGGCTAATCGTTTGTTGGGCATTCCGAATTTTATAGTCCACCTGGCATCCTCATCATCAGCAGTATGTCTTATTTTTATACCCCAAATCTGCATTATTATATCATTGGGGAGAGTGTAACATAAGTGGTGTAAACCTCCAGAGAAGCTAAAATAAAAAGAACCCTGAAGGAAAAAGATGTAAAGAAAAGAGCTGTTAAAAGAGTTGGCTTAATCCGGCGCAATCAAATCAATAGAAGACATTAACAGTCTGGTTAAAGACATCTACAAAGAGACACTTGAAACCATGCTGGAAGCGGAGTTAGAGTCAGAACCAGGCTATAGCAAGTACGATTATCGCAATAAAAAGACCCAGAATGCTCGTGACGGCAAGCGTACAAAGACAGTGCGTAGCTCTGCCGGAGAATTTGAGTTAGCCGTGCCACGTGATCGTAATGGTGAATTTGAGCCCGAAATCGTGCCCAAAGGCAGCCCAGATGTGGGCAATATAGAGGATAAAATTCTGGGCATGTACAGTCGTGGCCAGAGTAGTCGTGACATAGCTGATCAGATTGAGGAAATCTATGGCACCCGCTTGAGCGCTACGACAATTAGCCGGGTGACAGACAAGTTGTTGCCTGTGATTGAAACCTGGCAAAATCGCCCGCTGGAAGCCGTTTACCCTATCCTCTGGCTTGATGGCTTTGTACTCAAAATCCGTGGTGAGAACGGCGTTTCAAATCAGTGTGCGCATGTCATCATGGGCGTTAATATAGAAGGTTACAAAGAGGTGCTGGGCATCTGGGTCGGCAATTCTGAATCATCCAAATTCTGGCTGAGAGTCCTAACCGATTTGAAAAATAGAGGCGTTGAGGACATTCTGATCTGTACGGTAGATGGCCTCAGCGGCTTTCAGGACGCCATTGAAAGCGTTTACCCACAAACAGAAGTTCAACGCTGTGTTGTCCACCAGGTGCGTTATAGCTGCCGTTTTGCGCAGCATAAAGATCGCAAAGAGTTCTGCCAGGATATGAAGCGGATTTACACGGCTCCAACTGAAAAAGCAGGCATTGAAGCACTCGAACGTATGGCTGCAAAATGGCAGGCCAAATATGCTTATGCCGTCAAAAGTTGGTATGACAACTGGGATGCCTTGTCACGTATTTACCGCTATACACCTGAAATTCGGCGCTTAATCTACACCACAAATCCGATTGAGAGCCTAAATCGCCAGTTTTGCAAGGCAACAAAAACACGTACACAATTCCCCTCAGAACAAGCTGCCACCAAGGTTTTATACCTGACGGTCATTAAAATTGAGGAAAAATGGAAGATGAAGGTTCAGAACTGGGGACTCATTATTTTCCAGCTCGCTATTCATTTTGACGAGCGGATCAACAAGCATTTATGAGATTTTCGGATGGTTTACACCAAAGACTTGGCACTCACTACTTTGAAAACCAAATTGACAAGAATTCAAAATATATTGTACGCTTTGAATGAGTACATATTTGAGGGGTGAATGATGCCCAGAATTCCTGTTGAACAGAGTGAGCGTATGCATTTGCGTGTGAATCCGGAGCAAAAGGCCCGTTTAATCCGAGCAGCAGCCTTGCAACAGACAGATCTCACCCATTTTGTCTTACAGCTTGCCTTACGTGAAGCCGATGCAGTCATAGCCCAAGCTGAACAGCTTCAATTGAGCGAAAGGGACAGTCTGCAGGTACTCGACCTGCTAGAAAACCCACCCGCTCCAAACTCCAAACTACGAGCAGCGGCGGCGGCCTTGCCTCCCTTATGACACTTCCGACTTGGCATGAAGAGCCGATCGCCAAAAGCCATGCTCGTAAAAATTTTGACTGTGGAGATGCAGAACAGAATCTCTTTCTTAGAAATCATGCCCGGCAAAGCCATGAAAAAGGCGGGGCAAAAACTTTTCTTGCGATTGACAGTACGGATCGAAAAACGATTTTGGGTTTTTACAGTCTGGCTCCGGCTTCATTGTCTTATGCTCAAACCCCGGCCTTGTTGCGCCGAGGACTGGCCCGCTATGATGTTCCTGGCTTTCGGCTTGCACGTCTGGCCACCGCACTATCGGTTCAAGGAAAAGGACTCGGTGGCCAACTGCTACTCATAGCCGGGCGGCGATGTTTGTTAGCGGCGACTCAAGTGGGTGGGGTTGTATTAATCATTGATGCCAAAAACCAACGTGCAGCAGATTGGTATAAGAGTTATGGGGCTATTCCTCTGGACGATAACGATTTGACCTTGGTTTTGCCTTTGGCGACAATCAAGACTGCTTTGTTGGATGTGGGAAAACTTTGAGGTTTTAAAGCCTTTTCGGTTCTCTTTGATACTTGCGTTTTCTTCCCTGCCCTTCTGCGATATATTTTGCTGACACTGGCGGAAACTGAGCTGTTTCAACCCAAATGGACTCAGCAGATTCATGACGAGTGGGTACGGAATTTACTTTTGAGAAGACCGGAACTCGATTCCGAGCGTCTGAAGCGGATCTATCATACCATGGACACCTTTTTCCCAGATTTTCTGATAGAAGGGTATGATGACTTGATTCCCAGTCTGAGTCTTTTGGATGAAATTGACCGCCATGTCCTGGCCGCAGCGATTCGGGGTCGCAGTGAAATCATCAGGAAAATCTGAAAGATTTTCCTGATGATTTTGTACTCAATACAATGGAGCATGGCTATGTTGAGCTAATTTAATCGGAGTTATTTTTCCATGAACATAGAAAAGTTTTTGACCCGGACTAAAAAATTCAGATTATTTTGGGGAACCATCGTAATTACGATGATCTCTTCTTGTAGTTCACAGAACAATACCTTGGATCCCGCATATCGCAAGGAGGTTTTTGAACTCGTTCAACCTTTAGGCTATGCAAAAAATGTAAAAACTAATTTAAGGCAAGCAAATCGGGTAACAATTTCTCCTGTTCAGGTCAATCAAACAATAGAGGAACCATATTGGTTGGCCATGGATAGAGAGGGTTCGCTGTATGTTACTTTTGGAAGTTTATATAGAGAATTTACCTTGGGGCGAATAAACTTAAAGACCTCTGAATTTCAGAACATATCCACTTTTGGCTATGTAAGAAAGTTTGGAGTACAAGATGAGGAACCTCGAACCTCATTTGTAAGAACACTCTTTTTTCTGTATCCCCTGACCTTTGATGCGAGTAATAGCCTCATCATCGTTTTGGATTCTAACACCTCAGGTTCACCCATTATTTCAAGACAAATACCTTATTTTGCTCCAAGCAATAAAGACAACTCTGCAACCCATTTGCCATCAGAGACCTTAACAACCAAAACAGTTGTTTTAAAAGCTGAAGGGCAATCCGTAGTTCTCAATAAACCCCAAGGAATAGTGATTGCTGAAAACGGAATTATATATATATCAGATACAGGCAACAACTGTATCCGAAAACTTGAAAACGGAATTTTGACAACTTTTGCGGGTTCAGAAAATGGCGAATTTGGTAATAAAGACGGTCAAGGTACAGAAGCTCGTTTTTATAGTCCCATGGGGATAGCCATCAACCCCCAAGGAGAGTTATATGTAGCAGACTTTTCAAACAGCAGTCTCCGAAAAATCACGCCTAAGGGCCAAGTTTCTACAGTTAACGTACCAAGATCCTTAACAAACCCAAGGGAGCAATCTTTGATTCTTAGCTCGCCAACAGGAATAGCGATAGATAGTGAAGATGCTTTGTATATTTCAGATTCTTCGAAAAATCAAGTCTATCGCTTAGCTCCAGATAGGAAGTCATGGCAAAGTCTTTCTGGGACTTCGCGTCAGTGTGGCCCCTCAGAAGAATGTCGAGGAGATCTTACATACTTTACACAACCTTGGGGGCTCACTTTTGATGAGAGTGGCAATCTTTATGTTGCAGATAAAATCCACAATATGATTCGAAAAATATCTCCAAGAACGGCTCTTTAACTACTTTCTCGGTCTCATTTAGGTGGCTCTGTGATGTGCAATGTATATACATCATGCTCGTAAACTTCAGTCAGTCGTTGGCTTAATTCCGTTTCGGTAAGCTCAGCGTTTGAAATCATCTTCTCAACTTGTTTGTAATTAAACTGAGTTGTACCACTCTCCGACATAAAGAAAGTTTTACGACAACCTCGTTCGATTGAGAGGGCTAAGGCAAATACGAACGAACTCTTTGATACGCTTATCTGAAGTAAAGAACCTTGAATAGGCTCAGCCAGATACCATCTCAAGACAATCTTGACGGGGAATAAGGGGCATATGATTGGGGCCATTGATCTATAAGCTACCTTCTTGAATGAGACTTTCAAAATTGTGTTATTCATGGGTTCTGGAGGGGGACACGCAAATCAGGCCCAATCATTCGCATTTCGTGAAAGTTGATTCAGGGTTCCGGGCAAAGCATAGCGTTCTTCTTTGTTCAAGATACAACGTATCAGCGCATACAGATTGACACTCAAGCAAAATACTGTGTCCAGAAGGCATTGGTCAGCAAACGGTTCTTTGAAATCACGCGCAGCGTGCTGCCTGTGTGCTTTTCAATCAGACGATAGTTTTCGGGCTCTACTTTCAGTTCGGTTTCAAGGGTATTGGTCAGAATTTGTTCCAGCATGCGGGTACAGGCCTCTGCTGAGCGTACCACCAGAATTCCATTCAGCACCCCGGAAGACAGAATGACCTGCAAAGCCAGCGGATGCACCTCTTTAAAGGTAAAGGCCCGCCGTTCAAAGAAGAGTGCGACATGCACCAGCTTTTCTATCAAGGTGGCGCGAATCTGCTCAGGTGGCAGTGGGGGAGTGCCTGTTCGGGCCTTGAGGGTCAATTCGTCCAGCCAGTTGCTGGCCAGCTGTTTCTGATCGGCATTGAGGTCTTTGATCTCGCCATAAAGATCAAAATCGGCCCAATGACTGAGTACCAGATCGGTCAGCGCCTGGGGGGGCAATTGATGCAGTTGGGCACTGAGCACTTTGGCTACCATGCCCTGGCGGTCGAGGTCTTCATCGGCTTCCAGATTCAATTCCTGCATCAGCAGCCTCAGGCCATGCTCGTGCATTTTCATGAGACTTTCACTGTCAATCTGAGATTTTTCAGAATACAGTCTGGGTACATAGACAATCACAGGTTTGCCTTGCCCCAAGGCAACCGAGGCTTCTGAATCTTTGCCAAAGGTATCGCCTTTTTGGGCCATATAAATGGTCAGACTGGCCCGTTTCAGCATCAGCGCTTCCACCAGCCCTTTGGCGACCCGATCCGCAATCCACGAGAGGGTGGGGTTAAAATAGCGCAGGTGAAGCGGAGCGATGCGCGGGTCTTTGAAAATGGTTTCAACAAAGGTATTCACGGAAATAAAATCTGCCCGTTCGCGCATCGAGGTGGCGATATAAACGTCCATATACGGTTCTGTCAAATAGGCCGAGAGATTTTTCTGGCCAGTTTCCTGGGTTTCTTCAATTCGGGCCAAATCTTCATCTTCTGGCGCCATGCGTGCTGCTTCCCGGCGGATTTCTTCAGGGTCGACGCGATTAAACAGGGTTTCTTCAATTTCCAGATCAGAGTCAAATTTACGCAGCAAGGCTTGAATCCGGTGGGTTTTCTTGGCCGAAAACCCCAACATGCTGCCCTCTTTATCGTTTTCGATCCATTCGGCCAGTTCATTCAGTTTGCTGTGCAGTTCATGGCGTTCCCGGTTCTGGCGGCGCACCCGTTCGGCAGAAATATAGCCCAGATCGTCGAGACGTTCACGTGCGATCGGGTGAATGGTTTCAAAGGGGCGGCGTTGAGTATACAGTGAGCGGTCGATTTTCTCAAGGGGCTTGAGATGTTCCTGTAATTCGCTCTCAGAACAGATAGACAGGGTTTTATAGGCCTTGCGGAAGGAACCGTAGATCCGAATCGCCGTTTTTTGCAGTTCCCGCACCTGGTGTTCAAACTGTTCAACCGAGGCAAAACTTGTCTGGCCGAGAAAATGGCGGTAAAAAGCCAGCGAAATATTGCGCTCACCGTAAAAGGTCAAAATTGAATTGAAATGTGCATGGGCCTGAATCAGCGACATATGCGCGCCCTGATCCTGAACATATTCGGTAACCGCTTCAATCAGCATGCCCTGGGAGAGAGGATCCAGGGTTTCAAGATTGAGGGCTTTGCCGATCATTTCTCCCAGAACGGTTTCAAAGGCGATGGCGCTTAAATAATGATCGTGGGTAACCACCCGCCAGTCGGGATCATCATGCAGATCCAGAATATCCGCCAGTGAAGAAAGATCTTCTGGCCCTGGCATGCGGCGTCCCTGTTCGAGCAGGGTAATGACATTGCGGTTGCGTTTGATCAGATCCGCCAGTTTTTTTTGTGTTAAATCTTTGCGCAGGCGATATTTGAGAACGATATCGCCAATCCGTCGAATTCCTGGTTGAATTTCTTCTGCAGAATGTTCGCTCATAGGTTTTCGCTTTGGTTGATGTTTTTGTTAGTTTAACATTTTTCTGCGGGGGGTAAAAAAGGTGAGGCTTGGCTTCTGGCCCCAGATTGGAAATTCAGGCAGACGGTGTATAATTAAAGACATGGATTATGGAACAGATTTTGGCTACGGAAGCACCAGTGGGCGGGGATTGCTTTATTATTTGATCTTTCCCGTGGACAGCTTTGGCAAAGGCCCGCAAGCGCAGGACGCGGTGGTATTTAACGAACAGAAACAGGCAGAAATCTGGCCTGTCTTTCTTTTTTTACTGCCAGCGATTGTTCTGTTTGCTGGCTTGTTTCTGGATCTGGGTTTCTTTTCTTCCTTGTTTTTTTATGCCTTTGAAAGTATTCTTTTGGCCTTTGTCTGTAAATTTTACATTCAAATCGATGATTTGGCATTTATCTTTGATTTGGCTTTGAATTTCTGGTTTTCCTGCTTAATTTTGAGTGTTGTTTTTATGCTCTTTTTCTCGATTTTCGCAATATTTTTCTAAAATTTTGTCTGTAGCCCAATGGTAGAACGAAGGATGGACGTAACGATGGCCCAATTTACACGATCTGCACTTGCAACTCTGACGACTCTGGCAATGAGTCTGGCCCTGACCCCTGTCTCTGTTCTGGCTGCTCCGCCACCCGTAGAAACCCAACGCCAGGTCAAGCTGTTTAAGCTCCCAGGCGGCCTGAATCAAACCCCTGTTTTTAACAGCAACAGTCCTGAAATTGTGCAGGAAGAAGGCATCCTGCTTTCGAGTCTGCCCGGCCCAGAAGGCAGTAAAACCCCCTTTTTGAATTTTGCCTTTCAAGGGAATTTCTCTGTTTTCTCGCACCATATCGCCAAAGACAACCAACCCGGTGAGCGTTTGCTTTATTTGGGATTATTGGCCAGTAATCAGCAGGATACCCCTGTGACGATTGAGTTGAAATCTGGGGCCAGCTATTTGAGCCAGCCCGATGCGCTGTTTGCCTCCTTGCCCCCCGTTCAAGCCAATCCCGACGCCAAAATTTATGCCGGGCCAGGTGACCGGGTGGCAACCGAACTGGTGGCCGGTAAATCTCAATTTTCACCTCTAAAAATTGAAATACCGGCCCGCTCAACAGTTTTGCTTTCCAGTTTGCCGATCCCTACGGATGTGGCGATTTTGCCGCCGATCAATGGTCGCTCAACCCTGATGCATTTTCACAGCGATGGCCCGGTTTATCTTTCTCAGGTGGCTAAATTTGCCAATGGTGCAAGCGAAGCCCCCAGTTTGGATGATTACCGCGAAATTTTGAACCAACGCGTGCTGGCCGGTGTGCGTGAGCAGGAGCCCACTCCCTATCACCCCATGGATCCCCCGCCAACGGGAGCCTTTCGCTATGGGCGTGTGGCAGGTATTCAGCAGGGAAATCTCTGGTCAGGCAAACTTTTTGATCGCATTTCGATTTTGGAAATGCCCGCTCCTGGTGCGATCAGCGCTTACCCAATCGCTTCTACCTATTTGAAACGGATGGGAACAGAGCAGAATCAGAGTGCCAATCTTTTAGCGCGCTATCCGGATACGGCTTACCAGGCCCATGGCAATTATGGCGTGCACTATGAACTGGCCTTGCCCTTTAATAACCCTGATCCCTTTTTTCGGAATTACGCTTTGCGCTTAAGTTCTCCTGCGAATATCAGCGGCCCTGCTTCCAATGCGACCCTGACCTATCTCTATCCTCCCAGCCAACAGGTGGTCTTTCGCGGCAGTGTCAGACTGCAATGGGTAGATGAATACCAACAACAGCAAGATCAGATCGTGCATCTGGTTTTACGCCAGGGTGAAGAAGCGCCTCCGATGGCGCTTCTGACCATTCCACCGGGCCGTCGCTATGATGTTAAACTCAGCTTGATTTATCCCGCTGATGCCACGCCACCTCAATTGCTAACGATTGAGCGGCTTGATTAAGCAACTTCATGTGCCAACAGACTGAGGGTATCCTGTTTAAGGAACTTCGTGTTCTGACGATCGATGATGATCCGGATATTCTCAATCTGTTGAAATTGGTGCTTTCAAAAATTGTTGGAAGTCTACTTCAAACTTCTCAGCCGCGCGAAGGTTTGCGCCTGGCGATTACCTATAAGCCCCATTTAATTGTGCTCGACAATGATATGCCCGATCTCAAGGGCGTCGAGGTCTTGGGTAACTTACGCGAAATGCCAGATACCAGTCATATTCCTGTTTTGATGCTGACAGCTGATAATTCTGAGCTTTCTGTGCGGAAGGCAGTCAAATACCGTGCCAATGGCTATTTGCTCAAGCCTTTCGATCCTGTACAGTTGCGCAATGAAGTTGTCAATCTGCTTGTAAACCCCTAAAACGATCCCGCTCTGTGGCCTGTTCGCTTGACAGGTCTAATTCTTATTTGATATATATCTAATTAGATGATCTTCAAAATAGAATTTGAAGCCATCACTATTTACTTGTTTAAAGGGAGAACGATCCATGGATCAGGTATTGTTTGAGCAATTGCTCGTATTTTTTAAAACCCTGGCAGATGAAAACCGGCTGAAACTGATCGGTATGCTGGCCGAGCGCGAGTACAGTGTGGAAGAATTGGCCACCCGCTTAAAGGTCAGAGAACCCACGGTTTCGCATCATTTGGCCCGGCTCAAAGAGCTGGGGTTGGTCAAAATGCGGCGCGAGGGGAACAACCATTATTACCAGTTAGAGGCTTCATCTTTGCACCGTTTGAGCAAAGATGTGCTTTCACTCGAAAAAATTGCGGCTCCCGAACCCGAGCAGGCCACCGATCTCTGGGAACAGAAAATTCTGAAGGACTATCTGCAGGAGGGCAAACTTACCAAGATTCCTTCGACGCGTAAGAAGCGGGAAGTTATTTTGCGCTGGTTGGTCGAACAGTTGGCCTGGGAAAAACGCTATCCTGAAAAAGAGATCAATGCATTTTTGCTTCAGTATCATTGGGATTCAGCTACCTTGCGCCGGGAGTTTATCATGACTGGTCTGATGCAGCGGGATCAAGGGCTTTATTGGCGAATTTAAAGGGTTTGAGAACCAGATTTTCGCAGAAAAGAGAGATTAAGAAAATAAAGGAATGGTTAAATTTAACCATTCCTTAATTCTTAGATAAATTAGAGATAAGAAAGAAATTGGGGGATAAACCTGATAAGAGTATTATCTAAACCAAGTGAAAATTTAAAGAGGAAATGAAAAATGACGATTACAGCAGTTAATTCAAGTGCACAAATACTGGCTCCCCAAACCCAAAAACCCGCCACTCAGGCCCAAGTCAAACCTGCTGAACCGCAAACACAAAGCATGGCCTCAGATTCTCTTTCTGTTTCAAAACAACCTAAATTGGGTGAATCTGTTAAAGAAGGCCTAAAATTTCAATCTAAATTGGGCGCACAAACTGGAGCGATTGGTGGCGCTGTAGCTGGTGGCTTGGGTGTTCCCCTCTTGGTCTTTGCCTTTACCATGGGGGCCCCCCTCAATGATCCCAAACTGGCATGGGGCAGCCTGGCGGTAGGTGTTCTCGGTGGCGCTGCTGTGGGTGCTGGAATTGGTGCCGCACAAGGTGCTTTAAGTGGCATCGTCAATGGTGCTGTGGTTTCTGTGGCAAAAAACAAGACCCAGGCGCAATTGGGAACCGCAGCGCTGGCGGGTGCCAGCAATCTGGCCTACGACCTCTATAAGGGCAAATCTCTGCCGACCGCTTTGGTTTCTTCTGCTGTGACTGCCGGGGTCGCCGGTTGGGTCGGTGGCGCGATCTACGATAAAGCCACCCATTAATTCAAATCTTTGTTTCAAACAGCCTCTGCGGGGGCTGTTTCGCCTTTTTTTGCAAGTGATCAGGAGACAAGCAATGAACGATGCCTTTCAGCCTTCCATTTTGCAGCGGAATCTCAATCGAATTTATGATCAGGGGTTTGCCTCAGATTTTCATGAAGCGTTTTTTCAACACAGTGGTTTTTCAAATTTTGGTTTTTGGTCAGAGGGCATCACATCGGCCCAGGCTGCCGCTGAAAATCTGGTTTTAGAGCTTTTAAAGCCGTTAGAACCTCTTCAGGGGCCCGTATTAGACGTGGCCTGTGGCCAGGGCGGAACCACTCGCACGCTTGCGAACTTGATTCCGCCGGATCAGGTGCATGCCATCAATATTTCGCAACAGCAATTGAAAAATGCTCAAAAAAACGCACCAGAATGTCATTTTCATTTAATGAGTGCAACCCAGCTTGAATTTGACGCCAACAGTCTGGCTGGCATTCTCTGTGTCGAAGCGGTTTTTCATTTTGAAACCCGTCGTCGCTTTTTAAAAGAAGCTTGGCGGGTTTTAAAACCGGGTGGCTGGCTGGTTTTGAGTGATGTACAATTTCGTTTTCCGCCTCCCGAACGAATCATTCCTCCTGCCAACCATTTTCGCAATCTTGCGCAGTATCGCCAAATCTATTTAGATGCAGGCTTTGAAAGCCCTACCCTGCGCTCGGTGATGAAGCCTACCTGGAAATCTTGCCGTGATGCTTTGCGCAAATATGCTCTGAAGCGTTTGCTGCAATCTCCTTCCCCACAAAGTCTGAAAGAATGGAGCCTGAATGAGGTGCGCTGCAAGCTGTATGATGCCGTGATGCAGGATTATCTCTTGGTCTCTGTTTACAAGCCCCTGGCTTGAATCTACAAGCCCCAGGCTTGAATCAGAGCATGGGCTCTTCGCTGGGAGTCGTTTCTGGGAGTTCTTCAGGTTGAACGGGTTCCTGGACAGGGGGCTCGCTGGGCTGTTCAGAGGGGACGTCTTCAGGCAATTTGGGTGAGGGGGTCAGCAAGGGAATCTCTGAAATTTCGATCGCCGGGGTACTCGGTGTGGGTGAGTTTTCAGGGGAGGCTGAGGCCTCTGAAGCCGAGGGGGAACTGGAAGGAGCCACCATTTCAAAACCTTGCGCTGGAAGACGGCGGGTGGCAAAGCGCATATAACTTCTCCAGATCGGTGCGCAGACAGAGCCACCGCCCCCACGGGTTGCGCTGGGCGTGTCATTCCCAGCCCAGACGCCCGTCACCAATTGCGGTACATAGCCCACAAACCAGGTATCGTAACTCTGATCTGTGGTGCCTGTTTTGCCTGCGGCAGGTCGCCCAATTGCGGCGGCTGTTCCTGTTCCATGGTTGATCACATTTTGCAGGGCTGTATTGAGTTGACTGACCGAACTTTGCGCAAAAACACGTTGCTGGGGGGGGTAGTAATCAAAGAGTATATTGCCCTGGGCGTCGACGACCTTCGCAATCGCGGTAGGTTCGACACGGATGCCCCCATTGGCAAAGCTACCGTAGGCGGCCGTCAGCTCCAGCAGGGTCATTTCTGAGGAGCCCAGGGCTGAGGTCAAATCGGGAGCGATCTCACTGCTGACTCCCGCCCGGCGCGCGATATCAATCACACGCCCCATTCCCAATTCATTGGCCAATTTGACTGTGGGAATATTCATAGACATCGTCAGTGCCTGTAATAAAGTGACAGTACCGTGGTAACGGCGATCCCAGTTTCGGGGACGGTAGCCACCAAAGCTGACGGGGCCATCTTGCAGTGTGGATTTCAGGTCTTTGCCATTTTCAAAGGCACTGAGATAGACAAAGGGTTTAAAAGTGGAACCCACCTGTCGCTTGGCTTGAAAAGCCCGGTTAAACTGACTCTGAGCGTAATTGACACCCCCCACCAGAGAATGAATAAAACCTGTTCTGGGATCGAGAGAAACCAAAGCGGCTTGGTGGGCACCATAGCGTTTAATCCTTGGCAGATCCTCACGCAGAATTCTTTCGGCATAGGCTTGGGCCTCGGGATCTAAGGTGGTATACACTTTCCAGCCCCCTTGACGGAAGAGCCCTTCTCCTACTTTTTCACGCAGGGAATACAGCACGAAATCTAAGAAATAAGGGTAGGGATAGCTGGTGCGCAGGCTGACGAGATGAATCGGTTGTTTGAGCGCTTCATCCAATTGGGCCTCGGTGATCAAATGGTCTTTGGCCATTTGCTTGAGCACAATGCTTTGAACTTTCTTTGCGCCTTCCAGATGGTGGTGCGGAGAGAGGTATTCTGGACTGCGAATAATGCCAGCCAACATGGCCGCTTCAGCAATGCTCAGGCGTCTTGCGGATTTACCGAAATAAATTTGCGAAGCGGCTTCTACCCCATAGACATTGTGGCCTAAAAAGACGAGATTTAAATACATTTCTAAAATCTGGGGTTTGGAATATTTGCTCTCCAATTGAATCGCCAGCAATGCTTCTGCAATCTTACGCTTGGCGGTGCGTTCAGAGGTCAGAAATAAATTTTTGATCAATTGTTGTGTGAGGGTACTGGCTCCTCCTACGGTGCCGCCATGTTTTAGGTTTACGAAGGCTGCGCGGGCCAATCCCAACACATCGACACCGGTATGTTCGCGAAAACGCCGATCTTCTGCAGAAATAACGGCATCCTGCACATGTTTTGGAATGTCCTCAAGACGAATGGGGTCATAGCGCCCCTGAGAAGAGATGCGGGTGAGCAGGCGGCCCGAGCGGGTATATATTTCATTGGCTTGGGGAAGGGTATAATTTTCAAGCTGGCGTACGTCGGGCAGACGGTTATACAGCACGATCAAGGCGATTCCGCCCCCGATGCCCAGGGCTCCCCCCAAAACAAACAGGAAAATCAGGCTGCGAATAAGATAGGTGCGCACTTTGCTCGGTGATTTTTGACCTGAACCCGGCAGTGCTTGAAGCGGTTTTCTTTGAGAAGGGCGCGGCATGTGACTTAACCTGACGAGGCAGGAACCTCATGGGTGCAGACTTGATTGCGACCCGCTTCCTTGGCCCGGTAAAGGCTGGCATCTGCATTTTCAAAGAGAACTTTGAGTTCGGTACCGTGCTGGGGGAAAACGGCGACCCCAATACTGATCGTGACATGGGGACTGTTTTTGGTATTACTCAAGGACGGAACATCGAGGCTTTCAATCGCCTGACGGATACGCTCTGCAACCGCAATGCCGTGTTCTTGGGGGGTTTGTGGCAGGAGCACAACGATTTCTTCTCCCCCATAACGTGCAACGATATCGACACCGTTGCGCACCTGATTTTTGACCTGCTGGGAAACTTCCCGGATCACTTCATCACCCACCAAATGGCCATAGGTATCGTTGAAGCGTTTGAAATAGTCAATATCCATCATCAGCAGGCAAAATTCAAACTGATGTCGCTGAGAACGTCGGATTTCTTCTTCCAGTCGGCGTTCGAAATAGCGACGAACACAGAGTTTCGAAAGACTGTCTGTGGTTGCCAATTCAAACAAGTGGGCGCTTTTTAAGTCTTTCTGAAGAATGGAGGTCAGGTTGCTCAAGATAATCTGATCTTTTTCTCCGAAAGCTTCAATGCCCTGGCGGGATTCTTTATCCAGAACACAGATCAGACCCCAAGTTTCATTGTCGATCACCAAACGGGCAATCAGGCAGGACTGGTAAGGAATGCCATACAAAGCGGAATGGGTTTCAAGCGTGTTTAAGTCCAGAATACTTTGATCAGGTTTTTCGAAGGCCAGAAGCATTTGGGCCGCTTCTTTTTTACTCAGTTTCTGATTTTCTTGCAAAGGAACACCGACAGGGCTTAAGACGCTGATATTTTCAGCATCATCATCAAATTTCAGAAAAAAAGCCTTGTTGGGAGACATTTCCTGAACCAGTAATTCCATTGCATTCTGAAGAATTTCATCGATGTCTAAAATGCCACGGAATTTGTCTTGAATGGTGTGGTAATGTTGCAGAGCCACAATGGATTCTTGCAGGGTGCTTTTTTGATCTTTCAGTTCCTGGTTTTTTTCTTCCAGCAGAGCAATCCGATCTTCCATGCTTTGTTTCATGACAGAAAGATAAGTGGTGATGGATTTAAGTTTTTTTCCCACCAAGGCCCAGTGATCAGGCAAGCTGTCAAAATCAGGGTCCTGGCCGCTGAGCACCTGTTGCAGTACTTTTTCAAGCAAAGCTGCGCCTGTTAGAGTCTGTCTCAAAAGGTATTTGTTCTGAAGCGCCAAGAGCGCAATGCCAATTAAGGCCAGCACAAGTGCGCCAAAACTCAGTCTTAAAAAATGGAGCAGCAGGGCACAGAGCAAAAGGCAGATTGATGCGATTGCCAAAAGAAGATTTTCTCTGGATGGATTCACTTTCATGTGGCACTCCCTGCCATAGATGCATGATTCTGTATTATATACGCAAATCCTGCCAGGATGCAGGGGCTTGTGTACCGATTCTGGCAGGATTTGCTATGCAGTGGTTTTAAAAATACCCGCGGGGATTGACCTGTTGACCATTGACATGAACTTCAAAATGCAGGTGGGGGCCTGTTGAATGACCTGTAGAACCCATCGCAGCCAAAACCTGGCCCCGATAGATTTTTTGCCCTACCTGAACATGCAATTCAGAGCAGTGGGCATAACGGGTCATAATGCCATTGCCATGATCGACATCAACGGCATAGCCATAGCCACCCATCCAGCCGCTGTAAACGACTCTGCCTTCTTTTGCCGCCCGAATGGGGGTTCCAACGGGGGCGGCTACATCCATGCCGGAATGCATCCGGAACCAACGCCAGCCAAAATTAGAGGTTACAATACCTGCTGAAGGCCAAGACAGGCGATTGCCTGTTTTTGCATAGGAGTGCCCGGCCGCAGGGTTTGATTTGCCATTGCGTGAGGTGCTCGCTACATGGGGCTTTTCATGGGGACGACGGCGCAGTTCAACTGCGTTGGGAATAATCAACTTTTGATTTTCAACGATCATATGGGGATTATCCAGATCATTGACTTCAATAATTTCTTCTACGGGCTTTTTATAACGTTTTGCAAGTTCTGCAATGGTTTCGCCCTTTTCGACTGGGTGGGCAATACCATCCATCGGCAGAATAGTGAGGCGTGTACCGGGTTTCATGCGATCAGCTTTAAGTTTTTTACGGTCATTGTTCTTGATAATTGTATTGGGGTTGACGTGAAATTTACGCGCCAGTTTTGAGACGGTATCGCCTTCCTGAACAATATACTGAACAGGTTTATCGCTCTCGGTCATGAAATGGTTGCCTTCAGCAACTTCTTTCCGAAACGCAGCAACTTTTGTTTGGGTATTTTGGGCCATCACACGCCGAATTTTTTGGGTGGGTGTGCTGTTCTGTTGTGCTTTCAGCCATTGAAAACCTGAAACTGCGCTGCTTACGAGCAACAGACCTGCAGCGGTTTTTGCCATTAGCTTGGGGTTGGGTAAGGAAAGACGAAAGTTTTGGCGGCGACGGGTTTTTCTTTTGCGGGAAGGGGTGAGTAAAGGGCTGCGTGAGGAGGTTTTTACTGTGCGGATGGGGTCGGGAGTAGCGAGGCTTTGAATTTGAGGCGCAGGCACAGTCAGCGCTTGAATTTCAGTTTCCCATTGAGAATGAATTTCATTAAAGAGTTGATCCAATTCGGGAAAAAGTGGGGTTTCATGTGAGGGAAAGTTAGTCTGCATAGACTTTGCAACGATCCTTTCCGTAATTACGGTTTTATTGTGTTCCATTTGGATGCTGTGATGTGAGTGTATCCAGTGGAAGGCTGCGTGATTAAAATCACATTAATGAAAGGCATTATACCATGTGCGGTATGAATGTCACCTCTTCAGCCTGTGACTGGCCCAATCTTGCCTTTTTATGGAAGGGTTTTGTGATCGGGGTTTGTGGGGATATTTTTTTATTTTCAGGTTTTTTGAGACGATTTCTGTGGATTTATTTATAAGTTAAATTTCAGATATTTTAACTTAAACTTAACCTTTATTTAGGCTTTTATTAGCCACATTATTCAAGGACTTGTGTCTCTCCAGGAGCCCAATCCACCTGTTTGAGAAAATTTTCAAGGGCCTTAAAGTGCTCTGAATAGCTTGCGAAATTTTCCTGAAGGGCTGCGGTTTCTAACCGCGCACCCCAATCAGAAACACTTTGAAAGCCAAAACTTGCACCTGAGCCTTTGAGTGAATGTCCAAAACGCATGAGCGGACGCCATTCCCGATTGATTAAGTTGGGCTCTAGATTTTGAATTTGTTTGAGGATATTTTCAATAAAAATGGGAATTAAGTCAGCAATTTCAGGGTCTACGATGATTTGCTTTTTTTCGTTACTTGGCAAGGGGGGGCTTAAGATCTGCCTCATGCGTTCCAGAAGCTCGGTTTTAGAGAAGGGTTTTTCAAGAAACTCTGAAGCGCCAGCCTCCAAACATTTCTGGCGTTCATTTTCGCCTCGGTGCCCTGTAATGGCAAGAATGGGAAGCTGCTGGAATTTCTTGATTTGTTTGAGTTCTCTGGCAAAGTGATAGCCATTTTTTCCAGGCATTTCCATATCTAAGAGAATCAGCGAAAATGCTTTTTTTTCAAGCATTTTTGCGCCTTGAGCAGCGGTCAATGCTTTTTCAATGGCGAGATTGTTTTGACCGCGCAGATAGGCTTCAATCAGCGTATGGTTTAAGGGGTCATCATCGATCACCAAGATATGGATCTGAGTATCGATCCATTTATTTAAGATCGAAACCAATCTTTCACGGCGAATAGGTTTGGTCATATAGTCATCCATGCCCATTTCAAAAGCTTCCTTTCGATAATGGGCGACCGCATGGGCTGTGAACGCAATGATGGGGGTACGCTGCCTGCCTGATTGGGCCTCCAGCTCTCGAATTTTTTGGCTGGCATCTAAGCCATTCATTTTAGGCATTTGAATATCCATTAGAATCAGCTCAAAATTCATCTCCTGATAAGCCTGGATTGCTTCTATTCCGTTGAGAGCGCTGGTGGTACGGTATCCTTCAAGCTCCAGCCAACGCTTTGCCAGGAGTTGGTTTTCAGGATTGTCTTCTACCAAGAGGATATGGGGCGATTTCTGAAATTTAGGATGTTCAGAACCCAGATGGGGTTCAATTGTTTTGCCTGTTTCTGGTTTTGCGTTGAATTGAAAAAATTCAGCCACGTCCTCAGGAATAAAAGGGGGGTGAATCCAGTGTAAGTTTTGAGCAGAAAGCAATTCTTCATGTTTCGACTCTGATTTTGGATCCGAAAGAAGCATTCCTTTTGTGTGGGACAACCCTAACTTTTGGAGCTGTTTGTCGATTATCTCTGTGGGCAGACTCAGATCCAAGACCATGATTTGAGTTGGCTTGGGTTCTGGATTTTCAGCGTGAATCTGGGTTTTTAGCCCCCAGGCTTCAAGGCTGGCTTGAATCAGAGCCTTTCTTGGGGTCGACGCAATAATTTGAATTTCGGGTAAGGCTGAGCTATTGATGGGTTCTGCCGCTTTGAGCAGGGGGAGCGTAATTTCAAAGCGAAAAATAGAGCCCTGGTTAGGTTCAGAATCAAAGGAGAGGGCTCCTCCCATTGCTGTGGCAAGCAGCAGGGAGATATTCAGCCCCATGCCCAAGCCTCCCATTTTACGGCTGTGTTCATGCACCTGGGTGAATTTTTCAAAGATCAGAGATTGAGATTTCGGGGGAATCCCGATGCCCGTATCTTCTACCTCAAAGCTGAGTTGAATACTATTTTCGGGGCTTGCTTTCCACTTGAGCCTTAAAATGACCGAACCCTGATCTGTAAATTTGATCGCATTGGTGATTAAATTTAAGAGAATTTGACGAATTCTGTTTGGATCTCCCAATACCAAAGGGGCAGGGCTGGGGGTGCAGATAAACCAAAAATCGAGCTTTTTACTCTGCGCCCTTGATTGCAGGATCTGCAGGGTTTGAGAACCGATCTGGAGCGGATCAAATTCAATCGTTTCGATATCCACCTGTCCGGCTTCAATTTTTGAGACATCCAATAAATCATTGATCAGATGCAGTAAAGACTGTGAACCTGACCAAATGGTACTCATAAATTCTTTTTGTTCAGCGTTTAAAACTGTTTCCTGCATCAGTTCACTCATACCCACAATGGCATTCAGTGGCGTTCGAATTTCGTGGCTGATACTGGCAATAAATTCAGTTTTCATTTGATTTGATGATTCTGCTTTTTCTTTTGCGTTTGCCAGTTCAATCAGGTCTTGATTTCTTAAAAGCTCAAATCCAATCCAACGCGAAAACAAACTGATAATTTCAGCATCCCGTTCTGTGAGGGGGCGAGAGGCTATTTTTGCTGAAAAATTGAGTGTTCCAAAAATTTGGGGGCCAATATATACAGGGCTTCCAATATAACCATTTAGGCCTGTATCGCGATAGCAGGGATGCTGCCGATAGGCTGACTGGGAGTCTTGAGCAAAAAAATAAGGCTTCTTGTCTTTGACCACTTTTTGACAATAAGTGCGTTCCAACTCAAATAGGCTACCTTCAGCAATCGAGGGTATCTCGGGTTTGGCTTGAAAATAGCAGACCCGGTACTCATTTTTTTGAATTTGACTGAGAATTCCCATTTCCAGTCCAAAGGTTTCCAAGCCAATTTCAAGAATGCCTCTGATTTTATCTTCTAAACTCTTTTCTAGTTCCGTTGAGAGGCCCTGCAATCTTTGCAAGGCACGGCTGTAGCGTGCGAGCTCTTCTTCTGCTTGTTTGCGTTGGGTAATATCACTTTCGAGGGCCATAAAATGGATAATTTTTCCCTGCTCATCATGAACGGGCCTGACCTCAATCGATACCCAGTATTTGCTGCCCATTTTTGTGTAGTTTATCAATTCAGCGCTGAAAGGCATTCCCGCCTGAAGTTGACGGGACATAGAGCCCACCGTTTCAAGATCTGTTTCAGGCCCTTGCAAAAAGTTTCCAGGTTTTTTGCCTTTGACTTCATCCAGTTGATATCCTGTCAGTCTTTCGAAAGCGGGGTTGACCCATTCGATTTGGGCTTGGTTATCCGTTAAAATCACCAGGTTTTCGGTGTGCGCTGCGATCAAGGCCAATTTACGGGCTTCGGCTTCTTGACTCAGCAGTTTTTGATTGATTTCTTTTAACCCCTTTTGTTGGGATTGTAAGAGTGAAGCCAATTCCTTGGCATCGCGCAAAGCGGATCTCTGGATCTGTAATAGCGTAAGAAAGTCCCAGGCGGGGTGATGTTTGGGTAAGTCCTGAAGAGTAATTCCCATTTTTTTGAGTTCTTCTGCTTCTGTAAACCAAGGGGAAGCCAATAATAAAAGCCGCTCTGGCTCATGCAATTGGAGTACCTGGGTGCGCAAAAGCATTGGGCTTGAGAAACTTTCCAAGACCAAAATATGATTCAATAATTGACAAAGATTCTTAAAATTGGGCTGAAGCCCTGGCGGTCGTTTGATCTTGAAGTGTTGAAAGAAGGAATCACCTATTTGCAGAAAGGGATGTGTTTTCAGCAGAACAGACCCTGCTTCAAGCAGCGTCAGTTCCTGATCCAGCAAGATATAAAAGGGAAAAATGCTGTCCCAGGTTTCAGCTGGAAGGGTAAACCCTTGGCTCATTCGGATCGGGATTGAGACCATGATATTTCAAACACATCATGGTCTTGCGCTTCTGAAATTTGTTCAATGTGTTTGACTTGAATATTTTCCTGGAAGACTTTGCCCAAACCTTTAAAAATACCCAGCGCAAAAGGCGCCAAGCCTTGTCGCGTACTGAAGTAATGCATATGCAAACAGATTTCTGAGATGACCTCGCATTGAAAATCTGGGGGTTCAAGTTGGGGAAGCATTAAAACCACTTGGGTGTGGAAATTGGGCAGGTTGATCAGAAAATCTTTCAGGTTGCCTCCCCCTGTGGCCATTAGTTCAGGATATTCTTCAACCGCTGTATGGGTGGCCCAAAACTCTCCAAATTTGCCGAGCAGGGTGTTGAGCGGTAGATTTAATTTTTCGCTGGCTGTACTGGCCAGGCGATAGGTCCATTCGTCAGGATAATTGTCTGTACCAATAAAAACAGGATTTTCCAAGCCCGCTTTGTCGAGAATCTGTTCCCAGACCTCCTGACCTTCCTGGGCGAGAATCATGGCTTTCAGGGCTTTATTGACAATTCCATACATGGCATTCATTCCTGCTTCTACGCTTGAAAATTTAGAGTGACTTTAGTATACCTTTTGATGGAATTGCTGTCGAACCACTCTCGTAGAAATCAACGCTGAGGTGAAAAAAAATTCTGCTTGGGGTAAACTGAACAAAATCCATAGGGTTCAGTTTTAGTATTTCTGAAACTGTGAGCGTATTTTGCTGAAGGGACAGGAAGAATGAGAAAACTATTTTTCATAGGCGTAGGGGTTTCGCTTGTCATCATTGGCTTGGGCTATTTAATTTTACCCCCCCTTTATTATCCTTTTCATTCCACTTTAAGCCTGATTTTGGGTGGGCTGATTGTGATAGGGTTGGTAGATGCCTTGCAGACCAAGCAAACCATTCGTAGAAATTTCCCAATTTTGGGGAATATGCGCTATTTATTGGAGTTGATTCGCCCTGAGATCAATCAGTATTTTATTGAGTCCAATACCAATGGGGCTCCTTTTAACCGCTTGCAGCGTTCTTTGATTTACCAACGTGCCAAAAATGATGTGAGTACTTTGCCCTTTGGCACCCAGTTGGATGTTTATGAAATGGGCTATGAATGGGTTTCCCACTCAATTTTACCCGTGCATGTTGACCCGGTCTCCTTGCGCGTTTGGGTGGGTGGCAAGGATTGTAAACAACCCTATGACGCCAGTATTCTCAATATTTCTGCAATGAGCTATGGTTCGCTGAGTAAAAATGCGATTTTAGCCTTGAATGGCGGTGCAAAAGACGGGAATTTTGCCCATAATACAGGTGAAGGGGGCTTGAGTCCCTATCATCTTGAACCCGGTGGTGATTTGATTTGGCAGATCGGCACGGGTTATTTCGGCTGCCGTACGCCAGAGGGAACCTTTTCAGCTGAAATGTTTGCTGAAAAAGCAGTTTTACCCCAGGTGAAAATGATCGAAATAAAACTTTCCCAAGGGGCAAAACCGGGGCATGGTGGGATTTTACCTGCTCAAAAAGTAACCCCTGAAATCAGCGAAATCCGACATGTACCCATGGGCCAGGATGTATTGTCACCTCCCCAACACAGTGCCTTCAGTACTCCTTTGGAAATGGTTCAGTTTATTCAAAAACTGCGGGATCTTTCGGGGGGCAAGCCTGTTGGTTTTAAACTCTGTTTGGGTAAAAACCATGAATTTGTAGCCATTTGCAAGGCCATGCAAGAAACAGGCATTCTTCCAGATTTTATCACTGTGGATGGTTCAGAAGGGGGAACGGGAGCTGCCCCACTCGAATTCTCAAACAGTATTGGCGTTCCGGGGGTAGAAGGACTTGTCTTTGTACACAATTGTCTGATGGGCTTTGGCCTGCGGGATCAAATCCGTGTGATTTATTCAGGAAAAATCACCACCGGTTTTGATTTAATCAGCAAAATTGCGATTGGTGCAGATCTCTTAAATTCTGCCCGTGCCATGATGATTTCGATCGGTTGTATTCAGGCTTTACGCTGCAATACCAATGATTGTCCGACAGGTGTGGCCACCCAGGACCCCCATTTGGTGGCGGGTCTGCATGTGGGTGACAAAAGGCAGCGGGTCAAAATGTTCCAGGCCAAGACGATTGAAAGTGCAGCTGAAATTTTGGGCGCAATGGGTTTGTCTGATTTGAAAAAACTGCGTCCTCGTCATGTGCACCGCCGTGTCAGTCCTGCCATGGTACTTCACTATGATCAGATTTATGCCTATTTGAAGCCGGGTGCATTTTTTAATAATGAGATTCCTGATGAGTATCGAAAGGCCTTGGCCAGTGCATCAGCAACGAGCTTTTTACCGCAAACGGATGATGGCTGGCGTTAATTTTTACCCAGGCCGCCCCATTGGTGCGCCAGCTCTAGGCCTAAACCGCTCAAGCCTGCACCCGCCGCAACCCATTGGGCTTTGCCGGGGAGAAATCCTGCTATCCCAGAGATCAGGTTCAGCCCAATCTGAGCACCGGCAAGAACCTGGCCAGTGGTATTGTGAGCCTCTCGAGCCCGAATCAGACGCAGAGAGTTATCTGCAATTGCGAATGCAGCACCCGCCGCGTTGGCTGCTGGTAAAACTTTGGTGGTCATGGTTTTGGCCATGGCTGGGCTTGTCAGTTTGCCGATCACAGGGGTTTGCATAACCACTGTCGAAAATTTAGAGACGACTTGGGTTCCTTTGGCGAGTTTCAGTGCACCACTGCTCATGATTTTTGCACCTGAGCTTAAAAGCGGGTGGGCTTGACCCAGGGCTTGCATCGTCTTGGCAAAACTTGTAGTACCTTGGATCAGACGCGGGGCATTCTGAGCGATTTGATGCGGGAAGGCCAGCATGCCTGCGGCTGAACCTGCAGCCCCAACGCCATAATTGGCGTATCTTACCAAACGATCCGTCAGACCCTCTTTGTGTTCATTGAGGGTTTGAGGCTTTTTTTCCACGGGCGACTTGGCTGCCGGTGGTTGAGCGGTTTGAAAGGTTTGAGTGGTAGTGGGCAAAGTTTGTATCATGCGCTTCTCCTTTAAGCGTTATCGTGATTTTCGCATGAGAGTGAAGTTAAATAAGCATTAATTTTTGGTAATTATTTGACCGTGGTAATCGCTTGGCCGTCTTCATCCAAGCGGCGGGGGATACCCAACCACCCTTTGTATTTAAAAAACAGAAGCAGACAGACCACGGTCAGAACCATCAGTCCCAAAGCAAAGGGATAGCCATAATACCAATCCAATTCAGGCATATTCCAGGGTGAAATCTCTGTTTTGAAATTCATGCCATAGACGCCGACAATGAAAGTCAGAGGGATAAAGATCGAGGACATCACCGTCAAAAAACGCATAATTTCATTGAGTCGGTGGCTGGCACTGGCCAGTGCCATTTCCATCAGAGAAGTCGCGACCTCTCGGTAGGTGTCCAACATATCCATTAATTGGATGGTATGGTCATAGCAATCTCTTAGATAGAGTTTCACTTCATCGCTGATTTGCTCAAGTGAGCCCCGTATCAGAGAATTAATCACATCGCGCATGGGGCGGATCGCTCGTCTTAAGCCGAGCAATTGACGGCGAATGGTATAAATTTCTGAAGTTAACTGGTTGTGCGGGTGTTCCAGAATTTCATCTTCAAGATCTTCAAGCCGCGAAGCATAGCGCTCTAAAATGGGAAAATAATGATCGATCAAGGCATCGAGCAGTGCATAGAGCAGATAGTCAGCTCCAGATCCCCTGAGCTTTCCGATATTTCCGCGAAGTCGCTCTCTGACGGGTTCAAAGGTATCACCTGGCAGCCCTTCCTGAAAGGTCAGAATCAGATTCTCACCCAGAAAGAAACTGACCTGTTCACCATTGCTGTCGCTTTGATCATGTGGCATGCGTGCCACAATGAACAGAAGTTTGCCATAGCTTTCCAATTTAGGGCGTTGGTGGACATTCACTACGTCTTCCAGTGCAAGTGGGTGAATGCCGTATGTTTCGCCTACTTTTTGCAGGGTTTCAGCATGGCCTAAGCCATCGACATTGATCCAGAGAATTTCATCCGCTTGAACTTTGGCGGGCAAATCAGTGGGATCCTGGCTTGACCATTCCTGAAAGTTTTTTTTACTAAACGTAATCAAGTGAAACTGTGGGGGGGAGGCCTCAGGGTCTGCGACCAAGGTGCCAGGGGAAGCTCCGGGTGCAGTTCTGCGTTGAAACAATTTTACAGGCTTAAGTTGAAAGGGAGATTGTTTGAGTAAACGTTTTGCTTTTGAATGTTTGCGCGACATTTCAACCTAAAAAGGCAGACCTGCGCGAACACTGAGAGTCACCCCTTCAAGCAGAAGATCAGAAGAAATGCGGTGGCTGCGGTAACCAATCTCTGCATTGACGATGCCATAGGGCGGGATGGCCAGACCCACACCTGCACGGGCATGCCAGCCCCAGGCCAGAGGGTAGGACACACTGCCACCTAAAATACCATAGGGAGAAATAATGCCCATGATATATTCCTGTTGTCCAAACCATTTGGGTGTAATTCTGAGATCTGCATCCAGCAAGAGCCCCTTGTATTGGCCTTCAGAAATCAAGACTTGAGGGCGGGCTTCAATGCCGCTGGTGCTGACAAAGAGTCCTGCCAAAAGGCTGGTTTTGCTGTCTTTGGGATCGGCAGGGTAAGTGGGGCCGCGTAAAAAGCCCAATTCAGCGACCCCTCCCCAGACAAGTTCTGCTTGTGCTGGCAAAGCTGACGCGCTGAGCAGCAGAAGTGCGAGACCCAAACTGAAAGAACTGGATAAATACTTCATGAAAAAAATCATACCATTCATCACTCAACTTTGTGGAACTGTTTCTTGATGACGCAGAAATTTTAATAACAGTTCCTTACTTAAAAGCGCGGATTCTGCTTTTTCACGAAGTTCATGTCTGCAATCTAATCACTGTGCTAAACTAGATGAAATTCTGGTATTTGGGTTGTCATTTCATGCGTAAAATTCCCGTTTATTTTCTTGCCGCTTCATTTTTTTCGTGTGTATCTGCCGTAGAAGCTGCTGAACCCCAGATGCCGGTTCAAGCGATTCAACGTGGTATGGAAGGCACGTGTCACACTGTTTTTCAAGGTTCGAAAGTAGAGCCCTTTGGCTTTCGCGTGCTCAGTTTAATGCAAGGCATGTTGGGGCCTGGTCAGGATGTTATTCTGGCGCGGTTAACAGGTGAAAAGGCTGAATTTACAGGGGTTGTCGCAGGCATGAGTGGCAGTCCTTGTTATATCAATGGCAAATTGGTGGGGGCTTTGGCCTATCGCTTTGGTTCCTTTACCAAAGAACCGATTGCGGGAATTACCCCGATTGCAAATATGCAGGCAATTTTTAAACTGCCCGCTGAAAAAGAACCAACTCAGAAACAGGTTTATTATCCTCAAACCTATCGCCAGGCTTTGGCGCAAAAACAGGCGCAATGGCCGGTATCGCTGCAACCCATTTCTACCCCACTTTCGTTTGGTGGCTTTCGTGCCGATGTGCTCAGCCATTATTTACCAGAACTTGAAAAGATGGGTTTTAAGACCGTCATGGGCGGAATCAGCACCCCAGGCGCTTCGATTGCAAATCCTGATATGCCACAAAAACTTGAGCCCGGTGGTGCGATTGCTGGGCAGTTGGTGCGTGGTGATCTTTCAATCGATGGAACGGGGACTGTTTCCTATCTGGAAGGGGATAAAGTCCTGGCCTTTGGACATCCTTTTTTTAATGAGGGCTATGTTCAAATTCCCATGGCGACCGCCTATATCCACCATATTCTTGCCTCAGAGGCAGGCTCCTATAAAATGTCGCAAAGTGGAAAAACCGTGGGGACCATTACCCAGGATCGCTTGACTGCGATTTATGGCCAGATAGGCAAAATGACGCCGATGATTCCTGTGGATCTTCATATTCAGGATGGCATTGGGGTTGACCCTGCCAAAATTCATTTTGAAGTGTTTCAAAACCCAGGCATGACTCCTTTGATGATGGCGATGAGTGTGCAAAATGTTTTGGCTTCACGCCTGAATTTCAATAAGGGCGGAACGCTTCAATTAGAAGGGCGTTTACGCGTAGATGGGCAAACGCTGACCTATAAAAACCGTTATTCGGTAAGTGAAACAGAAGATGTTGCTTTGGGCGCCGTTCAGGATCTCGCCAATGCTTTATTTACCTTGTGGAATAATCCCTTTCATAAGCCCAATGTTCAGCAATTGGAAATCAAGGCTGAGCTTCAGCCTGAATCCCGCCAATCAATGATTCGACGTATCTGGGCGGATAGGGATGATTTTAAACCGGGAGATAGCTTTACGCTCTATCTGGAATTGGAGACTTGGAGGAAGCAGAAAGATCTGCGTCAGTTTAAGCTTCAGATTCCAGAAAATACACCCTATGGCCCCCTGGTTCTTTTGGCTGGAGATGCCAAAAGCTTTGATGCACTTGAAGGTTCTGTAGAAACAGGATTCTCCAGTTACCAAGACCTCTTAAAACAGCTCTTTAGCAAACGCCAAAGCAGCGATTTGCATCTTTTATTTTTAACCGAAGAAAGTGGTTTGGCTCAAAACAATCTGCTTTTAACACGCTTGCCTGCGAGTGTACAAGAATTGTTGCTGAACCCAGAAACTGTGAATGCATCAATTCCCATACGCTCGCCGGGTTCAGAACAGAAAATTCCCATGGATACAGATTTGAGTGGGAAAGTGCTTCTGAATTTGAATATTACCCCCTACGCCCACGCCATCAATTAGCAATGATCCCAGGAAGGAATATCCCTATGAAAAAGCTTGCTTTGTCTCTTGCCGCTTTGCTGCTCTCCTTTTCCCTGCCCGCTCGGGCTGAGTTTCCCAAGAATTGGTACCTCGAAGGTGTCGGTGATTTTCTTGAGGGGGATATTTTAAGCACGGCAATCGAAGCAGATGGCTCTCTTTCTTTGGGTTTGGATATTGCGCCGATGTTAAAGCTGAATACGGGCGGTTCTATTTTAGATGCTGAAAGTTTGGGCTCGCAGATTTTTCTGGGCACAGGCAACCCTGCGGGGGTCTATCAAGTCGATGGAAATCAAGGGAAATATACGCTAAAAACCTTACTTGAGCGGAGTCAAGGGGTGGTTTCTGCGGTGCTTCCTCAAAAAAATGGAGATGTTTTGGCGGCACTCTCTCCTTTTGGACAAATTTACCGGATTCATCAGGGAAAGGCAGAATTGATTCTGTCTCTGGATGAACGCTATATTTGGGAGATGCAGGCCGGCCCCAATGGCGAAGTCTATATTCTGACAGGTGACAAAGCCGTATTGTATCGTCTCGATCGTGATCTTAAGCTGACACGGCTGTATCAATCCAATGAAGCCAATCTCAAGGTCTTGCATCAGGATCGCCATTGGGGCTTATTGGTAGGCTCTGGCAGCAAAGGCATTGTCTATCGTATCCAGGCCAACCAACACCCTGAGGCGCTCATGGATTCTGATTTTACGGAAGTGACGGCCATGACGGGGGATGGCAAGGGCAATGTCTTTGTCGCCGCCACACGTGAAAACCCACCTAAAAATCAACCCAAAAGCGCAGTGTTTATGATTTCTCCCTCGGGTCAATCTGAGATGTTGTTCCGCATGAATACTGAAACAGCTTTCACTTTGGAGTTGGATCAGGCGGGGTCACTTTTGATTGGAACCGGGCCACGGGGTCGGATTTACCGTTTTACTGACCCGCTTTCTGCAGAAAAAAGGATGTTGAGCCTGCCTGCCAGAGGCCAATCACGTCAACTTGCAAAAATCATTCCGGGTCAAGGCTCCGAATTGTTTATGGTGGGCTCAAGTCCTGCGCAAATTGAGCGTTTTCAGGGCAATTTTCTCAGCAAAGGAGAATACGAAACGCAGATTTTTAAAAGCAGTCTGAAAGCCAATTGGGGAAACCTGAGATTTGATGCCTTGATGCCTGCCGATACGGCAGTACGTGCCTGGTCACGTTCAGGCAATACTGCTGAGCCCGATAATACCTGGAGTGCTTGGGAGGGGCCTTATAGCGATCCCAAAGGCAGCCCAATCAAATCTCCTCCGGGCAGTTATCTGCAACTGCGTTTTGAATTGAGCAGCAAAAATCCCAAGCATTCTCCCAAGCTTCACAGTATTGATATCAGCTTTATGCGTGAAAATTTGGCGCCTTATTTCAATGATGTCTATTTTCTTCAACGCGGTCTCTTCTTTAAGCCGCATACCCTGGGCAAAATTGAAGGCCCCCGTATTCTGGATCTGAATGCTCAGGTGATGGACAAATTGCGTCGCCCCAAGGGAACCGATGAAATTTATCAGGAATTGATTGCCGAGAAAATGCCCTTGGCCATGCGCGTGATCCAGGACTATCGCCCTGGTATGCTAACTTTGGCGTGGGATGCTTCAGATCCCAATGATGATAACCTTGAATACGAGGTTTCTTACCAGCGCTTTGGTGACCAAACCTGGAAAAGCCTGGCCCACGCGATTCAAGATTCTTTTTATTCCTTTGATTCAGCGACCCTCGCTGAAGGCCAATACCATTTTCGTGTCACGGCCAATGATGCCCTCTCAAATCCTGGACAGGGTTTTCGGATTGCCAAGGAAACGCAGTTAATCACGATTGACAATACGCCGCCTGCTGTGAGTGCTTTAAGCTTTAACCAAGAAGAAAAAACGGTGAAGTTCAGTTTTTCTGCGAAAGACACAGTCACACCTTTGGCCTATGCTGAATACTCTTTGGATGGTCAAAAAACAGAGCTTTTTCAATCCAAGGATGGAATTATTGATGGCTTGGATGAACAATTTGAGATCTTGTTGAAAAAGCCAGCAAAGGGATCGCATACGCTGGTGGTGCGTGTACTGGATCGTTTGGGAAATGTGCAAACAGCTCAAAAAGTCTTTGAAATCCGCTGATTTCCTGAGACATACGAATGACGGGGGTGCAGCTCTATGGATTTAGATAATACGTATATTCAAAACCTGTGTGTGGATGCCTTTCAGGGGTTTGGAGCCACGGTGCCTGAATTGATCAGTTTTGCCTTGGATGAGGTGGGATTGATGAATGAAAAAACGCTGGTGAATGGCAAAAGCGCAAGGGAACTGGCAGAGCATTTCTATCGCAAACGCAATCGGATGCGGCAAAACAGCCGCTTGGGGAATCTTCTGATTCAAGAGGGAATCATCAGCAAAGAACAATTGATTTCTGCGCTTAGTTACCATGTTTCAGAAGACGTGCCCTTGGGCGAAGCCTTGCTTCAATTGAATTTTTGCACGCCCGAACATTTGGAATGGGGCTTAAAACAACAGGCTACTCTGCGCAAACAAATGCGTTGATTTCAGTGTTTCCTATAGACATAGACGCTGTCTTTTCCCCAGGCAAAAGAAAAAGAATAGGTGTTTACCAATTCCAGGTCTGGACTGTCTAAGCCATGGGTGACGCTGAGAATTCGCGTTCCCACTTGGGTTTTTGCTAAATTTTGGAGTAAATTCTGGCGACAGGATTCACTGAAACAAGTGCAAACACAATACACAGCGTTAAACTCACTCAGGTCAAGCTCTAAGACTGAACCTTCACGAAATTCTGCTTGGAGATTAAACTTCTCTGCCAAGAGGCGTGCATTGGCGATAAACCGTTGAATTTGGTCAATGCCTGTGACCTGAATATTTTCTTGATAGGCCAGATACAAGGCCAGAATTCCAGTGCCACAGCCCAAATCGACAAAACGATCACCCGCTTTGAGTTGAAGCAGCGGAATGATTTTCAGCCAGGTACGCCAGGGGGTTTCTCCATAGGTTAAGTCCTCTTCTTCCAAACAACGTGTATCCTGTCGCTCTAACCAGGAGACCAGATTGGCTGCGGCTGAATCAGGATAAATCTCCTGGTAGGCATTGAGAACCTGTTTAAAATCAGGACTGGTTTGCAATAAATAGGATTGATCCCACCATTGCAGCAGGGGGATTCTGAAATTCTGATCGAGGGTGCGTTTCAGTTGCCAAAAGCGGTTCAGAATTCGCGTAAAAAATTCTCCTGTTCAAGGGTTTCTATTGCACGGGGAGAACGGGTCAAACGCACTTGATGCAGAGCAGCCTCTGAACTGAGCCCTTTTTGCTTCAGAAAACAGGCTGCGGCCAAGCCTGAACGGCCCAGGCCGCCCACACAATGCAAAACCACATGGCCTTTATTTGCAAGCGCAGTTTCTATCCAGGCCAGCAGTTCTTTCATTTCAGACTGATTGCTGACTTTTTGATCCAGAATGGGAAGGTGGTAAACTTCGATCCCCTGCGCACGATAGTTCTCCAAGAGACTGGGCACACCATAGCTTTGCAATTCGTCGGATGTACTGAGGCAAACCATATGCGTAGCTTTTTCCTGATTTTTCAAGCTTGAAAGATCGCGTTCCAGGGAGCGGTGCAAATCTCGTCGTCCGGGCAAAAGTGTGAGGCCCAGTTTGCCCTTGTCTGTATATTCTGCAGGCAGCCAATCCACCCAGAGATTGCGGCCCCTTCCCAAATGCGTGCGAATCCGGTCACAACACAGACCTGCCGTATACAGGGCCCATTTTTTCTGTAAGGGACTGCTCTCTTTAAAACTGAGGGTGTGCACGGCATAACGCAATTGGCCAATAAAGGCCTGAAGCGGATCCCGATCCGCATGTATAAGTTCGGGATAATAGCTGCGCAGAATTTGGATCATCTTCCAAGCATTCTGCAAACCTGGATCTGTCAGCCCCGTTTCTTCGAGCGCGGGAAGGGGGGCGCGCAGGTCTTGAATTCTGCAGAGCAGGTCACTGATTTTACAGGCTTCTTGAAGTGCTTCCTCATTTTCAATCGCCGTGAAAATATACAGGAGGTCATTTTCAAGTTTGAGTAAATCGCGCAGGATATGCCCTCGGTGGGTATGAAAAAAGTCAATCAACCAAACATTTTCTTGGGCGTCGATGATAATATTGGCGCCATTGAGGTCGCCATGCACAAAGGAAAGGTAGGAACTGTCTCCCTGGTGATAGGGCTTCAGTTTTTCAAGCTCATGTTCGTAAAAATGCACAAGATTGGGAGTTGTGAGCCCAGGAAGGATTTCCAGCTCTTCGCCCTGAGAAGAGATTCCCAAGAGGTTTTCTACTCGATTGCGGATATTGGGGGCCCATTGTGCACTGAACTGATAGTATTCGAGCAAATCACATTTTTCATAGACAGCGGCGGTATAGAGTCGTCCCAGTTGTTCAATGAAAACGGTATCCAGAATGCGTTTGAGTTTTTCGGGTTCGAGCCCTTTTTGATAGCACCTTTGAAAGGTGGTTGAAAACCCGCCCCCCATAGAGGCATAGCGATATTTAATCGCGCCTCGGTCGCCCAATTCAACAAAGTCTACCAAGCGTGGCGCATTATTGCCCAAAACGGATTCAATTTGTTCAAAGGCCATTCGTTCGCGGCCGATCATATGGTTCCAGCCAATTTTCACAACATGGGGTACCTGTTTGTGGCCGTGAAGATCGGTGCTGCTGGTACCCAGCACTTCATTGCCAGAGAAGCCGCCATCCAGGCGGTGCAGTTTGGCAACCCTTGAATCTCTGAAGAGATAACGCAAAAGTTTGCTATCTGTTTCTTCCAGGCCAGGCAAACTGTCGAGCACGATCACGGGATGACGTGCATCCTGCCAGCCAGTCAGTGGCATAGAGGTGGTATCACCGCCTAAAAAGCGAATAAATTCTGCAACGGAGGCGAAGACCTTGACCCCCAGTAATTTCTCAAGTTGTTCAAGGGCGATAAAGTGTTGAGCGCGTGAGGAACTGGCGGTGAGGGCAGAACAGACCCCAAGTTCAAATTCTGGGTACCGTGTGCTGAGTTCATAGCTGAGAAAGGTGATTTTGGCCTCTGTCCAGACCCCCATCAGTCCCACCCGCATTTTTTGGCCTTGATAGGGCGCTAAGCAGGCTTCCAGGGTGGTGTCCAGAAAATCATTCAGGGTCAGGGTATCAATAATTTCAATTTTTTTATCTGTGCTGGGTTCAGCAAAGGCGAAGGCTGCTCCTTCGCTCTCCTGCTCACAGTGATGTCCAAATTGAATCAGGTGGTTAAACTGACGAAAATCCAGCGGATCGTGCCAGTCGCGAATATGCATGACTTTTAATTTTTCATCGCTTTGCGCGTAAGCCCAATCAATAACCCGTGATACGGGGCCTGTTTCGGGCTTGTCTCCCATCAAACGGCGGGCTTCTTCATAGCCAATATGCAATAAATTGGGGAGAGGGTCAAAGGGATTCAGGGGTTTGACAAAATCGTTCTGGAGACATTGTGTCATCAGCAGGGCTTGGGGCATTTATTTCTCCTTGGTCTTCCCATCAGTTCGGAATGTTTTCCGGTTCTTCTAGCAATTTTTTAAGTGTCTGTAATTCTTGTTCAACCCAGTAGATCTCCTGTTGGTAATCCTCTTCGGAGATATCGTCAGGTTGAAAGAGAGTGAAAATAAATTCTGTTCCACTCTGATTGGGGACCACCCGCATGGGAATCAGGACTTGAATTTCTGGTGTAGGGTAGAGATATTGATCAATCACACCTGTTTCAGGATCTGCCTGCATGTAAACCTGTATGGGGCCATGCGGTGATTCAATAAACCAAGCTTCTTCATGTTGAAAAACAGACAGGCAGAAAGAGCGTGACCAAAGGGGCAAATTGACAGGATTTGATACAAACTCAAATACCCAGGCCGGATGTACATCGATTGTAATACTGCGTGTGGCAGCCCTCATGAATCGCAGACTTTCTTTTGGTTATTTATTATTTTACCTTGACTCCAGGGCGAAAGGAATCCACCAAAGGCTTAAAGAGCCTGGTAAGCTGTTTTTTCAAGGTAAACCAGCAGGGTTTTCCGGGTATAGGGTTCCAGATCTAATTGCAAAGCCTCTTCGGGTTTTGCCCAGAGCCAGGATTCGGCTTCATCGTTGAGAATCACTTCTCCCCCCGGAGTATGGCAGATGAAATCTAGGAATACAAAGTGCTTGCTTTCCCAAAAGGCGGGATCAAAAAGGGCTTCCTGATAACAGAGAAAAAGGGTTTCTGTGACTGGGAGATGGGTTTCTTCGAAAACCTCGCGACGTATTGCTGATTCTGCGTCTTCACCCAATTCGATATGGCCCCCTGGAATGGCATAGTGATCTTTCCATTTATGGGTTTTGAAAAAAAAGATTTCTCCCTGAGGATTGAGAATAAGGGCGCCTACTGTGACTTCTGGATAGAGAGAGGCTGCCATTTTCTGAATTTAACTGACAAGCTCACGCAGATTGTCGTTGACCCATTTTAAGTCAAAATGCTCGGGATCTAGGTCAGAGCCTAATTCTCCCCAGATTTCTTCCATTTCTGCATGTTGAGGGTGTTCAGGAGCTTTCAGGGCATCCAAAATCTCATAGTAACCAAAGATTCCGCCGCAGTCTTCTACCGGACAGGCCCCTTTGCCTTCAAGACAAATAGGTAGAAACTCAGCTTCAAATTGGGGGCGGGGGCGAATTTTTTCAACCAGAATATCGTGTTCCCAGCCATCGCCAAAATCATATTCGTAGATAAAGTGAGTTTTGGGACGCTTGATCAGATCTCCCAGGGTGACAATGCTGGAGTCTGAGCGCTGCCCTGAGGTGCCCAATTCAGAATCTCCGTAAAAACGCTCACCGATAATGAACTGATAGAGATGTTGGTTGCCCCAACCCATCACAATTTGAATCATATCGTGCAATTCATCCAAGCTGGTTTTTCCCGTTACAAGAAAGCGCCGCCAGATTTCTGGTTCACTTAGATTCAGACTGATCCTCAGTTGATAGACAATTTCACTCATGGCAGCGTGCATTCCTTCTGGCTTTGATGATAACTGGTCGTGGTCTGGAGTACAGCAAGACCATTCTAGCACTTTTCAAGGCTTCAGTTCAGCCAGATAGAACACAAGCTTTAATTTTCATTCGCTACAATCTCGCTTTCTTCCTTCGCTATAATTGAAAAGGTTAGGAAAGTGGCAGTAGAAAAGGAAGTGGGGGCCATTCAAATGATTCGTGGCCGGTTTGCACCCTCGCCTACTGGGGGGTTACATTTGGGCAATGCCCGTACTGCCTTGGCGGCTTGGTTGTCGACACGTTCGCGTGAGGGAATCTTTATTTTGCGCAATGAGGATTTAGACCGTCAACGTTGCAAGCCCGGTGTTTCAGAATTGAATCTGTCTGAATTGCAATGGTTGGGTTTAGATTGGGATGAGGGGCCTGATGTCTCAGGCCCCTGGGGACCCTATCACCAGAGCAAAAGACATGCCTATTATGCAGAAGTCTTGGCCCAGCTCAGGGAGTGGGTATACCCCTGTTATCTTTCCCGGAAAGAAGTTCAGGCAATTGCCAGCGCCCCCCACGGCCCAATAGAAGGCTATGGCCTGAAAGAGCGTGAGTTAAACCAGATTTTAAGCTTTTGCAAACAGCAGGAAGGCAAAACGCCAAGTTTGCGCTTTCGAGGCCCCCAGCAGAAAATTTCTTTTCATGATGCCTTGCAGGGCCCGCAAGCCTTTGAAGTGGGCGATTTTATTCTGCGCAGAGCGGATGGCGAATGGGCTTATCAACTGGCGGTCGTTGCAGATGATCTGGCCATGCAGATTACAGAGGTGGTGAGGGGGGATGATTTGCTGCCTTCTACTGCCGCGCAAATTGTTATTTATCAGGCCTTGGGGCAGCCCCCCCCTCAATTTTTGCATCTTCCTCTTTTGCTGGATTCAGAAGGGAACCGGCTTTCGAAAAGAAAGGGAGATTTAACACTGCATGCGCTGCGTCATTCAGGAATCGCATCACATCGCGTTTTGGGATTTTTGGCCTATAGTTTGGGGCTTTTGCCTGAGTTGCTGGAGGTCAGTCTGTATGAAGTATTGAAGACCTACCGGATTGAGCAGTTGAACACATCCCCCTATTGTTTGCAGAATTCTGACTTAGAGTGGTTGGGAGTCGGGTGTTATAATACTTGAAATAAAAAAGGCCAGAATGAAGCGCATGTCCAAGTTCCGGGGCTTGTTTCTGTTTTTGATTTCTCTTGTGCTGGTTTTGGCCTGTCGGTCTCAGGTTTCAGAAACCGTGGTCCTGAACCTGTGGTTGGACAGCAATGACAAAGAAATGCGCTTTTTCAAACACCTGGCGCGTCAGTTTGAATCCGAAAACCCCCAGTACAAACTGCGATTGCGTTTTGTGCCCTTTGCAGATTTGAAGCCGCGTTATGCCGGTGAAGCCCGTGAATCTGGAGAGCCAGATCTGCTCTATCTGATGAGTGATTGGGTGGGTGAATTGGCAGAGCAAAAACTTTTGCTTTCACTGACAGAGCCCAATCCGAACAGTTTGGCTTTTTCAAGGGAAAGTTTGGGTTACCAGGGAAAGTATTATGCTCAACCCTTTGTTTTTCAAGTCATTGCTTTGATTCGTAATACAGAATACTTGCCCCAGGCTCCGAAAAGTTTTGCGGAAATTCAACCGATTCAAAAATCTGAGGCAGTTTTTCCCTTGATGTACGACAATCAGAACTTTTATTTTCATGCCGCTTTTTTCCATGCCTTCGGGGGAAAAATTCTGGATTCTCAGGGGAATCTGGCCTTGAAGCGTGAGCCCTTGATTCAATCGATTCGCTATGCGCTGTCCTTGCAAAAAATGGGGTTGGTCCCTGCTCAGTCTTCGGCTTCTGCTACTTTGAATCTTTTCAGTTCAGGCAAGGCTGCGCTGATGATTTCAGGGCCTTGGGCCCTGGCTGCACCTCAAGAAAATCATATTCCTTTGGCTATTAGCGCTTTGCCAGCGCTTGAGGGACACCGGATTCTGCGTCCCTTGGTGGGGGTCAAAGGCTTTGCCGTGAATCCTTGGGGCAAGTCACATCAGCATGCCAAGGTTTGGTTAGATTTTGTGGCGCGTCCTGAGGTTCAGAAACAGGCCCTTCAAGACTTGGACAATCTGCCGGTTGATGCGAAACTGTATCAGTCGGCAGATATTCCTGCTCTCAAACGGGAGTTTTATGAACAAGCTCAAAAAGGTCTTCCCATGCCCAACAGCCCCCTGATGAAAGACGTTTGGCAGGAGCTCAACTGGCTTTTGGGGCAGTGCTTTAAAGAACCCGAAAAACTTGAGTTTTGGGTCGATTCTGCACTTCAAGATTTGCAGAAGAAAGTGCGTCATGATGCGTATTACTTTCATTAAGTCGATTCGGTTTCGTTTGCCTGCTTTCTTTTTATTGGCAGCTTTGCTTCCCACTTTGCTTTCTGCGATTTGGAGTTCTGGACTTTTAGAACATCGCATGGAAGAAATGTTTGCCCAACAGGCGCAGGATTCGGCGCAGGTGGCCTCCAATATCTTTGAAGAATATGCCCAGGATCTTTTTTTGAAAACCCGGGTTATCAGCCAGTCACAGTCTGTTTCTCAGGCCGTGAACAGCAATAACTATCTGACCTTGATCAACCATTTAAGCGATTTGTATCAGGATTTGAATCTTCAACTTTACGATGCAGTAATTGAAATCTATGCCCCCAACGGGCAGTTGATGGTGGCTGAACCACGGCAGTCAAAACAGTTGGTGCCCGCAGATCATATCCAGGCGGCCCTCAAAGGTGAATTTAAGAACAGTCGGTTTTTTGCGGGGGACGAACTGCTGATCTGCTCAAGCCTGCCACTCTACCATGCCTCCAAACCACGGCCGATTGCTGCGATGGGGATTTCTTTCCGTGTTTCACATCAATTGGTGGACCAGATTCGCAAAATTTCAGGGACTGAAGTAATGGTGGTTCAAGCGGGCGCTGAGGGCCATGTTTTGGCGACAACGCTTGATGAAAGCTCTTCTCAGGGGCTCTTGAAAATGCTCATGGCCGACAAAAGAAAAAATCATGTTTCCCGCAGTTTGCCGTATATGCTCTCTTCGGTCAGTCATTCTGTACGCAATGGGGAGTATTTGCTGGTCGTCGCTTTGAGTGTGGCACAGATGCATCAGATGATGGCTTCGATTAAGGAAGTGCTTGTGATTGTTGAGTTTGCTGCGATAGTATTGGCCCTGATCATTGCTTTGGGGCTTTCGCGCAATTTTATCTCAAAATTAATGGAGTTGGTGCGTTTGTCTCAGAAAGTTGAAGCGGGTGATTTGGATACCCAGGTGCAACTGGAATCACAGGATGAATTTGGCGTCTTGGCGCAGACTTTGGATTCTATGCGCCTTGAGATTCGCCAAACCTTGCGCGAAAAAGAACTCATGATTTCGAATTTGACGATTCGCGATGAAATCAACCAGGCGATTATCTCGCGTTCAGGCAATGAATTGCTTTTACAGGTCTTGACGATTGTGATTGAGGCCATTCAGGCCCAGCAGGGGTCGATTATGTTGGTAGATCGTGACTCCGGTCAATTGCTCTTGAAAGTGGTCTATGACCCACGTCGGGATCTGCATCCGGTCAATGTGCATGAACGGATATCTTTCAGTATAGGAGAAGGCATTGCAGGCTATGTGGCTCAAACGGGAGAAGCCATTTTGTGCAATGACCCCCATCAGGATCCTCGCTTTAAGCCCTATCATTTTCAGGAAATGGATCAACGCCTGGCCAATCTGCTCTGTTTGCCTCTTCAGGTAGAGGAGACAATTTTGGGGGTGATCAGCCTGGATAATAAAGCGGGAGGCTTTCAAGCGGAGGATTTGATACAATTACAGGATATTGCCAAACAAGTGGCAATTGCGATTAAAAATGCTGAATTGTATGAGTTGTCTATTACAGATGGGCTCACAGGTCTCTATATCCGCCGCTATTTTCAGGATATGTTGGAGCAGGAACTCAAACGGAGTTTGCGTTTTCAGATGCAAACAGCTTTGATTCTCTTTGATATTGATTATTTCAAGCGTTTTAATGATACCTATGGGCACCAGGCTGGAGATGCGGTTTTGAGACGGGTGGCCTCATTGGTTGGGCACAGTATTCGCGATGGCGTGGATACTGCTGCCCGCTATGGGGGAGAAGAATTTGCGATTATCATGCCCGATACCGATTTGCAGGGGGCCTGGCAGGTGGCAGAGCGTTTGCGGCAGAGTATTGAAGCTGCACATTTTGAATATGAAGGGCAAAGCTTGAAAGTGACGATCAGTCTGGGGTGTGCTGAGTTTCCACTGCAGGCAGACAGTCGCGAAAGTTTGATTGAAAAGGCAGATATTGCGCTTTACGCGTCTAAACATGGCGGCAGGAATCGCTCGACCTGCTATGTTCCAGAATTGGAGCACCAAGTCGAAATTTCTTTACCCCCCAGTTGATTCTTCAGGTTTTTGCCAGTGGTTTAGCAGTTTTTCAACCGCATCCGAAACCAATCTTTGCCCCTGACTGATCTGGCTTTTTAACTCTGGAAGCAGGGTTTGAACAGAAGGCGTCTGAAAAAATCGGGTTTTGAGCTCTTCAATTAGCGCTTGTTCAAACCATTCAAGCAATTGATGACTTCTGCGTTTCTCCCACAGTCCTTTTTGCTTGGTTTCGGTCTTGAAGTTTTCAACGACCTGCCAGAATTGTTCCAAGCCCGTTTTTTCTAAGGCAGAAGTGAGTAAAACCGGAACTTTCCAACCTTCTGTCGCAGGTGTAAGGTATTTGAGGGCGAGGCGGTATTCCTGGGCTGAAGCTTGGGCGCGTAAACGGTTTTCACCATCCGCTTTATTGACCAGAACGGCATCGACCATTTCCATCACTCCCTTTTTTATCCCCTGCAACTCATCGCCTGCGCCCGGCAGTAGCAGAAGCAGAAAAAAATCGACCATTGAGCGCACGAGATATTCGCTTTGACCGACCCCAACCGTTTCGACCAGCACAATATCATAGCCAGCTGCCTCGCAGAGCAGCATGGCTTCACGGGTATGTCGGCCAACGCCTCCGAGGTGGCCACTGGCGGGAGACGGACGAATATAACAGTTTTCATGGCGGCTCAGTGCTTCCATGCGGGTTTTATCCCCCAAGATGCTTCCCTGACTGAGCTGTGAACTTGGGTCTATTGCCAAAACAGCCAGTTTATGCCCTTTCTCAAGCAGTTTCAGCCCCAACGCTTCAATCAGGGTGCTTTTTCCTGCTCCAGGTGCTCCGGTGATGCCCAAACGCAGGGATTGCCCAGAAGTGGGCAAAAGGGCCTGCAAAACCTCTCGGGCCTGGATCTGGTGATGCGGCAGACTGCTTTCAGCAAGTGTAATCGCGCGCGACAAAAGGGTGCGATTGCCGGATTGAATTCCCTGAATCAGTTCGATCGGGCTATAACTTTTGCGACGGGGTAGATTGGGCATTCCCCATTTTATCATTCAGAATCAAAACAAGACCAGCTTGTTCTTCCTGCCGCTTCTCATTCGCTCGCTCTAAAGCTGTCTGGCCTGTGTTACACTGTTTTTTCATGAAACGCCTGCCATTCATCATTGTTTTATTCAGTACATTCCTGCTTTCAGGCTGTTTATTGACCTATTTCTTTGCCCCCAAAATTCGGGCTGCTGATTTGCCGGGCAATGAAAGTATAGAAAAAGAGAAAAAGGTCTATATCCAACGCTGTGGTCAGTGTCATTTGCTGATTGCGCCAGATTTTTACCGCCACAACGTCACGATTGAAATCATTCTATTGCGCTATTTGCAGCAAAAAATCATCAATGAAGACGAAGCCCGTGCGATTCGCGATTATATTCTGGCAGTTACAGCGGACTCATGAAACTAAGCCCTGAGCGATTCCGAGCAAATCTTTTGGGCTGGTTTCAGCCTGAATTGCGTCAGATGCCCTGGCGTGAAAGCAAAGACCCTTACCAGATTTGGGTTTCTGAGATCATGTTGCAGCAAACCCAGGTCAATACCGTTAAACCTTATTTCAAACGTTTTTTAGAAGCCTTTCCCACGCTTGAAGCTTTGGCCCAGAGCCCCAGCGAAAAGGTCTTAAAACTCTGGGAAGGGTTGGGCTATTACAGTCGGGCCCGCAATCTGCAAAAGGGAGCACAGTTTGTTCTGGCTGAATTTGCTGGAGAAATGCCCTCTCGGGTTGAAGATTTGCTTAAAATTCCGGGGGTCGGCCCTTATACTGCCGGAGCGATTGCCAGCATTGCCTTTGATATCTGCGAACCTGCGATTGATGGCAATGTCAATCGCGTATTTTCACGTCTCTACGCCTATGCCGATCCGATTGACAAGCCACCCGCCCAACGCTGGCTGGATCAACAGGTGCGTATTTTACTGGACCCTGTACGGCCTGGAGACTTCAATCAGGCCTTGATGGAATTGGGGGCCACTGTTTGCAAACCTGTCAATCCGCTCTGTCAGGATTGCCCCCTTCACACAGGCTGTTTGGCAAAAATTCAGGCTGATCCAGAGCAGTTTCCTATTAAAAGCAGTAAAACCAAAATCAAGCGCTTAGACTTGCAGGTGGCTCTTATTCGGTATCAGGGCAAATATTTGTTGCGGCAACAACGTGAAAGTGGAATTTTTCACCAATTATGGGTCTTGCCCTGGGAATCCGATCTCTCCCGTTTGGAAACGCTGATTCTCAATGAAACGGGGCTTCAGATCGCTGAACCTCAAGCGATCGGAACGGTTTCACATACCTTAACGCATCGTCAGCTTGAAATGCAGATTTGGGCGATCCCAGAATTGGGAAAGAGAACTTTCCCTGATTTGCCAGGCCATTGGAGCTGGCATGATCCCTGTCAAAATCAAGCCCAGGCCATTCCTGTGGCCCATCAGAAGATCTTTAAATTTTTGAAAGAAATGCCACTGTTTTTTAGTTGAAGCTAGAAAACATTATTCTTTACTTACAGTGGCCTCAAACGCCCACCATCGACGGGTAAATGGGTGCCTGTAATATAACTCGCGGCTTGGGAAGCAAGAAAAGCAACGGCTTCAGCGGTTTCTTCAGGTTCAGCAAAACGGCCAGCAGGAACTTCTGCGAGCATGGCTGCCTCCACTGCTTCAGGGCTGAGGCCCTGTTTTTCTGCGCGGGTGGCAATAATCTGAGCCAAGCGCTCGGTGCGGGTAAAACCTGGCAAAACATTATTGACGGTAATGCCCATGGGAGCCAGTTCATCGGCCAGGGTTTTTGCCCAGGCGGCAACTGCAGCCCGCACGGTATTTGAAACCCCCAAACCAGGAATCGGTTGACGGACAGAGGTGGAGACAATATTGATGATGCGGCCATATTGGCTGGCTTGCATGCCAGGCAGTAAAGCCTGCACCAAGACTTGACCCGCAAGCAGATGCTGAGCAAACGCCAGACTGAAAGCTTCCAGCGACGCTTGATGAATAAGGCCGGGGGGAGGCCCACCCGTATTGTGGATCAGAATCTGGAAGGGGGCTTCTCCGGCCAGAAAGGTTTGCAATTCACTGGCCAGAAGCGATGGCGAACTGAAATCTGCAGCCAGCCAACTGTGCGCTTGATGATTTGGTGTGGGCAGTTCGTTTACCAATTGTTTTAAGGTATTGGCATTGCGGGCCACGGCGACGACTTCTGCACCCCGTTCAGCCAGAAGCATTGCAACGGCTTTGCCAATTCCTTTGCTGGCCCCGCATACAAGTGCGCGTTTTCCTTCCAGGCTGAGGGTCTTCATACGGGTTCCCCCTGGTAAAAGAAGCCCAATTGGCGTTCAATTTCTGTGGGCAGATCGGGCAGGGCTGAACGGGGAATCATAAAGGTGGAAAGTTGATTAAAATCTCCAAAAATGCGGTGAGAAGCCATGGTCTGCAATAAATACTCAAAGCCCATTGAGCCCCCGGTGCCTACTTTGGTTCCAATCATACGCTGAACATTGAGGGCATGGCGATAACGCCAGGTGGTCAGCAGTTCGTCGATGGTGCTCAAGGCATTGAGCAGGCGGTAGGGCAGATGAAGAATGGGGCGCTCTCGATAGAGCAGAATCAGCAGGGCTGCTTTGGTGGCTTTATAGGAGAGGCGGCGCTCCCCTTTGTGCTGGAGTTCTTGATACTGTGCTTCAGAAAAAAGCGTGGCAAAGGTTTCACGGGTGCTGTGGAGTCTTGCCAAATGTTGTTGGATATCTTCACTGCCCAGCAGGGGATTGCTTGAAATTCTTGCTGCATCCCCGTCAAAAAGAGCTTCAACAGCCTGGCGGTAAGATTCCCAAAAGTCAAATCCCCCAAAGGTTAAGAAGGGGGTTCTCTCCAGCCATTTTTCAACCAGTTCGAGCAAAGAAGGCTCAGACTCAGCTGTTTTCAAAAGATTTTGGTGGCGCGCATCCAAACTGGCATCGTAACGCCCCTGGTGGTAGGGCACCCTTTGTTCAGGTTTTAAGCCCAAACGGTTTTCGAGGATCCTGAACTGATAAGACTGGAAACCTGAAGCTGGATAGAGTTGATCACGAAAATCAAGAAAATCAAGGGGTTGCATAGTTTGCAAGACTTGCATCTGCATCAGCATCAGGCGTTGTATTTCAATGATTCGCTCCAGACGCGCGACAGCAATTCCCATTTGATCTTCACTGACGGTGGGTTGGCGAAAGAATGCCATGACTGAATCCAGTTCGTGAAGAACCTGTTTAAACCAGAGCTCATAGGCTTGATGAATAATGATAAAAAGCATTTCATCATGTGCAGCTTGGCCTTCAAGATTGCTGAGTGGTTTCTGAGCATCTAAAATTTTATCAAGCTTGAGATAGTCTGCGTAATAAACCGGTGAAGAGGCGTTTTGTTCTGCCATAGGAGTCACTTTCCAGAAAATGCTAATTTCCATTATCCCCAGCTCAGGGGCGGCTTGTCAAAGCAGAGAGCTATTTAATCTCAGTTTTCAAAAAAAGAAAAAGGGGCGAAATTTCGCCCCCAATAGCGTAGAGAGTATAAAAAGGAAACTTTTAATTTAGCGGGTGGCCGGTGTGGCAATTGCTGCGTTCAGATCCAGCAGGAATTCGTCCCACTGGGTTGAGCGTGCCAGACGTGTCTGGCGGTAGGTCTGGCTGACACCCTGGCCATCGGTGGGCAGGTAAATTGAAAGTCCACGACCTTCACCCTTTTCAAGTTTGTTCTGACGGGCCAGCATGATCAGGCCACGGCGGAACAGGACATTGTTGATGCGATCTGCAGCCTGTGCAACAGCGGGATCTTGGATATTGGTTTTGGAAAGATTCAGAATCCGGTTGAGATCACGGAAGGGAATATTTTCACCCAGATGAAACTCACGGGTAAGTTGCATGGCGCGAATCACATTGGCGCGCTGAGGGCCAGCCAATGCTTTGCGCAGAGCGCGAGCGAGCAAATCCAATTCAGGTTCGAGTGCGCTCATTTTGCGAAGGTCAGTTGCAGAAATCGTCAGGGTTTGGTTGCCTGCGCCCTTGCTGTGGACATCCAGAACCATCGAGCGAACGATTTGATCAGGATTCATGGCAGCAGGATTTTGGGCAATTTTTGCCATGGTCTGTGCATAACCGTGACCCCAATAATAGGTGGAATCTTCAGAACCGACCATGATATTGGCGACATCCTGCAATTCAGAACCGACTTCGACAGTCGCCATCAGACAGGCATCAAAACTGACAATATCCAACTTTTTGCCGCCCATGCCCTGGCGAACACCTTGGGCAAAACTCATAATATTCATGCTGGCTTCAGGAGCGTCATCATAGGCGATGCCTGCAAAACCCATACCATGAGAACTGATATTCAACCAGTTATAGCGGGCAGGGTAAGCCTTATAGGCCCAGTTGAGGGCATTTGCGAGGGTGCGGGGATCGCCTGAATTTTCAGCATCGGGCCCCAGTTTGACATAGGGAGAAGCTACAATCGGCGCATTATCATTGAATTCTTTATTGGGAGAAATATAGTAGCGGGCAGTATTGCCACCACCATAGCTGTCGGTTTGAGCGAGTAAGTTCATTTGTGAATTGCTGCCCACCAACTCAAGGGCGTCTAATACGCGGTTTAAATCTCCGAAAAGGTTATTGTCCAAAGCTTCATAGGTGAAATAGGTAAAGGGTTTGGCCTGGACAGGAGGCAGTTTGTCTACGGCTTGACCATCTACGGGTGCGCCTTGCGTAATTTCTTCAGAGGCAGCACCGATTTGACGGTTGCTTGGCTGTTGCGATTTGATCCATTGGGTAAAATGGTCTGTGACCATCAACTGGGAACTGGCAAGAGGGCTGGCTGCGCGCGTACTCATGCTGCCAAGTTGGGCAGGTACACGTGCGGGATTGAGTGCCAAAGGCAGAGTTTGAGAAGAGCAACCAACCATAACAGTCAGGCCAAGCAGAGCGGAAGACAGACGGGCAAATACTTTCATTGGATATCCTCTACGCATTCATTAATAATTTAGTTATGCCTGAAAACTGGAGATTCTTTCTTATACTGACAATAAAAAAAGTTTAAGAACTAATGAAGAAAGGGAAGGATGGCACTGGCGATTCCCAAATAAATGATCAGGGCCGTTGAGTCGTTGATGGTGGTCACAAAGGGGCCAGAGGCAACAGCAGGGTCAATTGAGAATTTTTGAAACAGAAAGGGGATACTGGTTCCTAAAAAGGTTGAGAACAAAATACTTAAACAGAGTGACAGACCAATAACCCCACCAATCCAAGGATTGGCATGAAAGAGGAAAAACGCAACGGAACTGGCAATACTGCCACAGAGTAAGCCAATCACAAAAGCAGTGCGAAACTCTTGGAGTACCATGCGCCAGAGAAAATGGCGGGGAGTGGGGCCCCCGCCCATATTGCGAATCAACAGAGTAGAGGTTTGCACGCCGGTATTGCCTGCCATGCCCATGACTGCGGGCATAAAAGAGGCTAGAACAATGGCTTGCTCCAAGGTACTTTGGTAGAGATGGATGATCGTACCAGCAGACATAGAACCGCCCAGGCAGACCAATAACCAGGGAATGCGGGCCATGGCAGCTTCAAAGGCTGAAGATTGATTGTCAGGGTCTCCCAAAGCAGCCATTTTATAGGCCTCTTCATCGGCCTGTTCTTCCATAACATCCATAATATCGTCAACGGTGATAATGCCGATCAAGCGTTGATGCACATCGATCACCGGGACAGTCATGAGTTCATATTTGCGTACAATATCCACCACGTCGTCTTCATCCATCATGACATCGACGGCAATCACATCACGGCTCATGACTTCTTCAATCAAGGACTGGTGGGGGGCTGCTATCAGTGAGGGCAGGGGCAAAACGCCTGTGAGCCGCTGTTTTTCATCGGTGATATAGATATAGTTGATATCTTTAAAGGATTCAATATTTTCGCGGATCATGGCCAGGGCCTGATCGGTATTCAAGGATTCAGGTACATAGACAATATCTGGATTCATCAAGGCGCCGGCAGCGTCATCCGGGTATTGCAGAAGATTGCTTAAATTGCGAAAAGACTCTGAGTTTGCCTGAGATTCAAGAATTTTTTCTGAGAGTTCATCGTCCAATTCATTCAGCAAGTCGGCCGCTTCATCTGAGGGCAGTTCTTCAATAATTTCAACCAGACGGGTTTCATTCAGGGGCGTCAGCAACTCATGCCAATAATCTGAATCAATATGAATCACCAATTCACTCGCCAATTCTGCATCAATCCAGGTCAAAACCTGACGGATCTGTTCCTCTTCAAGTTGCAGCAGAATTTCGGCGACGTCTTCAGGCCTGAATTGGCTTAAAAGCGCCTGAATTTCAGATTTTTTTTCCTGCTCTAAGAGCAAGGTCAGATGGCGTGGTAAAAAATCCAGATTGAGTTTATCAGTGGGCATGCGAAGCTCCTGAAACAGCACTGCCTGCAGTATACTGCCCCCGTGCGCAATAACAGAATGGTTTTATGCAGAAAGCGCCAAGAAATATCTCAAAGCAAGTCAGAAATTTCCTGGGCAAGTTGGTGGGCTGTCTGATCTGAGCTGGCCTCAGGAAGTGCGTCCTTTAAGCGAGAAAAAATCCTGCTTTGAATTTGTTGGGGTGAATCTTCTGTATTCAAAATTTCATGGGGTTGGATTCTGGCGGCCTGATGATCCAGGGGGCGTTCAAAGGCAAAACTTAGAATTTTTTTTGAAAAAACCCTACTTTCGGCAATTAAATTGTATCCCCCTCCCCCAATCAAGAGATCGACCCCAGTCAAAATTTCTGAAAGTGGAAAATAGTGTATCCAGTATGCCGCTAGTTCAGGCAGGGGGGATAAAAAAGAGGCAAAACGCAGTTCAAGTGGAGCATGCTTGAGGGCCAGCCAAAGTCGCATGAACAGCGCATAGGTTTCGCTGGGGGGGCCATTGTGGGCGATCAAGACCAGGGGGAGATTGCTGCTGGCTCTCAAAATTTTTCGCGCCAGCTCAGGCGCGAAAAGCTCACTTTTTTCCCTGTTGACCAAATAGCCTTTTTCAGCAGGTGTAAGCAACCAGTTTTGGTCATAGGCAGTGTGGAGCGGGGTTTGAAGATCTCTGCGCAGAAAAATTTTATACCCCTTGAATTTTGACCAGAATTGAGCGAAGTCTTCGTTCATTCCTACACTGTGTGTATCTACCAGCAAGACCTGGGGAGAGGCCTTTAAACACAGGGTTTCAAGCAGCTGAAGGGAGAATCCTGACTGGTTTTGTTCTGTGGGAGAGGGCATGCGCAAGACGCTCAGGCCTTCCTGAATCAGGGGCGGTAAAAAGGGGGCACTGGTCAGGATCAAGGGGGAAAGATGGGGCCTTATTTTTTTTAAGCTTCGCGCCAGTGCGTAGGCCCGGTTGAGATGGCCGGTGCCCCCTCCTGGTGCGTAAAACAAGACCCGATGTTCAGGTAAAGTCAACCCAGCCGCCCTGCTGGCCTTTTTGTTTGCGCCAGGCTTCTGAAAACTGTTCAAGATCTTCTGCGCTAAAGCGGATTTGCTCATTGAGCTTAAAATGCTTAAGATCATAGGGCAAGGCACATACCGGGCACAGAGCACCTGATGAATCTATCTGGGTATGCTTTGCGCAAATGGGTATTTTGCAATTTTCACAGTGTGTTTCAGCGAGGTTTTTGCATGCCTGCCGAGGGATTAAAAAGCCAATCACAGCCTGACAATTTTCACTCATGCCCCTATGATAACATGGAGTTGCCATGAAGAAATTTTCTCAATTAGTTTGGTTGGGGCCCTACCCAAATTCATCAGCACAGAGATTGCCAGAGCTGCCTGAGCATTGGCGCATTTTACATCTTTTGGGCTGTGCTGATTTGCGTCCATGGGACACGCATCTGCTCGTGCGAGATCCTGTTTCTGTTCTGTTCTGGGGCCAAACCCACAACCCTGTTGAAAATTTACAGTTTCTTGAGCATTTACTCCAGAGACTGGATTGGCAGGCGCTCTGTGTCTCTGAGCCAAACTTAATTTTTGCAGCAGTTTTTTTTGCTCAAATGGCTGAAAAACCTGCCTGTGTTTGGCTTGAAAAACCTGAACTGCTTGACCTGCTTTCTGAAAACGAGAGACAGTGGCTGATTCAATCAGAAACCCATTTGTGGGAGCTTAAGAATGCCCCAGAATGGCTTTGAGAAGTTTAAACTGAGAAGAAATAATCTAAATTTCTTGATTAAATTTTATTAAAGGAAAAATAAGATTCTTGGATTGATTCCTATTGCACCCGGCATAACCATCGTTTATACTAACCTATGTTTCGGACAAGAAAACGGCTTAACGCACTCTAGGCGCTAAGTTCAGATTCTTAAAAATCAGCTCTTAAAACCTGATGACAACCCGAAACAACTGTGGTAACATGAGCCATTAGCTCAGTTGGTAGAGCAATTGACTTTTAATCAATGGGTCCCGCGTTCGAGTCGCGGATGGCTCACCACCTGCCCGTATCGTCTAGAGGCCTAGGACACCGCCCTTTCACGGCGGCGACAGGGGTTCGAATCCCCTTACGGGTATTTTGTTTTTCTTTGTTATCTTTTTTTCATGGAGTTCCCTTGGTGGCCTACGATATCACCGATCCTCAATTGGCACCTTCGGGAATGAGTAAAATTCTCTGGGCTGATAATCAAATGTCGGTCCTTCGTCAAATTCGACAAGACTTCGAATCCCGTCTTCCCCTTCAAGGTTACCGTGTAGGTGCCTGCATGCATGTGACCCCTGAAACAGCAAATCTTATGCGCACACTGAAAGCCGGTGGGGCTGAGGTTACGCTTTGTGCCTCGAATCCGCTCAGTACCCAAGATGATGTGGCTGCGGCCTTGGCCTGTGAATTGGATATTCCTGTTTTTGCCCGACGTGGAGAAGACAATATCACCTATTACAAACATATCAATGCGGTTTTAGATGCTCATCCGCATCTCACTTTGGATGATGGGGCGGATTTAATCTCAGAATTGCACAAAAAGCGCCCCTCACAATTACCTGAAATTGCTGGGGGAACCGAACAGACGACCACAGGTGTGACCCGTCTGAGCAGCATGGCCCGCAATGGGGTTTTGCAGTTTCCCGTCATGGCTGTCAACAATGCCAAAAGCAAATATCTCTTTGATAACCGTTATGGAACAGGTCAAAGTACTTTAGATGCCCTGATGCGCTCTACCAATATCCTGCTGGCGGGTAAGACGCTGGTGGTTTGTGGCTATGGTTGGTGTGGTAAAGGGGTGGCCATGCGCGCCAAAGGCTTGGGAGCCGTTGTGATCGTGGTTGAGGTCAATCCTTTACATGCGCTTGAAGCGGCCATGGATGGTTTCTTTGTCACCCATATGGATCAGGCTGCGGGGCTGGGCGATATTTTTATCACTGCCACCGGAGATTTGAATGTGATTCGCCGCAGCCATTTTGAAGTGATGAAAGATGGTGCCATTCTCTGTAATGCAGGGCATTTCAATTCTGAAATCGAAATTCAGGCCCTTGAAGAAATGGCGAGCTCGAAAGAAGAGGTTCGCCCCTTGGTGGAAGCTTATCAGCTACCCGAAAAACGGTTGTTTCTCTTGGCCCAAGGGCGTTTGATCAATCTTTCTTGTGGGGATGGTCACCCTGCTTCGGTAATGGATATGAGTTTTGCCAATCAAGCCCTTTCTCTGGAATATCTGGTCAAACACTTGGGTCAGCTCGAAAAGAAAGTTTACGCAGTGCCAGGCGATATTGACGAAGAAGTGGCGCGCCTCAAACTGCAGGCCATGGGAATTCAAATTCATACCCGTACCCAGGAACAGGAAATTTACCAATTGGGTTGGGAACTGGGCACCTAATCCCAATCCAGGTTTTGAAAACAGTGCAAGCGGTGAAAATCGGGTTCGTCTCCAGGCACTGCAAAAAGTGCTGCATACGTCCTTTCCTCATCAACTCCATGAATCGCATAGGCATTGAAGGTCCAAGGTTCTGGCGGCAGCAGTTCGATCGGAATCAACGTTTTTCCAGACCAGATTTCTTGAGATTTTTCCCAATGATACGTCAGTTGTGAATTCCGCGTGAGGGCCTTGCGAATGCCCTTTAATTGGAGTAACAGATAATGCCCATGGGGGCCCAGCTCCAATTCTGTATACTGATCCCCATGGGCAATAAACAGTTCAACCACTTCATAATCCCAGAGCCCATCACAACTGCCGGGGGGGGCTAAAGGTTCTGGATCCGCAAAATAAGGGGCTTGAATTTCCACTTCGAGGCCTGTTGGCAAAAGTTTCAGTTTGATAAAAACTGTTTCTCTGGGCTTGAGCATCTTTCCTTGCCAATCATTTTGAATGTAAACAGTTTTTGTTTTCACGTATTGAAAATCCTTTAGCGAGGGTAATAGATATGCAATGCGATTTGATGCCTTTGCGCAAGCTCAACCATAAAAACTCCTTTTTTTGTGATCCTAACATAGCTTGAAAATCTTTTAGAATTGAGCCAAGACTTCTGAATAGAGCGTAAGCCAGTTTTGGAGTTCCTGCTCAGGGCTGAAATAGGCTTTGATTTTTTTTCGACCAGCCTTACCCCAGGCTTTGCCCTGTTCAGGGTTTTTCAAGAGTTCACGGCAGGCTTCAATCAGGGCTTCAGTTTGATAGGGGAGAATCAGTTGTCCCTCTTGCCCCGTGTGAATCAAATCGGGAAACCCCCCCACCTCGGTTGCAATCACGGGGCGTGCGCAACTGAGTGCTTCCAGTGCCGCATTGGAGAGTCCTTCCTGCAGGGAAGGAAACAGCACCCCATCTAACCAGGCATAAAGGGGGGGCAGATCACCAGGGGCCTGATTGGGAATGTGAAAAATGCGGTTTTTCAGTTCAGGGTTTTGGGATAAAAAGATTTTCAGCAACTCGCTGTCTTTTCCTGAACGGACTGTGCCAATCAAAATCAGTGAAAGCTCAGGAAACTCCTTGGCAAGGGTTGCAAAACTGAGCAAAAGGATCGCCTCTCCTTTTTTCTGACGCAGTTCCCCTACAAAACCCAAGCGTTGACCTTGGGTGGGAATTTTGAATTTTTTTGCAATTGCTTTTTCTCGGGGCAGAGGCTTGAATTTGAGCGGGTCGACACTGTTGGGAACCCAACGAATACACTCATTTTGAGGGACTAAAACCTTTAGCTTTTTTGTCAGTGCTTGGGTAACGCCGCTCAGCCCCTGCGCTTGGGGAAGCCATGACAAAAGCTCTGATCGTTTGTGTGGGAACCAAAGATCCCGATCCAAATCGTTTCCTCGTGCACTGAGGATGACAGGAATTTTGAATGCCTTGCCCAACTCCAGACTGAGATGGGCAGTGGCGCTGAGATAATAGGCATGGATCAAATCAGGGGGCGCTTCTTCAAGCTTTTTTAGAATCAGGATAGGATTTGTTTCCTCAACTGAGCGAAAGCGCAACACTTCACAGGGGGGGGATTCGGGGTGCAGGCCAGGACTGTTGACCCAGACACTGACGGTATGTCCCTGATTTGAAAGTTGTTGTGCTTGTCGCCAGACAGCTTGGGCCACGCCTCCGACATCGGGTGGGAAACGGGGAGTGACCAGGAGAATTTTGGAATGCCGAAAATTATTTTTTTTATTCATGACTTTCCTCAGTCTTAACCTTACCATATCGCTTGTGGCATCTGAAATAGCGAGCTTTTGATGTCGATATGGGTATTAATTTAATAAAAAATAGAGTATTGATGTGAAAGAGAATGAAAAATATATTTTTTAAGCATATTACTTGTTCGTAATATCCCTCTGATATTCACAAAAAATAAAAATTTATTCTTGAAAATACTTTTATTTTTGCCTGGATTTGCTATCATATAATCTTGTAAAAAACACGCTCGAAAGGCGAAAACTTATTTTATGATTTATAGGAGCTTAAAATGGATAAAACCGATTTCTTTGGTCCACACCTGACTCTCGATCTCAATGACTGTAATCCTGAAAAACTTCAGGATTTTGACCTTGTTTTCGATATATTAAATAATCTTCCCGATAAAATAGGGATGACAAAAATCACCCAGCCCTATGTCTTTAAATACCAGGGGCTTGTTCCAGAAGACAAAGGAATTACCGGATTTGTGGTAATTGCCGAAAGTCATATTTCAATCCATACTTTTCAAGAAAAAAATTACGTATTCATCGATTTATTTTCCTGTAAGCCATTTGATTACACTTTTGCAGAAAAATATTTGATCGAACTCTTTGAGTCTAAAAAACCTACGATTCAAATGCTCAAACGGGGACATGATTTCCCCCGCAGCAGTGCTTTAATGCCTCCTGCGCGTGAGCTTGTGGGATCTGTTTGATGGCCCCCGTTTTCGGGGGATTGGAAGCAGAATATTGCCAATACGCCACGTCCCGTTATGCGGTGCTTCCAGTTCCCTATGACCAGACCAGTACCTGGCTGCGTGGCGCAGAAAAAGGGCCCGACGCGATTCTTGAAGCGTCTGCCCATATGGAACTTTACGATCTTGAAACGGATAGTGAGCCCTATCGGGCAGGCATCTTTACCGATGCTCCCTTGATCTGTAAAGACAGTCCAGATCTGCTTTTTGAAAAGGTTTTGGCACGTGCCAACCGTCTTTTGGATGATGGAAAATTTTTGATTACCCTGGGGGGCAATCACTGTGTTCCAATCGGCTCGAGCAAAGCCTGTTGTGAACGGGTTCAAGGGCCCGTCTCCGTTTTGCAGATCGATGCGCACTCTGATATGCGCGAAAGCTATGAGGGCAACGCCTATAACCATGCCTGTGCCATGGCCCGTATGAAAGAATGGGCCCGCCCTGTGGGGGTTGGGATTCGCAGCATGGATATTTCTGAGCTGGAGAATATTCGCCAGGCACGAATTTTTACAGCCGCCTATATCCATCGGACACCCGGATGGATCCAGGAGGTTGTGGATGCCTTGGATGAAAATGTGTATCTTACGATCGATCTGGATGGCCTGGATCCTTCGATTATGCCTGCAACGGGCACCCCAGAACCGGGTGGCCTGTTGTGGTATCCCACCCTTGATTTGCTGGCAGCAGTGATCCAGCAGAAAAACCTGATTGGCTTCGATATCGTCGAACTTTGCCCTGGGGAAAATACCTTCCCCTCTCATTTTTTAGCCGCCAAGCTGGTTTATAAAATCATTGCACTTCAAGAATCTAAAGGAAAATAATATGCAGAAATCAGAGTATTTAAAAAATCCCGTGCAACATGTGGATATCACTCAATTTGATGCCTCACCTTTAATCCATGCCTATCGTGGCATGGCTTTTCAGGCGAGAAATCTGGCCCGTGCTGCCGATATTTGGCAACAGATGGTTGAAGACAAGGAGTGTACGATTATCCTCACCCTGGCAGGGTCTTTGGTCAGTGCGGGTTTAAAAAAAATTATTGTGGACTTACTTAAAAATCGTCTGGTCGATGTGATTGTTTCGACTGGTGCAAATATTGTCGATCAGGATTTCTTTGAGGCCCTTGGTTTTAAACATTGGCAGGGCTCACCTTTTGTCGATGATCAGAATATGCGTGAGCTGGGCATTGATCGCATCTATGATACTTATATCGATGAGGATCAGTTGCGGATCTGTGATGATACGATTGCTCAGATTGCCGATCAATTGGAACCCCGTGCCTGGTCTTCGCGTGAATTTATTCATGCCATGGGCCAGTATCTGATTGAAAAGGATTTGGGCGAAGATTCAATTGTACGCACGGCTGCTGAGTTGAATATCCCGATTTTTGTGCCTGCTTTCTCTGATTGCAGTGCCGGTTTTGGCCTGGTCTACCATCAGGAAAAAAATCCAGATCAGCATGTTTCAATTGATTCAGTGCGCGATTTTCGCGAACTGACCCAGATCAAAATCGCTGCAGCTGAAACCGGGCTGGTCATGCTGGCTGGCGGTGTGCCCAAGAACTTTACCCAAGATGTCGTTGTGGCTGCAGATATTTTAGGCAAAGAAGTCAGTATGCATAAATATGCAATTCAATTGACCGTGGCGGATGAGCGGGATGGTGCACTCTCAGGATCGACCTTAAAAGAGGCCTGCTCCTGGGGAAAAGTGGATACGGTTCATGAACAGATGGTGTTTTCTGAACTGACGTTGACTTTGCCTTTGCTTGCAAGCTATGTCTATCACCAGCATGCCTGGGAAAACCGCAGTTTCAAAAGCTGGAATACGCTTTTTCAAAAAAAATTGGCAAGGGTCTAGCTTATTTCCCCTGACCCCAAATCTGGGGTCAGGGGATTGTTTGTTCTGCGTAAGTTTGAATAAATTTGCGCAGATTTTCCAGATCATTTTGCATGGCCTGACCTGAAACCTGCCCTTTGGCAAAACGTGCCATCAGACTACGATTTAAAAGGGTTTCAAAACCTGAATTTTCCCAGCTTACCTGAGGCAATTGCTTGAGAAAATCTTTAAGTTCCTGATCTGTAAAACTGCTTACGGCTTGTAGATGCAAACCCTCTAAAAAGTGTTTGAAAATTGCTTCAAGTTCCAAATAAAAAAGTTTGGACTGTTCCTGACGAATCCAATTTGAATTTGCAAGTTTTTCAAGTGCAGCCAAAGCTTCATCACGGACGGTCTGCGGCTCTTTGATGTTTTCTTCGTGCGCCTCATCGGATTCTGGGGCTTTGCGGCCACGCAAAATTCGCAGAAGTATCCAGGCTGCGAGTAAAATCAAGCCAATCATGAGACTGAGGGTGGCCAGGAAGGGCAACCAGGGAAAGTCCAGGTTCATCAAGGGTTTTATTTCGTGAATATCTTCCATTTAAGCTAATTGTGCTCCGAATTCAAGCATCTCAAGATTTAAGGGCATGGCTTTTAAGCGGGTCGGTCCCAAACTTTGTTTTAAAGCCCATGCCGCTGTGTCTTCTGAAAAGAGGGGGCATTTACTCAGTAAATAGCCAAGCATTAACAGATTGAGCATTTGCTGGGCCTTGTGCTGGTGCGCCAAGGCGTAGGCTCCAGAATCCCAACTGTTCAGGATCAGGGCTTCAGTATCTCGTGCCTCAGGAATCCATTTTGCGCCAGGATCGAGAGAAAGTAAAATATTAAAGTTTTCAGGGGCTGCCCAGGTTGCTTCGGGTGCGGGATCTGCAAAAACACGGGCGATCACCAGACCGCCGCGAATCGCCCATTCTGATGAAACCTCTAAGCGCGCATGTTTTTTTTCCGCAATAAAAGCATGAATCAGCAAATCTCCCAAAAAGCTAATACCCTGGCCGCCTTTGCCGCTGATCCAGATCCGATAATGGGGTTGGTTTTCCATGGGATTTCAGCGAATCAGGGTCACACTGCGGAAGATGCCCGCGGGTGCATGTTTCAAAAGGGTTTTATCCAGTGTCAGACGTGCTTCTTCTGGCGTTTCGTGCCAATAGGGAGGGCACATTCCCATGACTTCAATAAAAGCAAGTCCTTGTCCGTTTTCTTGGAAATGAAAGGCTTCACGTAAAGCCAGGCGGGTTCTTTTGACAAAATCAGGGGTATGCAAGGCAACACGTTGTGAAAAGGCAACACCTGGCAGACGTGCGACCATTTCAGCCAAACGCAGGGCTTTGCCTGAACGGGCGGTAGAGCGTCCCAGGCGGGTTGAGGTTGTAATTTGACCGGGTCGGGAGCTGACGCTCATTTGCCCCCCTGAACCTGCCATTACCTGATTGTTCAGGCAGATCACGGTAATCGAGTCTCCGCGCAATGCAGCATGCATCAAAGCATCCAGACCTCTGCTGCCCAAATCCCCTTCTCCCTGATAGGTAAAGACCAGGCGATCAGGGCTGGTTCGTTTCATGCCTGCTGCAACTGCGGGTGCCATTCCAGGGGGCGATGAAATGATGGGGATTCGAAAATGGGTTCCCAAATCTTGGCTGCAACCCGGGCCAACCACGCCCACCAAACGATCTTTCCAGGTCTCGATTGAAAAAATTTCAGCAAGCAAACCCTGTAAATGACTGTGAGAGCAACCGGGGCAATAGGGAGTTTCAAATTCTGACATCAATTTGTTTGCTCCAAGGCCTTTTTTAACTGGGTTTTTAATCCGACAGATTCGGGGGGGGAGGGCAAACTCAGTTGGCGAAATTTCAGATCGGTAAAAAAGGATTGAACCTGTCGGTACCAGGCAGTATCTTTGTATTCAACCAAGAAAACTTCAGCCTCAGGATATTCCCTGAGCTGTCTTCGGAGCTCTTTGCTTGGAAAGGGGGAGAGGCTTTGGGGGATCAGGGTGCCCCAATCGGGTTCTTTTAAATTCTGAATCCAATGTCCCAAGAGGCCTGCGGCGAGCCAGAGGATTTTCGGGCTTTCTGGAAGATCACTGAGCAGATGGTTTGAATCCTGATCCCATAATTCTTGCTCTAAATCAAGTGCCAGTCGCTCGTTATTTTCAAGCGTGTTCAGCTTGTGTTGGCGGAAAGTCGAAGTATGGGATGTCATTCGTACTTCAGATACGGCTTGTAAGAGCAGCGGATCCATCAGCAGAAGTACGGGCTGAGATCGTTCGAGTGAACGGCTGAACGCGCGTCCGGTAAGATTCCAGAGTTCTTGGTGAGAGGAAGGCAAAAGTGTCAGCAAAGGTTGGCCTGTACCCATCATGGGTGAAAAGAAATAGCGCAAAGATTGAAATGAGAGTTGATTGCTCTGTTGCCCTGGCGCCCCATTGGCAAGCACTACGATGACCATTGCTTTTTGATTCAGACAGGCGTAACTTAAAACCTCTTGCATGGATAGAAAATCCTGTTCATTGCAGGTGACCAGAGGCAGAGCTCCGACTGAAGCTGCTCCATAGGCCATGGAGAGGGCGGCAGCAGGACTTTCTGCCTGAATAAAACTGCCGTGGTTTTCCTGAAAGCGATGTGCACCTTCATTGAGCAACAGGGCGTGGTAAGGAGAGGGAGAGGCGAAATAAGAACGCGCCCCTGCTTTGAGAGCGGCTTCAATGACGACCTGGTAGCCGGCCATGGGACGCAGATGGTTCTTGACGATCATGTTTTGTATTTTCCCCTGCGTTGCAAGTGGAATTGATGCCATTGAAAGCTGGCCCAGTAGACTATTCCACTCCAGTTGAGCTGACTGTGACCCGGAGAGAGCAAGGCTTGATCGGGGCAGATTTCTACGCAGCGTTGGCAGTTCAAACAATAATCTGCATTTTCCATCAAAACAGGAAAAACACCATTTTTATTGGCTTTTTTATCAATTGAGAAAAGTGCGTTCGGGCAAATGTTCAGGCAAAGATAACAGCCTTTACAGCGTTCCCGATTCAATTCAACTGTGTTTTTTTCTGGGTTTGCTTCCACTGAGGAATCCTGATAGATCTGTTAAACCCTGGTATTTAGGTGTCTATTATATCAGGATTCCCATTCGGAAGTTTGAGTCTTAGGCTAAAATTTAATGGCTTCCTTCAGCTGTTTTACTCAGATCGATGGCAGGAACTATCCGTTTTGGCTCTTGCGTCAGGCTGTTCCAAAACCAGCTTGAATTTTCAGAGACAATCATCTGTTCTGTTGGGCGCATGTTGTCTTTTTGGCGACCCTGTGTCACGAATTTCCCACCTTTCCATTGAAAAATAAATTTTCGGTAGAGTTTGCCATCTAATTGAATCTCCAATTCATAATTGCCGTCTTTCAGGTCGGCTTTTTTAATGATTGAATTATTGGCTGCTTTGCTGATCGGAAGGGTTTCAAGAGTGGTATAGGGGTAAAGAGTAATATTGTGGGGTTCTTTGCCCGGCTGTTTTGCAAAAACTTTGCCATTGTGTTTTAAGGTGACCAGCATTTTTTTCGTGATTGAGCTTTGATCGCCCACTTCTTTTTCTCCCGCAAACCCAGCATCGATCAATAATTGACCATCTGAGGCAAAATGGAAGCGGGCCATCTGAGTTTGGGGCAAATAACTGTAAAAGACTTCTCCTTTGGCGAAACGACCTTCTCCTTGTTTATAGGATCTGACTTCAAACCATTCAGCCGAAAAGATTTTGCCTTTTTCAGAAAAGATCATCCAATACAAACCGGGTTTAAGTGTGATTGAATTGGGGCTTGAGATACATTTCCCGCCCTCGCAGGCGTTTTGCCAGGTATTGATTTCACCCAGGGCAGCACCATTTTTATAGGTGTGAAGATGCTCGCTGCTCAAAAGAAGTGTTCCGTTATTGTCTGCGATATCAGTTCTTACCTGGACATTTCTTCCGGGAAGATAGACATGCACGCTCAAGACCTTGTTCGCAAAATAGAGTTTTGCATTTTGCGTGTCAAGTTTGACGGCTTCAATAAAATCATCGTAGTTTAAGGCCGGTGGATATTCTTCAGCTCTGAGGGGGGATTGACTTGCCAACCCTGCCAAGAGTGCTATAGCTATTAAGGTTTGAATTATTTTGCAACGCATCGTGAAGTACCTCCAAAGTTTTGGGGGATGCACCACACGCAAGGGCGCTGTCATGCATCCCTTTCACTTGGGAGTTTACCACATTCAATTTGACGAAGATCACATTCTGCCTGTGAGCAGGGATCTGTGGGCTGGGTTTCTGAGGCGATAGAATAAAACTCATGAACCCCAAAGGTTCAAAGCCGAACAAGGCTGCAAGCTAGAAGCAAGCTAGAGTTTTGAGGGTTTATGCAGCTCACTGAGGCTGCCCTGAGTTTCAGGGCAGCTTTTTTTCTTGCGAAAATAAGCTATAATAAAACCTATGGCAAATTTTTTGCCTTGAGTTGTCCAAAAAGATTCACTTCAATTCAGCCAGGAAGGATAGCAGTATGGGTATCGGAGATATCGGTTTCAGCGCTGTAAAATCCCTGATCACAATCGATACATGGATTTCAAATATCAATGCCAATATGGGTGGCGCAGGCCGTGTCGGTTTTAAGCAATCCAAAACCAAGTTCGAAGGGATTGGTGTTGTAGAGAACGCCAATACTGCATCCCCCATGATGGGAACCAGCATTGGGGAGCAAACGCTTGGCATTGTACAGACTTCTATCGATTTCAGTGCCGGTACCGTGGTTGCTTCTAACGAAATTACCCATTTCGCTGTAGAAAAAGTACGTGATAATTTCTTTTTGGTGGACAGGCGCGTGAGCGGTGCCTTAAATGTATTGGGAACAGCACAAAATTTCTCGACACTTTTGGCTACGCGTGATGGTGAGTTTCATTGGGGGCCTCTAGAAGCAGATGGTTTTCACTATCTTCGAGACAGTTATGGCAATTATGTTGTGAATTGCGCGACAGGTTTTAATTTTAAAAATGGTCCGGCTGATGTTGAGTTGGTCAGGGCGACGCCGACCCAAATGACCGATCCTACTTTTCTTCTCAGCACAGCAGCAGCGACTCCTGGTCTGGTACAGATTACCACTCCACAGTTTATGGAGTTTTCTGAATTTGGGGCCACACATTTCCGTTTGCCTTCGGATCCCAACAATGTGGTCGGTGCGACGGCCACGACACCTATCGATGGACGCGCCTCTGGAGCGCTTAAACAATTTGCCCTGGAAGGTTCCAACGCTTCATTGACTTTGGCTGTGCCAGAGCTCTCTCTGGCCCAAAAACTCTACAGTGCGATCGGTAAAGTCATGTCTGTCTTTAACAGTACAGTGGATGATACCTTGCAATTGATTCGCTGATTTCAATCTTATAAAAAAGCCTCTATCAAGGGGCTTTTTTCATGGCTTAAGTGTGAAGTGACGCTAACCCAAAGCGGCTTAAGTTCGAATTGACTGAAAGTCAGGCAAGTGACTTAAATTTTCTTCAAGTTGAATATTGGCGAAGCGTTGGCGAATTTTCCATTCCTTGGGCCAGGCATTGTTAAAATGGGTGGCCGTTGCTTTGGCCCATCCCAGTGCCAAGCCCTGGTAGCAAAAAAGGTGCCAGCCTTTTCCCTGGCCGGGAAGTGCTTCTCGGCTGAGATAGGCAATCGCTTCCTCTAGGCTCAGTTCTCGAATTTGAAAGTTTGTTGACCTGAGTCCTGGATACAGGGCCAAAGGGGCTGCTGGAATCAGATCTTTTCCTTTGATTTCAGCGCTGAAGATGCCCTTTGAGAGCAATTTTAAGGCCTTATTCAGTTCCTGAAATTCATGGGCAAAGCGTGAGGGTAAATACCAGATCTGCTCTTTTTCGGTTATAAAATCCTGTGCTTCAGCTGCTTGAACCCATTCAGTGACTTGAGCCAGATGCACCCGATTGACTGGGGCTTCAGATTTTTTTGCTTGCTGGCGTTTCAACTCCTTGGGGGGGTGAGAGTGGGGGGGCGTAGATTCAGGCTTCCGCAAGACGCTGAATGAAAACCCTTCTCCTTCTAAACGGTGGGGGTAGCAGCGATATAGTGGCATTTCCTTTGAACAGTCAATTCCCCATTCTGGGGGAAAATGCATTTCCAGGTTTTCAAAATCATGCTTCAGTTGAAAGGCTTGAAGCAGCATTTCGTTTTCTGAGCTGTTCCAGGTGCAGGTGCTATAAATCAAGAGCCCGCCGGGTTTTAAACAGGGCCAGATCTCTTCTAAAATTTGGTCTTGGCGCGTGGCGCACTGCAGGACCTGTGCCGGCGACCATTCTTCGAGTGCCTCTGTCTGGCGGCGAAAGAGCCCTTCTCCTGAACAGGGGGCATCGGCAAGAATCAGGTCAAATTGAAAGGGCAGTTTTTGAAAGTCCTTGGCCTGATTCTGACTGACAAAGACATTCTCTGCACCCCATTTGGCAATGTTTTCAGCCAGAATGCGGGCTCTGGCGGGCACTACCTCATTGGCGATCAGCCAAGCTTCTCGAGAAATCAAACTGGCAAGATGGGTTGATTTTCCGCCGGGTGCGGCGCACAAATCCAAGACTTTCAGGGCTTCAGTTTTGAAAGGCAGTTGTAAATAGATGGCTTCAAGTAGCATGCAAGAAGCGTCCTGCACATAATAACCTCCGGCATGAAAGCGGGGATCCAAGGTGAATACAGGGCGTTCGGAAAGATAAAGCCCGGTTTGAGACCAAGGCACCTGGTGAAGATTGTCTTGCGCTGAGGAGATCCTTAGTTTTGAGGGGTTCATGCGCAGACTGACAGGAGCGGGTTGTGCTTGCGCGGCAAAGAAAGCCTCTGTCTTTTCATTCAGAAGTTTTTGCATTTGGGCTTTAAATTCGGCGGGCCAGCGGGTCATGGTTTTTCTGCTTTCAGCAGCAGGAAGAGCGGAACACGCATCCGGCGTTCATAGAGTTTGCGGTTTTGAAACAGTTCTGGGCGGGGTTTGGATTCGCGCAAATCCAGGATTTGGAAACCTGATTTGCGCAGGGCCTGGTAATAATCTTCGACGGTACGATGGTATTTAAGAATCGGGGCGCCCAACCACGGATATTCGCGTTTGCCCGTGTGAAAATAGCGATCTACAAGCCAGTCTTGACGAGCGCCTCCTTCTTTCATGCTGATTTGATGCGAAGTAATCACAGGGTGTTCAACAGAAAAAACGAAATGCCCTCCCTTGCGCAGGGTGGTCTGAATTTTTGCAAAGAGGGCTTCAATATCTTCGATATAGTGGAAGGCCAATCTTGAAATGACACAATCAAAGCTTTCAGTAGGATAATCCCAGTTTTCAAGAAAAGCCTGCTCCACCCGCGCTTTTTTTCCAGACAGTTCCTGTTGCGCCAGTTTGACCATATTGGCGGAACCATCCAGCCCCAAATAACTTTGGGCTCCGGCTTTGAGTAATTCAGCGGCCAGGGTGGCTTCACCACAACCTAAATCCAGAATATCTTTGTTTTCAAGGGGGGGAAGCAATTCCATTAAGATAGGTTTTTCAAGGGTGTCATTAGCGCTGGTTTCACTGTTTCGACGGCTCATATAGTTTGAAAAGACTTGCGGATCATCATAAAAAAAGGGGCCACTGAGAACCATCTTTGTTTTCCTTTGGCAGAGTTCTGTTTCTGCCATTGTAACGCTTCATCTGCCCATTCTGGCAAAATGGAGAATGCCCATTTTCACAAACCTTTTATTGGTCTGAAAAAATGGGCATCGGTCGGAAGTGCCCGGTCGGGGTACGCATTTCTTTGCCACTTAGCGGGCAATCTGCTTAGGTGTTTAGCCCTAATTCATAACGCGATCCGTTCCGAAAAAAAGCGATCAAAACAGAAAGACTACTAAATTGCTAAATAGAGTTCTAAATAACTCTCAAAATGTGGTCTTTGGTTTTGTTTGCTTTACTTCCTTACCCTGATTATAGGTCTTTTAAAATATTAAATCAACACCCCAAGTGCAAAAATTACAAATAAAATTGGTGTAAACTGACAGAAGTGTTTTGGCCGATCGGCAAATGCTTTGCCGGAGGAGATTCTCCCTGATAAAAGGCAAGACATTTTTTGAACTGATATTAAGATTGAGGAATTCGTATCATGAGTTTAGGAACCCCCGAACGCCCTTTAAGAGTTGCCATTATTGGCGCTGGTCCCAGTGGCTTTTACGCCGCTGAGGCTTTGTTTAAATCTGATAAAACCCTGACTGTCGATATGTATGAAAAACTTCCAGTTCCCTTTGGACTGGTGCGCAGTGGGGTGGCACCTGATCATCAGAAGATCAAGAATGTAACCAAAGTATATGAGAAAATTGCCAGCAACCCGGCCTTCCAATTTTTTGGAAATGTCACCATTGGCAAAGATATCACCGTTGAAGAACTCAAGACCTTTTATGATGCCTTGATTTTTACCTCAGGGGCCTCATCGGATCGTCGCTTGGGCATTCCCGGTGAAGATTTGGCTGGAAGCCATACTGCAACTGAATTTGTGGCCTGGTATAACGGACATCCTGAATACCGCGATCGTGTCTTTGATTTGTCTCAGGAAACCGCTGTGATTATTGGACAGGGAAACGTAGCGATTGATGTCTGCCGGATTCTCTCAAAGTCTGTAGATGAATTGAAGAAAACAGATATTGCAAAGCACGCGCTGGAGGCCTTGGCTGAAAGCAAGATCAAAGATATCTATATGATCGGTCGCCGTGGCCCTGCTCAAGCCGCTTTTACGCCCCAGGAAGCCAAAGAATTGGGTGAATTGGAGATCTGTGATTCTCTGGTAAATCCGCGTGATATGCAATTGGGCCCTGTCTGTGAAGCTGAATTGCAATTGGCTGATAAGGCACATAACCGCAAAAATATGGAAATCTTAAGGGCACTTGCCGAAAAAGGTGAAACAGGCAAAGCCCGTCGTTTGCATGTTGAGTTTTTCTACAGTCCTGTTGAATTACGCGGCGAAGGGCGTTTGCAGGAAGTTGTTCTGGAGCGCAATGCGCTTTCGGGAGAAGCAGGTAAGCAAAAAGCCAGTGGAACCGGTGAAAAGCGTGTTCTGCCCTGTGGTCTGCTTTTCCGTAGCGTAGGTTATAAGGGGCAGGCCATGCCGGGTGTTCCCTTTCATGAAAGTTGGGGTGTATTTCCCAACGAAAAAGGCAAAATTGAAAATGGTTTATATGTTGCTGGCTGGATTAAACGAGGTCCCTCAGGCGTGATAGGCACCAATAAACCCTGCAGTTATGAAACCGTAGAGTCTCTCCTGGCAGATTTGGATGCTTTGCCTGCCTGTGCCACCCCCCATACTGCGGCCGTACTTGAGCTTTTGCACAAGCGACAGGTGCGTGTGGTCAGTTTTGAGGATTGGCGTAAAATTGATGCGGCAGAAATTGCCAAGGGCCAGGAAGTGGGCAAACCCCGTGAGAAATTTACGTCGGTTGCTGACATGCTGTCTGTTTTAAACAGCGCTGAAGTGGCTGTTGGCGTCTAAGCTAATTCCCGGCAGAGTTTTTACTCTGCCGGGATTCAGAATTTATGAAAAAAATAAAATCGCTTTGTATCTTTTGTGGATCTCAATCGGGGAAAAATCCTCTTTTTGCTGAGCATGCGCAAATCTTGGGACGTGGGCTGGCCCAAGCTGAAATTCGCCTGATTTTTGGTGGCGGTAAAATAGGCTTAATGGGTGAGGTTGCTGAGGCCTGCCTCAATGCTGGTGGAGAAGTCATTGGCGTGATGCCGCGACTCTTGATTGCGCGGGAGCGTGCCCATCGGAGCTTGACCCAATTAATTCAGGTTGAAACGATGTCTGAACGTAAAGAGACCATGGCGCAATTATCTGATGCTTTTCTGGCCCTGCCGGGTGGCCTCGGAACCCTGGATGAACTTTTTGAAATGTTGACCTGGAACCAGATTGGCTTGCATACCAAGCCCAGTTTTATCCTAAACAGTGCTGATTATTATCAAGATTTGCTCAGCTTTCTGTCCAAAGGAGAAGAAACGGGTTTGGTTTATCCATTGGGAACAGATTTGACAGTCTTTCAAACGCCAGAGTCTCTCCTGGCGGCAATGCACTGACGCAGGTGCGTCTGAATTTGAGCTGTGTTATGCTGTGACGGAGATTGAACCCCCGCAGTGAGGCTGAAAATGAATTGTTTACCCCCCGCTTTGCTATTGGTTTTTTGGTTGCTCTTAGATTTTACGGGGATTCTTCTCTCTGTTATCTCAACCACCTTCTATTTTGGCTGGGCGGGTCTTTCACTTTTGGTTGTTCGAATTTTTCTGACTGCCCTTTTGGCTTTTAGTGCTCCTTTGGCCTATCGCCTATTCTTTTGGCGATTGCCACAGGGACCCGTTTTAAAAATTTTGGTGGGAATACAGTTTGCGCTCTATTTAGCGATCAGTTTCAATCGGGACACGCAGTTTTTCGCCTGGGCGGTTGTGGCGGGGACCTGGGTCAGTGGTTTGGCTTTGATGGCCATATTTAGAAACTTTTCGGGTTTTAAACATCCAAGTCTTTCATTTATAGCCTTGATGTTTTCAGTATTTTTGTATCTTGGCAGTCGTGTCAGTAATCAGGGGCTTGCCTTGTTTTTTTTCCCCCCTTCTTTAAACGAAGGCAGTCCCTTGGCCTGGATCACAGTTTTGATTTTTGCTTTGGCCACACTTTTTCTACCCGCTCCTCTGAAAACAGTATCTGAATCTGAGAAAACATCGCCGCTCTGGTTAGCAGAGTTTTATGGTCTGCCATTGGGGCCACTCTTAGGACTGAGTGTGGGTTTAATCTACAATCTGCATATTTGGAGTGCGCGCACCTCAGATTATCAGGCCTCCGTATACTTTCTCTCCTTGATCTTGGGCTGTGCTGTGGCCTGGTTTGTATTTCTGGGGTTGAAACAGAAACGCTTCTTTGTCATTCCCATTGCCAGTTTTACTTTGGCAGTCTCTTTGTACTGTATACTCTTGGTTCAGTATCAGTTGGCTACAGGTTTGGCCGCACATTTTATGGGTAGTTTTGGATTGGGTTTGTTTTGGTTGGTGTATTTGACCCGTTATCAGGCTTTTAGTCAAAGCAAACAGGACTATTTTCCTGTTTGGGGTTTGCAATTGGGCTTCGTCGCTTTTTTGCTCATTCTGGCGATTTTTTTACTTCAATCAAATCCCAAAGGATTTTGGCTGGCCTGGTTGATGGTCTCCGCTGTTTTGGCGCTTGCAGAGTATAAAAATAATTCACTGCCTTTTGAACCGGGCCGCCTGCAAAGAATTTGGCTTTTCAGCTTGTTTTGTTTTTTTCTGCCCGGCATTTTAGCTCTGTTTATTCGTGAGCGTTCGGATCTCGCTCAAGCCGTTGCTCAACCTGTTTTGCGGATCATGTCGACCAATATACGCTATGGCTGGACAGATACCTATCGTTTTGACCCTTTTCCCCATGTGCAGTGGTTGAAAGCCCATCCCGTAGATATATTGGGTATTCAGGAAGTCAATAAAGGACATACTTCAGGGGCCTACTCAGATTTGTTCCGTCTCTATCAACAGGCGATGCCAGGACATTGGCGCTATGCCGATGCGAATTATGGCTTTGGCAATGCCCTGATGACTCATTTCCCCATTCTCAGTTCTGAAACGCGAACCTATCAGGCCAAAGATATGCTCAGACGCTCTTGCCTAAAAGCGACCCTGGCAGTAGGTAAAAATAAAATAGATGTGTATGTTACCCATTTAAGTCATCTGCCGCCTCCCAATCCAGTCAGAGAAGCCCAAGTTCAAGAACTTCAGACTTGGATTCGTGAAAGCCAAAATCCCTGGATTGTGATTGGTGATTTTAATGCCCATCCTGATTCGGCTGAAGTGCAGTCCTTGTTGAAACTGGCACACCCTGTTTTCAGTCAAAATAAGCAGCTTTTGCAGACACTTTCTTTTCCTTCGCTTCAGCCTCAGGAACGCATTGATTATATCTTTTTTAGTTCTCAATTCAGTTTGCGAAACCAAGAGATTCCTGCCACTGAAGGCAGTACGGATCATCGACCGATTCTGACGGAGTTAATCTTACCTTGAGCTGCAAGTCATTTTCCCCAGGCTTCGAATTGCGTTATAGTAAAAACATAGAAACAGGTAAGTTGGGAATAATGAAGTCATGCAAGAGTTAGATTCAAATGACGCACCTTTAAAGGCGTTGCCCAAAAAGTCAAAGGCACGCGAAACCGTTGAGACGGTGGTTGTGGCTTTGGGACTGGCTTTGATCACGCGCGCTGCTGTTGCTGAACCGCGTTATATACCCTCGGAATCGATGTTGCCGACTTTAAAAGTTCAGGATCGGCTGATTGTTGAAAAAATCTCGAATTATACACAGAAGTATAAGCGCGGCGATATTCTGGTTTTTTATCCCCCTTCTGAAACCCAAAATCAAGAATCTCCAGTCTCCAATACCTTGAAATGGTTGGGCTTTTCTACAACCCCTGCCTATATCAAGCGGGTGATTGGGCTTCCAGGAGAAACGATTGAAGTACGGGACGGCAAAGTCTGGATCAATGGCAAAGCACTTGAAGAAAGCGCCTATATCAAAGAGCCTCCCGTCTATGATATGCCCCCGGTGAAAATTCCTGAAAATAATTTTTTCATGATGGGGGACAACCGCAATAACAGTATGGACAGTCATGTCTGGGGAACTTTGCCCACTAAAAATATTATTGGACACGCGGCATTTCGATTTTGGCCTTTGAAACGAATTGGTACCCTGGATTAAAGTTTTCTTTTTCAGCCTGGGTTCAGTGTTTTACGCCCCGAATCTTGCGATCCTCTTCAAGCAATTTATTGCAGCGATCGATACATTCTGAGCAGATATAAACAGGCGTACGTGGGTTGCCTTTGCCCACTACCAGCAATTCTACATCCTGTTCATTCTTGCCACAGAAGGAACAGGAGGGTTTGGTGATCAGCATAATCGCAGGTGCACCACTGCTATGCTCCAAAGAGATTTCGAACATTTGATCGACCGTGACTTCAAGCGCATCACAAAGTTTAGCCAGGGTACTGAAAGATACGCCTTTGGATTTGCCGGTTTCCAGCTCGCTCAGGGCCTTTTGAGAAATGCCAGTCATTTTGGAGAGATCGGTCTGGCGCAAATTTTTCTGCTTGCGCAGATTGGATAGGTTACAGTGAATTCGACTCATAGATCTAGGCCCGCTTATTTTAGAGTGATTTATGCAAACAATATATCTTGTAGGTAATATCATTTATTATATAATCGATTAATCGAAAAAAAAATACCTCTTGATGGAAAAATAGTGCGTTAAAATGGGTATTATGCAAAATCAAAAGAATCGCAATGAAACCAATGCTCTGATTGATGAAGTCCATGTCATGATTCGGGCACGCTATCCCTTGATCTATGTTGTGTCTTGGGAAGAAAAAAGAGTAGAAAATCTACTAATAGAAATCGCACGCAGCCGAAACAAGGCCATTTTTAACTGGACGATTACCCAAGGGATTCAAAATTTAGAAGCTGGCAGTGCAGCCAAGAAACTTTTTGAAAATACCCAAGACCCTGTTGCCGCTCTGGACTATATTGAGCGTTACCAAAAGGGAGCCCTGTTTATTCTCAAGGATTTTCATCCCTTTATGCACGACGCCCGTGTGATTCGTCGCTTACGAGATTTAACCATTGCGCTCAAGACCAGCTTTAAAACGATCATTATTCTTTCCCCTGTTCCCCGTGTACCTGAAGAATTGGAAAAAGATATGGCCATGGTCGATTTTCCTTTGCCAAATCTTCCCGAATTGGGAAAAAAACTGGATGATATTATCAACTCAGTTAGCAATAATCCCAATGTCAAAATCAATCTTCAGACCGGAGATCGTGAGAAACTCCTGCAGGCAGCCCAAGGATTGACATTGGTTGAGGCTGAAAATGTATTTGCAAAAGCGATAGTTGCCAAGGGACGAATAGATCCTCAAGATATTCCTATTATTTTGCTTGAGAAAAAACAAATTATTCGTAAGAGTGGTATTTTGGAGTATTTCTCTCCAGAGGCAACCATCGACTCAGTAGGGGGGCTGGATCATTTAAAATCGTGGATGAGCAAGCGCAGTCTGGCGTTTTCAGAAAATGCACGCAATTACGGCTTGCCCCACCCCAAAGGAGTCTTGCTGATTGGCGTTTCTGGTTCTGGCAAAAGTCTGGTGGCCAAGGCTGTTTCTGCGCTTTGGAACTTGCCCCTTTTGCGTTTGGATATTGGCAGTGTTTTTTCGGGGTTGGTGGGCTCTTCAGAGGCGAATATTCGCACCGTGATTAAAACCGCTGAATCCATTGCTCCCTGCCTGCTTTGGCTTGATGAACTGGATAAGGGCATGAGTGGGGTTCACAGTTCTAATTTCTCAGATGGAGGCACCACTGCCCGTGTCTTGTCGAGTTTTTTGACCTGGATGCAGGAAAAAACCGCGCCTGTTTTTCTGATTGCAACCGCCAATGATATTTCTGCTCTGCCTCCAGAACTCTTGAGAAAAGGTCGATTTGATGAGATCTTCTTTTTGGATTTGCCCAGCCAACGCGAGAGAATGGAAATTTTTAAAATCCATCTTCAGCAACGTGGTCGGGATCCTCAATCTTTTGATGTCAAATTGTTGGCTGATCTATCGAAGGGGTTTTCAGGTGCGGAAATCGAACAGGTTGTGATCTCTGCGCTATATGACAGTTTTGACAGTCGTCGCGAACTCCAGAATCAGGATTTAATCAATACCATTCGTCAATCAGTTCCGCTTTCACATACCATGCGCGAAGCCATTGATGCTTTGCGACAGTGGGCGCAAACCCGTGCCCGACCGGCTTCGGGTGACCCACAAGAGATGGTCCTGGGTGAGTAAACCGCTTACGATTTTTTACTGAGATAGGGTTGTAAGTCGATATCGTAGACGGGCCATGGCAAGTCTTGTACTTTGACCTTGCCTGTTTGTGGATCATAGAGGTACGGGCGTTTATAAAAATCCAAAGGCAAGGATTTTAACAAGCCAACCTGCACCAATTCTTCCAGGCTGCGGGGGTAAATGGAACGGCTGGGAGCTACACTTGTTGGCTGAGGTCTCCGAAAACCTCTGCGCAAAGGCGGTAGCGGGGTCGGTTTGGGCTGAGCTGCGATTTGTGTGCCAAAGGCTTTAATAGCGTGTTCAATCCGAATTAAATCACAGAGTGTGGCTGTTTCAATAAAATGGCGTTGGGCGCGTTCCTTGAGATTTTTTTCAGAAGCATTTTGAATATTTTCAGACCAAAGTTGCAGCGAAAGTTGGCAATTGCTGAGGGGATCTGCCTTGCGGTAAAGTTGGGCGGCCATGCGCGCTGCAAAATCGGGCGCATGGGGCAATTTACTCGTGTGTTCAAAATATTTGGCAGCATTTTCATAGTCTTTATAGTAAAGATAGTAAAACAATCCCATATGATAGGGGATGAGCCAGTTATCCGGATTTAAACGCATCCCTTTTTGGAGCAGTTGAATGGTTTTGTCCCGCAAATTTTTGTCTTCACCCATGACGTAGCTTGCAAAGGTGTAAAGATTGATGAAATCAGGATCCAGTGTCGTCATTGCATCAAAATAGCGGTAAAGATAGGGGGAGGGTTTTCCCTGTTTTTCACGATCACCGTAATACTGAATGGTTTGCAACCAGAGCAGATCTGCATACAAGCTTTGATGCCCCAAAGCAGTGATTTTCAGAAAAGCAGGATCGGGTAAGTACAGCTGATCGAAGCTGTTTTTATCTTTGGGCAGGGCTTTGATCTGATTTAAATGCAGGGAGTGGGTCAGACTCGCTGCACCAATAAACAGAATGGCTATCCATGTACGTGCCCACATCTGACTAAAATTCCTTAAAGTCGAAAATCACCATGCTCAACAGCAGTAAGCCCAGGGTGTACATCAGACCATAAGCGATGCTTCCCCCAAAAATTTCAGCAGAAACGGCATGGCTCATTAAATGGTTCTTCAAGTTGAGACGTTCAAGATCAGGCAAAAGATAAAAAATAAACTGTGTCAATTGAACGACCAGGGGGCTTTGTGAGAGTTTACCAAAACTGACAATATCATTGCTCATATGGCCGATGGTATAAGCTGCAAGAGTAAAGATTGCACTCATGACAGGCGTTGCAAAGGTCGAGAAAAAGATGGCAAGGGCCGTTAAAAGTACCATTTCGATATAGATCAAGAGAATGGCTTGGGCGCTGCTTTCAAAGATTGGCAAAATGCCACTGAGCCCCCCAGAGGTATACCAAAGCACAAGATAGAAAGCCATGCCCATCGAGGCCACAATCATCAGCAGCATGATCGATAGCCCCATAAATTTTCCAAGGATGAAATCTGAGCGGTTCAAGGGTTTGCTCAGCAATAAATAGATAGTTTTTTTATCGATTTCTTTATTGAGCAGGTTGGTGCCTACAAAGATCGTAATAATCAAACCAAAGATACTGATGCTTGAAAGGCCCAGATCCAAGACGATTTTGTTTTCTTGATTCAAGCTCAGCGATTTGAGCAGAATGCCTGATGAGATCAGAATAAAGGAAAAAAGCAGAATGACATAGAGAATTTTATCGCGAATAGCTTCACGTAGAGTATTGAGGGCAAGCGGAAAACTTCTCATTCTTCTCCTCCTGTCTGGCGGGCTTTTTGAACTTCATCGACAAAGAGGTTTTCCAGGCTGCGATAATGTGTTTTGAGTTCAATCAATTCTCCCCCCGATTGGCGCGCGACCGCCAAGGCTTTTAAGGCTTTATCCAAGCTGTTAAAAGTAGCCTCTACCATGCCAGGCTTTTGCTCAATGCACCGCAAAGACAGGCGTTTGAGATTGGTATGTCCCAATTTATCAAGTTTATGAATTTGCATATGGTAGAGATTGTCCATGGGACGTAAGAGTTGTTGCATTTTTCCTGTGAGTACGATTTTTCCATCAGCCATGATGCCCACTCTGTCACAAATGGCTTCGACATCGGAAAGAATATGCGAATTAAATAAAATCGTTCGGCCTTCACGTTTAAGATCGAGTACCAGTTCTTTGACATCATGTCGTCCCAAAGGATCCAAACCCGACATGGGTTCATCTAATAATAAAAGTTGAGGATCATTGATCAAGGCTTGGGCAAAGCCCAGACGCTGCATCATGCCTTTTGAATAGGTTCTGATTTGTTTGCGGGCAGAGAAATCAGAGAGTTGAACCCGATCCAGAAGCATGGGGATCCGTTGTTTCAGGATACGGGCTGAAAGCCCGAAAAAGTCTCCGCAAAGGTTTAGAAATTCATAACCACTCAAATAGCCGTAAACGGAAGGGTGTTCAGGCAAATAACCTATTTGAGAACGATTACGCGTATTTGAGGGAAGTTGGCCGAGTACATGTACTTCGCCCCCATCAGGTTTGACCAAACCTACGAGTGTTTTGATTGTGGTTGTTTTTCCTGCGCCATTTGGCCCTAATAATCCAAAGGTTTCACCTGGAAAGACTTGAAGATCAACGCCTTTTAAAACTTCTACGCGTTTGCGCCAGAAACCCACATGAAATGTTTTGGTGAGGCCCTGAATATCAATTGCTGCTGTGTGTGGATCCATCGCTATTCAATACTCACTTCAGCCATTTTTAACTAGCATTATACCCTTTTGGTATCCAGATAGGGGTTAAATAGCATATATCGGTTGTGACCGATCACCTGATGGCATGAATCTTTGTGATGTTATAATGGCCTGAGATGCAGTTGGAGGCCTTTGATGAGTTCCTCAGTTTCGATAACCGAGCCACACCCTGAATCCAAAACAAAAAAAATCACAGTATTCATTCTCGTGCTTTTTTTAAAATTCTTTGTGGCGTTGCTTTTTTTAATTCTTGCGATGGCCGGTGGCCTTGCCACAGGTGCTTATTTTCGTTTGCAAAGTTTGCCTGATGTGCGGAAATTGGGGAATTTTGATCCCCATGAGCGTAGCGAAATCTTGACCTCTGACGGTACGGTTTTGAAACAGGTTTTTGGCGAAGAAAATCGCAAAGTGATCCTTTTAAAAGAAATTCCTGCGCATGTCCGCAATGCTGTACTCGCCATTGAGGATGCCCGTTTTAAGCAGCACACGGGAATTGACCCCATCGGGATTGCCCGTGCTGTAAAAGCCAATATGGATAGCAATGAAACGGTTCAAGGGGGCTCCACAATTACCCAGCAGGTCGTGAAAAACCTGTTCTTTACCCCAGAACGCTCCTATGCTCGTAAAGCTGCAGAGGCCGTACTTTCTGTACAGGTCGATCAAACTTTTTCAAAGGATCAGATCCTTGAACTCTATCTCAATTTGATTTACTGGGGGCACAATGCCTATGGCATTGAAGCGGCTGCAGAAACTTATTTTGGTAAATCCTGTAAGGATTTGACAATTGCTGAGGCTGCCATGATAGCCGGTTTGATTCGGGGGCCTGAAGCTTTTTCACCCTATCGGAACTATCAAATGGCGAAAACCCGTCAGATTGAAACCCTGCGTAAAATGGTTGAGAGTGGTTATATTACCAAAGAAGACGCTGAGAAAGCAAAGTCTGAGCCAATCAAACTCTATGGCATTCGCAGAGGCATGCAACACCCCTATTTCACGACCTATGTCATGGATTATTTGAAAACATTGTACAGTCAGTCGGAATTAGAAACCAAAGGCCTTAAAATTTATACCTCCATTGACGTAAAAGCACAAAACCATGCCGTTAAAGTCGTCAATGACCACCTTGAAAAATTAAAAAATTATAATATTCAACAGGGTGCTTTGGTTTCGATTGATGCCAAAACCGGACACGTGGTGGCGATGGTAGGGGGAACTAAATTTGGCTATGGCGCAAATGAATTTAACCGTGCTTTTCAGGCTCAACGCCAAACGGGATCTTCTTTTAAGCCTTTTGTGTATGTGACTGCGTTTGAAAATGGCTATACCCCCTATACCACTGAAATGGATAGCCCGACTGTTTATAAGACGGGGCCAGGAACCACCTGGAGCCCGCAAAACTATGGCCGCAATTACCGTGGAGCCATGACGATTCGCACTGCCTTGATGGCTTCAGTCAATGTGGTGGCTGTGAAAGTCATGGACAAGGTGGGCATTGATAAGGTGATTGAAATGACCAAGCGTTTGGGCATTAAAAGCGAAGTGCGTCCTTTTCTTTCCTCGGCTTTGGGGGCCTCTGAAATTACCCCGCTTGAAATGGCCCAGGCTTATTCGGCCTTTGCAAATGATGGCATTTTAAATATGGCATCGCCGATTGTGCGCATTGAAGACAAGAATGGCAATGTGATTTTGGACAATGCCAAACCCAAGGGCAAAAAGGTTTTAGATCAAGATGTTGTTCGCGCTCTGAACCATTCCCTGATGGCCGTCGTCACCGGGGGTACCGCCACGGCAGCCTATATCCCGGGTTATCAGGTGGCTGGTAAAACGGGAACGACCAGCAGTCACCGGGATGCTTGGTTTATGGGCTATACCCCTCAGTTGGTCACTTCGATTTGGGTCGGCAACGATACTCCCACTCGTATGTATGGGGCAACCGGGGGCGTTTTCTGCGCGCCTATCTGGAAAGATTTTATGGTAGAGGCATTGAAGAGCCGTCCTGCAGAGAAATTTCCTGAAGAACTGCCTTTGCGGCGTAAACGCCTCTACAGCAAAGGATCTTTTGTTTCCAGTGCTGAAGTTGAAGATGAAGATGAAAAAAAGAAAAAAGCGCGTTTAGCGGCTACCGCAGCGGCGGCGGCCCGTGCCCGTCAACAAACCACGGAGTCTCAATTGGATACCAGTTCCCAAGTGCGGGTACGCGTTCGCAATACGGCTCCAAGAGCGGTGGTCCCTCAAAATATTGAGAACAGAGCGCCCTCTGGCCGCATGACAGGTCTGCAACGTTCAACCTCCCGTTCGGGCCGTATGGAAGGTGGCAGTGCGACCGGACAGGCAGCAGGAGAATAATTGATGCCAGAAACAGCTACTTTTGGCGCCGGTTGTTTTTGGTGTGTAGAAGCTGTTTTTCAAAGACTTCAGGGGGTTTTAAGTCTTGTCTCTGGCTATACAGGAGGTCAAACTTCAAACCCTACTTATGAACAGGTTTGCTCAGGTCAAACGGGCCATGCTGAAGTGATTCAGATCGTCTATGACCCTGCTTTGGTTTCGTTTGCTGATTTGCTTGAAGTCTTCTGGCATACCCATGATCCGACCACCCTGAATCGACAGGGCAATGATGTTGGCAGCCAATACCGTTCAGCAATCTTTTATGGGTCTGAGGAACAGAAAAAGATTGCGGAGGTCTCTTTGCAGGCCACAGAGGCCTCAAAACTTTGGCCCAAACCAATCGTCACAGAAATAGTACCCTTGGGTGTTTTTTATCCTGCTGAAGACTACCATCAGAATTATTATTCAAACAATCCCAACCAGCCCTACTGCTCTTTTGCCATTCCGCCCAAGCTGCGCAAACTTGAGCAAAAATTTGGAGATCGACTGAAACCGATCAGTTGAGCATTTCACCATCCCAATAGCTCCAATGACCTTGGTAACGCTTAAATCGGGAGCGTTCGTGAATCAGTCCATCTTCGCCATTCAGCTTATAGTGTGCTTTGAACTCTACTTTGCCGGTTTTATCCTGGACTTTTCCCTGTGAGCAATTGAGGATTTCAAGTTTATAAAAAACAACGGCATTTGCCCATTTTTCAATATTTTCACGCTCTTTGGTTTCCTGGTGACGTGGATGCCGGGTCTTCAGCAGATAATCAATCTTGCGCAGCACATAAGCGCTATAGCGGGAACGCATCAAAGCTTCTGCGGTTTCAGGCCAGGCCTGACCCGCGTGAAAGGGTTCACAACAAGACGCATATTTTTTTTCAGAATGGCATGGACAAGCTGACATCTCTTTACTCCAGGGAAGCCCCTTGTGCAATCCAATCCCCCAAGGTTTTTCTTTCTGCTTCCGTCATTTGGGTGGCATTGCCTTGCGGCATGCTTTGGGTGCTGACGGCACGGGCTCTGATGCGCTCTGTTCTTGCTTTGATTTGTTCGGGTGTATCCATGGCTACGCCCGCCCGGGGGCTTTGGCCGCCTGCGGCAGAGTGGCACATTGAGCAACGTTGTTGAATGATCTGATTGGCAACAGAAAAGCTTACTTTTTCTGTTGTTGGGCTTCCACTCGCTGGGCTTGCTGAGGGAGAGGCTGTGGATGTGGGCGCTGTTGCATTGTTGCATGCGGCAAACAAAAGCAATGAAAGGCACCCAAGGGACAGAAGCCAAGTTTTCATAGTAAGAGATACTCCTTCAGATCTTGCATTTGCCGGGTATGATAGCACGAGATCCCTACTCGCTTCCAGCACCGAGCCCGTAGAGATAAGCTGCCATGGTGCGGATCCCATTGCGGATTTGACTCATGCGAAAGTTTTCATTGGGGCCATGGTAATGGTCTGACATGAGACTTTGCGCAATCAGCACCAGGGGAGAATTCGGAAAGATTCGCTGGAATTCTGGCAAGGCGCCAATCGAGCCGCCACTGCCTACAATTAACGGACTTTTGCCAAAACCAAATTCGCAGGCTGCTGCAGCGGTTTGCATGGCTGGAGAATCCAGATCTGATTTACAACCCCGCAATTGTCCCCGATCATGCACCTGAATATCAGGATGGCTGGCTTGTAAATGTTTTTCAAGTGCTTTTAAGACCTGGTTTGGGTCCTGTTCTGCCATCAGGCGAAGGGTAAGCTTGGCTTTTACATGGTAGGGCAGAGCTGACTTGATCATGCCTGGCGTGGTCTGTATGCCCTCAAAACCATGAATTTCAAAGGTCGGACGGCACCAGATTCGCTCAATGATTTCGCGTGTGTCTTCAGTATAAAAGCGCGAACCGTGGGTATCCAGATGTAAGCGCTCCAAATTAAACACAGCTGCTGTTTTTTCTAAGGCGGCCTGTTCTTCTGCATTTAAAACAGGGGCGGTGACGTCAGGAATTGTCACCGTTCCGGATTCATCGACACAGGTGGCGAGTGCTTTGACGAGCAGATTGAGTGGGTTTTCAACCACACCCCCTACCATGCCGGAATGTTGATCCTGTGACCCAGAAATCAGCTCTGCTTCTGCCTGCAGCAAGCCACGCAAACGGTAAGTCAAGGCGGGATGATCCCCTTCAAAAATGGTATCGCTGACTAAAATTGAACGGGGTGTTTTTAACTCAGTCTGCATTTTGTCCAAAAACTGACCAAAATGTTTGCTGCCATTTTCTTCCTCTGTTTCGTAAATCAACTGAATATTGGGAAGTGGATAGCCCTTTTCTTTGAGAAAGGCAATGGCATACAAGGTGGTGAGCGCAGGGCCTTTATCATCGGTACTGCCGCGGCCATAAATGCGTTCGTCTTTGAGCAGTGGTTCAAAGGGGCTGCTTTCCCATTGGGGCTCATCAGCCGGTTGTACGTCCATATGGTTATAGATTGTGATCCAGGGGGCTTCTGGATTTTGCTCCAACCAGGCTGTAAAAACAGGCAAGCCCTGAGTTTGAGTGATTTTATAGCTGAAACCGAACTTCGCTGCCATTTTAGCGACGGCTTCCAGTACACGTTGGCAGTCTTCGGCATGCTCTGGAAGTTTCGAGATACTGGGAATGCTCACCAACTCAAACAAATTCTGAACCAGCTCTTCGATCTGGTCTTGGATATAGGCATTCAGTTCTGTCTCAAAGTGATCGGGAAGATGAAGGGGGGGTGGCATAAAGTTTATTCCTCCAGAGGATCAGATAGTTCAGTTTAACTGATTTAAGCGCAGGCTTCGTCATTCTTTCAGTTTTCTGAATTGAAAATGCAGCGCATCAGCAAAGCGTAATGATTGACGAAAGCGCGAAATGGGTGTAGTATAATTTTCAATTGAATAAAATACACTCTTCAGCCTTTCAGATTCAAATCCATTTATTTACAAGGAGCCTCCCTATGAGCGATTTGAGAACTTCGGGACATCTGCCTGTTCAACCCCTTACCACCACTGCCCCCATAACGACACCGATTCAAAAAGAAATCTCTGAATCTCCCCAAGATAGCCAACCTGTTTCCAAACCTGAAGCCTTTCAAGATCTTAAGTCTTCAAACCACGTCGCCACTGAACAGGATTTACAGAGCCTGCAATCGTCAATTTTAGAAAAAAGTCCCAGTGAAATATTGAAAACAGCAAAAATACTTCCCGATATTCTTCTGCATGAAAACCTGTCCTCAGAGCTGGCACCGAAACCCAGCAACGAACAATTGATGCAGATCTCAAAAGATACCAGCCAACCACTGGAAGTTCGACTTCAAGCTTTGAGCCAGCTCGATACGACTTCAGATCCCCATCTGCGCGAAAATTCAATTAAATTGTTCCGCAACCAGAACAAAGCTGAATTGCAAACTATTCACGCCCATTTTACAGGGCAGATGCACCATTTGCAGAATGAGTTTCAGGCCCATAAAAGCCTGTTGTCAAAGCTTCCTGAATGTCAGCCATCCATTGAAAAAATCAATGGCTATGAGCAGGAGTTAAGCAAATTAAACCTGGCATTGGGACAGGCTTTTGCCCGTGGTGAAGATCTCAGCGCTTTGACTGATCGCATTGCAACCCTGAGACAGAAAATCAACAGTGTGCGCGAGGAACTCCTGGTGAGTTTGCCTGCCAATGCACGTTCGGGGCAAAAGTTTGCCTTGGAGAGCTATTTGAAGCTTCAGGACCAGATTCATCAAATTCAAACCCAGACGCAACGTTTGGATTTGCTCTTAAGATCCCCGGCATTTCCTGTCTCTGGTATGGAATTATTAAGCCGCGATCCCTTGCCTACCTCAAAAACAGTTCAAGAAGCCAAAGACAATGCTTTTTACCTTGAACTGGATCAATTTCAGGTCAAAACACCTGGAGATGTCTCGCGCTTGGTTGCGAAAATCACGAACCATACGAAATGGAATCTAGACAGCAATGAGGGATTTGAACATTTTTTTCACAAGGTTTTGGGGCGAGATGGCCTCAAAGTGATGCCACATGCCTTGCGCGGTCAATTGCTGGCGGAACTCTATAAAGCGGGTGTCGGCCACCCGGATTTGGTCGTGCATTTTATCATGAACAACGCGCGGAATTTGACGGATAAACCTGATCGCGCACTCTTGCAACGACCCGAAGTGAAGTCTACGCATATCTATCAAGCTGCAAAAATGGGGGTTTTAAACGAAGCCTTAACCCGTTTAAAAACGACGCATACGGCCGTAGAGCTGATTTCTGTTTTAAAAAACCGGACGGATCTCGATGTCCAAATTTTGGGAAATGGAACGACCCAACTGGATTTGACGGCCTGCAAAAATTTGCATGAAGTTTTAACGGATAAACATGCTGGCCCCAATCTATTGACTTCAGTGGATCTGCGCAACACCTTCCTTCAAAGCATCAAAAGTGAAGGTTTAAATACTGAAATCTTAGAGGGCAATGACGCTCAAAAGATGTTCAACCTGCTCTTTAAGGCTTTGGTGACAGGTTCAGATGAGGGCTTAAAAGAAAGTGCGCCGAAACTGCATGCCCTATTGGAAGAGATGAAGTCTCAAAATATTTCGCCAGCGGTTCCGCCTTTGGCGCGTCTGTATTTTGAAATTCAGGCCCATCCTCAAAAGGACACGATCATTCAAGATTTGAAAGCAACTCCCAGCTTGAAGTTTGATGCGATTCTCGATTCTCGAAATTTACCAGATATGGCAAAGGTCATGCTGCTTGATGAGGCTTTGCGTTTAAACCGTCCTGAATTGCTGAAAGATCAAGTGGAGCTGAAAGCCCTTTTTGAAAAGCTTCAGGCCCACCCTGCGCAGGACTTGCTCTGCAAGGCCCTCAAGAATATCCCGGTCAATGAGCATGAAATTGAAACTCGGATTTTAGAGCGTTCTGAAGCTGTGGCTTTAAAAGCCTATGAACCTGTTTTGGATATGAAAATGATTGAGCCTGAGTTTGGTCGGTTTGAGGATTTTCATAATAATTTAAAAGAAAAAGCCAGACCTCAGGGATTGAATGAAGGCCATCATGTCAAAGCGTTTCAAGAAATCCAAAACCGCCTCAGTCCAGCGTTCTTTAAGCAATTAGACGCTGTGAAAAATATTTCTGATCCGCTTGCTCAAAAAGAGGCGGCTCAAGAACTCTTGAAGCAATTGAATCTGCGGCGACAGGAAGATCGCATGGAGAACTTCTTTATGGAGTATATTTTGCAGGATATTGCTGATGATTGTCAGCAAAGAAACGAAGTGAATCAACAATTTCAAGAATTATTGAGTCTGGATCAACCCTTAACAGGCTCTGATTTACGCAATCTTTCCAAATTGGTGGGAAGCAATCTAGCCTATTACAGCCAGGCCTTGGCGGAAATGAATCCCAAAGCGCCCAAATCTTTATTGCAGATTTTTTCTGAGGTTCAGGTGCGTGGTGGAGAAATGGGAATCACCCGTTTGGGTGAAACCAAACCGGCTCCAAAATTTGAAGTCAATCAGGGTTTAAAAGATGTATTGTCACAAGTGAAAGGAGCCTCCTTAGAAAAAGGCAAAGTGCATGAGTTTTTTCAGGCTGTTCAAGTTCAGGGAGGGCAACCTCAAAACCGTGAATGGGCCTTGAATCTTGAAATTATCCGCCATTCTCTGGCCCAAGTGCCCCAGGATGATAGAGCGACCCGGGATCAACTCACCCTGCGGGCTTTGAGTTACCTTACCCGTTTTGCCAGTATTCCCAACCCGAAAGACTTAGGCGTGCAGACCACCCCCTTGCAGAAACCCCTGACAGATTATCACCGTGCCAATGGCAATCCTTTGGTAAAAAAATACCGTGAGACTTTGGCCCAGCACTTGGGCGTACATGCTGAAAATATTCAGGCGGTTACAGACAACCGGGTGCTCGAAGTTTTGAAGCGTGATTTGCGCATGACCGGTCATCATCAGGTGGTGGATGCCTTTGACCCGAAAATTTCGAGTGACGATCAGGGGAAATTACTGAAAAACCTTGTCAAAACAGTTGTCTCAGGAGATGATAAGAGCTCTTTCTTTGTGGATATCTCCCCCATTCTGGCCCATAATTTCAAAGGGGGCAGTCAGGATGAGAATTTTGTCAAAGACTATATTGCCACCTCTCGCCAGTTTGTAAGTGATGTCATTTCCAGTACGGCTGAAGAAGTTGCTTTGGACCAATATAAGCAGGCTCATCCTGAAGATCAGCGGGATGAGAAAGAAATTCGCAAAACGGTGCTTGAAAGCCCCGATTATTTGAAAATGAAACAAGACTTAAATGAGCGTGTGGTCTTGGGAGGCACTTTGAATATTGGCAATCAAAGTGTTTTATATACAGCACCTTTGGACACTGATTTTAGCAGTTTGCAACCTGAAGAGCGTAAATTGAGTTCTGATGCCAGTACAGAATTTAAAAACCTGGTTTATCACAGCGGGTTTACTGTTGGACCCCAGCAGATGCTTGAAAATTGGATTCAACTCAGTGACCTCGACAGCATCATGGGCAGTATGGAAATTTCGGGGGCAGGCATTCAGTTTCCAGATACTTCTGGAAAATTGGAAAAAATCTCCAAGTTTGATGATTTACTGAATCACGCTACCTTTAAGAGCTTTGAAAATCTTAAAACTGAAAATAAACCCTATCTACAAATTTTGCCCTCGGCTACCGCCAGTTTATTGAAGGGCTTAAATGAAACGGATCTTCAACGGGTTTTTCAGGAAAAAGGTTTGGGAGATCTGTATCAGCTGTCGGCCAATCGCATTCTTTCCTCCATGGAGCAGATCACGGCAAACAAGGATCATTTCAATCAGGTTTTGGATCATATTCAATTGATTCATGAGGAAATTTCTACATTGCTTGCGATTGCCCAACCCCATCAGCTTGAAGATTTCAATGCGATGATGCGTAAAAATACAGATTTGATGCCCTCTGAGTTTAACCCGGAAATTCAACCCGAATTCTATCTGAAAAATTCAGGCATGCGCGGGCTGGCGACTGTCTTTACAGGGGTAGAAAGTTTAAAAGGAACTGGCAAACTCAATATTGCCGTTCAAAATGATACCTATTATGAGTCGGCCTTTGTGATCACTGGGGACAAAGAACACAGTACCTTAGGCAACCGTGAACATACCCTTTTCAGTTTGGATGGCGATAAGGTAGATGAAACCGCTCAGAGCATGAAAACGAAACTGAACAGCGAAAAACTGGATCTTTATCTCTGTGAATTTCACCACAATATTTCCTATAGTAAAACCAGTTACCATATGGAAAATCTGACTGAGCAAGTGGATAAACTCTTTGCTGAAGAGATGGTGTCTGACCACTTTACCGTGGCAATCGACAATACGATTGCCAAGACAGATGGGCAGGAGTTCAAAGACTTTTTAAAACACAATGAGAAGCGGATTTCAGAAGGCAAATTAAATATTGTCTTCTACCGCAGCGCGCAAAAATTCGATATGTTGGGCATGGATAATTTTAATGGGGGCGTGATGTCCGTGATTAATAATGGCAAGGATTTTAAAGCCTTTAATACCCAGATGCAATCCTCTGAAGGCCGTGAAGATCACCTGTCTGATATGAATATTCAGGGCTTCAGTCATTTTGAGAAATATGCGCAAAAAGAATTGAATGCCTATCGCTCAGGTATTATGAAAGCTGCCAGCAATATGGCCAATCCGGATTCTGGCTCACCCTTGGCTTTCCCCAAAGCCATGTACCATGCTTCGGGTGACGATATGTCCAATCCAAATGCGCTCTTGAAAATTGCGGCGAATACGGATCCTTCTGCCGTTTTCCTGGATTTAAGCTGCCCACTCTATGAGGTAGACAGCCAGGGCGCAAATGATTTCCTGCAACAATTGCAGGCCAATCTGATACGGAGAAACCGTGAAAAACCAGAGGATTTCCCACTTTCAAACCGTGCAAGCTTTGGCTTTCCCCACTCCAATATTTCTCTGATTGGGGGATCGAAGTTCCGTTTTAATCCTGGCCTTGAAAGCGAAGAAACCCTTAAAAATTTCCAAGCGCATTTTATTAAATTGAATGAAATGATGTTGGAAGCCTTTCATGGCGCACCCAATGAGCAATTGCGTGCTTCGGCTGTCAAAGCGGTACTGACCAGTACGGGAGACAAGCTTTTGAAATTGCGTGATCAGGTCAAAGAACTGGAAGACAAGCGTGAACCTGTTTCTCAGGAATTACACCTTGAATTGGCAACAACCTATTTGAATTGGCAACAACCTATTTGAATTGCCGTAACCATCAGCAAGTACAGGCACAAATTCTCCTGATCGAAGCATCGCCGCGTTCAGAGCAAGTTCAAAAAGAATTGGACCTGCTCAAGGCAAAGCTTAAATCCGATCAGATGGAAATACAAATCACTGCACTTGAAAAGGCCAATCAAGCTGTTCCTGATCACTTGCTTCTCGAGCGTGCGGTGGCGGAAATGGCCCAGGGGCACAGGGGCAATGCAAGGTTTGATTTGGCAAAAATAGATTATGCCCATCTCGACCAAACAGGAAAAAATACCTATCGGGATTTGAAATTGGCTTTGGAAAACTAATCGCGATCGCTGGCAGTGGGAGGCTTATGTCTTCCACTGCAACCATTTGAGATAGTTGGTATAGCGTTGGTGTAAATATTTTAATTTGATGGCATCCTCATAGGTCGAGGCAGACAGAGGGCCCGCTTGGCTGAAGGATTCAAGCAGGATTTCGATTTCATGCATGCGTTGGCGCACCTCTGGATCGGTAACGCCCTCCAAACCTTGAGCAAAAGCTGCCGAAAGTCTGGCGACAGGATCATTGGTTTCCAATTCTTGGCGATCATAGGCCAAACAGGCCAAGTCAAACAGTTTCCGCAACCAGCTGATTTTGTCTACGCGGTAGACCTGGTGTCCGGGTTGTTCAAAAAACAAAGCTTCTGGGTTTTGAATGAGTTTGTCATGAAGTACAAAGGGCAGTATCTGGCGAACATCTTCCAATTCGACCTCTGAATTGCCTCGGAACCAGGCCATGGCTTTGCAAAAGAGGATCAGGGTCAAAAGGGCCCTGACAGACAAACCATTCAAGGTTTGCGCACCCAAAGCCAAAAGGGGGTCGGGGTGAATTTCCTGGGCCAGCAGGTAGCGGGGATCCAGGGCAGAAAGACGGAGCGTGTCTTTTGTTTTATATTCAAATTGCTCGCCTGCTGGGCCACAGTATTCAAACTGACTGGCGAAAAATTCAATTCGGCGTTGTACCTGATAAGGAATCGAAACCTGAAGTACCTGCTGATAGAGTTGATCCATTTCCTGATTTGAGAAAATGATTTCAGAGGGGACGACTTCTTCAGGGAGAATATCATTTTCTACTCTGAGTATTAAATCCCCCAAAAAACGGCTGCTGAAATGCAGGGTTTTGACGACAATATCGATGCGGTCGCGCAAGGCTTCGATAACTTGGTAGGTGCCGCCGCCTTCTTCTGCATTGGCTGTTAGAAACCAGGCCGATTCAGGACATTCATAGATTTGATCAAAAACTTCAGCGTAATTGTCCCCCATCACGGTTAATAGGGCTGATTGGGTACGGGTGGGAATTCGATTGTACTCATCGATAATTTTGACCCGCATGCCCAGCCATTTACGCCAGGCAATCTGAATTTCATCCATATTTCGGGCTTCGATCAAATGGGCAGGCAAGGGGTTGCCCAAGAGATCGGCGATGGTCATTTGGGGTTGCCCGTGTTGAATTGCGCGACGTACCTCCTGTACGGGGTAGCCCGCTAAAACTCCCATTAAGACAGCACTTGCTGTTTTTCCTCGGCCAGGCCCTCCAATCAGCAGGCATTTGCGCCTGACCGCAAAATTGAGCAAGGGCAAAAGTACAAAGCTGGAATAACTTTGATCTGAAGGGAGATGAAGCCATTGATCGCCAAAGGAGAAGCTTTTGCGGGGGCCATCGTGGTATTCAATATCGTAATAGGGGCTGATAATCGCATGGTTGACAATCCAAAAATAGGCTTGCCTCAGTTTTTCTGCCAAACCCAAAGCAACGGGGGCCGTGATCGGGGGATTGCCGAGACCCTCATAAAAAGGAGCGCCTTCTTTACGCTCAGTTTGAAGATGGGGATTTGTAGGGGATTTTGAAACCTTTTGAAAATAGCGGATTGTATTGTCCATGCCTGCTCCTGTTCTTTCAGTATAGCCCAAATACTGGTTTTTCCTGTAGTAGCAGGTTCTGTTTTCTTTTGCAGGCACCTTGACTCCCCGATTTGGTATGCTTTACTCAGTGCCAGATCTATCCTTTGGTTTGATTGGAACCACGGATTGAATCTGAACCCCGATGAAGAGGTGATAAACGGTGACTTTAGCGACCATGGCCTTAGAAGTGCAAGGACAGCACTTTCAAGTGGTAACCCCTGATGAAAACCCCTATGTACAGAAGTTTAAACAGGTGTATCGTGATCGAGCGGGGTATGAGTATGAAGCCGTGCTCTCAGCACTCTTAAAAATAGTGCTTTTGGAGATTTCTGAGCCTGTTTACTTCGATTTGGGTGCTTTTATTGGCTATTTTACTTTTTGGCCAGCAAAATTATTGGGGCCAAACAGAAAAGTTTACGCCATAGAAAGCAATCCTGAACATATTGAAATTTTGAAACAAGGCCTTGAACTCAATCAACTCCAGAATGTTGAAATCCTTCACAGTGCGCTTTCAGATAAAGTAGAAACCCTGCGAATTTTAAATAACAGTGTTTCCGCGATTGGCAATCCAGGTGGCCAAGAGATTCAGTCTGAAAGTTTGGATCAGCTTTGTCAACGACTGAACTTAAGCCCGAATGTGATCAAAATGGATATTCATGGTTTTGAAGGCAAAGTTTTGCAGGGGATGAAAACCATTCTGCAAGACAGTTTAGAATTTTTGTTCTTGGAACTGCATCCCAATGTCTATCTTGAAAAATTCACGCCCGGCATCACCCGGGGCATGATCTTGGATCAATTGGAAGCTGCAGGTTTTAGCAATTATTATGTGGCAGGTCACCGCTACAGTTGGTCAGATGGCATGCAGCGCTTTTTTGAAACAGGAAAGTTTGCCTACCAAGCGATCACCCCTGAAAACAGAGGCTTGATACTCTTTGACCGACACAATCAAATTTTGATAGTATCCAGCAAAAGACCCTTGGAGTCGCTGATCGGGCCCAGTATCATTGACCCCAGTACAGAATAGGTTCAAGCAGGTGCAGGTTTATCAGGATTTTGATTTGGAATCGTTCAGTGTCATGCGCTTTCAAGCAGATTTGCTTGAAAAGGGCGCTTTGCTCTTTCGGGGTTCTCAGCAAAAGCTTGAAGATTTTCTGCGTTTTTCAGCGCGCATGAGCGATCGCTTTTTGGCCCTGTCTTCTGAGCAGGGCATGGGAGCCATTGGGGCAAATTTTAACCGAACACCTGTCGCAGACTTCGACAATTTGTTTCACGTAACTGGAAAGCGTCAAGGTTTTGCGTTGCCCTTGCATGGGGAAGGTTATTTTCATTTTAAGCAGCCCCCGACTTTGCTCTGGTTTTATTGTGCCCAGCCTGCTGAAGAAAAGGGCCAGACCTTTCTGTGTGATGGCGGGCTGCTCTATGAGTCTCTGCCGTTTGAAATTCAGGCGGGCTTGCTGGCCCAAGACCTGGTTTATACCCGGCAGCACACGTCTGAAGTGTGGCAAAAGCTTTATCGTACAGAAGAACTGGCTGAAGTTGCAAAATTTTGTAATCAACGGGGGATCGACCTCTGCGAAGTGGAGGGGGGAGATGTACTTACGCGTTTTCAAAGTCCTGCCCTGCAAAAAAGAGCTGGACGCTATTTTTTTGTCAACAATCTCCTGCCTTTTGCCTTGCGCCAGCTTCAAACGCCTGATCTCACCCGTGCCAGAGTCGCTTTGACCAATGGTGAAGCGCTGCCTGAGAATTGGGTTTTGACGATTCAGGCCCAGGCAAGACAATTGCAATTGAAAATAGATTGGCAAAAAGGAGATTTTCTCGCCGTGGACAATACCCGTTTTTTGCATGGCCGTGACCCCATCGACGACCCGCAAAGGGAACTCTATTTGCGTTTGGGTTATGCTGATTTTATTTCTATGGCCAATGGATGACCTCTCAGATGCCTGAAAAGAAACCATTTTCAATTTTGTTGACAAGTATGGGCAGTCTCTTGGGGCAGAATATGCTGGATACACTGGAGGGTCGCCGTGACGGTCTGCGTATCATTGGACTGAACAGCGTTGCTGAAAATCCACGCAATTTTCGAGCGGATCTCACCTATCTGGTGCCCGTGCTTCAGGACCCAGCCTTTTTTGACCATTTTATGCAGATCTTCGAGTTTGAGAGCCCCGATCTGATCCTCGCTGGGCGGGATGACGATGTGCTTTTTTTAACCCGATTAAAGGAAGCACGGGCGGATTTGGCTGATAAAATTCCCTATGGGACTTCTGCCTGTGTTGAAATAATGCAGAGTAAACTCAAAAGCTTTCAATTTTCGCAGTTATATAGCCTGGATTTTGTGCCCTCGTTCAGTCTTGAGCCTGATTTCTCCTGGTCTGCCCTGGAAAAATTTGTCGAAACAGAGGGTTTTCCTTTGATTCTTAAACCCTTGGAGGGTTTTGGCTCCCATGGCGTCTATATTATTACAGAGCAAACACAGCTTCAAGTTTTAAAACAGGCGCAAGAACCACTTCTGTTGCAACCTTATTTAGATCCTCCTGCTGATCTTTCCGATTTTGTTTCTGCCTATCAATGGGCGATGCCCTTGTTTTTTCAAATTCCCGACGAAAATCAATATGCTTATCAAACCGTGATTTCACCTGCCGGTGAATTGGGGCCAGAATTTGCGATTCGGGCTCAAATGGTGCTGGGGAGAGTAGAGAAAATTGAACGCTGTTTAGACAACTCGCTGCTATCTTTGGGACGAAAATCTGCCCAGGTTTTTCGTGATCAGGGTTGGAGAGGTTCCTTTAATCTTCAGGCCAAGCAAGACAAAGAGGGAAAATGGAAGGTCTTTGAGTTCAGCCCGCGTATGACAGGCAGTTTATCGGCGCGGCGTCTCTTGGGGTTTGATGAAATGGGCTGTCTTTTGCAATTCTTTTATCCCGAACTTGAGTTTCAGGCAGAGTCTTTTCAAGCACAAAGTCAGGGGTTGGTCATGCGCTCACTTACCGATGGTTATATTGCCTATCAGGATGTGGAGAGATTAAGAACTGAAAAAAAATGGAGGAAATAATTATTATCAGCCCACCGTTCGGGTTCAAAATCTGACGGAAGGGCAATCCCGCAATGACCAAGAGATGAACCGCTCGAAAATCAGAAAATATCTACCTGAGTAGCATTTTGCTGAAGGATATCAGATGACCGCTGTCTTATTCAAAGCAGCTTAGAATTGCAAAGCTGAATTTAAATCCCCTGTAGCATCTGATGGGAGTATGTTAAACTAAAAAACAGTTCGGGATGTAGCGCAGCTTGGTAGCGCACCTCGCTTGGGACGAGGGGGTCGCAGGTTCGAATCCTGTCATCCCGATTTTTTAATGGATTTATATGCTTTCCCCTGATTTTCAATTTGATTGGACCTTGGCCGCTGAATGTGAATTTTCTGGCCTGGGGCTTCATTCTGGTCAGTTTTCTAAACTTCGGGTATTGCCTTCACAAACGCCAGGAATTTTTGTTCTATCTGAAAACAAACCTCAGCGTATCTCTGTTTCTCAGGTCACCTCAACTCAATATTGTACCTGTCTTGCTTTTCCGGATTTTCAGATTCAAACCGTGGAACACCTTTTGGCTGCACTTTGGGGGGCTGGTATCTCAAGTGCTTTACTGGTCTTGGAAGGGAGCGAAGTTCCGATTTTGGACGGAAGCGCGCAACCTTTTCTTGAGCGGTTTATTCAGGTGGGACGCAAGCAACTTCCCAGTTTACGGGCTGTTTTTCAGCCCAAGGCAGGCCAGTGGGGCCATCAAGAGGCTTGGATCCGTTGGCAGCCTGCTGAAAAATTGAGTCTTCACTATACCGTGGATTATGCGGGGCCTCCAGCTCTTCAGCAAAGCTATGACTTTGAATTTGAACCGCTTGCCTTTCAGCAAAAAATTGCGCCTGCCCGAACCTTTGTTTACAGGCGGGAAGTCGAAGCGCTTTGGCAGGCAGGTTTGGCCCAGGGTGGAAGCCAGGAGAATGCCCTGGTGATTGAAGAGCAGATTTCTCAGCCCGATTGGCGTTTTCAAAATGAACCCGTCCGTCATAAAATCTTAGATTTGTTGGGTGATTTGGTATTGGCTGGTGAATTTCCTCTGGCAAGGATTGAAGCCTTTCGGACAGGGCATCAGGCCCATGTTACAATGGTGAAACTTTGGTCTGGAAGTTGAAACGTGGAAGAACAAGCATCCCAAAATTTACCTGTGCTGAATATCTTAGAGATTCAGCGTATTTTGCCGCACCGCTACCCCTTTTTATTGCTCGATCGGGTGATTTCCTGTGAAACGGGAAAACGGGCTGTAGGAATAAAAAATGTCAGTGCCAACGAACCTTTTTTTCAAGGACATTTTCCAAAACATCCGATCATGCCCGGTGTCTTGATTATTGAAGCCATGGCGCAATTGGGAGGTGTTTTACTTTTACAGCTTGCACCCCCTGGCGAAAAACTGGCTTTGTTGACGGGGGTTGATAAGGTACGCTTTCGCCGTCCTGTGATGCCAGGTGATCAATTGCGTCTTGAAGCCGAAATTTTGAAAATTCATGGCAATATGGGAAAAATTAAAACACTTGCCTCTGTGGAGGGCCAAGGGGTCTCAGAGGGTGAACTGCTTTTTTGCCTGAGTGATTACGATGCTGTTCCCTGAAGTGACCAGGATTTCTGCGCATATTCATCCCAGCGCTGTGATTGATCCCAGCGCACGGCTTGCACCAGATGTGGAGATTGGGCCTTTTGCTGTGATTGGCAGGGAAAGCCAGATTGGTGCCGGGTCGAGAATTGCGGCCCATGCTGTGATTGGCGACTATACTATTTTGGGGGAAGATTGCAGAGTCTCAGCCTATGCCGTGGTGGGATCTCCTTCCCAGGATTTGAAACATCGGGAATCGGATATCAGCTGGTTAAAAATAGGGCGTGGCAATCGGATTCGTGAGTTTGTCACCATCAATCGGGCCACTGCAGCCGGCTCCTTTACTCAAATTGGAGATGAAAATCTTTTCATGGCCTATGCGCATGTGGCCCATGACTGTCAGTTGGGGAACCGTATCGTATTGGCGAATGGAGCAACCTTGGGGGGGCATGTGGAAATTGCGGATGATGTTGTGATTGGAGCCATGAGCGGTATTCATCAATTTGTCAGAATTGGCCGCTTAAGTATGGTCGGGGCGATGTCACGGGTTTGTCAGGATGTGCCGCCCTTTCTGATGGCGGTGGGCTCTCCCCCCCGAGTCTATGGCTTAAACAGTGTAGGCCTGCGTCGCCAAAACTTTTCAACGCAGAGCCGTCAGCAATTGAAACAGGCTTTTCAACTGATTTATCGAAAGAATCTGGCTGTTGCGCATGCTTTGGAACAGCTTGACGAAATCGACAGATTGCCGGAACTTAACGAGTTTTTAGACTTTATTCGTCATTCTCAGCGTGGGCTCGTAGGCTTGACGCAACCGGATTACCGTACTTCTTTTTAAGGCTGCGATCGGGTGCTTTTGCCGGTCATCTGTTATGATGAGAGAGTTTAGACAAACGCAGGTAGAGAGACCAGGGGAGCTTCGTGGAACGCATTGATTTCCAGGAAAAAATTGAGTTAACGGAACTGGATTCTTTAGAGCAGACGCTTCCGCCCCAGGGAAGTTCTGCTATGGCAGAACTTCAGGAAGCCTGGCGACTTCATTCTCCTTATCAAATCAAGGAAACGCTGACGAGCAGTCCCCAAGGCGAGATTCAGCTGGCCCAGGAGCTTCGTTTGCAACGTCTGGTAGCGCTTAAGCGTTTGCCTTTGGAAAAGTCCTTGCTACCCCAGGCGCTTAAGCGCTTTCTCAATGAGGCCCAGATCACAGCGCAACTCAATCACCCTTATATTGTGCCGGTTTACCAGTTGGAATACAGTCCCGAGGGTGTTTTCTATACCATGAAACCTGTGGTTGGAGAAAGCCTGAAAGCACTGCTTCAAAGAGCACGTAAGCTCAGTGAAACAGGCCAGGTCTTTCCTCCAGACTTGAGCTTTCCCATTTTGCTAGAGCATTTTCTGAAGGTCTGTGATGCTGTTGATTATGCCCATTGTCGGGGTGTGGTTCATCGGGATTTGAAGCCAGCCAATATCATGATCGGGCCTTTTCATGAGGTCTATGTCATGGATTGGGGGGTGGCCTGTTTGTGTGATACCCTCCAGGTCTCAGAACCTCAACCTTCAAGTGCAAAGACGCTTTCTGGCTTGGATTTGGAAAGCACGCAGGAATCCCCCGTCATGGGAACACCCCGCTATCTTTCGCCGGAACAGGCCGCTGAAAAGCCCTCAAAAGCGGATCCCCGCTCTGATCTCTATAGCTTGGGACTTATTTTGCAGGAAATGCTCACCCTGAAGCCGGCCTATGCAGGCGACACGCTGGAGACACTGATTGCGCAGGCCCGTCAGGCCCAACGTGAAAGCTTGAAAAAATCGCCCTTTCCAATCAGCCCTTCACTGAAGGCTATCCTCGAGAAAGCTACCCGCTTAGAACCTGCCCAACGCTATACTTCTGTCGCTGAATTCGCAGAGGATTTGCGCCGATATCAACGCCGAGAAGCGGTATTAGCGGCCCCTGAAACATTTTTGCAAAAATCGGGGCGCTGGATTTATAGCCAACGCAAAGCCATTCTGATCGGGGTCGTGCTGATGATTGCTTTAAGCGCAATCATCAGCACGGCTTTGCTTTTTCAGCGCAGACAGATGTTGTTATTAGCGCATCAGCGTGAAGAAAAATTGTATACCTTTTTCAATCAGGTCAACCAGCAAAGCCAGAATATAGATAGCCAATTTCTTCAGATTGAAACCTGGCTGGAAGGACTGTCTAAAACCGTCATCTATTATTTGGAAGCAGGGAAACCCAGCTCAGAGCCTTACTATCTGACTTCAAATTTTCATCCCCCTGATTTGCAGGCTTCTTCTTTTTATCGCGGCCCGACCAGTATCGACTGGCCGATCTGGGCGATTGCCTGGAATGTTCAAGAAAATGCTGTCGAGGAAAAAATCAAACAAATCATTCCCTTGCGAACGGGTTTTAAGCGCTTGTTTTTGCGCAGTGCCGGGGATACTCTGCCCACAGATCCTGCTTTGCAGCGCCAATTGATTGCAGAGCAGGGGGGCGCAGTGGTTTGGGCGACGGTTGTTTTAAAAGAAGGTGTTTTGGTGTATTATCCCGGCAAAGGGCATTATGAACCGCACTATGATCCGCGTACGCGCCCCTACTATAAATTGGCAGATCACCGATGGGGCCGGCATTGGGGAAATCCCTATATAGATGGGGCAGGAATGGGGTTGATTTTGCCTGTCTCAAAGGGCTTGTTCAATTCAAAACATGCGTTTTTAGGGACTGCGACTTTGGAAATGCGTTTTGACTATTTGATTCAGTCTTTGCTTTCAATGACGGATGTGCCTGCCGTAGAACAAGCTTATCTGGTTGATGAGCAGGGGCGAGTGGTGGTTCATTCGGGCCAACAGAACCGTTCTTTTCCGGGCAAAATCTTTCCTGACCTGAAGCTTCCTCTTTTTGAAGTGGAAAGTGTTCGCAAGGCCCTCTTAAAATCAGAGCATGGGTTTGAAGTTCTGGATCAAGGCCGGAGCCTTTATGTCTATACGCGACTGGCCAATGGCTGGAACTATGTGGTTCGGGCCAATCGCATCCAACTATTGGGTGAGGGAAGCTAAGTGGACTTAGAAGATCTGCGCAAAAGACTTCCTTTTGCTTTGGCGAAGCAGTTAGAGAGCCTTTATGCTGACTTTTTACGCCACACCCCCAAGGGCGATACTTCCGCATTTCTGGAGTGGTTAAAGGAGCGCAAACTGGTCGATCAGGCAAGCTTTAGACGGGGAACCGATCAACTTGAATTGAGCAATTTAGATCAAACCCTGGAAATGAAGGCGACAGAACAGGCCAAAGGGCTTGAAAACCAAAGCTTGGAACGCTACCAGGCTTTGGGTGTGATTGGAGAGGGCTCTGTGGGACAAATTCTCAGCATGCAGGATCGCCATTTGCGCAGACAGGTGGCTGTGAAACAACTGCGCTCAGAGTGGTTGGGACAACCCGAAGTGCTTTCGAGGTTTTTAAATGAAGCGCAAATCATGGCTCAACTCGATCATCCTGCAATTGTTCCAGTTTACAGCCTTGAGATTCAACCTCAGGGGCAATTGGCTTATGCCATGAAATGGGTTAAAGGCAAAACCTTAAAGGAATGTATCCGTGAAGAGCGTTTGAAACCCGAAAAAAATAAGCAAAACACTGAACGTTTGCTTGATTATTTCCTGAAGGTTTGTGATGCCTTGGATTATGCCCACAGTCGGGGAGTGATTCATCGCGATCTAAAACCTGCGAATATTATGATTGGCCCTTACCATGAGGTGTATGTGATGGATTGGGGGATTGCCCGCAGGGTTCGCGATCTGGATCAGGAATTGGATCAAGAACTTGCTGAAAAAATTGCGCCAGACCAGGGAGAGCCATTGTTGGAAAGAACGCAAATGGGGCAGGTTTTGGGAACGCCCCGGTATATGTCGCCACAACAGGCGGCTGCCCGCAATGACGAATTGGATGGCCGTACCGATCAGTTCTCATTGGGTTTGATTTTATATGAGATTCTCACACTTCGCCCAGCTTTTCAAGCCAAGCACTCCTTTGAACTTTTGCAAAAAGTGCTTCAGGCTGAATTGGAACCGATTCCTGAAAAATTGCCCTCTGAATTGCTGGCTATTCTTGCAAAAGCCACGGCCCTTAAGCCCTCCGACCGTTACCCTTCTGTGCGTGAGTTTGCTGAGGATTTGCGTTGCTATTTGCGTGGAGAGGCTGTTTTGGCGCGTCCTGATACGCGTTTTCAGAAGGTTTTACGTTGGATTGGAAACCGGCCCTTGACCAGTTTTAGTTTGGCGGTAGGGCTGGGGGTTCTCTGTCTGATGGGCTTAAGTTTCAGTTTTTATCAACAGCAGCAGACCACGCTGCAAATCCAGGCCAGAGAGCGGCAGCTTGCACCTGCTCTCAGTACCTGGGCCCGGCACAGTCAGAATCTCAGTCGAAAACTCTATGCCCAGGAAACACTCTTGGAGGGCTTTGCCGCTCCAGCAATTGCAGCCTTGGAAAATATTCCAGAACAAAACTCTCAAGGGGTATTGGAGGGCTTAAAACCTCTTTTGGCCCAAACTTTGGCAGAAAGTGCAGCTCCGCAAAAGCCTTTCCTCAGGGGTCAAGCCTTTGCCGAGAGCCTGGTCAGCCCCCAAACGCCCTTGTACAGAGCGGGTTGGATTTTGAAGACAGGAAGGGCGATTGTTTTCCCTGAATCCTTGGAAAAAATTCAGGCTCCCCAAATTTCTGAATTGAAGCAAACGAAAATCCAATGGGCTGTTTTGCCCGAACAGGCAGGACTTCGAGCGAGTCTTGTCTTGCGGTTAAAAGGCACAGAGGTATTGGGGACTGCCTTTGCCGATCTGCGTTTTTCCAAGCTTCAGGATTGGTTGGGGGCCACCCCGTTAAAGGCGCTTAAAGCTGCCTATTTAATGGATCTGACGGGGAAGATTTTAGTGGCTTCCCCGAAAGCGCCTCTGGAATTGCCTGAACGCTTGAGCCTTGAACAATTGCGGGCTTCAGGCTTGAAGATTTCAGGCGAGACGCTGATGATTTGGAATCCCCTGCCCCAGGGGTTCATTTGCCTGGCTGTGGCTGATCTGAAAGCCATTTTGAAGGCTCCCATTTGAGCAGCATCACAGTTTTGCTGTGAGCCAGATAATTCTATTTTGTTCTCAATTTGAATATACTCAAAATATCTCCAAAAGGGATAGCAAAAGGCCTGACAGAACTTCTCCCCCCCGTCTCTGTCGGGCTTTTTGCTTGATTTTATTTTTTCCAGAAATCGGGAATAAACAAGACGATGGCGGTATAAATTTCAAGCCTTCCCAATAACATGCAAAAGACAAGCAGCCACTTGGCCAAATCAGGCAAATGATGATAATTATGGGCAGCACCGACCCGGGCTAGGCCTGGCCCCACATTGCCCAAACTTGAGATCACGGCGGAAATGGAAGTGATCAGATCGACTCCCATGGCAGCCAGTGTAAGAGTTGAAAAGAGAATCATCAGATTGAAAATCGCGAAAAAAGCCAAGACGCTGCGAATGACATCTCTGCTGATGGGATGGCCTGAAAGCTTTAACGAAATCACGGCTCTGGGATGAATAATCATTGCCAATTCACGCAAGGTATATTTGATCAGAATGATCAAACGAACGGTTTTACAGCCGCCAGCTGTTGAGCCGGCCATGCCTCCCAATAACATCAGGGTAAGCAGGAGGGCCTGTGAAAAGACAGGCCAATTTTCCCAATTGGCAGAACTGAATCCCGTGGTGGTCATTATACTGGCCATTTGAAAGGCACCGTGTCGGAAGGCTTCTGATGCGCTGCTATAGGTTCCGCTGAGCAGCAGATTAAATACCAATAAAAGTACGGCCAGAGCAGAAATGGCTGAGTAGACTCTGAATTCAGGATCTTTTAAAACAGGTTTGAATTGTTTACGGGTGATTTTATAGAGCAGTACAAAGTTCATTCCCCCCAACATCATAAACACGGTAATGATCCAATCGACCCAGGCACTGTGAAAATGTTCTACGGAGATATTTTGGGGTGAAAATCCGCCAGTAGAGAGGGTAGTGAAAGAGTGGCAGACGGCATTGTAGAAATCCATGCCAGCGAACATCAGGGCGGTGATCTCGAGCGCAGTCAGGCCGGCATAAACCAACCAGAGATGTTTCGCCGTTTCGCTGATCCGTGGAGTGACCTTGTCGACAGAAACCCCCGGAACTTCGGCTTTGAAAAGTTGCAACCCCCCCACGCCCAAAAGGGGCAAAATGGCTACAGAGAGAAGAATAATTCCCATACCTCCCAACCATTGCGTTTCTGCCCGCCAAAGCAATAGACTGCGTGGGAAAATTTCAATTTCGGTCATTACGCTTGCACCCGTGGTAGTAAAACCAGACATGGCCTCAAAATAGGCTTCTGTAATTGCCGAAAACCAATTTCCTCCTGCCTGCGGGAATACACCACCAAGTAAATAGGGCAAAGCACCCAAACCTGCAATTCCCAGCCAGGCAAAGGTCACAATAAAACAGGCTTCCCTTTGTTTTAAACAATGGGGATTGAAGTTTTTTCTGAACAGCAAATAAAGCAGGCCCCCTGAAGTCAGTCCGACCCCCATGCTGCTCAAAAGCGCATAAAAGGCTTTCCATTCCTGGTACCAGATAGAGGTACCAAGGGGAAGGAAGAGTGAGAGGCTGCTAAAAGCTAAAATCAAGCCAATTACATAGAGAACGCTTTGCCAGTGTAGGATAAATGAATTGCGAGAGTGTGCCATGGGGTTTTTCCAGGAATATTCAACGACCCTCACTGTACTATGCTTGCTTCCTCACTGTCCAGAAGACTGTTATCCCTATCTGAGGGGTGTTACAATACGCTCACCAAAATCGTGGGGATAAAGCATGCGGATTGTGATTATCGGCGCGGGAGAAGTCGGACGCTATCTGGCCAAAGGACTTTCCAGTGAAGCCAAAGACGTCATTATCATCGATCGGAATGAACAGCGGTTGATAACCTTGCAGGAACAACTGGATGTGCAAACCGTGCATGGCGATGGCAGCAGTTTGGATGTGTTGCGTCGGGCGGGTGCAGATCGTGCCGATATCCTGATTGCTGTAACAGATAGCGATGAGGGCAATATGATGGCCTGTGTGGTTTCGCGTGTTTATTTCAGTATTCCCCGTGTGATTGCCCGTATCCGCAATGCAGAATATACGGCGCCTCCGATCTTAAATAAACTGAGTATCGATATGGCCATCAGCCCTGAAAAAGAAGCGGCTGAGCATATTGTCAGATTGATTCATACCCCAGGGGCTTCAGAGGTACTTGATTTTGAGCAGGGAAAAGTATTGTTGGTGGGCTATAAGGTCGATGAAGACTCTGATCTCTTGCACCGACCCTTGAAGGATTTAAGTGGTTTAAGAGAAGCCTCTGTGCTTTTGGCTGCCATTCTACGTGATGAACGGGTTCAGATTCCCCGGGGTGAAGATCAGCTTCGCGTTGGCGATACGGTCTATGCTGTGGCTCCCCGTTCCCAGATTGGCTATTTGAGTAAGCTCTTTCATACCGATGGCCAGGAAGTTCAACGTGTCATGATTATCGGCGGCAGTATGATAGGAACCCTATTGGCTCGCCAATTGGAAAGCGAAGGGCTTCAGGTCAAGCTGATTGAGCCCAGCATTCAACGCTGTCATATTTTGTCAGAAGCTCTGGATCAGACAGTGGTTCTGCACGGGGATCCCACCCATATTGATTTTTTAACTGAAGAAAATATCGAAGATATGGATGTCTGTGTCGCTGTTTCAGACGATGAACAGACCAATATTCTCGTTTCTCTTTTGGCCAAACGTTTGGGCACCCGGCGGATTATTTGTGCAGTGACCAAGTCAGAATATATTCCCATTGCCACCTCTGTGGGGATTGATGCGGTGATCAGTCCCCGTTTGTCTGCCGCCAGTGCGATGTTGCGCTTTATTCGAGCCGGCAGTGTGCTTTCGGTGGGAACTTTGCGAGACTCAGAGGCAGAAGCCATGGAAGTGGTGGCACAGGCGACCTCGAGTATCGTTAACCGTCCGATTGCAGAGCTGGATTTTCCAAAGGATGCCATCATCGCGGCGATTATTCGCGAAAATCAAATTATTATTCCCCAGGGAAACGATATGATCATTCCGGGGGACAGGGTCATTCTCTTTACCTTGGCCAAAGCCGTTCGCAAAGTCGAAAAGTCTCTGCAGATTCAGGGAGGCCGGGGTACCCGGAGTTTGGGCTAATGTTTTCAGCTTCTTTTCCTACTTCTGATATACCTGTGACCAACCAGCAGCTTGCTATCCTGCGAGAGACCCTTCAGCGTGCGCCTGAACGGGAAGAAAATTGGATCAACTTGGGAAACCTCCTCTTTCAGATGGGTGAATATCAAGAGGCGATTCAGCTTCTACAGGAGGGGGCTCGAAAACACGAAAACTCAGCCCCTTTGAAATACAATTTGGGCTATATGCTGGAAGGCCTGCAACAGTGGCCGATTTCTATTTTGTGTTATCAGGCGGCCCTGGAATTGAACCCTCAGTTTTTTGAGGCTTGGTTTCGATTGGGGGAAGTTTTTCGCCAAACCAACCGTCATACCGAGGCTGTACAGGTATTTCAGCGCGCTTTTAAATTGAAACCGGACTATTTACCCTGTCTACAGCGTATTGTTGAGCAGTTGACCCTGTGTGGTGATTCTCTGGCGGTGATTCAGGCCGCTGAGCTTTTTTTAAAGGAGGACTTGGAAACCTCTGCCTGGTATTTGGGTTTGAATGCCGAAACGCAAAAATATTTGAGTACTTGGATTCCCCGTTTGGAAGGCCTGCAGATTTTTAGTTTTTTTTGTCGTGAAGAAATCGATACACCTGCTCTGATGGGGGCGATTCGCGATTTTTCCCGTCGACATGCTGAAAAACATTATCCTGAAAACTTGCCAGATCGCGATCTCAATCCTGAACGCAAATTGAGAATTGGCTATCTTTCCAATGAGTTTCATTCCGAGTCCTTTTATCAATTGCATGCTTTGCTCTTTCAAAATCAAAACCGTGAGAAGTTTGAATATTTTGCCTACGCCGATTGTCCTACGGCCAGTGTCACGGCTGAAACCCTGCGCGAGTATTTTCATTCCTGGCAGGAAGTTGCAAGCCTAGATGATGAGGCGCTTTTTAAGCTTTTGTCAGAAGATCAACTGGATCTGTTGGTGGATATGAGTGGGCTGGCCAATCCTGGACGTTTGCCTGTGTTGGCACGAAAACCAGTTCCACTTTTACTGATTTCGGGCTCAAACCCACCTTTTACCTCAGGTTTAAAGGTGGCTGACTGGCTTTTTAGTGATCCGGTTTTAACACCACCAGACATAGCCGAACTGTATCCCGAAAAAATCTGGCCAAGCGATTGTTTTTTGCATTGGACTTTGCCTGAAATACCTTATGAATCAGGTCTTCCACCTGTTTTTGAGAGGGGCTATATTACCTTTGGTTCTGCCAATTCCATCAATAAACTTTCAGGGCGCTGTCTTGAACTCTGGGCCCAGATTCTGAAGCAAGTTCCCCAGTCCAGACTGTGTTTAAAGACCTTCGCTTTGGATGATCCTGTGCTTTGTCAGGAATTACAGGCCTGGTTTTTACGGCAGGGCTTGAATCCCGAACGGTTGATGCTTTTGGGTACCCTGCCAGAACAGCCGCATCTGCCCATGTTTTATGGCCAGATTGACATTGCTTTGGATCCCTTTCCCTATAATGGAGGACTTACCAGTTTTGAAGCGCTTTGGATGGGGGTCCCTGTGATCAGTTTGGCCGGTGAACGGCGGGTAGGGCAGAGTGTCTTAACTGCTTTGGGGTTCTCGGAGTGGGTTGCCCAGAACCCGCAAGCCTATTTGCAAAAGGCAGTTAATTTGGCGCAGGATCCTGCACAATTGAAAGCCTTGCGGCTATCCCTTAGGCCCCAAATTGAACAATCTGTGCTTTGTGACGGGGTGGCTTTTGCCCGTGAACGTGAAACCGCTTACCGTGAGATCTGGCGAAAATACTGTTTGGCTTCAGAGCAAAACCAGATTTAGTCGGCGTTCCACTCGACCATGCAATTTTCAGTTTCCCAGATGCGCACCCAATTGCAACGAATTCCCGCTTGGAACTGATTCAGTTTTTCAAAAAAATAGCGGGCCAGTTCTTCGGCGGTGGGGTTATGGGTTTGAAAATAGGGGTGCTCGTTCAAACAACTGTGGTCAAATTCCATTAAGATGCGTTTGACGAGAGAAAAGTCCATCAACATGCCATTTTCATCGAGAGTGGCGCCACTCATGCTAACCCGGATTTTCCAATTGTGCCCATGCATATTGAGGCAGCCCCGTGACTCGGGACAGCCAACGCCGCGCAATTGATGGGCGGTTGATGAAATGACTTCGCGTACAACTGTAATCATAAAACTAATTTAACACAGGCCGCTGCTGAAGGAGAGAGGATACCCTTATTTGATTGACATGGGCCCTGTATTCTTCCTAGAATACCCCCATGTTTAATGAGAAGTTCATCTGAAACGATGCCAGTCCACCCTCCTCGTTCCAATCGCCTCATCTCTTTACTGAAACCATACTATGGCTTGGTTTTGCTGCTGATTGCCCTGACCGTTTTCAGCAATGGTCTGAATTTGGTTCTGCCCCGCTTCATTCAAGTGGCGATTGATGCCGTGGTTCAGGATAAATTTGTGATATCCCAACATCTCTTGCCTTTTCTTTGGGTTTCTTTGTTGATTTTTTTTCTGGCGAGTGCTCAAAACCTGATTCAGGTTTATGCTTCTGAACGGGTGGCCTTTGATTTGCGCCAAAAACTTTCACTTGCCGTTTCAATTCAATCCTATCCTGAGCTGCAAAAAATAACCCCTTCAAAACTGTTGACGCATTTGACTTCAGATATTGATGCGATCAAAGTCTTTGTCTCCATGGCGATCTCCTCTTTGGTTTCTTCGCTGCTCTTGATCGTGGGGGCCAGTGGGTTGCTTTTAAGTCTGCACTGGCAATTGGGCTTGGCCATTTTAGCGCTGATTCCCTTGATTGTTTTGGTTTTTTATCTGGTCTTTTCAAAGGTGAGACATTTGTTTCGTAAAAGCCAGGAGATCATTGACCGTTTGAATCGGGTGATTCGTGAAGGCATTGTCGGGGCACCCCAAATTCGTGTACTGCATGCTGAGGTTACAAGTACAGCGCGTTTTGACCTGGCCAGCGATGCTGCTCGCAACAACAGCCTGCGTATTTTGCGTCTTTTTGCCTCCCTCATCCCTGTGATTAGTTTTATTTCAGGTTTGGGCAGCCTGATCATTCTTCTGCTGGGGGGGCATTTTGCGATACTTGGCAGTTTAAGTCTGGGAAAATTAGCGGCTTTTAACGCCTATTTGGCCATGCTGATCTTTCCGATTATGCTGCTGGGATTTATGAGCAATTTAATTGCCCGTTCTTCGGCCTCCTATGCTCGAATTTCAAGTCTTTTGAACTCTAGCCAGGAGCAGCGGTCAGATTTGGAACAACCTGAACTCAGAGGCGCACTTGCCGTGCGTGACCTCAGTTTCAGCCATTCTGGGCGTCAGATTTTGAACCCCCTGAGCTTTGATTTGCCTGCGGGGAGCCGTACGGCTATTTTAGGCCCTACCGCAGCTGGAAAATCTACTTTACTGGCCTTGTTGACAGGATTGTTTCTGCCTGAGTCTGGTGAAGTGCTTTATGATGGCATCCCCCTTCAGAAAATCGAACCTGGAACGCTTTACCCACAGGTGGGTATGGTTTTTCAGGACAGTGCGCTGTTTAATATGAGTTTGCGCGAAAATATTGCCTTTAGCCGCCAGGTCAGTGAGCAAGAACTGCAAAAAGCGATCGAAACAGCCGAACTAACGCAACTCATCTCCAGTTTGCCCCAGGGTTTGGAAACCCAGGTTTCTGAACGCGGCTTGAATCTCTCGGGGGGACAAAAGCAGCGGATGATATTGGCGCGGGCTTTGGCTCAAAATCCGCGTATTTTGCTCTTGGATGATTTTACGGCCCGTGTAGACGCCCGGACTGAGGAGCTGATTCTGGGGAATCTGAAACGCAATTATCCTGAATTGACTTTGGTTTCAATTACTCAGAAAATTGAACCGATTCAAAACTATGATCAAATTCTACTGATGATGGAAGGGCAATTATTGGCGCAAGGTACCCATGCCGAGTTAATGCGCAGCTCCTCTGAGTATATGCAGATTTATCAATCTCAGCGCAGTACCCAAACCTTTGAAATGGAGGGGGGCGCGTCAACGACCCCGGCCTAAAGGCCAGAGCTTGTAACTAACCAAAGGAGATGTTCCCTTGAGTCGCTACAATAGGCTGGTTGACATACAGCCCTTTAAATTGCAAGTAATTGGCGCGAATATTAATCG